>ENA-USUG01000453-USUG01000453.1-human-gut-metagenome-genome-assembly--contig:-NODE-453-length-69087-cov-18.595769_pt1 | contig 69087 bp, 67 predicted proteins | sample MGYA00250059_ERZ773394 | MGnify/ENA primary metagenome ERZ773394 (study PRJEB29103, sample SAMN06111957) | human gut metagenome | biome: human gut; feature: ankylosing spondylitis patient; material... | reverse complement strand
AGCGAGATTGAAAAGCTGGTGGACAGTCTGACGGGTGCAAACAATGTCCTGCTCTCCTATGTGAATGTGAAGATAGCAGAACTGGACGGGCGCAAGCAGGAACTTCTGGCGAGGATAGCGGAACTGACGGTGGAAGCCATTAGCCCGGAACAGGTCAGCCAGATTTCCGGCTACCTCGACACTTGGGAGAATGTATCCTTTGACGACAAGCGGCGGGTGGTGGATTTAATGATTACCACCATAGCCGCTACAAGCGACAGCTTGAACATCATATGGAAAATCTGACGGGCGGAACCCCTCCCGTCAGATACCTACTCTGTGTAGTCCCTTGTAAACTGTACTTTACAGATACAAAAGTAAGTTTCAAAAATATATGGAAAGAACAACTGATTGATGGAAATGGACAAGTGTATTTCACAATTCCCAAGCCTATCATGAATACTCATTCGGATAACCCTCTGGTTAAAGCAATGTATTGGCTCCAAAAAGATTTCTACGAAAGAAAAGAAATTAATGTTACTACCCCTCACGCAGAACGAATCTTCCAGATGAGAAACGACATAGAGCATAATTGTCTACGCACTGGAACGCAATCGCATAATACATCTTTTACAAAATATACTACCGAGGGAAAAATTGAAAATAATACATTCCGTCTCTTAAAGTTGGCAAGGGAGTTGATAATATACCTTTGCCTTGCAGTAAATTTTGATAGAGAAAAAGATAAAAGAGCATCCATGGAGGAGTAATAATGGGGGCAATCAATCCTTATCGAGAATTCGTTGCGAGTATATCCCCAACGGAATTTGAAGAACTTTGCTTGGAAATATTGAAGGGCTATGCAGAAGCTGAGCATTTATCAGACTTCTCGATCCAGCATAATGTATCTATTCCTGCTGATGATGGTACATACCAAATAGATGTCTATGCAAGGTTTATTGCCATGGGCGTTGAGTTCAAAGTCATAGCAGAGTGCAAGAGATACTCTTCTCCCGTTTCTCGTGAGAAAGTTGCTGTGTTAGCCGATAAAGTAAAAAGCCTTGGTGCACATAAAGGAATTATGATCTCCACCTGTGGCTTTCAAAGTGGAGCGTATGAATACGCCAAGAAACATGGAATAGCACTTTTGCAAGTCATTAATAGAAATGTAATGCACATTATGAATGCCGCCACTCCAGAAACAGAAGAACAGAAGCAAAAACTCCACCTTATGTTGGACTGGTATAATCGAATGCCAAAATACTACGCCAAAGAGTATGCAACAATGGATTTTCCGGACAAAACAATTTATCCTTCTCCCAAAATGCTGGAAGCGATAAGGCGGGAATTTGTTTTAGCGCATAAAGATATACTACCAAGGTAACCCCCTTTGTATCTTACATATCGGTTAACAAATAATCCTTTGGGACATTTTGTCTCAAGCCGCTTTGGCTCCTTGATCTTGGGGTTGATGTTCTCTATATCGCCTGCCACAATTAACTTTCTTCGACATGGCATAAAAAAGACCAGTCAGCAGACTGGCCAGCAGTGGGAAACCTCCTTTCTGTTTGGGATATTGGAAAACGCCCCCACAGTCTCCTCGGACAGTGCAATTCTCAAAACGTAATTTTCTGTCGCTTTTTGCAATAGCGTATGATATAATAATAGCGCAAAATTAAATGGGAGGTGTATCTATGAGCGTAATTAACGACTCCAAGGATTATTTTTATCTTGGATTACAAAATAAAAAGGAACAGATTGACCTGCTATGGCCAGGCGTTGAAAACCTTGAAAGCACACAGTTTTATGAGCTGTGCCAGAAGTATTCTGACATAGCGCTTAATGCAATCAAACAGAGAATTCCGGGGACTTGTGATGTGCAAGGTTGTTTCCAGTTTGCAGATATAGAGATTGCAAAGCGTGCAACAAAAGACTATGTTGTAGATCGGGAGATTGAAGATGTTGATACTCTTTTGTCTTTAATCCATGAGTTCCATTCGCACGCAGTTGCATGGGATGACAAGAGGACAACGAGCGGGAGAGTGCTACCCGAAAACTACAACTACCAATCTATCTATGGCGGACAATACTTTAATTTCAAAGAATTACCCGAGGATATTTGGGGGGACATTGCAACCGAAGTCAAAGAATATATCTGCGGATAAATGGCCAATCATTCTTTGGGTAGGGTGTCCCGCGTATTGAAGCACTTATTTGACCCGGTTTAGAGGGGTATGTAACCGCACTAACCGGGAGAGCGCTTGACTGGCAGTCAAGAGGTCAGCGGTTCGATCCCGCTTATCTCCACCAAGAAAAGCCTTGAAAGTGTAAACTTTCAAGGCTTTTTTGCTTACCATCGATCCGAAAGAAACGCGGGTGGAAAGAACATGAAACTGATCTGCATCGGTGACAGCCTGACCTTTGGATACGGCGTGCATCTGTCTCAGCGGTGGACGCGGCTGTGCGCACAGGAGACGGGCTGGGAGCTTGCCAATGAGGGCATCAACGGCGACACGACCGGCGGCATGCTGGCGCGCATGCAGGGCGGGGTGCTCGCGGAGCTGCGCGGGGAAATATGGGCTCGATGATCCACCAGCTCTTTTCCGTGGGCGTGCTGCCGGTGGTTGGCACCCCGCTTCCGGCGGATGCACCGCATGCGCCGCGGGCCTGGGCGGCCGCGGTCGATTTTGAAGCGGCGGAGCGGACGATGAAAGGGTACCGCGCATGGCTCAAGCGGTACTGCACGGCGTTTGGCGTGCCGTATATCGACTTCTGCGCGGATTTTCTGTCGCCGGACGGATCGACCCGCTCGGAGCTGCTGCTCGACGGTCTGCACCCGACGCCGGAGGGACACCGCTTGATGGCGCGGCGGCTGAGCGCGCAGCTGAAAAGACAAGGATAACAGCCCTGAAAAAGGCTTGAAAATCAACGACCCTGATAGAAGGAGACCACGACCATGAAGCTATCATATCTGGACCTGATGACAACCGATCCAAGCTACAATCTGGCGATGGAGCAGTACGTGTTCGACTGCCTCCCGCGCGACCGCATGTATTTCATGCTCTGGCAGAATGACAACGCGATCATTGTCGGAAAGTATCAGAACACGATCGCTGAGATCAATGAAGAGGCCGTGCGCGAGCGCGGCATTCGTGTGGTGCGCAGACTTTCCGGCGGCGGCGCGGTCTATCACGACATGGGCAACCTGAACTTCACGTTCATTACAGATGTCGGCGAGAGCAATGCGCTGGACCTCAAGCTCTTCTGCGAACCGGTCGTGCGCACGCTGGCGACGCTCGGCGTGAAGGCGGAGGTCAACGGCCGCAACGACATCACGATCGACGGAAAGAAGTTTTCCGGCAACTCGCAGTACATCCGCCAGGGACGCGTGATGCACCACGGCACGATCATGTTCGATTCGGACCTCTCTGTCGTCAGCGAGGCGCTGCGCGTCGACCCGACAAAGATCCAGACCAAGGGCATCCGCTCGGTGCGCAGCCGCGTGACGAACGTTGCCGAGCATCTGCCGGAAAAGGTCACGCTGCCGGAATTCCGCCGCATCCTGCTGGAAAACATCCTGAAGGAGAATCCGGGCGAGGCCTACCCGCTGACGCAGGACGACCTTGAAGCAGTGGAAAAGCTGCGCGCGGAGCGTTACGCCACATGGGATTGGAACTACGGTTTCTCTCCGGCGTGCACGATGCTGCGCCGCCGCCGCGTGGACGGCTGCGGCCTGATCGAGGTCTACATCACCGTGGAGCACGGAAAGATCGCGGCTCTGACATTCAAGGGCGACTTCTTCAGCGCCTCGGAACCGGACGAGCTGGCGGCGCACTTTGTTGGCTGCGCGCCGTACCGCGCGGGCTATGAAAAGGCGCTCGGCGATGTGGACGTTTCGCGCTACTTCGCGGGCTTGCAGAAGGATGAGCTGATCGACATCCTGTGCGAGGGATAATAGAAAGGGGAGCCGGTGTAAAAAGTGCCGACTCCCTTTTTCTCGCTCAAATGGCAGGCAGAGCATGTCATTTTCCACCCATCAGCAGAGCCAGCAGCTCTGCAAGCTTCGACTTCACTACGACATCACCGCTTGCGGCGCTCTGCGACAGGATACCGTCGCACAGCGGGGAGAACGCTGCGCTCCACCACTGGAGGGTATTAGTGCCGCGCGCGGCGCAGAAAAGCAGCATGACCGCGAGGCCAACGGCAAGGGAAAGCTCCCATTTCGTCCATTTCATCGAAAAACCGCCCATCTCAAAGAATTTGCTTTGAGTATGGACGGCTTTTTCGCTTCTTAAACAAATTCCGTGCAAAAAGTTTGAATGCTGCCGCTTTGCAGCGCGTCACAGGCTGCGCGGCAGGAGGTCTCATCGGAAAAAAGACCGAACACCACGCTGCCTGAGCCGGTCATCGCCGACGTCTTCGCGCCGTAGGCGAGAAGATCGCACTTGATGGTCTCAATGCGCTCACGCTGCTCGCCGTCGAGCGCCTGCTCAAAGACGTTGCGTACGTTTGCACACAGCGTGTCCGCGTCGCCGTGCTCGATGGCGGCGAGCATCGCGTCCGTATCAGGACGGTCGGTGATCGTTACATCGTCTACGCGCGCGAAGAGCGCGGGTGTGGAGATTGGGAAGTCCGGCTTGCAGACGGCGACGAAGAAGCGCGGCGCGGGCTTGAGGACGGTCAGCTTTTCGCCGCGGCCCTCGGCCAGCTGCGTGCTGCCGCGGATGCAGAAGGGAACATCACTGCCGACGCTTGCGCTGATCTGCTCGAGCCGCTCGTCCGTGAGGGCGGGGGAGACGAGCTCGCGCAGCTCGCGCAGCACCGCCGCGGCATCTGCGCTGCCGCCGGCCATGCCGGCTTCGGACGGGATGCGCTTGATAAGCGCGATGTCGATGCCGCCGCCGTAGTCCATCGTCTCGCAGAAGGATCTCGCCGCCTTGACGGCGAGGTTGCGCTCATCGCAGGGAAGCGCCGCGCCGTCGACGCGGCAGGTGATGCCTTTGCCGTCTGTGAGCGTGACGGTCACATCGTCGTGGAGCGAAACGGTCTGCATGACCATCTGCATCTCGTGGTAGCCGTCATCGCGCTTGCCGAGAATGTCAAGCGTCAGGTTGAGCTTAGCATAGGCGGGGACAGTTATGCTGCGCACGGGCTCCTCGACCGGCGCATTCAGCGCCTTGCCGCAGTGGGGGCAGTAGGCACCGCCTTCACCTATGCGTCCGAGCGGTCTGCCGCAGTGCGGACAGCGGTAGTAAAGAACCCCAATCACGATGGCAAAGAGCATGATCGCGATACCGAAAATAACAAGCGGTACGCTGACGCTTGTGCCGACGCCGCTGAGCAGCGCGCCGGTAAGAAGCAGCGGTGTTTGGAGCTTTTGGACCCTGCGATAGTCCATCAGGGGCTTTTTGTCGTTCATCGCGGCCTCCTTGTGCGCTCAGTGCTTCTTTTTCTTGTGCTGGATCTTTTTCTTCGCCTCGGGCTCCGGCTCGTCGGCGACCCACGCGCCGCATTTCGGGCAGCGCTTGGGATTGCCGCGGCCCAGCTGCTCGTGACAGTAGGGGCAGCGGTGGTACATCCACCACACGACGATGGACATCGCCATCATCGCAAGGCCCAGGATCGCGATGTAGAGGTTATCGAGCACGGCAATGCCAACCATGCCGATGACGAAGCCGCCGAAGAGCAAAATGTTTTGCCAGCGGTTTGCGGATTTGAGATTCATGTTGCGTCCTCCTGAGCAAAAAAGCGCCTTGCGGCGCCTTTTTGCAGTAGCTTTGATATTTTAGCGGATCTTGCGTGCCTCGACGTAGTAGCGCTTGTCCTGCGCGTGCCCCATGGAGAAGGTCTTGCGCGGCAGAACGCCGTCGGCCATGACGGTCTTGAAGAGCTGCTCCTTGCCCATCGCGGGAAGCAGGAAGCCCATGTTGCCCTCCTTGGAGCCGAGCTCGCGGGTGACCTCATCGCCGTGGATGTAGTCGACCTCGCCGCCGAACTGCTTGAGGTACTCGTCGATGAAGGCCTGCAGCGTGCCGACGGCCAGCTGGACCTTCGGGTCGGGGACAGTGACGAAATCGTCGTGGCCGTTCCAGCAGACCTCGATGACGTGGCCCTCGCCCTTGCCCTCGTGGGCGTTGGGGTAGAACTTCTTGAACTCTTCCATGAACTTCTCATGGTCGACGCCGAAGAGCACGCGGTGGATGGGCTCGAACTGGAGCGCGTCGTCGTGGTTGTTCACGACCTCAACAAGTGCGTAGCGGGAGGGCAGCGCGAGGTATTCCTCGGGAGTCTTGCCCTTCTTCTGCTCTTCATAGCAGGCCTTGGCGGTGGCGAGGGAGTGGTTGCCGTCGCCGACGGCGAACAGCAGGGGAGCGACGCCGGAGACGCCGTACTTGCTCTTCATCGCCTCGTCGGAGGTGAGACCGGTCAGCGCGTCGGCGACCGCGTCGATCTGCGCAGCGGAGAGCTTGTAGCCCTTGATGTGGCCGCCGTTTTCCATCAGGTCGAAGTCATAGACGCTCTCCATCTTATCGGCCGCGGCGGTCAGGGGCTCGATGACGGTCTTCTCGGGGTCGTCAATGAGCAGCATGACGTGGGGCAGCTCGATGGGGGCGTTGCGGCGCACGCGGGCGCGCGGGGGGATACGGTCGAGCACGGTGCCCTCAGTCGCGCGGATCAGCGCGCCGGAGCCGGGGGTGAAGTCGTACTGGTCGAGGTCGACCATACCGATGAGGCCGTGACGGATCTTACCGTCGCTCTGGCCGCGCTCGATGTAGATGAGGGAGTCCTTGAGCGTCTCGAAGATGCCCTCTTCGAGGTACTTGCTCATCGAGGCGTTGATGTCGGCGATGAACTCGTCGACGTTGGGGGCCTTCAGGTTGGCCTCGGGCAGGATGAGGCGCAGGGTGGAAGGCGCGTCGCCGACGGTCTTCTCCACGCGCTCCCAGTACTCGGGCTCAGAGGTGAACTGGTCGCATGCGACGACCGCCCACTTGCTCATATCGACATCCTTCTTGGGCAGCAGAATGTCGGAAGGATAAAAGCCAAGCTTGGAAAACTTTTCGTTCATGGTGATTCCTCCGTTATTTGTTTGATAAGCGGAACGCGGGGCGCTCCGCTGGTGCGATTGTAAAACAAATTATACAATAGCCCACGCGGAAAAAGCAATGGAGAAAGTGAAAAAATGTCCAAAAGCGCTTTATGGAAATGCCATGATAGAGCGCTTCGCGGCCCGCTTGCTTGACGAACGCCCCGCAGCATGATATTCTAACAACTTATGCGGAAAAATACGAAAGATTCAGGTGATGATTTTGGATAAGCGCGCAGATCTGGGACACGGAGACGTCAAAAAGCTGCTCTTTTCGCTCTCCGTGCCGACGATCACCTCGCAGATCGTCAACATGCTCTACAATCTGGTCGACCGCGTGTTCATCGGCCACATGCAGCCCGCCGAGACCGTCGGCAAGCTCGCGCTGACGGGCGTTGGCGTATGCCTGCCGATCATCATGGTCATCTCGGCGTTCGCGTCGCTCATGGCCATCGGCGGCGCGCCGCGCGCCTCGATCGCCGAGGGCGCAGGCGAGAGCGAAAAATCCGAGCGCATCATGGGAAACTGTCTGACGATGCTTGTGATCACGGCGCTGGTGCTGACGGTGCTGTTCGAGTCCTTTGCCGAGCCGCTTTTACTGATGTTCGGCGCGAGCGAGAACACCGTCGGCTATGCGCTCGACTACATGCGCATCTATGCCCTCGGCACGATCTTCGTGCAGCTGACGCTCGGCATGAACGCCTACATCACGGCACAGGGCTTCGCCACCGTGAGCATGAAGACGGTGCTCATCGGCGCGCTCTTAAATACGGCTCTCGACCCGCTGTTCATCTTCGTGCTCGGTCTCGGCGTGCGCGGCGCGGCGCTGGCGACGGTGATCTCGCAGGCAGTGTCGGCCGTGTGGGTGATGACGTTCCTCACGGGAAAGAAGACGCGCTGGCACTTAAAGCGCGAGAACCTGCGCGTGGACGCGAAGATCGTGCTGCCGTGTATCGCGCTGGGACTTTCCCCGTTTGTGATGCAGTCGACGGAGAGCCTCATCGCCATCTGCTTCAACTCATCTCTCCTGCGCTACGGCGGCGACATGGCCGTCGGCACGATGACAGTGCTGACGAGCATCATGCAGTTTTCGAACATGCCGCTTCAGGGCTTGACTCAGGGCGCACAGCCCATCGTGAGCTACAACTTCGGCGCAATGAACGCCCAGCGCGTGCGCGATGCCTACTTCTGCCTGCTGCGCGCGTGCTTTAGTTATTCAATGGCCATCTGGCTTCTGGTCGAGCTCTTCCCGCGCGCGTTCATCCTGATTTTCAATAATGACCCCGCGCTGGTCGAATACGCGGCGTGGGCCGTGCGCATCTACATGGGGTGCAGCGGTATTTTCGGCATCCAGATCGCCTGCCAGCAGACGTTTGTGGCGCTCGGCAACGCGAAGACGTCGCTCTTCCTCGCCGTGTGGCGCAAGATCATCCTGCTCATCCCGCTCATCTATATTCTGCCGCACTTTTTCGCGGACAAGGCGTTCGCGGTGTTTCTGGCCGAGCCCGTGGCGGACTTCGGCGCGGTGGCGCTGACGAGCTTCACATTCTATCGCCAGTTCCGCCGCTCAATGCGCGAGCTGGAAGGTGCGGAAGCGACTGGGGAGCGGTAAAGAAAATTTTTAACGCAAAAATAAAAGGAGAGGGAACTCCCTCTCCTTTTATTTTTTACGCCTGGCCGCCGCTTTCCATCGGCTCTTTCTCGCGAAACAGCATCGTGATACACCAGATGCCGGCAAGGCCGACGAGCGTATAGATCACGCGGCTGAGCATACCGGTCTGTCCGCCGAAGAGAAAGGCGACGCAGTCAAAGCCGAAAAGGCCCACGCTGCCCCAGTTGAGCGCGCCGATGATAGCAAGCGTCAGCGCGATCTTGTCGATGACCATGAGGTTCCCTCCTTAAAAAGATGGTTTGGTCTTCGGTAGTCTTCCCGTGATGGGCGAAAATATGCGTACGGCGTTTTCTGCGTTGCCCGAAAAAGAAAACTATGATAAAATTAGGATAAAATATTGATCACTTTAAGAGAGAAAAAGGGGGAAGGACGCTTGCTGCACATACTGATGGGACGCGCGCGCACGGGCAAATCCGAGCGCGTGCTGCAAAGGATCGCCGCGCTGGGGGACTCGTCGCAGCAAATCCTGCTCGTGCCGGAGCACGCCTCGCATGTGGCGGAGATGGACCTGTGCCGTGTTTGCGGCGACACCGCGTCGCGCCATGCCGAGGCCTTGACGTTCAAGCTGCTCGCCTCGCGCGTGCTGAGCATCTGCGGCGGCAGCGCGGACGTGACGCTCGATTCGGGCGGAAAGCTCCTGACGCTCCAGCGTACGCTCACGGAGCTTGCGCCGGTGCTCAAGGTCTACAAGCGCCCGTCGCAGCGCGCGGCATTTTTGGAGAGCCTGCTCGCCGTGATGGAGGAATTGCAGGCCTACGCCGTATCGCCCGAGCAGCTATCCGAGAGCGTAGCGCAGATCGAGGGTGAGAGCGGCGACAAGCTGCGCGACCTTTCTCTCATCTACGGCATTTACCTCAGCAAGCTCCACGCACCGGGGCACGACGCGCGCGATGTGCTTGAAAAGCTGGAGGAAAACCTCGAAGCGTCGGGATATATTGAAAATAAAGACATTTTCCTCGACGGTTTTTCGTATTTTACGGGGCGTGAGCTGTGCATTCTGCGTATCCTGCTGCGGCGCGCGAAGAGCGTGACCGTCACGCTCCTTGGCGACACGCAGGACCGCGAGCTCTTTTCCGAGAGCCTGCGCGTGCGCGAGCGGCTGTACGCGCTCGCGCGCGATGCCGGCGTCGCATGCGAGGAGGAAATTCTTCCGCAGGGCGAGGTGCGCGGCGCGCTCGACCATATCGAGCGCTGCTTTTTCGGCGCAGCGGACGAATTTACCCAGCCGACTGACGCCGTCGCGCTCTATGAGGCGGGCAGCGCGTACAGCGAGTGCGAGTGGGTCGCGTCGCAGATTTTGAAATTAGTGCGTGAGCAGGGCTATCGTTACCGCGAGATCACCGTCACGGCGCGTGATCTCGACTCCTACGCAGGTGCGATCGAGAGCGTATTCGCCCGCTACGGCATCCCGCTCTATTATGCCCACCGCAGCGACATTTTGAAAAGCCCCGTGCTGACGCTGCTGCTCGGCGCGCTGGACGCCGCGAGCGGAGGCTTTGAGTACGAGGATGTGTTCCGCTGCCTCAAGACCGGCCTCGCCGGCCTCAGCATGGCGGAGTGCGACACTCTGGAAAATTACGCGCTCAAGTGGGAGATCCGCGGCGCGATGTGGACGCGCGAGACGCCCTGGTCGGCGCATCCCGACGGCTACGGCGAAGAATGGACGGACGAGGCAAGGGCGCGGCTCAAGACGGTCAACGCACTGCGCGAGCGTGTGCAGGGGCCGTTTGCGCGCCTAAAAAAAGGCGTGGGCGGCAGCGGCGAGGCCGAGCAGAAGGTGCGCGCGCTGTACGGCTATTTGGAGGAGATCAAACTGCCGGAGGTCTTGCAGACGCAGACCGAGCAGCTTTTCGCCGCGGGCGAGGCCCAGCGCGCCGAGGAAACGGCGCAGCTGTGGAGCATTCTTTGCAGCGTGCTCGACCAGTTTGTGGAAATCCTGGGCGACGCGATCCTCAACGCCGAGGAGTTTGCGAGTCTGATGCGCCTTGTGCTGACGCAGTACAGCGTGGGCACGATCCCCGTGACGCTCGACGCGGTGAACCTGTGCGAAATGACGCGAAACGACCGCCACACGGTGCGCGCGCTGTTCCTGCTCGGTGCGAACGACGGCGTGCTGCCTGCGGCGGAGAACCGCGGTGGCGTGCTGCGCGACGAGGACCGCGAGGCGCTCGAGAGGCAGCAAATCTTCCTCGCGCCGCACGGGATGGAGCAGTTTCATCTGGAAATTCAGAATCTTTACGCCGCGCTGGCCCAGCCGACGGAAAAGCTGACGGTGTCCTATCCCGTTTCGGACGGAAAGGGCGCGGAGAAGCGGCCGTCGTTCGTCATCGGGCGCATCGCGCGTCTGCTGCCGTCGATCAGCGTCGAAACAGAGAGCGCTGACAAGGAATATCGCCTGTCAGCAAAGTCGACGGCGCTCGAGTATGCGGGCGAGCATATCGGCGGCGCGCTGTGGCAGTATTTTGAAGGACAGGGCGACGCGGAGCGTGCGCTTGCCGCGATGAAGGACGCTTCGCACTATACGCGCGGGCATCTGTCGCGCGACGCGGTGCGCGCGCTCTACGGCGGCGCGGTGACGCTGTCCGCCTCGCGCATGGACATGGCGCGCTCATGTCATTTTGCCTACTTCATGCGCTACGGGCTGAAAGCCAGGGAGCGCACGGGCGCGGGCTTTGACGCGCCGCAGATCGGTACGTTCGTGCACGATGTGATGGAGCATACGCTGCGGCAGGCGAAGGAGTGCGGCGGACTGCATACGCTATCGAAGGACAAGCTGCACGCGCTCGTGCGCGCGTCGATCGAGGAATACATCGACCGCGTGCTGCCGGACTTGTGCGAAAAAAGCGCGCGCTTCCGTTATCTGTTCAACCGCCTGTGTGCGACGGTCAAGCGCATCATGGACGAGGTGAGCGAGGAGCTGCAAAGCTCCGACTTTGAGCCGCTGGCATTTGAGCTGGAATTTGGTGCGGACGGGCAGCTGCCCGCCATCACGATCCGCGAGGAAAACGGCACGGCGCGCGTTGTCGGCAAGGTCGACCGTGTGGACGGCTGGTTGCACGACGGCAAGCTATATTTGCGCGTCGTGGACTACAAGACGGGCAAGAAGAGCTTCGACCTCGCCGAGCTGCGCTACGGGCTGGGGCTCCAAATGCTGCTCTACCTCTTTACGCTTAAAGAAGAGGGACAGATGCTTTTCGGCGGACACGAGATCGTTCCCGCGGGCGTTCTCTACACGCCCGCGCGCGAGCCGATGCTGCGCTGCGCGCGCGACACGGAGCCCGAAAAGATTGAAAAAGCACTCAAAAAGGAGCTGCGCCGCAGCGGCATGGTGCTCGAGGACCCGGCGGTCCTGCAGGCGATGGAGCACAGCGCGCTCGAATCGCCGTGCTACCTGCCCATCGCGGTGAAAAGGGACGGCGCGGTGACGGGAAGCCTTGCTTCTGCCGAGCAGCTCGGAAAGCTCTCGAAATACGTCGACCATATTTTACATGAAATCACGCAGGAGGTCTTTGCGGGCAACATCGACGCCGACCCCTACGCGCGCACGCCGCAGCAGTCGGCCTGCACCTACTGCGAGTTTGCGAGCGCGTGTCACTTTGAAAACGGCTGCGACAGTGACCGCATGGAATACATCAAGGCGACGAAAAACGACGAATTCTGGCAGTACATTGACGAGGTGAACGGAGAGGGGGCACGCGAAAATGGCTGAAAAGCTGACAAACGAACAGCAAGCGGCGGTGGACAGCCGCGAGCGCAGCCTTCTTATCTCCGCGGCGGCGGGCTCGGGCAAGACAAAGGTGCTCGTCGAGAGGCTCTTTTCCTACGTAGAGCGCGAGGGCGCGAACCTCGACGATTTCCTCATCATTACCTACACGCGCGCCGCGGCGAGCGAGCTGCGCGGCAAAATCGCCAAGGCGCTCACCGAGCGCATGGAGCGCGACCCCGGCAACTACCATCTGCGGCAGCAAATGCTGCGCGTCCACCGCGCGGACATCAAGACGGTGGACGCCTTCTGTACCGCGCTTCTGCGCGAAAACTGCCATCTGCTCGGCGAGGACGCGCGCGGGCACGCGCTGCGGCCCGATTTCCGCGTACTGGACGAGAACGAGGCGCAGGTGCTGCGCGAGCGCGTGCTCGCGCGCACGCTGGACGATTTTTACGACTGTCTGACGCCCGGAGGCACACTGCTGGCCGACACGCTCGGCGCGGGGCGCGACGACAGCGCGCTTGAGGACTTAGTGCTCGAGCTGCACGCAAAATTGCAGGCGCAGCCGTATGAGGACAAATGGCTCGAGGCGCAGCGCGCGTTTTGGCGCGCTGTGCCGGATAAGATCGAGGACACGCCCTATGGAAAAATTCTGCTCAACGAGGTGCGGCGCAAGGCGCGCCACTGCAAAAACCTTTTGCATCGCGCGGCGCAGGAGATGTGCGCGAATGACGCGCTGAACCAGAAGTATGCGCCCGCGTTCCTCGACGCGTCCTACCAGCTTGAAGCGCTGGAGGGGAAGACCGCAGAGGGCTGGGACGCCGCGCGCGGCGTGACCATCGCGTTCCCGCGCCTCGCCGCGGTGAAGGACAGCGACGGCGGCGAGATGAAAGCGCGCATGAAAAGCCTGTGGGACAACTGCAAGGAGACCGTCAAGGGCTTTGCCGAGATTTTTTCCGCCTCGTCCGACGAGGCGGTGGAGGACCTGCGCACGATGGCGCCCGCAATGCTCGCGCTCATCGACCTGACGGCGGACTTTTCCCGCCGGTACAACGAGGAAAAGCGCCGGCGGAATTCTGCCGACTTCTCCGATCAGGAGCACGAGGCCATCCGCCTTCTCATCGGAGAGGACGGCGCGCCGACAGAGCTTGCGCGCATCGTCAGCGCGCGCTACCGCGAGATCATGGTGGACGAGTATCAGGACACCAACGAGGTGCAGAACCGCATTTTTGACGCAATTTCTTGTAAAGGAGAAAACCTTTTCACTGTTGGCGACGTCAAGCAGAGCATCTATCGCTTCCGCCTAGCCGACCCGCGTATTTTTTTGCAGCATTATAACACCTGGCCGCCGCTTGAGGACGCAGAGGAGCACGACAGCGCGAAGCTGCTGCTCTCGCGCAACTTCCGTTCGCGCAAAGAAGTGCTGGACGCGACGAATTTTATCTTCTGCAATATTCTTTCCGAGGAAATGGGTGAGCTCGACTACGGCGCGGATGAAATGCTGCGCCTCGGCGCGAATTATGTCGAATCGAGCGCGTGCGGCGCGGAGTTCCATCTGCTCGACCTGCCGACGCAGACGGGCGAGCAGCGCGTGCGCGCAAGCGAGGCTGAGGCAGCGTTTGTCGCAGACTATATCAGTGATATGCTGACAAGTGAATTTCCTATACAGGATGACAAAACAAAAGAGCTGCGGCCCGTGTGCGAGGAGGACATCGTCATTCTGATGCGCTCGCCGAGCACGCGCCTTTTGGACTATCGCCGCGCGCTGGAGGCGCGCGGCCTCCACTGCGCCGCTGACGCGGGCGAGGACTTTTTTGCCTTGATGGAGATCGCAGTGCTGTTCGCGCTCTTGCAGGTCATCGACAATCCGCGGCAGGACGTGCCGCTCATTGCCGTGCTGCGCTCTCCGCTCTTCGGCTTTGCACCCGATGAGCTCGCGGCGATCCGCGCGCGGCAGCGCACGGGCGACTTCTACGATGCGCTGCTTTTGAGTGAGGACATCCACAGCGTAGAATTCCTCAGTACGCTGGACGCTTTGCGCAACAGCGCGGCGCACCTGAGCGTGCGCGAGCTGCTGAGTGAAATCTACCGCCGGTGCAATGTGCTCGGCATCTTCGGCGCGATGCGCCGCGGGGCGGAGCGCAAGGAAAATCTGCTCGCGTTTTTGGAGCTCAGCGAGGACTACGCGCGCTCAGGGCGGCAGGGGCTTTTCGACTTTGTGCGCACGCTGCGCGAGCAGCTTGCCGAAGGCGAGGCGGGGACGATGCAGACCGCGCACGCATCATCAGGCGTTCGCATCATGTCGATCCACAAGTCGAAGGGCCTTGAATTTCCGGTCGTGATCCTCTCGGACCTCGCGCGTCGCTTCAGCAATATGGACTTTTTGAGTTCGGTGCTCGTGCACCCGCAGCTCGGGCTGGGGCCGGTGTGCGTGGACATGCAAAGGCACATCCAGTACCCGACGGTCGCACGGCAGGCGCTCGAGCGCACGCTGCGGCGCGAGGCGAAGGCCGAGGAGTTGCGTGTGCTGTACGTTGCGATGACGCGCGCGAAGGAAAAGCTCGTCATGGTGCACACGCAGGCAAACGCGAAAAGCCGCGTCGCCGACCTTCTGGCGCTGAGCGATTGTCCTGTGCTGCCCGAGGCTGTGGACAGCGGCAAGTGCATGGGCGACTGGATCATGCTGCCGCTTTTGCAGCGCAGCGAAGCGGCGTCCCTGCGCGAGCTTGCGGGGCAGAATGGCGAGGGGAGCTTCTATGCTGACGAAACGCCGTGGACGGTGCGTGTGCACGACGGTTTGAGCTTTGTGACGCCGCAGCAGCGGCCCGATGACGCGCCAGTGGATGCCGCGCCGCCGAAGGATGAGCTGCCGGTGGATTTTGCTGCGCTGTCGTACCGCTACCCCTACGCGGGGCAGACGGCCTTTCCCGCCAAGCTGACGGCCACGCAGCTCAAGGGCCGCGCGCTGGACGAGGAGATATCCGAAAATACAACGCTCCCACCGCGGCTGCGCAGCCTATATAAACCAAAATTCCTTGCGGGCGAAACGACGCTCACGGGTGCGGAGCGGGGCACGGCGCTGCACCTTGTGATGCAGGACCTTGACTTTTTCTGCGAAGCAAGCGAGCAGAGCGTGCGTGAGCAGGTCGAAAGGCTCAGAGCGCAGCGCAAGCTGACCGACGAGCAGGCAAGCGCCGTCGATGTGCGCGCGATCGTCCGATTTTTGCGAAGTGATCTTGCCGCGCGCATTCGCAAGAATGCGCAGACGGTGCGGCGCGAGTACCGCTTCTCGCTGCTGCGGCCGGTGCGGGACTTTGCCACGCTGGACGCCGACGACGCGGTGCTGCTGCAGGGCGTGGTAGACTGCTTTTTTGAAGAGGACGGCGAGCTTGTGGTCGTGGACTTCAAGACTGACCGCATCGGAAGAACACAGATCGAAGAACGAGCTGAGCACTACCGCCCTCAGCTCGAGGCATACTCCATGGCCCTTATGCGCGTGATGGGCAAAAAGGTCAGGGAAAAGGTGCTGTATTTCTTCTCGGTCGGCGAAGAAAAGGTGCTGTGAATACATAAAAACACCCTCCGCGGGAAATCCGCGGAGGGTGTTTTACAAGATTTGCTCACACGATAAAATGCTCTAAGATCAGCACTGTCGCGCAGCAGACGAGCGAGACGGGGAGAAGTCCCAGTCCGCACCAGGCGGCGACGATGCCGATGACCATGGCCGCCGCGCCCGCGACGGGCGACTGCGTGGCGTTCATGATGGCGGGGAACGTCATCACCGCGAGCGTGACGTAGGGCACGTAGAAGAGAAACGAGCGCAGGAAGGGATTCTGGATCGGCTTGCGGATCAGCGTGAGCGGCAGGACGCGGATGAGATAGGTCGTGGCCGCCATGACGAAAAGATATAAATACGTTTTCATGCGACGAGATCATCCTCCTTGTGCGGGAACAGAATGGCGGCGGCAGCAGAGATCACGATGGTCAAGACCAGGATGCGCATGCCCTCGGACAGCTCGCGCGTGAACGGCAAAACGCTTGCAAGAAGCGAGCAGAGAAAGCTCACGCCGATGCAGCCGAGCACGATGCGGTTCTGCTTGCCGACGGGGATGATGATGGCGAGAAACATGCCGAACAGCATCACGGAGCAACCGCTGACGGCCCAGACGGGCATGAGATTCCCCATCAGCACGCCGAGCACGGTGCCGATGCTCCAGCCCGGCATGGCCGCGCACATGGTGCCGAAGTAATACCACACCTCAAGATACCCAGGCTGCGCGATGGCGAGGCCGAAGATCTCATCCGTCAGGTCATAGGCGATGAGGAGCCGCCAGGGAAGCGGCGTATCGGGCGAGAGACGCTGGCTGAGCGCACAGCTCATCAGAAGATAGCGCGCGTTGACGACCAGCATCATCAGCGCCATGGCACAGAGGCCGGAGTCGGCGGCGATGATGGTGATGCCGCCGTATTCACCCGATGAGGCATTGTTCAAAAAGCTCAGCAAAAAACCCTGAAAAATGCTCAGGTGCGCGTTGTGCGCGCTGATGCCGATGCCGAAGCTGACAGCAAAATAACCAAGCCCAATGGGGATGCCGTCGCGCAGTCCCCGCAGGAAATGTTTTTTCGACATAATTCTGATGTTCCTTTACTTCCAATCATCCGTGCGCAAGGCGCGCAAGTGCCATTATACGACTGAAAACGGCAGAAGTAAAGAGAAATTGCATAACGAGCGTTGAAAAATTGACGATGAAATTAGGGAAAAGTGCCAAGGAAGAGAAAGGCGCGGAGAGGATCAAAAATTTCTCTTGCAATTTGACACAAAGCGTGGTAATATTCTATATGGCTTTTTTAGAAAAGTACATTTGGATCAGAAAGAGGTGAACACGAGCAATGAAGGAAGGAATCCATCCCAATTATCAGCAGACTACTATTACTTGCGCCTGCGGTAATGTGATTGAGACAGGTTCTACCAAGCAGAACATCAAGGTAGAAGTGTGCTCTAAGTGTCACCCCTTCTTCACTGGTAAGCAGAAGCTGGTCGATACCGGCGGCCGCGTTGCCAAGTTCAACAAGAAGTTCGGCCTGAACTAATTCAATCACAAAAGCAGCTCTGCTACGGCAGAGCTGCTTTTTTCTGCTTTTTTGGAACGCTCAGTTTTGCCCGTCGGAATATTCGACGATGAAGGGGAGCGGCTCACTGAGACTTTGGTCGAGGTAGTTTATCTCCTCGTAGCTGTCGCCGCCTGCAATGGCGCGCACCTGGAAGAGGCGGACGCGCAGTACTGTGTCGTCCGCAAGGTTGACGACAAGCTCGCAGACGAGCGGCGTTGCCCCGAGCGGGAGCGTGAAAGCCTCCGATTCGCTGCTGGAGGCATAGGCGAGGTCATAGTACGACACGCCCTCTATGACGGATGCGCCCACGGCTTCGGCGCTGTCATCGCCGACATAGGTGACGGCGCTGCCATCGCTGTACGATGCTTCGAGCGGCACGCGCCTGAGCAGCTGATTGGCGCACGTGTATTCAAGACACGCACTGCGGATGGACACATCGGACAGCGCGCCGAGCGAGATGGTGCCGAGCGGGATGCCGACATTGCCCGGCGTGAACTGGTACTGCCATTTGCTGCCGGCCTGACGCTCGTAGGAGATAGGGGATAGAAAGCTTTTGAGCTGCGGCTGATACTGGGATTTGAGATTGCTGATCGTATCGAGCTCCTGCGACTGCGTTTCGCCGTTCGTTATGAAGTTGACATTGACGCCGAGCTCGTCGCTCAGAGGGACGGTTACACTACCGTGCAGATACCCGAAGCCATCCTGCGTAAGGTCGGCAGAGTAGCCCGGCCGATAGCTGTCCAGCGGCGAGGAATTGCCATGGTCGATCACGCCGATGTTGACGATCGTGTTCTCACTGATCGTCTTCGGCAGAAGAGAAAAGGCAAGCGTGCACTCCTGCTTTTTGAGGTTGACGCTTTTGACCTCGTAGCTGTATTGCGAGATCAGGCTCGACTCGCGCGCCAAAATGTCCGAGACATTATTGCTGATGCCCGCGATCTGGTTCGAGAGGTTGTTCTGCACGTTGTAGAGCTGGCTGCGAAGGTCATTTACTTGCGTGCTGAGCGTGTTGATGCGGTTATTGTAGTGCGCGCCGACGGCGATGAGCGCGGCGAGCGCCACGGCCGCGCCGCCGATGATCTTCTTGTGCTGTATGCAGAAATCGCGGAAGCTCAGCTTTTCCGCGGGAGCTTTTTCGGCGTTGCTTTGAACCGGCGATTCGGCGGCATCCTGCTCGGGTTTGGCATGCTCCAGACTGAGCAGCTCGTCGACGGAAACGGAGTAGAGCTTAGAGAGTTCGATGAGCTTGCTAAGTTCCGGCTGCGTGGCGCCGCTCTCCCATTTGGAGACGGCCTGACGCGAGACGCCGAGCTTCTCCGCCAGCTCCTCCTGCGACATGCCGCTCGCGCGGCGCAGTTCGTAGAGCTTTTCATATAGTTCCATGAAAGGTTCCTCCTTGGGGAAATGTTGCTGCGTTCGACGCCGTGCACTGCGCCCCCTGCGAGAAGAGCATAGCAGGAAAACGGGACAAAACGCCACCAACCGGGCGTTTCTTTTTGTCAACCTGAGGTTGCGTCCACCCTATTTTCACATGAAAGGGGCGGAAATGTCAATGAAAAGCGTTTTTGCCTTTTCTTTTGGCGGAAAATACACTATAATAAAAATGATTTGTACAGCGCCGATTTCGGCGCGATAAGGAGAATCTATGGAAGAATTGAAAGAGAACAACGCGCCGCGCGACAGGGCGATTTTAGTCGGCCTTTCGTCGCCGCGGCTCGATCGAAAAGAGAATGCCGACGAGGAGAGCCTTGAAGAGCTCGGCGCGCTGGTCGAAACGGCGGGCGGCGTCAGCGTCGGCGTCGTGCTGCAAACACTGCCCTCGCCCAATCCGCACACCTTTATCGGCGAGGGTAAGGTGGACGAGATCCGCGAGCTGGTAAAGTCGCAGGAGGCGACAATGGTCATCTTCGACAATGACCTCTCGCCCTCGCAGATGCGCGTTCTGAGCGAAGAATTCGGCGTGCAGGTGCTCGACCGCAGCGGGCTGATTCTCGACATTTTCGCCCAGCGGGCGAAGACAAAAGAGGGCCGGCTTCAGGTCGAGCTTGCGCAGTATCAATACCTGCTGCCGCGCCTGATCGGTATGTGGACGCATCTGGAGCGTCAGGCGGGCACGTCGGGCAAGGGCCCCATCGGCTCGAAGGGCCCCGGCGAAACGCAGCTTGAGACCGACCGCCGCCACATCCACCGCAAGATCGACAAACTCAAATCCGATCTTGAGGAGGTGCGCCGCGTGCGCGCGACGCAGCGCGACCGCCGCAGCAAGAATGAGATCCCGGTCGTCGCCATCGTCGGCTATACGAACGCGGGCAAATCGACGCTCCTGAACGCGCTGACCGGCGCGGGCATTCCCGCGAATAACCGCCTGTTTGACACGCTGGACACGACGACGCGCCTTCTCACGGTGTCCGACACGCTGGATGTCGTGATCTCCGATACGGTTGGCTTCATTCGAAAGTTGCCGCATCAGCTCGTCGAGGCGTTCAAGGCAACGCTTGAAGAGCTCGAATACGCCGATCTTCTTCTGCACGTCATCGACATTTCCGACCCGCACTGGCTTGAGCAGGCGCAGATCGTGGACGAGCTCATCGAAGAGCTCGGCGCGCAGCAAATTCCATGCCTGCGCGTTTACAACAAGTCCGACCTCTACTTCGGCGATATCCGCCCGCACGGAGAGGACAGCGTCAACATCAGCGCCAAGACCGGCGAGGGCGTGGATGAGCTGCTTGCGCGCATCGACAAGCTCCTCGACAAGGGCACGCGCCGCGTGACGATCCACCTGCCCTATGACAAGGGCGGGCTTCTCGACATGCTCTACCGCGAGGCGAAGGTCGAATCCGTCGAATATGGCGAGACCATCGACATCGTGGCCACCTGTGTGCCGCGCGTCATCGGCCAGGTCAAGGACTATATCGAGGGCTACCGCGAGCCGAAAGAGGACTGGGAGGAATGACGTTTGAAACGACGCGCCTTCTCCTGCGTCCGTGGTGCGAGAGCGACGCGGAGAGCTGCTATCGATACGCGAGGGATCCGTTTGTCGGCCCCGCCGCAGGCTGGCCGGCGCATACGAGCGTGGAGAACTCCCGCGAGATCATCCGAACCGTCCTCTCGGAGCCAGACACGTTTGCAGTCATTTTGAAGGAACGGCCAGACGAGCCTGTCGGTTCCATCGGCGTGTTTCCGACGGAAGCGCCAGAAATCGGGAGTGAGCCGGAAATCGGCTACTGGATCGGCCGCCCGTTCTGGGGTCAGGGGCTTATCCCCGAAGCCGTGCGCGAGCTGCTGAGGTACTGTTTTGAGGATAAAGGCGCACAGCGGGTCTGGTGTTCGCACTATGCCGGCAATGAAAAGTCAAAGCGCGTGATCGAAAAGTGTGGCTTTTCTTATCAGCTGACCTGTGAAAGGCCGGCGCTTGTGGACGATGCGCTGCGGCCGACGCTTTTTTACGCCCTTGCGAAAGAAAAGTGGGAGAAAACCCGCTGAAAGGAACATTGAAACCATGACAGAGTGCCTTGTCCCATACGCAAACGCGGAGAGCGAGTTTGAAGAAAAGCGCTCGCGCTTCATCAGCCACGTTTTCCTTGTGGAGAGCGAGGCGGAGGCCCGCGCGCGCATCGACGAGATGAAGAAGAAATACTACGACGCGCGCCACAATTGCTGGTGCTTCGTCCTGCACGACGGCACCGTTCGCTACGGCGACGACGGCGAGCCGCAGGGCACGGCGGGGCAGCCGATGCTGAACGTCTTCCAGCGCGAAAACGTCGAAAACGTCGTGTGCATCGTGACGCGCTACTTCGGCGGGATTCTGCTCGGCGCGGGCGGGCTGACACGCGCCTACGCCAAGGCGGCGAAGGACGCGCTCGACAAGGCGGGCAAGGCGCGGATGCAGCCCTTTTCCGTGCTGCTGCTCGAATGCCCGTATCCGATGTTCGAGCGCATAAAGCTGCTGATCGAGGGACACGAGGGCAGGATCGAGTCGAGCGATTACGGCGCAGCCGTGACGCTTACGTTTCTTCTGCCCGTGCAGAAGGTGGCGGACTTTTCCGCCGCGCTCACGGAGCTCTCCGGCGGGCAGATGAGCGCGGAAGAGGTCGAGCAGCGTTTCCTGCCCGGCGCAAGGGAGTGACGGCATGAGTTTGCGAAGAAAAATCTACGAGGTCATCGAAGTCGCGGACAAGGATGACCGCGACAGCCTCATTTACGACCGCTTTATGCTCGTGTGCATTGCGGCGAGTATCGTGCCGCTGTGCTTCAAGGAGACGAATGCGCTGTTTATATGGCTCGACCGCATCGTGAGCATGACGTCGTCGTTCATGGGCATTGCCATCGTCGCGCTGCCCACCGGTATCATCACGGCGGGCTACATGCGCGAGCTCAGCCGTGAGAAATGGGAGTAAATAAAGAGGGCAGAACCATGGAGATCAGAACAGCAACGATGAACGATCTGGACGCGGTCGCGGCGGTGGAAGCCGCGTGCTTTCCTGTGGCCGAAGCGGCGACAAAAGAGGAATTCGCCGAGCGAATCAAATATTACGGCGACCACTTCTGGCTGATGTTCGATGGCGGTAAGCTCATCGCGTTTCTCGACGGCTTTGTGACGGACGAGCCCGACCTGACCGACGAAATGTACGCGAAAGCATCCATGCACGACGAAAATGGCGCGTGGCAGATGCTCTTCGGTCTGAACACCTTGCCGGAGTACCGGAGAAACGGCTACGCGGGCGAACTGCTCCACCGTGCCGTTGAGGATGCGAGAAAGCAGGGGAGAAAGGGTGCAGTCCTGACCTGCAAACAGCGGCTCGTCGACTACTACGCGAAGTTCTGCTTTGTCGACGAGGGCGTGACAGACAAGTCCGTGCACGGCGGCGTTGTCTGGCACCAGATGCGCATCACATTTTGATCGAGACTGACAGAAAAAAAGAGCACGCTTGCGCGTGCTCCCTTTTTGCGATTTTTATTGCTTTCCCGCGAGGTAGTAGTCGCTCTGTCCCGGATGGTAGAACGGACAGGCGGTCAGCTTGCCGCGCAGGAACGACGCCATCTCGTCCTCATCGAGTTGCTCGTCACAGTAGTAGCTGTCGGACTCCTCATCGTAGCTGTAATAAACGCAGTCCTCGCACAGGCTGATGGACATGAGATCATCTCCCGAAAGAAATTAGTGCTGATACTCGAATTCGAGCTCGTACATGCTGACGATGTCACCGTCTTTGATGCCAAGGTCCTCAAGCTGCTGGAAAACGCCGTTTTCTCGCAGCATCTTATCAAAGAACATCCGGCTCTCGTAGTCACCGAAGTTGACGTTGCTCATAAGGCGTTCAAGCCACTTGCCCTCGACAATGTAGGTGTTGTCCTCGACGGTGATCTTGAGCGGCTCGCTCGCGTCGATCTTCACGGGCTTGGGAACGTACTCGGGCTCGTAGACCGTGACGGGCGGGAGCGTGGAGAGCTTTTCGGCAATCTTGAGCACAAGCTCGCGCGTGCCGGTGTGCGACGCGGCGGACAGGGCGAAGAGGGGATAGCCGAGCGGCTCGACATGCGCGCGCAGCTTTTCGAGCAGGCTCTCGTCCTCCATGATGTCGGTCTTGTTCGCGACGACGATCTGCGGGCGGGTGGCAAGGTCGGGGGAATACTGCGAGAGCTCTGCATTGATGGCGTCAAAGTCCTCGACCGGGTCGCGGCCCTCGCTGCCCGACACGTCGACGACATGAACGAGCAGGCGGCAGCGGTCGATATGGCGCAGGAAGTCGTGACCAAGGCCCGCGCCTTCAGCCGCACCCTCGATGATGCCGGGGATATCGGCCATGACGAACGAAACGCCCTCGTCGACGTACACGACGCCGAGGTTGGGGTAGAGCGTGGTGAAGTGGTAGTTTGCGATCTTGGGGCGCGCCTTCGACACAACGGAAAGAAGCGTCGACTTGCCGACATTCGGGAAGCCGATGAGGCCGACGTCGGCCAGCAGCTTCAGCTCGAGCACGACATCGTGCTCCTCGCCCTCAAGGCCCGATTTGGCAAAACGGGGCGCCTGACGCGTCGGCGTTGCGAAATGCGCGTTGCCCCAGCCGCCCTTGCCGCCGCGGCAGAGGATGAACGGCTCGGAGTCGGACATATCCTTGATGATCTCGTTCGATTCCGCGTCGCGCACGACGGTGCCGCGCGGCACGCGGATCGTGAGATCCTTGCCCTGCTTGCCGAACTTGCGCGCGCCCTGACCGTCCATGCCGTTGTCGGCGACGTATTTGCGCTTGTAGCGAAAGTCCATCAGCGTGGACATGTTGTCGTCGACAACGAGGACGATGTTGCCGCCGTTGCCGCCGTCGCCGCCGTCGGGGCCGCCCGCGGAGACGTACTTTTCGCGGTGGAACGCCACCGCGCCATTGCCGCCCTTGCCCGCGCGGCAGAAGATGCGCGCCTTATCAATAAAAGATGCTGCCATGTTGGCACCTCCTTGGATTCTTGTTATTCCTGAACAATTAGTGTATCCGTTTTTTGACGATTCGTCAAGAAAAACGGAACGTTTCACAAAAAAGAAAAAATCGAAAAAAGTAGGGAACTTTTTTGTGCTCCCTTTCGTCAAAGGAAAAGACACAACGGGAAAGGAAGCGGAACACTTGAAAAGATTGCTTGCATTGATGATGGTCGTCGCCGTGACGGCGGCGCTTTTGGCCTGTACGAAGGGCGGGCACGATAACGAAGACGGAAATGACACGCCCAATCCTGAGCCGCAGTACGCCGGCGCGGACACGATGACGCTGCGCGTCGTGGGCGACGGTGAAAACGGTACGCTCATTTTAGCGGGAGAGACGGAGGTCTACGCCCTGCCGCTCGAAGGCGTGACGCTGTACTTAGACGGCGGCAGCGTGTCCGCTTCCGAGATCGAGAGCGGCATGAGCGCCGAGGTCTGGTACACCGGCGGTGTGCAGGAGACGTATCCCGCGAAGTTTTCGCAGGTGGTGGCCGTGTCCCTCTCGCGTGAGGAGAATGCGCAGTATGACCTCTGCGGCCTCTACTTACAGGTGCTTGAGGACCTGTGGAACACGGACGATGGGCTCAACGGCGGCGCGGAGATCGTGAGCGTCGATCTGAGCAAGGCACCCGGCGGACTGACTGTCGGCGAAAAGGCGGCGATCGCCTACATCTATGCGCAGAAGCACGGCGTACAGGGCTTGACGATGACGTTCGACGAGCTGCGCGAGGAGGGCTACCTCACGGGCGAAAAGCTGGAGGGCGGCAGCACGGCCTATTCGTTTGCAAATGGCCTGCTCTTCACCATCACGCCGGAGGAGACGCAGGACAACGGCGCGTCTGTCTGCTTCAGCGCCGGAAAGTGGCGCTCGCCGCTCGGCGCGTATTACTTTACGAAGTGTACGGCCTCCCGCGGCGATAACGGCTGGGAATACACCGTCGGCGCGGAAGCGATTTCCTGAGCTACAGCAGGTTCTTTAATTTGAGCAGCGAATCGACGATCTGGTCGGCCTCGCAGCGCTCCGGAACGGGGCGGTGCGTGTGGTTGTACCAGATCGTTTTCATGCCCGCGTTCTTGCCGCCGGTGATGTCGGCGGTCAGCGAGTCGCCAATCATCATGCACTCGTCCGCGGCAACATCGGGAAGAAAAGCGCGGCAGGCATCGAAAAACGCCTTTTCGGGCTTGCGATAGCCGAGCGACTCCGAGACGAATACATGGTCAAAGTAGGGGAGAAGCCCTGACATAGAGAGGCGGTTGAGCTGCTGGTCGTGGAAGGCATTGCTCGCCGCGCAGAGGATATATTTTTTCTTGAGGTAGCGGCAGATCTCGTCCGCGCCGTCGACGGGAATGGCCGTCTCGTAGAGGAGGTCCAAAAACCGCTTTTCAAACGCGGCGCCGTCAGCCTGAATGCCGAGAGCATCGAAGATGCGGTTCCAGCGGAACTGAAAAAGCTGCTGCGTTGTGAGCTCGCCGCGCTCGATCATGAGCCAGAGGCCGTCATTGATGCGCGTGAACGTCGCGTAAGTGGAATCGTCATAGGGGAGACCCCATTCGGAAAAGCCGATGCGCATGGCCTGCTCGGCGCATTTGCCGAAGTCGAGCAGCGTGTCGTCGATATCCATCAAAACTGCCTTGAGCATGAAAAGTGACCTCCTGCGGAAAAGATAAAGAAAAGAGCCCCGAGCATTCGCTCAGGGCTTTTCGTTGTGCAATTACTCAGCGGGGTAAACAGAAGCCTGCTTACGATCCTTGCCGAGACGCTCGAAACGGAGCACGCCGCTCTCCTTGGCGTAGAGAGTATCGTCAGAGCCGATACCGACGTTGACGCCCGGATGGATGTGGGTGCCGCGCTGGCGCACAAGAATGTTGCCGGCGAGAACGAACTGACCGTCAGCGCGCTTGGGGCCAAGGCGCTTGGCGTTAGAGTCGCGGCCGTTCTTCGTGGAGCCGCCGCCCTTCTTGTGGGCGAAAAACTGAAGACCGATGTTCAGCATGGTGATTTGCCATCCTTTCTGTAAGATGATCGGAACAGGGGGCTTACGCCTCCATGACTTCGATATTATCCGGATATTCGCTGTGCAGCTCGGAAAAGAGCAACATCAAACCCGTTAAAAGAGCCTGACAGGTGCTCTCGTTCGTGGCGGACAGACCGCCGGGGAGCCGGAATTCCACAGCGCCGGAGCGTTCATGGACCTTGACGGAAGCGGCGAGGCCTAAAACATCGTTCACGGTGCTTTCCACAAGGCGGACCGCACTTGTGACTGCCGCGCAGACGATATCGCTGCCCTCTTCGCTGTAACCGCTGTGGCCCTTAGCATCAAAACCGATGATGCGCTTCCCCTCAGTGAGGAATGTAACAGTGGTCATGCCTTAGACGGAGATCTTGCCGATCTCAACCTTGGTATAAGGCTGACGATGACCCCGACGCTTGTGATAGCCCTTCTTGGCCTTGTACTTGTAGACACGGACCTTCTTGCCCTTGCCGTTCTTAACGACAGTGGCCTCCACCTTCGCGCCCTCCACCACGGGAGTGCCGAACTTGGTGTTTTCGCCATCAACGATCGCCAAAACCTGATCGAAGGTAACGGCGTCGCCCGCCTCGACGGGGAGCTTCTCAATGAACAGGGTGTCGCCCTCGTTCACAACATACTGCTTACCGCCGGTAACGATGATCGCTTGCATTGCTTGCACCTCTTTCCTTAATTACGGACTCGCTGTCGGGGGCGTTCGAAAAGTCTCGAAACCTTCCGAAACTTTAAGCCCATTCAAAGCGGCTGTTCAAGTATAACTTCTGACTTTGAAAAAGTCAATAGGTTTTTGGAAAATTCTCTGTGCGGTTTTGCTCAGGTGCAAAGTGAGTCGCGGCACGTGTGCCGCGAGGAAGCAGCGCCAAAGGCGCTGCACGGGTCAAAGGCGCTGCGCGGGTCAAAGGCGCTGCGCGGGTCAAAGGGGATATTCTCTTTCGCAAAAGAGAATATCCCCTTTGGAACCCCAAGAGAAAGACTTTGTATTGTCAGGTTGCAGCTTGAAGAACTGCACGCGCTGCGCAATCAGGTGCCTGCTTGATGATGTATCTAAACGATTTGACTTTCTTCTATCTTCGCTGTCGCTTTGCCTGCGTGTCGGAGGTCTTACGCAATCTCCGTCTACTTCGGATTTGCACAAACTTGCTATTGCCTGCCAAGGCGGCATTGCTTCGCTCGCCGCAGTACGCATTACCAAGACGATATGTATTGCCGATAGTAGGTGATTAGGCTGCACAAAAACAAGATGAGCAGAGCGGCAGCGGGTAGTAGAAGTAGGCCAAGTCGTATAGCAACACCAAACGCGGCAACGCCGCGCGCATGGTAGTACAATCGGCAAGCATTGCAGTTCTTCGAGCTACTCACCTGCAATGGGAAACGCCTTTCTTTTGGACGGGCGACGCCCGTTTTCTTTCTCGGGAAAGAAAATGGGGGTCGCATCACGTGCAGCGCTTGCGGCGCTGCAATTCCCCTGCAGCGCTGTCGTGCTGCAAAACATGCAATTTTGCATACTTTTCACCGCGCGGTAAACAATAACTCCGCAAGTTTTATTTGGAAGGAGAGCATTTCAATATGGAAAAGCGAAAAGAACTCTGGCGCGCGCTGCCGTTTGTGATGGCGCTGCTGCTGCTCACCCTCGTGCCGGCGCAGAGCGCATCGGCGCTGTTCGGCAAGAGCAAGGAGGAGGTCAAGGCCGCCGACGGCGCGCCAGTGTCGGAGAACATGGAGATCAAGGTCTACCGCGGCGTCGCGTATGAGGGCGAATTCCGCGCGGTGGACAACGAGGGCGACGAGGTGACGTTTGCCATCGCGCAGGAGCCGAAAAAGGGCATGGTCGCGCTGACGGAGGACGGCCTCGGCTTTGTCTACACGCCGGGCGGCAAGCTGGGGACGGACAGCTTCACCTACACGGCGATCGACGCCTACGGCAACACCTCGCTGCCCGCGACGGTGAGCATCACGATCGAAAAGGCGAATAGCGGCGTCTGCTACGCCGACATGGGCGGCAGCCGTGCGCATACGGCGGCGGTCGATCTTGCCGAGCACGGTGTGTTTGTGGGCGCAAAGATCGGGGACAGCTATTTCTTTGAGCCCGAGCGCACGCTTTCGCGCGGCGAATTTGTCGCGATGGCGCTCGCAGCGATGGACGTGAGCGCGGAGAACGTGCAGATGACCGGCTTTTGCGACGACGCGAGCATCCCGACCTGGGCGAAGGGCTATGCCGTGAGCGCGCTGAATGCGGGCGTTGTGTCCGGCGTCAGCACGGCGGAGGGCGTTGCCTTTCGCGCGAATGACGCCATTACGCTCAATGAGGCCGCGGTCGTGCTGAACCGGCTGCTTCGTGTGACGGATGTGGACCTCTCGGACTACGACGTGCAGGACGCGGACAACGCCTGGTGCGCACAGGCGTTGGCGAATTTGCAGTCCGTCAGCGTGATCGAGAGTGGGCGTTTTTCTACTGACGAGATGCGCTCGGGCGTGACGCGTGCGCAGGCGGCAGAGATCCTCAGCGCAGCGATGACGCTCAAGGACGGACGCGCGGGAAAGGGCGGACTGCTCTCCGGCATTTTCGGCTAAGGGCAAAAAGTGAGAAAAGCGAACAAAAGAGAGCGGTTTTCATGCCGCTCTCTTTTGCTTGTATTTGGGAAAAAGCTGTGGTAAAGTATAAACTAATATAGTATGGATAAACGGGGGCGGCGACGTCCCTTTCAAAAATAAGGAGGAAAACGGTATGCGTATCGTTGTTTTAGCAGGTGGGCTGAGTATGGAGCGCAATGTGTCGCTCTCGAGCGGCAACAAGATCTGCCGCGCGCTAAGAGCGCGCGGACATCAGGCCATTCTGGTGGATATGTTCATGGGCTTTGAGGACTATGACGGTAAGCTCGAAGATGTTTTCGACGCACCGAACGGCTTCTGCGGCGACTATTCCGTCGCCGAGGCAGAGCCCGACCTCGCCGCTGTGCGCGCGAGCCGCAAGGACCAGAGCAAGAGCCTTTTCGGTCCCGGCGTGCTCGATGTGTGCGCCAAGGCGGACGTCGTATTTCTGGCGCTGCACGGCACCTGCGGCGAGGATGGCCGCGTGCAGGCCGCGTTCGACCTGCTCGGCATTCCGTACACCGGCGCAGGCTACCTCTCGAGCGCCATCGCGATGGATAAGGACCTGACGAAGCGTCTTGTGTCGGAATATGTCATCACGCCGCAGTGGCGCACCGTGCGCTACACGGAAGGCGACATCGCGCGCCTTGTGTCGGAAACGAAGCTCCCTTGCGTCGTCAAGCCGGTCGCCAACGGCTCGTCTGTCGGCGTCTCCATCGCGCATACGGGCGCGGAGCTCAAAAAAGCGCTTGAAGAGTGCTTACAGTTCGGCGCGCAGGTCGTGCTCGAACAGTACATCTCCGGCCGCGAGATCCAGGTTGGTATCATCGCGGGCAAGGCACTGCCCTCCATCGAAATTATCCCGAAGACGGGCTTTTATGACTACGCGAACAAGTATCAGGCCGGCGCGGCGGAGGAAATTTGCCCCTCTCCCATCCCCGAGGACTGGGAGATGCGCGTGCGCACCGCGACCGAGACGGTCTATCGCCTGATCGGCCTGAGCGTCTACTCCCGCGCGGACTTCATCGTCACGCCCGACGGCACGCCGTACTTCCTTGAGATCAACACGCTGCCCGGCATGACGAAGACGAGCCTTCTTCCGCAGGAGGCGGCGGCGGTCGGCATCGGCTACGAGGAACTGTGTGAAAAGATCGTCGAAGAGTCGCTGAAGCAGAGAAGAGGGCTGTAAATGGAGACCATCACGGTAAAGGAACTGCTCGCGGCGGTGCACGGCGAGCTGCTGCAGGGCGAGGGGACGGCGAAGATCCTCGACGTGAACACCGACAGCCGCACCGTTAAGAGCGGCGAAGTTTTCCTGCCGCTTGTCGGCGAGCGCTTCGACGGGCACGACTACATTGGAAAGGCGCTTTCCGCCGGCGCGGAGGGCTGCCTTTGCGCGCGCGTGCCGGAAACGCTTCTGCCCGGGAAGTTTTACATCAAAGTACCCGACACACTGCTTGCGCTCAAGGACTTGGCCGCGTGGTACCGTGCGCAGTTTTCTATTCCCTTTGTGCAGGTGACGGGCAGCGTCGGCAAGACGACAACAAAGGAAATGATCGCCTCGGTACTGGGCGTGAGGTTCCATACGCTCAAGACCGCGGCCAACTATAATAACGAGATCGGCACGCCGCAGACGTTGCTGGGCCTCTCCCGCGCGCATCAGGCGGCGGTCATCGAAACGGGCATGGACCGCGCGGGGCAGATCCGGTATCTTGGCGAGATGGTGAAGCCCGATATCGCCGTCATCACGAACGTCGGCGATATGCACATTGAATATCTGGGCTCGCGCGAGAACATTCTGAAGGCCAAGTGCGAGATATTTGAAAACCTCAAAAAGGACGGTCTCGCCGTCTTAAACGGCGACGACGAACTGCTGAATACCGTCACGCTGCCGCAGAGAATTTTGCGCTGCGGCCTGTCCGAGCACTGCGATGTCCGCGTCAGCGAGGTCGAAGACCTCGGCATCGACGGTATCCACTGCGTTGTGACGACGGCAAAGGAGCGTTACGCGCTCTCCATCCCCGTGCCGGGAAAGCACATGGTCTACTCCACGGCGATGGCCGCGGCCATCGGCGAGTATCTTGGCGAGACCAAAGAGGAGATCGAGCGCGGCGCTGCGGCCTACGAGCCGGCGGGCTCACGCATGCACGTCATCACGTTCTCTGAAAACCGCCGCCTGCTCGACGACTGCTACAACGCGGGTCCGCAGTCGATGGCGGCATCGCTGCGCGTATTGGGCGCGAGCGGCGGCAAAAAGGCCACCGTCATCGGCGATATGGCGGAGCTCGGAGAGCTCACCGAGCGTGCGCATAAGGAAATCGGAGCACTCACCAAAGAGCTCGGCATCGACACTGTCATCGCAATCGGTGCACGGGCAAAATACTTTACGGAAGGGAACCCCTCTGCGCAGTGGTTCGGGAGCGTGGACGAGGCGATGGGCGCCGTCAAGGCGGCGTTCACGGCGGAGACGGCGATGCTCGTCAAGGCCTCGCACTCCATGCACTTTGAGAAGATCGTAGAGGAACTGACCAAAGCATGATCGACATCAGTGTTACGGGACTCGTCAAGTCCTTTGACCTCGAAAAGAAAATACTGGACGGCATCACCTTTCAGATCGACACGGGTGAGCGCGTGGGCCTTCTCGGCAAAAACGGCGCGGGCAAGACAACGCTCTTTCGTATCCTGACGGGGGAGCTTGATTATGACGCGGGCGAGGTGAGCATCGCCTCGGGCCGCAGGCTCGGTCTCATCTCGCAGATCCCCGTGTATCCCGAGGGCTACACGGTCGAAGATGTGCTCAAGAGCGCGTTTTCGCGCATGCAGAGGATGGAGAACGAGATGAACGCCCTCTCCCAGCAGATGGCGAACGGCGACGAGAGCGAGGAAACGCTGCGCCGCTACGGCGAACTCTCGGCCAAGTTCGAGGGTCTCGGCGGCTACGACACCGAGACCCCCATCAACAAGGTCGCAAACGGCCTTTCCATCCCGCCGGAGATGCGCGAGCGCCTGTTCGACACGCTTTCAGGCGGCGAAAAGACGCGCGTGAACCTCGGCCGCCTCATTTTGGAGGATACGGATATTTTACTTCTCGACGAGCCGACGAACCATTTGGACCTGCACGCCATCGAATGGCTGGAGCAGTATTTGTCAACGTTCAAGGGCACGGTCGTCGCCATCTCGCATGACCGATACTTCTTAGACCGCACCATCACGCGCGTCATCGAGGTGCTCGACGGCAAGGCGGAGTTTTACAGCGGCAATTACAGCTTCTACGCGGTGGAAAAAGAGCGCCGCTACTTGGAAAAAATGCGCCAATACGAAAAGGAACAGGCCAAGATCGCTCAGCTTGAAAAGAGCGCCGAGCAGCTGCGCATGTTCGCCTTCAAGGGTATGGACAAGACGTACCGCCGCGCGCTGTCGATGGAAAAGCGCATCGAGCGTATGCGCACGACGGACAAGCCGACGAAGGAGCGGGCGCTGAGTGCGCAGTTCAAGTCGCAGGAATTCTACGGCGACGAGGTGTTTGCGCTCAAGAAGCTCAAAAAGAGCTTTGGCGACCGTGTGCTGTTCCACGACGTGGATTTACAGGTGCGCGGCGGCGAGCGCATCGCGCTCATTGGCGACAACGGCACGGGCAAGTCGACGCTCATCAAGATGCTGATGGAAGAGGAATATCCCGACGAGGGCAAGATCAAGTTCGGCCCGTCGGTGCGCATCGCGTACCTGCCGCAGATCGTCGAATTCGACGTGCCGGAACGAAACCTGGTCGACACGATGCTCTACTCCAAGCGCAACATCACGCCGCAGAGCGCGCGCAACCGCCTGGCCGCGTTCCACTTCACGGGCGAGGACGTTTTTAAGAGCGTCAGCGTGCTCTCGGGCGGCGAGCTTTCGCGCCTCAAGCTCTGCATCCTGATGGATGAGGAAGTGAATCTCCTGATCCTCGACGAGCCGACGAACCACCTCGATATCGCGTCCCGCGAGTGGATCGAGGAGGCGGTGGAGAGCTACGACGGAACGCTCCTGTTCGTGAGCCACGACCGCTATTTCATCAACCGCTTTGCAACGCGTGTGTGGGAGCTGGAGGGCGGCGTCATCACCGACTATCCGATGGGCTTTGCGCGCTACCGGCAGGTCAAGGCACTGGAGGCGCAGAACAAGATCGACCACACGCCAAAGGCTGTAAAGGAAAAGACGGTTACAGAAAAACCAAAGCCGAATCGCTCGGCCCAGCAGGCGCGGCGGCAGCTCACCATCTGTGAAAAGGAAATTTCCGCGCAGGAGACCGCCATTGCCGAGATCGAGCAGCGCCTCGAAGAGGCGGGCGGCGACTATGAGCGCTACAGCGAAGTTTATAAGGAGAAGGAAGCCGCCGAGCAGAAGCTCAGCGAGCTGATGGAAAAGTGGGAAACGCTCGCCGAGCAGGCGGGCGAATGAGGAACATACCATGAAGAGACAGAAAAGACTGTGGACGGCGGCAGCAGCCTGTGCCGTGCTCGGCGCGGCGTGCCGGGCTGTCCCCGGCGTGCGCTTTGCAGGACTCCTGTTCTGGTGTCTGACGGCGCTTTTGATCGTCTTCGCGATGCTCGAGCAGTACAAAGAGCATGCGTGGGCAAAGTGGGGAAAACGCGTTCTGCTCGCGCTCGTGTGCCTAGGCCTTGTCGCATTCGGGTATCTTGAATCGCTCGTTATTCGCGGCGCGCACACGGACGGGCGCGCGGAAGACGCGCAGTGCGTGGTTATTTTGGGCGCGGGCGTGAACGGCACGACGCCGTCGCTGATGCTCTCGTCGCGGCTGCAGGCGGCGCTTGACTTCATCGCGGACAAGCCGGACATCCCCATCATCTGCTCAGGCGGTCAGGGGCCGGGGGAGGATATCTCCGAGGCCGACTGCATGGCCGACTGGCTCATCGCCCACGGCGTGGACGAGAGCCGCATCTACCGCGAGGACCGATCGACCAGTACGCAGGAGAATTTTGCTTACAGCGAAGAGATCATGGCGGAGCTGGGGCTTGATGCGGGCGACACGTTCGCCTTTGTCACGAACGACTACCATATTTTTAGGGCTGGGCGCATCGCCGGAACAGATGCGGCCTGCGGCGTGGCGGCGACGCTGCCGCGCAGCGCCTATTACGATGCCTTACAGCTCAACTACTATGTGCGGGAGGCCTTTGCCACCGGTTGGCTCCTGCTGAGAGGAAACTGAGTATGAACGATAACATTTTATGCCTTTACTATTCCCGCACGGGAAACACGAAAAAAGCCATGGAGGAGGTCGCCGAGGCGCTGGACTGCGAATGTCTCGAAATTCGCGACAAGGTCGATCGCAGCGGCACGATGGGCTACCTTCGCTGCTGCTTTGACGCGATGCACAAGCGCACGAGTGCGGTTTCGCGCCCGAAATGCCAGAAGCCGCTGTCGGACTACAAGCTCGTCATCCTCGGCACGCCCGTGTGGGCGGGCCGCTGTTCGAGCGTTATTCGCGGTTTTTTGAAGCGCCGCGGCTATGAAATTCAGAACGCGGCGTATCTCATCACGCACAAGAGCGAGCAGGACTACAAGGACGTTTTCCGCCAGATGGACCTCTATTTGCAGACGCCGCACGTGGCGGAGGTCTCGCTCTGCCCCGATTCGGCGGGCTACCACTTCTGGCGCGACCAGTTCGTCAAGGCCTGCTCTGATTTCATCGCGGAGGATAAGGCCTGATGTGGGAAAAGCTCAAACAGCTCGCGCGCCGCTATGACGAGATCGGCGAGCTGCTCGAAGTGCCGGAAATTTACGCTGACCCAAAGAAGCTGCGCGCGCTCACGCGTGAGCAGAAGGAACTTGAAGCTGTGGTCGCGGCCTATCGCGCGTACCTGAAGTGTGAGGACGACATCGCCCAGGCGCTCGAGCTGACGGGCGACCCGGAGCTCAGGGACATGGCGCAGGAGGAACTGAACGCTGCCAAGGCGGAAAAAGAGCGCCTTTTTGACGAGCTGCGCGTGCTGCTCCTGCCGCGCGACCCGAACGACGACAAGAACGTCATCGTCGAGATCCGCGGCGGCGTGGGCGGGGAGGAGAGCGCGCTTTTTGCCGCCGACCTCTACCGCATGTATGCGATGTACGCGGAAAAGCGGGGGTACCGCGTGGAGCTTTTGAACTACAACGACACGGAGCTCGGCGGCGTGAAAGAGGCCGACTTCATGGTCAATGGCGATGGGGCGTATTCGAGATTCAAGTTTGAATCCGGCGTCCACCGCGTCCAGCGCGTGCCGGAGACCGAATCCGGCGGGCGCGTGCACACCTCGACCGCGACGGTCGCGGTGCTGCCGGAGATGGAGGAGGTCGATGTCGACCTCCGGCCCGAAGACATTGAGATGCAGGTCTACCGCGCTTCCGGCGCAGGTGGCCAGCACGTCAACAAGACGAGTTCTGCCGTGCGCCTCATCCACAAGCCGACGGGCATCGTCGTTTCGTGTCAGGAGGAGCGCTCCCAGCTCCAGAACCGCGCCAAGTGTATGGCGATGCTCGCGAGCAAGCTCTACGAGGCTGAGCGCGAGCGCGTGGAGGGTGCGATCACGAGCGAGCGCCGCGCGCAGGTCGGCAGCGGCATGCGCAACGAGCGCATCCGCACCTATAACTTCCCGCAAAACCGCGTGACTGACCACCGCCTGACGGGCGAGAACAAGAATTTCAACATCGACGCCGTGATGAACGGCGATTTAGACCCCATCATCGACGCGCTCACGATGCAGGAGCAGGCCGAAAAGCTGCGCGAGAGCACCGAGGCTTAAGAAAGAAGAGAGAACATTGGAGACAAAATGGTTTACCCTCCGCACGGTGGAGGATAAAGAGAGCATCGCGCAGGCGGCGGACATTCTGCGCCGTGGCGGGCTTTTGGCCATCCCGACGGAGACGGTCTACGGCCTTGGCGCAAACGGCCTGGACGAGACCGCCGTGCTGCACATTTTCGAGGCCAAGGGCCGCCCGCAGGACAACCCGCTCATCCTGCACATTCCGGATGCAAGCTGGCTTACGCGCTACTGCGAGGATGTACCGGACGCGGCCTACAAGCTGGCCGAGCGCTTCTGGCCCGGCCCACTGACGATGATCTTAAAGAAAAAGCCCTGCGTGCCGCTGCGCACGACCGGCGGGCTCGAGACCGTCGGCATGAGATGTCCCGACCATGCGGTCACGCGCGCCATCATCGAAAAGGCGGGCGTGCCCGTCGCCGCGCCGAGCGCCAACACCTCGGGCCGCCCCAGCTGCACAACGGCGGAGCATGTGCGCGAGGATATGTGGGGGAAGATCGACGGCATCGTCGACGGCGGCCCCTGTCAGGTGGGCGTGGAGTCGACGATCATCGACCTGACGGTCACGCCGCCGCAGCTGTTGCGCCCGGGCGGACTGCCGCTCGAGAGCCTGCGCGATGCGCTGGGCGAGGTGACGGTCGACAAGGCCGTGACGCAGAAGATGAATGACGGCGAAAAGCCGCGCGCCCCGGGCATGAAGTACCGCCACTATGCGCCTAAGGCCCCCGTCACGGTCGTGACCGGCGGGGCGAAGGCGAGCGCACGTTATCTGCTCACACACGCGGGCGAGAAGTCCGGCATCATCTGCTTTGACGAGTTCACGCGGCTCTTCGACGGGCACATCGTCCACCCCCTCGGTGCGAGCGACGATAAGCGCGCGCAGGCGCAGCACGTCTTCGACGCGCTGCGGACGTTCGACGAGACGAATGTGGGCGAGATCTGGGCACAGTGTCCGGACAGTAAAGGCCTTGGCCTTGCCATCGGCAACCGCCTCAAAAAGGCCGCGGGCTTCCATGTGGAGGACGCGGACGACGGCAAGATCGTCATTGGCATCACCGGCGGCACGGGCGCGGGGAAGACGAGCCTTCTGCGCGCGCTTGAAAGAAAGGGCGCATGCGTGCTCGACTGCGACGCGGTCTATCACGAGATGTTAAAAGATGACGAGCCGCTGCTGCGCGCGCTGCGCGAGGCGTTCGGCGATGTCATTTTTCGGCAGGACGGCAGCGTGGACATCCACGCCATCGGCCTGATCGTCTTCAAGGACAGAAAAAAGCTCGCCGAGCTCGACGCCATCGTGCACGAGCGCATCCCGCGCGCACTGGCGCAGAAAATGGCGGCGACGAACGCGGAGATCATCGGCCTCGATGCTATCAAGCTCATCGAGAGCGGCCTTGGCGCGATCTGCGACGCGACCGTCGCCGTAACGGCGCCTGAAGAGGTGCGGGTCAAGCGCATCATGGCGCGCGACAGCATCACCGAGGAGTATGCAAGGTCGCGCATCGCGGCACAGAAGGACGCGGACTATTTCCGCGCGCAGTGCGATTATGAATTTGTGAACGATCTGCCGACCGCTGAAAAGGCGGAACACGCGGCTGAGGTCTATATCAACACGATCATCAACAATTTGAAGGAGGAAACTGAGAGATGAGTGAAAAGAACAAGCTCGCTGAAAAACTGCTCTACGCCCCCAAGAATGGCTATGACCGCCTGAGCGCAGAGGATGAAAAAGCGATGGAGGCCTATTGCGAGGACTACAAGAAGTTCCTCAACAACGGCAAGACCGAGCGCCTTTGCGTGGAGTACTGCATCGAGCTGGCGGAAAAGAAGGGCTTCAAGGCCTACGAAGCGGGTATGAAGCTGAGCGCCGGCGACAAGGTCTACTTCAATAACCGCGGCAAGGGCATCATGCTCGCTGTCATCGGCAGCGAAGACCTGAGCCACGGTGCGAACATCGGCGCGGCGCATACCGACTCCCCGCGCCTCGACTTAAAGCCCCGTCCGCTCTACGAGGAGGCCGAGATGGCCTACTTCAAGACCCACCACTACGGCGGTATCCGCAAGTACCAGTGGGTGACGATCCCCCTTGAGCTGCACGGCGTGGTCGTGCTGCGCGACGGCTCGAAGGTCGACGTCCACATCGGCGGCAAGGAGGACGATCCCCAGTTCATCATCAACGACCTTTTACCGCACCTTGGCCGCGAGCAGGGAAAAAAGCCGCTCAACGAGGCCATCCCGAGCGAGAGCTTGAACGTGCTGCTCGGCGGCCGTCCCATCGCGGATGAGGACTGCTCCGACCGCTTCAAGCTGGGCGTTATGCAGTACCTCAACGAGAAGTACGGCATGACGGAGGAGGACTTCATCTCCGCCGAGCTCGAAGTCGTCCCCGCCGGCAAGGCGCGCGACATCGGCTTTGACCGCAGCTTCATCGCGTCCTACGGTCACGACGACCGTGTCTGCGCGTATGCAGAGCTTGCAGGTATTTTTGACGCTGTGTCCCCGAAGAAGACCGCGGTCTGCATCTTCGCGGACAAGGAGGAGATCGGCTCCGAGGGCGTGTCCGGTATGCTGTCTCAGGCGTTTGAGTGGTTCATGGGCGACATGTGCCGCACGCAGGGCGTCGCGCTTTCTGACTGCTTTGCCAACTCCTTCTGCCTGAGCGCAGATGTGACGGCGGCCTATGACCCGAACTTTGCCGACGTATACGACAAGCGCAACTCCGCCTTCGTTAATTACGGCGTGGCGCTGTGCAAGTATACCGGCTCCGGCGGCAAGGGCGGCGCGAGCGACGCAAGCGCTGAGGTCGTTGGCAAGGTACGCAAGCTGATGAACGACAACGGCGTCTTCTGGCAGATGGCCGAGATGGGCAAGACCGACGCAGGCGGCGGCGGTACGGTCGCCAAGTTCATGGCCCAGCGCAACATCGACACGCTCGACGCGGGTGTGCCCGTGCTCTCGATGCACGCACCGTATGAAACGGTCGCCAAGCTCGACTGCTATATGACCTACAAGTGCATGAAGGCCATCTTTGAGCAGGCGTAAGAAAATATTCCGAGATTCCGAGAAGCGCTCTCCCACGTGCCGTGGGAGGGCGTTTTCTGCCAAAAAGTCATACAATGTTGAACAAATTGTAAAGTTTCCTGCGCTTTTGCTTGCATAAGCGCTCGCGGCGTGATAAGCTGTCATAACGCTTATTGCAAAGGATCAGAAAGGGAAGAGAGTCATGCTCCAGTTATTCACCGATACGTCCGCGAACCTGCCGGTCGCGCTGACGAAACAACACCACATCACCGTCGTGCCGTTTTCCTACACAGTGGACGGAAAGGAGACGGACTATCCCGACGATGTGGATTTCGACGGCGCGGCGTTCTACGGCGCGATGCGCTGCGGCGCGGTCGTCAAAACGTCGATGGTCAATCCCGACCTGATGGCGAACTACTTTGAGCGTGCGCTCTCTCAGGGCGACGATGTGCTCTACGTCGGCATGTCCGGCGGCATCAGCGGCACGGCGCAGGCCGCGGTTATCGCCGCGGGCGAGCTGACGGAAAAATACCCCGCACGGAAGATCGTCACGATCGACACCTACGCTGCCTCCCTTGGCGAGGGGTTACAGGTGCTCGAGGCCGCGCGCATGATCGAAGAGGGGAAGAGCTTAGACGAGATCAAGGCGCATTTGCTCGCGAGAAGACCGCACATGTGCCAGTTTTTCACGGTCGACGACCTTGCGTACTTAAAGCGCGGCGGCCGCATTTCGAGCGCGACGGCGCTGATCGGCACAGTACTGAGCATCAAGCCGATCCTGCGCGGCGACGAGACGGGGCACATCGTCTCCTGCGGCAAGGTGCGTGGCATGAAGCGCGCGTATCAGGAGCTTGCGAATTATTACGACGGCCGCACGCTCGACAAGAGCGAGATGCTCGGCATCGCCCACGCGGACAATGAAGAGGGCGCGCAGGCGCTCATCGCGCTGCTGCGGGACAAGGGCTTCACCGGCGAATGCCTGAACGTGGTCTACGAGCCCGTCACCGGCGCCCACGTCGGTCCGGGAACGTTGGCGCTGTTTTTCTACGGCACGGAAAAGTGAATATGGGAACCGCCCGAAGACTCTCCCTTCGGGCGGTTTTTATGGTAGACTTTGCGCAAAAGGTCTGATATGATGACGAAAGAGAGATTTTGAGAGAAAAATGGGAGGGTTTTATGAAAAAATCGTGGCTCATCAGAGCACTGCTGCTCATCGCGTATTGCGTACCGTTTGCCTACCTTTCTGTGAAGGGTGATATTACTTCGGGGACGATGGTGTATTATGGCGTGATGATCGTCAGCTTTGTGATTTTGTACCGCTGCGCGCTGAAAACAGACAACGTTCCGATCATTTTTATCGGAAATATACTGAGCTTTATGTCCTCCTATTTGACGGCAAAGCTGTCGAGGTTAGACCCGATGGAATGGTACTGCAAGCCGTTTACATCCCACTCCCAGATCGTCGCGATATCGGTCGCGTCCCTCATCATCCATGCGATCATCGTATGGAGAAGAGGCAGAAAGCAGAGGAACGCACAGGGGTGTGACAGAACATGAGGAAACACAAAAAAGCGATGATCGCACTGCTGATCGTAGCCCTGTTCGGTATGATATTGGCCTGCATTTCTTCCCATCCTTTTGTTTCACGCAGGTGCGAGGTGCCGGAGGAGTATGTCGCTGAGATCCGCGCGCAGTCGGTGGGAGTTTACTCAAAGAAAGTGCCCTTGCTGCCGATTTACATTTCCATTGAGCAGTTTTCAGCGGGACGGGCCTATTATACGGTTCACTATTTCCCGTTTGGAACGCTTGGCATGTCCTATGGTTTGACCGACGGATTTTGCCAGGAAAATCCGCTGACGGGCCTGCAATAAGATGAATCGGCAGAACCGGCTGTTTTTCCACTGGATTTTTGCGCACGCTTCTGTTATGATAAACGCCAAAGAAACGCTATGGATCGGCATTGCATTCAAACCGTCAGCAAAGGAGAAACGAATATGGAAACGATACAGGCCATCAGAAGCAGAAGAAGCATCCGTAAGTACCAGCAAAACCCCGTCTCGCACGAGGTCATCGAGCAGATCGTCGCAGATGCGGCCTACGCCCCCTCGTGGAAGAATACGCAGATCGCGCGCTATGTGCTCGTCGAGGACCGCACGACGATCGACAAAATGGCGGAGGAGATGGTGCTTGATTTCAAGCTGAACGAGAAGACGCTCAAAAACTGCCCCGCCGTTATGGTGCTTACCTATGTGACCGGCCGCTCGGGCTACGAGCGCGACGGCTCGTTCTCGACGCCGAAGGAGGCGGGCTTTGAGATGTTCGACGCGGGCATCGCCGCGCAGACATTTTGTCTTGCCGCATGGGAGCGCGGCGTCGGCACGGTCATCACGGGCTACTTCGACGAAGAGAAGATCACGAGACTTTTGAACCTGCCGGAGAATCAAAAGGTCGGCTGTGTTATCGGTCTTGGCTATCCCGATGAGGAGCCCGCCGCGCCGAAGCGCAAGAGCGTGGAAGATTTGCTGACGTACAAATAAAAAGCTGCAAGCGCCCGAGGAAAACGCCCTCGGGAGCTTTTTCGCTGGATTCGGACAATGCTTTCTGGTAAAATAAGCAGTATAAAAATATAGAAAAATGAGAGATATGGAGGTCATAAGATGAAAAAATACAGCTTATCGGTTATTTGCGTAGTGCTTTTTGCCCTGCTGGCTGGATGCGGCAGCAAGGAAACGTCAAACATAACGGTCGATTATGGCGATTCGGCTGTCTACACAGAACAGGATATGGATGATGCGATAAAGGTGATCGAAGAGATGATCGGTTCGTGGGAAGGCTGCGAATTACATAGCATTTCATATTCGTCAGATGACGTCTGCACGGATGAAAAGAACCTTTCGTGGATGAATGATTTGGAAAAGGCAAATGACAACGATCTGGCTTTTACACAATGCATCATGTTCGACAGCAGCTTTCGCTCTCCGAAAGAGGGCGGCGGAGCTTGGGAGCCGGACACGGAATACACATGGTCCTGGTGGTTGGCTCGCAGCGATGGCGGGGAATGGAAACTGATGACTTGGGGATATTAAAGTGCTTCCCAGTTTGAGGCTCGTATTTCCGACGGCACAAAGGGTATGCTTTTCGCGCTTTCTGCAAATCCTACCGGAAAGGACTTTCGGGAGGACTTTGCCATGAGAAGCGAAACGAAACCCTCGCAGGACGAGGAGAAAAACGGGCAGGAGCCGCTGCTGCCGCCCATTCAGCCGGTCATCGACTTCGGCTCGGTCGTCATCAAGAGTAGCCGCGCCGCCATTCACTGCCTGACCATCGCCGGACAGATCGAGGGACACATGCTGCTGCCGAACACGCAGAAGGCGACAAAATACGAGCATGTGCTGCCGCTGCTGGCGTATTTAGAGGAGAGCGAGGACATCGACGGCGTTTTGTTCCTGCTCAACACCGTCGGCGGCGATGTGGAGGCAGGGCTTGCCATCGCCGAGCTCATCTCAGGGATGAAAAAGCCGACGGTCTCGCTTGTGCTTGGCGGGGGACACTCTATCGGCGTGCCGCTTGCTGTCGCGCCGATGGTGACGATGATCGCGCCGTCGGCGTCGATGACCATCCATCCCGTGCGCACGAGCGGCACGATCATCGCCGCGCCCCAGACGTACCAGTATTTTGAGCGCTTGCAGGAGCGCATTGTGCGCTTTGTGACCAAGCATTCGAACATCACGCGCGAGCGCTTTCTTGCGTTGATGATGGATACGCAGGACTTAGCCTCCGATGTTGGCAGCGTGCTCTACGGGGAAGAGGCGGTGGCCTGCGGTCTCATCCAGCGTCTCGGCAGCCTCTCCGACGCGCTGGACACGCTGTATGCGCTGATCGACGAAAAGAAGAAGTAAAAAAGCCTTGCAGAGTTTGCCGACGGAAGTCGGCAAATAGAGTGAAAAAGTTTGTCGGAAAAACCCGTTAGGGTTTTTTCGACAGTTTTAGACGCCTTCGGGCGTCTTTTTGCGCTTTGTTTATCGAATCCACTTGAAAAGGCGGCGGAAAAATGGTATATAGTATTAGTCAAAATGTGTCATTATACCCTTATCGTGGGGGATGACGCCTTTTTCCAAGGAGGATATCGCTCGTGTACTTAAAGGCATTGGAGATCCAAGGGTTCAAGAGCTTCCCGGACAAGACGGTGCTCAACTTCGGTGAGGACATCACCGCCATCGTCGGGCCGAACGGAAGCGGCAAATCGAATATTTCGGACGCCATTCGCTGGGTCATGGGCGAGCAGTCGAGCAAGTCGCTGCGCGGCGCGAAGATGGAGGACGTCATCTTCGGCGGCACGGAAACGCGCAATCAGATGGGCTTTGCGCAGGTGACGCTTGTGCTCGACAACACCGAGCACATCTTCCCCAGCATGGAGGAGACCGAGGTCGCCGTCACGCGCAGGTACTACCGCAGCGGCGAATCGGAATACTATATCAACAAGCAGTCCGTGCGCCTGCGCGATGTGAACGAGCTGTTCATGGACACCGGCATGGGCCGCGAGGGCTATTCCATCATCGGTCAGGGCCGCATCGACGAAATACTCTCGCAGAAGAGCGGCGACCGCCGCGAGATCTTTGAAGAGGCGGCGGGCATTTCGCGCTTCCGCTACCGCAAGGAGGAGACGGAACGTAAATTGGAGCGCACGGAAGAAAACTTAGTGCGCATCAACGACAAGATCGCCGAGCTGGAATTGCAGGTCGAACCCCTGCGTGCGCAGGCAGAGACGGCGAAGCAGTATCTTATCTACCGCGACGAACTGCGCCTTTTGGAAATTTCCGTGTGGCTTGAAAATCTGGAAACGCTCAAGACGAACGCCATCAAGCTCGACACCGACCTGTCGCTCGCGCGCGAGGAGCTCAAAAAGGCGAACGCGGACTTAGAGGCGCTGTACGCTGCGTCGGAGCAGTTTTCCGCGCGCATTCACGAGAACGACATCGCGCAGGAGGAAAAGCGCGCGCAGCTTTCCGAGCTCGACGCGCAGGTCAAGGAGCAGGAATCTGCCGTCGCGGTGCTGCAAACGGGCATCGCGCACAACGAAGAGAACATCGCACGCGTGGAGGAGGAACTCAGAAGCCAGTCTGACCGCGTGGGATCGATGGATGCACAGATTGCGCAGCAGCGCGCGCGCATCGAAGAGCTGGAGAGAAGCAAAAACGAAGTCGAAACAGCGCTCTCCGAGCTTTTGAATCAGGCGGAGGAGCTGTCGAAAAATGCGGGCGAGGCCGCAAGCGAGGCCGAGACCCTGCGCGGGCGCGAAGCGCTCGCCCTGTCCGCCGCGGCGGACAGCCGCGCGGAAGTTGCCGCCCTGCGCTCGACGCTTTCGGAAATGGACGAGCGCGAGAGCGCCATCGCCGCCGAGCAGGAGAGCGGGGAGGCCCAGCTTTCCGACACGCGCAAGAGCGCCGCGGAGAACCGCAGGGCGCTCGAGACCGCGCAGGAGGAGGCCGACGCCATCCGCAACATCATCGCGGGTCACACGATGAAGATGCAGGGGCGCGTCGAGCGCGAGAAGGAGACGGGCGAAAAGCACGTTTCCCTCACGATGGAGATGAACAACTTAGACTCCCGCATCCGCTTACTCAGCGAGATGGAAAAGGAGTACGAGGGCTTCAACAAGGCGGTGCGCACGGTCATGCAGGCGTCGGAGCGCAAGGCGCTGCGCGGCGTGCGCGGGCCGGTCGCCAATTTGATGAAGGTCGATAAAAAATATGCTGTCGCGATCGAGATCGCGCTCGGCGCGGGATTGCAGAACATTGTCGTTGAGCGTGAGGAGGACGCGAAGAGCGCCATCCAACTCTTAAAGCAGCGCGACGGCGGACGCGCGACGTTCCTGCCGCTCTCGTCGATCCGCGGCGAGGCGTTGCGCGATGCGCGCGTGCAGAACGAGTACGGCTACATCGGCCTTGCGAGCGAGCTGGTGGAATACGACCGCGAATACGACGGCATTTTCAAAAATCTGCTCGGCCGCACGGTCGTGGTCGAGGACCTCGATTGCGGCATCACGATCTCACGAAAGTTTTCGAATGCGTTCCGCATTGTGACGCTCGACGGCCAGGTTTTGAACCGCGGCGGCTCGATGACGGGCGGCTCGATCTCTCGCAGCGCAGGCATTCTGAGCAGAGCCGGCGAGCTGCGCGAGCTGACGGCGCGGCGCGGCAGTCTTGCCGAAAAGCTCGACCTTGCCGCCAAGGCCGCCGAGGACGCCAAGCGCGAGCTTGCCAAAGCGCGCTACGAGCTGGAGGTCGCACAGGGCCAGCAGCGCGCGGCGGAGGACGCCGTGCTCAAATTGCAGGGCGATAAAAATCATTATGACTTATTGCTCGCGTCGCTGCGCGAGCGGCTCGAGAGTTTGGATACCGAGCGCGAGACCATCGCGCGCCGCCGCGGCGAAGTGAAGCGCGTGGCGGAGGAAAAGGAAGCGCTCGCGCTTTCGCAGGAGAAGGAAGCGGGCGAGCTGCGTGCACAGGCGGAAAAGAGCCTTTCCGGCCAGAGCGAGCTGCTGCGTTCGACCTCGCGCCTCGGCGACGAGATCGCCGAGAAAAAGAGCGTACTCGCAGGCTATGCCGCCGAGCGCGAGACGACGGAAAAGTCGCTCGCAAGTTTGGAGAGCCTGCGTGCTCAGATGCAGGGCGACGAGCAGAGCAGAAAAGCGCTCATCGAGCAGTACAGAGCCGCGAGCGAGCAGTCGCAGCGCGAGATCGGCACACATGAGACTGAGATCGCCGCGCTGAGCGGCAAAATGACGGAAAAGCGCGCCGAGCTCGAAGCGCTTTCCAAAGCGAAACTCGCACTTGAAGCCGAGCGCAGCCAGAGCGACCGCCGCGGCCGCGAGCTCAACGAAAACGTGCTCAATGTCGAGCGCAGCGTCAGCAAGCTCGAACAGAAGCGCGCGACGAGCGCGATGGAGGAGCAGCAGATCCTCGACAAGCTGTGGGAAAACTACGAGCTGTCGCACTCCGCCGCGCAGGAGCAGCGCATTGAGCTTGAGAGTGTCGCCAAGGCGAGCCGCCGCATCGGCGAGCTCAAGCGTGCTATCAGCGGTCTTGGCGCGGTCAACGTCGGCGCGATCGAGGAATTCGAGCGCGTGAATACGCGCTACACCTACCTCACGACCCAGCGCGACGATGTGGAAAAGGCAAAGGGCGAGCTCGTCGGCGTGATCGACAGCATCACAAGCGAGATGACCGTCATCTTCAAAGAGCAGTTCGCGCTGATCCGCGAGAGCTTCCAGGAGACGTTTTTGGAGCTGTTCGGCGGCGGCAAGGCCACGCTCGAGCTCGAGGATGAGAACGACGTGCTCTCCTGCGGCATCGAGATCAAGGTTCAGCCGCCGGGCAAGGCGCTCAAGACGATCACGCTGCTCTCGGGCGGCGAAAAGGCGTTCGTTGCCATCGCGCTGTACTTCGCCATCCTGAAGGTTCATCCGACGCCGTTCTGCGTCATGGATGAGATCGAGGCGGCGCTCGACGAGCCGAACGTGGTGCGCGTGGCGAATTACATGCGTCGCATCACGAGCAAAACGCAGTTTATCGTCATCACGCACCGCCGCGGTACGATGGAGGCAGCGGACGTCCTTTACGGCGTGACGATGCAGGAGCGCGGCGTGAGTAAAGTGCTGACGATCAATATGAACGACATGGCGAAGGAACTCAACATTAAGGAATAAAGCGCGAGGAGAAACAAATGGGTATTTTTGCAAAGATCAAAAAGGCGTGGTTCGACACCATCGTGTGGGAGACCATTGACGACGAATTCTATGACGAGCTTGAGGACAGCCTCATTATGGCCGATCTCGGCGCGACGGTCGCGCACGACGCGGTGAAAAAGCTGCGCGACGTCGTGTACCAGAAGAGCATCCAGCGCGGCGACGATGTGAAGCAGGCGCTGCGCGATATTTTGATTGAAAAGCTGAACGTGGGCGACACCGCGCTCGACTTATCGACGCAGCCGAGCGTCGTGCTGGTGATCGGCGTGAACGGCGTGGGCAAGACCACGTCCATCGGCAAGATCGCCCACCGTCTGAAGGGCGAGGGCAAGCGCGTGCTTTTATGCGCGGCAGATACGTTCCGCGCGGCGGCGGCGGATCAGCTTGAAATTTGGGCGAACCGCGCCGACTGCGAGATCGTCCGCTCGGTTGAGGGCGCGGACCCCGGCGCGGTGCTGTTCGACTCGCTCGCCGCGGCGAAGGCGAGAGGTGTCGACGTCGTCCTCTGCGACACGGCGGGCAGACTTCACAACAAGGTGAACCTGATGAACGAGCTCTCGAAGCTCCGCAAGATCATCGACCGAGAGCTGCCCGACGCCGCGAAGGAGACGCTTTTAGTGCTCGACGCGACGACGGGGCAGAACGGATTGCAGCAGGCCAAAGTCTTCCGCGAGACGGCGGGTCTGACGGGCATTATCCTGACGAAGCTCGACGGCACGGCCAAGGGCGGCATCTGCGTCGCCATCGCGCAGGAGCTCGGCGTGCCGGTGAAGTACGTCGGCCTCGGCGAGGGCATCGACGATCTCCAGCCGTTCAACGCGGAGGAATACGTCAAGGCGCTCATCTGATGGGAAAATCATAAACCTGCGAGACAATAAGGAGACGAATATGGAAATCACTTCTGTTTGCCCCTATTGCGGAAAGGAAATGCGAGACGGAGCCATCCCTGTCTTGCGTGATATTTACTGGTGTCCAAGAGGTGAGGACGGCATGCTCAAAGACGGATTTGGCGACGAGAAGGAACAGGTCTGGCTTGGCAGAGCGGGGCTGTTAGGAGATTATTACACGCCCGCCCGTTACTGTGAGAGCTGCAAGGTGGTCATCGTGCCCGTGCCGGAGATCGAGTGGCCGCTCGATAAGCTCGACAAAAAGTTCACGGCATGGCAGGAAAAGATGAGCGCGCAGCGCGAAGAGCGCAAGGCACAGCGCGAGGAAGAAAAGCGCGAAGAAAAGAGCAGGAAGAGACGGGAAAAAGACCCGTGGGAGGTTTGACGATGAAATTTGTTTTGGCAACGCAGAACCCCAAGAAATTGAAGGAAATGAGCGCTATTCTGGGCGAGCTCGGCGTGGAGGTCGTGTCGGAGGCCGACCTCGGCGTAAAGATCGAGGTGGAGGAAACGGGCGAGACGTTTGCGGAGAATTCGCTTCTCAAGGCCAGGGCCGTCATGGAGGCGACGAAGCTGCCCGCCATTGCGGACGATTCGGGTCTGTGCGTCGACGCGCTGAACGGCGGCCCCGGCGTTTACAGCGCGCGCTTTGGTGGCGAGGGGCTGGACGACACCGGCCGCTACCGTCTTCTTTTGCAGATGATGCACGGGCAGGCCGACCGCCGCGCCCACTTCCACACGACGATCACCTGCGCGTTCCCGAACGGCGATATTTTGCAGAACGACGGCGAGGTCGAGGGCACGATCGCGTTCGCACCGATGGGCGAAAACGGCTTCGGCTACGATCCCGTGTTCTTCGTGCCTGACAAGCGAAAGACCTTTGCACAGCTTTCGGCAGAAGAAAAGGCGGAGATCTCGCACCGCGGCAAGGCACTGCGGGCATTCAAGGAAACGCTCAAGAATTATCTTGCGGAACATCAATAAAAAGGATAAGGAAATACTATGGAATTAAGCAGCAAACAGCGCGCGTATCTGCGCAGCCTTTCCAATGACCTCGACGTGATCGTTCACATCGGCAAGGATGGCATCGGCGACAACCTCGTCAAGCAGGCGAACGACGCGCTGGAGGCGCGCGAGCTCATCAAGTGCCGCGTGCTTGAAAACAGCATGCTCACCGCGCGCGAGGCGTGCGACGAGCTGAGCGCCTTGACGCGCAGCGAGCAGGTGCAGGTCATCGGCACGAAATTCGTGCTCTACCGCCCCTCGCACAAAAAGGACAAGAAGGACAAGATCGTGCTGCCCAAGGCAGCGAAGAAGACCGTGTAAAAGAGAAAAAGAGGTCGAACAAACTTGAAGATCGGAATTTACGGCGGCAGCTTCAACCCGCCGCATCTGGGTCATATGGCCGCGGCCGAGAGCGCGGCAAAATATTTAGGGCTCGATGAGCTCCTGCTCATCCCGGCGGGCATCCCGCCGCACAAGATGCTCTCCGCCGATGCGGCAGGGGCGGACGACCGCCTTGCGATGACGCGCCTGATGGGCGAGCAGATCGCGCTCGACACGGGCGTAAAGGTCACGGTCTCCGACATGGAGATCGCGCGCGAGGGCAAGAGCTACACCGCGGACACGTTGCGCATCCTGCATGAGGAGCATCCCGACGATGAGCTGTGGCTTCTGATGGGGACGGACATGTTCTTGACGTTCCAGTACTGGTACAAGCCGGACGAGATCATGCGTTATGCGGGCCTGTGCGCCTTTGGCCGCACGGAAAAAGACGGCGAGGAGCTTTTCGCCCCGCAGCGCAAGTACCTCGGCCAGCGCTTTCCGGGCAGCCGCATCGTGACGATGACGCTGCCGAACCTTGTCGACGTCTCGTCGACGGAGCTGCGTGCGCGCATCCCGAAGGGGGAGACGGAGGGGCTTCTGGCCCCCGCGGTGCTGGGATATATTTACCGCAAGCATCTTTATGGAACAAATCTCGATTTAAAACGTCTAACCTTAGAGGACCTGAGACCCATCGCGCTCTCCTACCTCAAGGCCAAGCGCATCCCGCACGTGCTCGGCACCGAGCAGACGGCCAAGGCGCTCGCGGAAAAGTACGGCGCAGACGTCGAAAAGGCGCGCTTTGCGGCGCTCCTGCACGACGCGACCAAGCGCCTTTCGATGGAAGAGCAGCTCGCGATGTGCGAGCACTACCACATCGTGCTCGACGAGCTGGAGCAGCATGCGCTCAAGCTGCTGCACGCCAAGACCGGCGCGGCGCTCGCGCGCGACATGTACGGCGCGGATGACGAGATTTACAACGCGATCCTGTGGCACACGACGGGCAAGGCAAATATGACGTTACTTGAAAAGGTCATCTACCTTGCCGATTACATCGAGCCGAGCCGCGACTTTGACGGCGTGGAGGACCTCCGCAAGGTCGTATGGGAGGACTTGGACAAGGGCCTTGAAATGGGCCTTGCCATGACCGTGGAGGAAATGGAGCAGATGGGCAACCCCATTCACCACAACACGCTGCAAGCGCTGGAGTATCTGAGAGGACATACCCATGAGTGATCAAAGAGAGATTTACGAGAGAGACAGGGAAGACCCCTATTACGAGGGGCGGCACACGCACCGGAAAGAGGGCTTTTTCGAGCGCAACTGCGACGAGGCCTGGGAGCAGGTCAAGGAGACCTTTTCCCACCCAGGGAGGCTCTTTGCCAAGGTGCTGCTCATCGCGCTGGTGTGCGGTGTGGTCGCCGGCGGCAGCTATCTGCTGAAAATCCGCGCGCCGGAGCTCCCGAGCAAGGGCGACGGCAGCAAGAATAACAACACCGAGCAGACCGACGGTATCGACTATGGCGACGGCGTGCGCCCGAAGGCGGGCGGCGAGCGAAAGAGCAAGGATTTCTACACCGTGCTCATTCTCGGCCGCGACACGGGCGGCGGCGGCAACACCGACACGATGCTGCTCGCGAGCTATGACGTGACGAACCAGAAGGCGACCGTCATGTCCATCCCGCGCGACACGATGGTCAACGTTCCCTGGGACATTAAGAAGATCAACTCCGTCTACAACTACTACGGCGGGGGAGACAAGGGCATTCAGGCGCTCTATAAGGAGATCGCCCAGCTCGTCGGCTTTGAGCCGGATTATCAGGTCGTACTGGAATGGGATGCCGTCGGCGAGATCGTGGACGCCATGGGCGGTGTCTATTACGATGTGCCGCGCAACATGAGCTACGACGATCCCTATCAGGATCTTCACATCCACCAGACCAAGGGCTACCGCAAACTCAGCGGCAGCGATGTGATGCAGGTGCTGCGCTACCGCCACGACAACGATATGCGCTATGGCTATCCGGACGGTGACCTTGGCCGCATCAAGACGCAGCAGACGCTTTTAAAGGCGATGATCGAGCAGCTTTTGCAGCTCAAGAACGTGACGAAGATCGGCGACTTTGCCCGCGCGGTGAAAAATAATGTTACCTCGGACCTTACGTTCGAGGAAATGCTCTGGTTCGGCTCGCAGGCCGTCATGGGCGGACTGACGATCGACTCGGTGAACTTTGTCACGATGCCGAACACCGGCAAGATGGTTTACAGCCGTTCAATCGGAGGAATGCTTTCCTACGTGGTGCCGAACGCGCAGGAGCTTTTGAATCTCGTCAACAACGAGCTCAGCCCGTTTGTCGAGACATTCACAATGCGCGACCTTGACATCATGTCCGTCAACGCGGATGGCTCGGTGTCCTCGTCCACGGGCCATGTGGAGGACAGTAAGGCCGCCCAGCCGCAGAACCATCATTCCTCCTCCGGCTCACAGACCGGCACAGGGGACAGCGGCACGACGACCGACCCGGGTACGGCCACCGATCCCGGCAATACCGGCGACAACAGCGGCACGACGGTCAACCCCGGCAATACCGGTGACAACAGCGGCGGTACGACCGTTGATCCGGGCAACACGGGCGATAACAGCGGCACGACCACGCCAAGCGAGCCCACCACGCCTGTCGATCCCGTGACCCCGACCGACCCCGGCACGGGAGAGGGCGGCAATACGGGCGATACCGGCAGCAGCGATACCGTCGTTGATGAAATGCCCGATTGGCTGCGCCCGTAACGGGAAACAACACGAAACAATATCAGACTGAAATAAGAAAAGGAGAACCCTATGTTACCTTCCAGAGAAATGGCCGAGATCGCCGTGAAAGCACTCGACGGCAAAAAGGGTAAGGAGATCAAACTCATTCGCATCGACAAGATCACGACGCTTGCGGAGTACTTTGTCATCTGCACCGGTACGTCCAACACGCAGATCAACGCCCTGTGCGACGAGGTGGAAAAGCAGCTCACGGAGGCGGGCGAAGAGCCGCTGCACCGCGAGGGCTACCGCGGCGGCACGTGGGTTCTGCTCGACTACGGCTGCGTCGTCGTCCACGTGTTCAACGACGAGGCGCGCAAGTTCTATTCCCTCGAGCACCTGTGGGCCGACGGCGAGGAAGTCGACCTGAGCGCCATCCTGCCCCACGCCGAGGAAAAATAACGCTTGACAAGGCGGGACAAAACGCCTAAAATGGTCATGCTGAATTTATGCAAAACGCGATGACGGAGCAAAAAGACGCGTGATTTTCACCTGAAGAGAGCCGGCGGTCGGTGCGAGCCGGTGGGAAAATGCGCGTGGATGACTCACTCCCGAGCAGTCCGCCTGAAAGGGCGGAACGGTCGCCCCCGTTACGGGCAAGGCTATGAAGCCGCTGAGGGCTCACGGGAAACCGTGCGCTGAATCAGGGTGGTATCGCGTAATGTGTTCGTTACGTCCCTGACCGTTTGAAAAACGGTCAGGGACTTTTTTCGCATCAAAATACTATTTCACATAAAGGAGAAGATCCATGAAGTACGATTTCGCAGCCATTGAGAAAAAATGGCAGGACAAGTGGGAGCAGGTGAAGCCCTACGCCGCCGTGACGGGGGACAAGCGCCCCAAGTTCTACGGCCTGATCGAATTCCCGTACCCCTCCGCCGCGGGTCTGCACGTCGGCCACCCGCGCCCGTTCACGGCGATGGACATCATCTGCCGCAAAAAGCGCATGCAGGGCTACAATGTCTTGAACCCCATCGGCTTTGACGCCTTCGGCCTGCCGACGGAGAACTTTGCCATCAAGAACCACATCCATCCCGCCATCGTCACGCAGCAGAACATCAAGAACTTCACCCGTCAGCTCAAGATGCTCGGCTACGGCTTCGACTGGGACCGCGTGATCGACACGACCGACCCACAGTATTATAAATGGACGCAGTGGATCTTCCTCCAGCTGTTCAAGCACGACCTTGCCTACAAGACGACGATGCCCGTCAACTGGTGCACGAGCTGCAAGTGTGTGCTGGCCAACGAAGAGGTCGTCGAGGGCGTGTGCGAGCGCTGCGGCGCACCCGTTATCCGCAAGGAAAAGAGCCAGTGGATGCTGCGCATCACGAAGTATGCCGACCGCCTGATCGACGATCTCGACGACGTCGACTACATCGAGCGCGTGAAGACGCAGCAGCGCAACTGGATCGGCCGCTCCACCGGTACCGAGGTCACGTTCAAGACCAACACCGAGGATGATATCACCGTTTACACCACCCGTGTCGATACGCTGTTCGGCGTGACGTACACAGTCATCTCTCCCGAGCACCCGCTGCTTAAAAAGTGGAAGAGCATCATCAAGAACTGGGACGAGGTCGAGGCATATCAGGCTGCCGCCGCCCGCAAGAGCGACTTTGAGCGCGGCGAGCTCAACAAGGATAAGACCGGCGTTCGCCTCGACGGCCTCGAGGTCATCAACCCCGCGACCGGTAAGGTCGTGCCGATGTTCGTCTCGGACTACGTTTTGATGGGCTACGGCACCGGTATCGTCATGGGCGTTCCGGGCCACGACCAGCGCGACTGGGACTTCGCCAAGGCGTTCGGCCTGCCCATCGTTGAGGTCGTCGAGGGCGGCGACATCACGAAGGAGGCCTTCACGCTCAAGGACGACACCGGCATCATGGTCAACTCCGGCTTCTTGAACGGCATGACCGTCAAGGAGGCTATCCCCGCGATGAAGCAGTATGCCGTCGAGCAGGGCTGGGGCCATGAAAAGGTCAACTACAAGCTGCGCGACTGGGTCTTCTCCCGCCAGCGCTACTGGGGCGAGCCCATCCCCCTCGTCAACTGCCCGAAGTGCGGCTGGGTGCCCGTGCCCGAAGAGGAGCTTCCGCTCGTTTTGCCGCAGGTGGACAGCTACGAGCTGACCGACGACGGCGAGAGCCCGCTTTCCAAGATGACCGACTGGGTCAACACCAAGTGCCCCAAGTGCGGAGGCCCCGCCAAGCGCGAGACCGACACCATGCCCCAGTGGGCCGGCTCTTCGTGGTATTTCCTGCGCTATATGGATCCGCACAACGACCATGAGCCTGTCTCCCACGAGGCGGAAAACTACTGGGGCCCTGTGGACTGGTATAACGGCGGCATGGAGCACACCACGCTGCACTTGCTCTACTCCCGCTTCTGGCACAAGTTCCTGTACGACATCGGCGTCGTGCACACGAAGGAGCCTTATGCCAAGCGCACGAGCCACGGCATGATCCTCGGACAGAACCCGCACTACGTCGGCAACGCCTCCACGCAGGAGGAGAAGGACGCGCTCATCGCCAAGTACGGCAATCAGGCGCTCCGTCCGGCGGTCAAGATGAGTAAGTCCCTCGGCAACGTCGTCAACCCCGATGATGTCGTCAAGGCCTACGGCGCGGACACGATGCGTCTTTATATCATGTTCATCGGCGACTTTGAAAAGGTCGCCACCTGGTCGGACGACGCCGTCAAGGGCTGCAAGCGCTTCCTCGACCGCGTGTGGAACCTTGCCGATCAGATGACGGAGGAAGAGGGCGTTTCCGAAAAGAACGCGCCCATCGTCCACAAGACCATCAAGAAGGTCACGGACGACATCGATACGCTCAAGATGAACACCGCCATTGCCGCTCTCATGGCCATGGTCAACGAGTTCTATTCGAACGGTCTCAGCCGCGGCGACTTTGAAGCGCTGCTGCTCATGCTCTCTCCGTTCGCACCCCACATGGTCGAAGAACTGTGGGAGCAGAAGGGCTTTGCCGCCAAGCACGAGGGCAAGATGGCAATGCAGTGCGCGTGGCCGGAGTATGACGAGAGCAAGACCGTCGCCTCCTCCGTTGAGATGGCCGTTCAGGTCGGCGGCAAGCTCAAGGGCACGATCACCGTTCCCGTGGACAGCGATCAGGAAAGCGTTGTCGAAGCGGCAAAGGCAAATGAAAAGGTCGCCAAAGCCATCGCCGGCATGCAGATCGTCAAGGTCATTCACGTCAAGAACAAGCTCGTCAACCTGATTGTGAAGCCCTGCTGAGTGGAATTTCGGATTTTTTTGAGAATATGAGAAAAGATTATTGACAAGCTGCGATTTTTCTCATATAATACCACCGTTAGTCATGTAAGTGACTCTTAAAGAGCACCCAGGATAGAGCCGGGTGCATCGGAGGGAGGGAAAACATAAATGTCCGAGATCCATGTCAAGGAGGGCGAGTCTCTCGACAGCGCGCTCAAGCGCTTTAAGAGAAGCTGCGCTAAGGCCGGTATCGTGGCGGAGGTCCGCAAGAGAGAGTGCTATGAGAGCCCCAGTGTCAAGCGCCGCAAGAAGAGCGAGGCCGCCCGTAAGAACCGCAACAAGCGTTATTACTAATTAGCTCAAAAAAGACCTGCCACAGATGTGGCGGGTCTTTTTTACACCCTTTTCCAAAGGGGTGTCCTGATTTTCCCGCGCGAGCGCGGGAGGGGGAGCGGCGTGCGCGCCGCGGCACCAAAGGGGGTATTCTCTTTCCGAAGAGAATACCCCCTTTGAATCCCCCAGAGAAAGGCGAGGGGAGTCCTCCTCGACCCCCGACATTGCGGGATTGTAGCTCGAAGAGCTGCGCGGCCTGCGGAATCAGGTGCGGTGTACATGGCTTCGCCATGGATCCCTGCGAGTTGTTACTACGATCAACCGCGCCTTACTATCGTGAGGCGCGAGTGACGGTAGCACGGCGGCAGACTGCGTGCCGAATGCGGCATTGCTGCGCTCGCCGCATTGTTGAGTGCCTCGGTAGACGGAGATTAGTCTGTACTTCTACAAGATTAGCAGAGCGACAGCGGATGATAGAAGCAGAGGCAAATCGTCTTGCAATGCTAAACGCGGCAACGCCGCGCGCAGGCATTCCCACTCCGGAGGCACAAAGGTCATTCGAGATCGAGACTGCCAATCAAAAGCCTTTCTCTTGGGGGATTTAAAGGGGGCCATTCTCTTTTGTGAAAGAGAATGGCCCCCTTTGCCCCGTGCAGCGCCTGCGGCGCTGCTATCCCCCCCCGCGGCGCAGCGCGCCGCTCAAAGCTCTGGCAACAGATCTGATATCTCCGGAAACATGAGAAACGCCGTCTGAATGCCAAGTCCTTGCGCAAGGCGCACTTTTTGCCGCAAGGTCTCCGCATCGTCGAACAGCACGAAGTGCGTGCCGTTTCCCTCAGAGTAGGTGAAATACTTCGCCATCAGCTCGCGGGAAAAATAGACGGACGATGGATGCTTTTCCCGCAGGGCGAGCAGCTCTTCGCGCGTGAGCGGTGTGCCGCAGCCGGAGGGACAGGGGAGGGGAAAGTCCATCATTACGCGTTCCAAGTCGAGCGCCAGACGCTCCGCGCCATAGCGGCAGGCGGTTTCCTCCAGCAGCGTGCGCAGCGACCCACCGGAAAGACCCGTGCCGACGAGAAGCATTGCGCCCTCGGCCGGGAGCGAGAGGGGGCAGTAGAGCGCCATCCCCCGCGCACTCAGGCGGGCGGAGAGACGCGAGAGAAACGAAAGCCGGTCAGAATACGGATTGGTCTCAAAGTCCGCCAGCACGCCCTGAAAGCCGCGCTTGACGCATTCCGCGACGATGGTGCGGCAGAGCGTGTCGATGTGTGGGATCGCCCCGGTGCAGCGGTCGGAAAGGCCCATGAGCCCGCCGCGCGGGAAGGCCGTTGCGTCGCAGCGCGTCAGGCATCCGCCCTGACCGACGGCATAGGCCACGTGGACGAGCGGCAGTGCGGGCCTTGAGGCACACTCAGAGAGCGCCTTTGGCGTGATGGCGAGGTAGGTGAGCAGAAAAATCCCCCCTTGTGAAAAGCGCGTTCGGCGCGTATAATAACCGTAATACTTTTATGCGCGATGGGAGACCGATATGCTCAGATTGCTTTGCCCGCAATGGGTGTTTGACAATTACGAGGCCGTGACGCCGGAATTTTTGATAGAGCATGGCGTGAAGCTGCTGCTCTCCGACCTCGACTTCACGCTCGCGCCCAAGAGCCAGAGCAAGCCGGACGAGTCGCTCACGCGTTGGATCGGCGCGCTGAAGGAAGCGGGCATCGAGTTTGCGATTTTGTCGAACAACCGCAGTCCCGTGCGCGTGGAAAAGTTCTGCAAGCCGCTTAAAGTCGGCTACGTCGGCCACGCGGGCAAGCCCAGCACGCGCGGCTTTCACGAGGCGATGGCGCGCTATGGCGTGAACGCGGGGGAGACGGCAATGCTCGGTGACAAGCTGCTCACCGACACGCTCGGCGCTCGGCGCAGCGGCGTTCTGATGCTGATGGTCGAGCCGCGCGGCGGCGCGGTGGGTGCGTGGAACCATGTGCTGCACGCCTTGCAGCAGCCGTTCAAGGCCGCAAGCGCGCACGACGAGCGGGAAAAACGCTGAAATTTGCAAATTTCACCCACAACATCAGGAAAAACACTTGCATTGCCGCACTATATGCGGTAAAATACCATAGGTTTAGAACCGATACTTTGTGAATTTGAGGATAGCGATGATATCCTCGGTAATACAGGAGGAAATAGTTATGGCAACGATTACCGCTGGTGAGTTCAGAAACGGTAAAGTATTCGAAATGGAAGGCAAATATTATCAGGTCGTCGAGTTCCAGCATGTCAAGCCTGGTAAGGGCGCGGCCTTCGTGCGCACCAAGATGAAGAACGTCGTCACCGGCGGCGTGACCGAAACTTCTTTCAACCCCACCGCGAAGTTCGAGGAAGTGGCCATTGAGCGCAAGAACATGGAGTACAGCTACAACGACGGCGATCTGTACTACTTCATGGATCAGGAGACCTATGATATGGTCCCCCTGAACCGCGACATGCTCGGCGATGCGTTCCGCTTCGTCAAGGAGAACACGATGTGCATGATCCTGTCCATCAAGGGCAATGTCTTCGGCGTCGAGCCCCCCAACTTCGTTGACCTTGAGGTCACCGAGACCGAGCCGGGTCTGGCTGGCAACACCGCGACCAACACCCTCAAGCCCGCAACGCTCGAGACCGGCGCGGAGATCAAGGTGCCGCTGTTCATCAACATCGGCGACAAGATCCAGATCGACACCCGTACGGGCGAGTATATCGGCCGTTCCAAGTAATTAGAATATTTTAGTAAGCAGCAACCGAAAAATCGTAGTTCCGGTAACAGAAAGGAGTTTTACGATGGGTATTTCTGAAAAAGTCGCGTATCTCAAGGGCCTGATGGAAGGCATGAACCTGAACGCGGATTCCAACGAGGGCAAGCTGTTCCTCGCGATCGCCGATGTTCTCGATGAGATCGCTCTCGAAGTCGAAGACCTGACCGACGAGGTCATGGAGCTCGGCGACGGCCTGGACGTCATCAGCGACGACCTCGGCGACGTGGAAGATATCGTCTATGATGAAGACGAGGACGACTACGAGGATGAGGAAGACGACGAGGACGACGAGGAGGAGTGCTACGCCACGACCTGCCCCGAGTGCGAGGAAGAGATCTTCTTCGACGATTCGGTCCTCGAAGACGGCAAGGTGGAGTGCCCCAACTGCGGCGCAACCCTCGAATTCGACCCCGCCGACCTTGTGGAAGACGAGGAAGAGAAGGACGACTAAGCGTCTGAAAACCGTATAAAGTAAAGGACCGCCACAGCAGGAAACTGCTGTGGCGGTTTTTTTTCTCGGGGAATTGAAACGAAAAGCGATCAGTTCAATGGCTTCACGATGCTGTATCCGTCTGTTTCCATGTAGGACATTCCCACCGTACCGAGGGGAAAATAATGAATGGTATAGTGTACTTCATTTCCTGAAAAACTGTCGATCGTCGCGCAGACGGGGATCAGGGGAAGCCTTCGGGAATACACCCCTTTTGCCTGCGCCTCGATTGCCTCTGAATAGCTTTCCGGTATGTCGATTTTGCATGAAATGATTGGGTTAGAAGATAAAAAACAAAGCCCTGCGAAAAGCACTCCGACAAAAATGACGGCAATCATCGCTTTTTTCTTCATGGCAGGATCCTCCTCAGTCTTCGATTTGGCTGTAAAGTGCCTCTGCGATGTAAAAATGATAGCACAGGAAAAAACAGATGGCAAGCGTCATCAACGCGACGCGGATTTGTTTACAAATTTCCGGTTGTACGGCGCGCGAAAGCGTGGTAAACTACCTCATAGCATCGAGCGGCGGCGCTGCCGCCGAAGCAATAGACCGGAAAGGAAGAACATACTATGAAAATTGCAATTCCCTGCGAGAATGGCGAAGTGATGCAGCATTTCGGCCATGCCACGGAGTTTACCGTTTACACCATCGAGGATATCAAGCCCATCGAAAAAGAGATCGTCACGTTTGACGATACCGACCACGAGAAGGTCGCGGGCGGGCTCAAATCCCGCGGCGTCGATCTCGTCATCTGCGGTAATATCGGCGAAGGCGCGCACGCCGCCATCGACAACGCGCATATGCTGCTCATTTCCGGCGTGACCGGAAATGCCGACGAGGCGGTCGACAGCTTCCTCCAGGGCAATCTGGAGCTGATGACCGGCGACAGCAGCGCGAGTGCCGGCGGCTGCGGCGCGGGCTGCGGGGCCGGATGCAGCGCATGCGGCGGTGGCTGTGGCGGTTGTGGCGGCGGCTTCCACGAGCCGTATGTCGAGACGCGCACGTTCACCGATATCGTGACGCTGACGGAAGATAACTTCCAGACCGAGGTGCTCGACGATCCGGGCCTCATCATCATCGACTTCTGGGCCGAGTGGTGCCAGCCGTGCAAGATGATGGCGCCTGTCTTTGCCGAGCTCAACGGGGAAGAGGACAAGGTCAAGTTCTGCAAGGTCAACGTCGACGAGCAGCCGAACCTCGCTTCGATGTTCGGTATCGACTCCATCCCGACGCTCGCCGTCGTGCAGGACCGCCACACGCTGACCGGTATGGTCGGTGTGCACGATAAGGCCGACATCAAGGCGATGCTGGAGAAGTGCAAGGCATGAAAATTCGATACAACGAAGACGCGGAGGTCGTCGCGCGCCTGCGCGCCGCGCTCTTAAAGTGCGATTTACAGTGCCCCTGCCGCTTGCAGAAGATCGAGGACAACGTCTGCATGTGCAAGGAGTTCCGCGACCAGATCGCTGACCCCGAATTCGAGGGCTACTGCCACTGCCGTTTGTACTACAAGGAAAAGTAAAAATCGGTTATAGACCTATGGTATTTTACCACACGTCTGAAAAAAGCACCGCCCAAGGCGGTGCTTTTTCATTCCATCAAGCGCTGCATATCCTGCGGGATAGGCGCTGTAAAGTGTAATTCCTGTCCGGTGACCGGCTGGGTGAACCACAGCTCGTATGAGTGCAGCGCGGGGCGGGCGATGAGGGTTTTGTCCTCCGTGCCGTAGAGCCAGTCGCCCGCGAGGGGATGACCGAGGTATGCCATGTGGACGCGAAGCTGATGCGTGCGACCCGTCTGTGGGCGCAGGCGCAGGAGCGTGAAGCGGCCGCTTACTTGCAGAGTCTCGTACTCCGTGAGGCTCGGAAGTCCGTCCGCGCGCACGCAGCGGCGGATGATGGAGCCCTCCGCGCGGCCGATCGGCGCGTCGATGACGCCGTACGGCGGTTCAACTCTGCCGACGGCGACAGCGCGGTACTCGCGCCGCAGATCGCTTGAATGCAGCGCGCGGCGCAGGCGGTCGTGCACGTAGCCGCTCTTTGCGGCGATGAGGAGACCGGACGTTCCCTTGTCGAGCCTGCTGACAAAGTGCGGCACGCTGCCCTCGCCGAGATAATTCGTCAGCATCGCTGCAAGGCTCGGCGCGGAGGCGTCACCCGACTTCGGGTGCATGGCGACGCCCGCAGGTTTGTTGAGCACGAGCAGGTCGTCGTCCTCGTAGACGATGTCGGGTTTTGCCGCATTTGCGCAGTACAAGTCCTCGCGCGGCGTACGCTCGCTGAGGACGACGCTGACGGTGTCGCCCGCGTGGACGATTGTGTTGACATGGACGCTCTGTCCGTTCAATAAAATGGCGTTTTCGCGCCACTTGAGGCTTTTGAGCAGCGTGTAGGAAAGCTGAAGACTGCCGCGCAGGATGCCTTTGACCATGCGGCCGTCCTCCTCTGGCGTCACGGTGTATGTGAGAATGCGCATGGAAGCCCTCCTTTCCCGAAGTAAACGGCGCGTAAAATTCACACATAGTATACCATCTTCGCGCGAAAAATGGTATACTGAATCACACTTCGGTGCTGCCGAAAAACAAGCAACAGGAGGGCAATGGCATGGACAAGAGAACCATCTGCCTTTTGAACGATTCCTTTCCGCCCGAGATCGACGGCGTGGCGAACGCCGTCGTGAACTACGCGAAAAACATCACGAAAAGCGGCGAAAACGCCATTGTCGTCACGCCGACAATGCCCGGCGCAGACGACAGCGCGTTCCCCTTTCCCGTGCTGCGCTACCCGAGCATCGACATGCGCAAGAAGCTCGGCTACGTGGCGGGCTATCCGTTTTCACCCGAGACCGCGCGCGTGCTGACGGAGCAGAAGGTCGAACTGATGCACACGCATTGTCCCATCACGTCGTGCCTGCTGGCGCGCTCGCTGCGCGCCGTGGTGGATGCGCCGCTCGTGCTGACGTATCACACGAAGTACGATGTCGACATCGCCAAGGCTGTGCGCGGCAAGCTCTTGCAGGAGAGTGCCATACGCGCGCTGGTGCAGAACATCGCAAGCTGCGATGAGGTCTGGGTCGTGAGCCGCGGGGCGGGGGAAAATCTGCGCTCGCTCGGCTACGAGGGCGACTACATCGTGATGGAAAACGGCGTGGACGTGCCGCGCGGGCGGGTGTCTGACGAGGCCATCGCCGCGGCGACGGGCAGATATGACCTGCCGCAGAACGTGCCGGTCTTTCTCTTCGTCGGGCGGCTGATGTGGTACAAGGGTATCCGCATCATTTTAGACGCGCTGAAAACGCTGCGCGAGAAAAATGTCGACTTCCGCATGGTGTTTGTCGGCGAGGGCGCAGACGGCGCGGAGATCCGCAGCTATGCGGAAGAGCGGAAGCTCTCCGACCGCTGCTTTTTCACAGGTGCGATCTCTGACCGCGAGATCATCCGCGCGTGGTATGGCAGATCCGACCTGTTTCTCTTCCCGTCGACGTTCGACACGAACGGCCTTGTCGTGCGCGAGGCCGCAGCCAGCGGTACGGCGACTGTGATGATCCGAAATTCCTGCGCGTCCGAGGGCGTGGGCGACGGGCGAAACGGCTTTTGCATCGAGGAAAACGCCGCGGCGATGGCGGCAAAGCTCGAAGAGCTCTGCCGCGCACCGGAGGTGATGCAAGTGGTCGGCGAAAACGCCCAGCGCGAGCTGTACGTTTCATGGGAGACGGCGGTGCAGCGCGCCATGGCACGCTACGAGGTCGTCATCGACAATTACCGCAGCGGAAAATATCCGAAGCGCGAGCGCTTCGGCGACGAGTTTTTCAAAACGCAGGGTGGGCTGATGGAGGCCTTTGCCAGCGTGGGCGAGCTGAGCGAGGAGATCGCCGCGGAGCTGCGCATTGAGCGCGACGAGGCGTTGCAGACCATTGTCCGTTCGCGGCAGGAGCTTCGCGAGCGGTTCGGCGAGACAAAGCAGGAGCTCGCCGAGCGCTACGAGACGATCCTGCAAAAGATGGATCGCTATTTGTAAGGAAAAGACGAGCAAAATTCGCTCGTCTTTTCCTTTTAGTCTTCGTGTTTTGGCTTTTCCGCGGCGAACCACATGTTCCACTGGAAGGAGTACGCCCTACGCGACGCCTCGTCCGCGCAAATTAGACGCACGCGCGACGGCTGTGCGTGCTCATAGCCGTAGTCCATGATGGCGCGCAGGACGCGGTAGGCGGCCTTCAGGTCGCTGTCTGTGCAGGAGAGGGTCAGCGTGTCGCCGTCCGTGAGCGGCAGAAGTTCGGCCGCACGGTCGGAAGAGGGGAGGGCGGAGATGTCGCCGCGGGTGATCTCAACGGTCATGGCAGCCTCCTCAGCGGTTCAGATACGCGCGGCACTTCGCCTCCGCGTCGTGCGCAAGCTGTTCTTCATCGACTGTGACGAGATGACCGTGGTCGACCGTCACACGGCCCTGAACGACTGTGTAGTCAACGGGTCCGCGCACGCCGACAGTGCCGAGCACGCTTTTGGGGTCAAAGCACGAGCCGACGAGCTCGAGCCTGCGCGAGTCGATCATGAAGAGGTCGCAGCACTTGCCGACCTCGAGCGAGCCGATGTCGTCGCTGCGGCCAAGGATGGCTGCGCTGCCGCATGTTGCCATCTTAAGCACGTCGTAACCGCTGGGGGCAGCTTTGCTGCTGTTCAAACGGTGCAGCAGGAACGCGACGCGCAGTTCCTCCATCAGCGATGAGCCGTCGTTCGAGGCTGAACCGTCAACCGCGAGGCCGACCGGCACGCCGAGCTTCAGCATCTCGGGCACGCGGGCGACGCCGGAGGCGAGCTTCATGTTCGAGATCGGGCAGTGCGCCACGCCGGTGTGTGTCTTTGCCAGCACGCGCAGCTCCTCGTCGTTGAAGTGGATGCCGTGAGCGAACCAGACGTCGCTGCCCGTCCAGCCGAGGCGCTCCATGTACTCGAGCGGGCGGACGCCCTCGCGCGCGAGCATGAAGTGTTCTTCGTCCTTTGTCTCGCACAGGTGGGTGTGCAGGCGCACGCCGTACTCTCGCGCGAGCACGGCGCTCTCGCGCAGAAGGTCGGCAGACACGGAGAACGGCGAGCACGGGGCGAGCGCAACGCGGTGCATCGCGCCGAACGACTTGTCGTGGTATTTCTCGATGACACGGGCAGAATCGGCCATGATCTCGTCGACCGTCTGCACGACGCTGTCGGGCGGCAGGCCGCCGTCCTTGACAGAGAGGTCCATACTGCCGCGCGAGGCGTACATGCGCGCGCCGATCTCGTCCGACGCGGCAAACTGCGCGCCAATGAGGTCGCCCGCGCCCACAGGGAAGACATAGTGATGGTCGAAGCAGGTCGTGCAGCCGTGCTTCATCAGCTCGCCAAGGCCCGTGAGCGTCGAGAGGCGGATGACGTCCTCGTCGAGGTTTTTCCAGATCTCATAGAGCGTTTTGAGCCAGTCAAAGAGCTCCATGTTCTGTACTTCCGGCAGGTTGCGGGAAAAGACCTGATAGAGATGATGGTGCGTGTTGACAAGGCCGGGGTAGCAGAGCATGTGGCTCGCGTCAATCACCTTTTCCGCCTCCTGCGGCAGATTTTTACCGATCGCGCGGATGAATCCATCCTCAGCATACAGATCGACGTTTTCATAAACGGTGTCCGCGCCATCGCACGACACCAGCGAACGAATGTTTTGAATGAGCAGAGTAGACATAGCAATACCTCTTAGACCCGCGCCAAACGCAGGCAGATTTAGTGAAAAATAGCAAGAAGCGCATTTTGCTGCCTCCAGCGGCAAAACAGCTCAAAAGCCTCGCAGAGTTTCACGCCGCGCACGGCGTGAAATCAATTGGAATTCGTCGCGGAGGACGACATGCGCGCTCTATTTTGCGCCGCGCACGGCGCAAATGAATTTGATTGTTTTTTGCCGCGGCGTGTACGTGGCAAAAAACACTTTGCGCGGAGCGAGTGTACGCGCCTGCGGCGTGTGCGCAGAGCGGAGTGCGATCCTACTCAAAAACGGCAACCGAAACGGTTGCCGTTTTTGAAGATTTTTTATCTCTCTTCGCGGAAGTAGCTCAGACCCAGCGACGCGGGCGGCTGATCCTCGCGCTTCTTGCGCAGCGACACGATGATCAGAACGACCAGCGTGACGACGTAGGGGAGCATCTTGTAGAGCTCCTTGATGGCAAGGTTGGTGCCGGTGGGGATGAAGATATAGAGGATGTAGAACCCGCCGAACAGGATGGAGGCCAGCACGCTGACGTTCGGACGCCAGATCGTGAAGATGACGAGCGCGATGGCGAGCCAGCCGCGGTCGCCGAAGGCGTTGTTGGACCAGACGCCGCAGGCGTAGTCCATGACGTAATACAGACCGCCGAGACCCGCGATCATGCTGCCGATGCATGTGGCGAGGTATTTGTACTTCGTCACGTTGATGCCGGCTGCGTCCGCCGTCGCCGCGCTCTCGCCCACGGCGCGCAGGTGAAGACCCGTGCGGGTGTGCTTGAGGAAGTACGACGCGAACAATGCGATGACGATGGCGAGGTAGGCAAGGAAGCCGTAGGACAGGAAAACCTGACCGAACCAGCCGCCAACATTCAGGGATTTGCTGAAATAGGCGCTCGTCGCGCTCAGCGCGATGGAGGGGACTTCGCTGTCGGTCAGCTTGATGAGCGAGCCGCCGAAGAAGTTGCCGATGCCGACGCCGAACGTCGTGAGCGCAAGACCCGTGACGTTCTGGTTGGCGCGCAGCGTAACGGTCAGCAGGCAGTAGAGAAGGCCCATCAGAAGCGAGCCCAAAAGCGAGCAGAGCATCGGGATACCGATGGCGAGGAACGCGTTCATATCGGCAGCCGGGGTGGACTGCTCGTAGAAGAACGCGCCGATGACGCCGCAGATACCGCCGACGTACATCACGCCCGGAATGCCGAGGTTCAGGTTGCCGGACTTTTCCGTCAGGATCTCACCGGTGCTGCCGTAGAGCAGGGGAATGCCCTGCATGACCGCACGGGGAAGAAAAGCAGTTAGATCAAATATCATTGCTTCACGCCTCCTTCTTGCTCTTGCGCAGGCTGACCTTGTAGCTGATGAAAAACTCGCTGCCGATGATGAAGAAGAGGATGATGCCCGTCAGGATATCGGCGAAGGAGTGGTTCAGGCTGAACACGCTGGAGATCTCGCTCGCGCCGCGGCTCAGAACCACGATAAGAAGGCTCGTGAAGATCATCATGATGGGGTTGAACTTGGCCATCCAGGAGACCATGACCGCGGTGAAGCCGCGTCCGCCGACGATGGTGGTGGTCAGCGTGTGGTCCGTACCGGCGGTGAGCAGCAGGCCGATGAGGCCGCAGATCGCGCCGGAGAGGATCATCGTGCGCACGATGACGCGCTCGACCTTGATGCCCGCATAGCTCGCGGTGCGCTGGCTCTCACCGACAACGGCGATCTCATAGCCGTGCTTGCTGTAATTGAGATAGATATACATAACGCCCGTGAGGATCGCCACAAGCAGGATCGGGAGGAGATAGCGCTGGCCGCCGAGAACGGGGAGCCAGCCGGCCTCGGTATTCTGGTTGATGATACCGATCTTGCCCGAGCCCTTGGGCACCTCCCACACGATGATGAAGAACGCGGCGAGCTGCGTCGCGATGTAGTTCATCATGAGCGTGAAGAGCGTTTCGTTCGTGTTCCACTTGGCCTTGAAGATACCGGGGAGGAAGCCCCACAGCGCGCCTGCCGCGACGGAGGCGACGATCATAATGACGATGAGAAGACCGTTGGGGATCTTGCCGCCAAGGCAGATCATGCAGGCCGCGGTGGCAAGGCAGCCGATGAGCACCTGACCCTCGGCACCGATGTTCCAGAAGCGCATCTTGAACGCGGGCGTGACCGCGAGCGAGATGCCGAGCAGGATCGCGAGGTTATGGAACGTGACCCAGCTCTTGCGCGACGTACCGAACGCGCCGTAGAGGATCGTGGAGTAGACCTTGATGGGATTTTCGCCCGTCAGCAGCGTTGTGACGATCGCGCAGACGATCAAAGCGAGCACGATCGCACCGCCGCGGATCAAAACGGCCTTGTACCAGGGGAGTGTATCGCGCTTGGCGATGTGGAAGAGCGACTGTTTCTTATTCATCCTTGTTGCCTCCCCTCACGAGCGTCATCAGTGCGCCGACCTCGCGTTTGTCGGTCTTTCTGGCGTCGACCACGCCGGAGACCTGACCGCCGCAGAGAACGACGATGCGGTCACACAGCTCAAGCAGCACGTCGAGGTCTTCGCCGACATAGACGACGGCGACGCCCTTCATCTTCTGCTCGGTCAGCAGGTTATAAATGGTATAGGAGGTGTTGATGTCCAGGCCGCGCACCGCGTAAGCGGTCATCAGCACGGCGGGGGACTGGGCAATCTCGCGTCCGACAAGCACCTTCTGCACGTTGCCGCCGGACATGCGGCGCACGGGGAAGGACGTGCTGGGCGTGACGACGCCGAGCTCTTCCCAGATGCGGTTGGCGAGTGCTTCGGGATCTTTCCGGTCAAGGAACAGACCCTTACCCTTGCGCCAGGAGCGCAGCATCATGTTGCCCGTCATGCCCATCGAGCCGACGAGACCCATGCCGAGTCGGTCTTCGGGGACGAACGACATCGAAATGCCACTCTTGCGGATCTTCATCGGGTCGAGACCGACGAGTTCCTTTTCCTTGCCGCCGTCGGGCGGATAGAACGTGACATGGCCGGAGGCGACGGGGTAGAGGCCCGCAATGGACTCGAGCAGCTCGCGCTGGCCGCTGCCTGCGACGCCCGCGATGCCGAGCACCTCGCCCGCGTTGATGGTGAAGCTGACATCGTCCAGACGCTTGACGCCAAGCTCGTCGTAAGCCGTTAAGCCTTCGATGACGAGGCGTTTTTCAACGTCCTTCGGCTCGGGGCGGCTGATGTTCAGGCTCACCGTGTGGCCGACCATCATGTCGGTCAGCGATTGCTGGTCGGCGTCCTTGGTGGCGACGTCACCGACGTATTCGCCCTTGCGCAGCACGGCCACGCGGTCGGACACGTCGAGCACCTCGTGCAGCTTATGCGTGATGATAATGAGGGACTTGCCATCGGCCTTCATGTTGCGCATGATGGCGAAGAGCTTGTCCGTCTCCTGCGGGGTGAGCACTGCGGTCGGCTCGTCCAGAATGAGAATGTCCGCCCCGCGGTAGAGCACCTTGACGATCTCGACGGTCTGCTTCTGCGAAACGGACATGTCGTAGATCTTCTGATTGGGGTCGATGTCGAACCCGTATTTGTCGCAAATCTCTTTGACCTTTTTGCTGGCTTCGGAAATGTCGAGCTTGCCTTCAAGGCCGAGGATAATATTCTCCGTTGCGGTGAAAAGATCGACGAGCTTGAAGTGCTGGTGGATCATACCGATGCCGTGTTCGAACGCATCCTTGGGGGAGGCGATCGTGACGGGTTCGCCGTGAATGTAGATTTGCCCCTCGTCGGGGAAATAGATGCCGGAGAGCATGTTCATCAGCGTCGTCTTGCCGCTGCCGTTTTCGCCGAGCAGCGATAAGATCTCGCCCTCGTGCAGCTCAAGGTTGATGGCGTTGTTCGCCACCACTTTGCCGAACCGCTTCGTGACATTCTCCATTTTAACTGCGCATGCAGTTCCCAAGGCGGTCACCCCTTTTTCCGCTGGAGGGCACAGGAAGAAAGCCCCGCAGCATTGTATTTGTACAAGTCATATATTAGCATAATTGAACGGCGTTGTAAATGTAAAACAGAAAAAAACACAAAAAAAATTAGAGGCGTACAAAAATTTTTAGCAAAATGGCGAAAAGTGCCACAAAAAGAAAAAAGATATCGGGCTGCCCAAAGGCAGCCCGATATGTAGTAGCAGAAACAATTAGCCGAAATTAGTATCCAGCAGATCAATGCCGTCGATCATGAGCTGGAAGTACGGGGCGGAACGGGCGGTGGACTCAGCCAGATAACCGTCCTGGACAACCTCGGTGTCGGGCGTGTAGTCGGGATCGGTGTCGACGTCAGCCATGTAAGAGGTGACAGGCTGGCCGTCCACGGTGAAGGTGGAGCAGTCGAAGACGTGGAGCTCGCCGCTCTCGAGCTTGGCGGTCGCATCGGCAATGGCCTCAGCGGTGCCCTCGGCAGCAACGTTCTCGTTCAGGTCGGTCAGCACGACAGAGCCGGTAGCAAGGGTGCCGGTCCAGTCGGCGTCGATGGCCTCGCCGTTCATGGCAGCCTTGATGGCGTACTCATAGTAGGGGGCCCAGTCGATGCGGGAGGAGATCAGATAGGTGTTGGGGCAGGCGGCCTCGGTGGAACCGTTGTAGGAAACGTCGGGAACACCGGCGGTCTCGCAAGCGGTGGGAGCGCCCATGGAGTCGGCGTGCTGGCTGATGAGCTTGCAGCCGTTCTTGATGAGCTTCTGCGCGCCTTCCTTCTCGGCGGTCTCGTCATACCAGCTGCCGGTGAAGGTGACTTCCATCGTGGCAGTGGGGCAGACGGAGCGAGCGCCCAGGAAGAAAGAGGTGTAGCCGGAGATAACCTCGGCATAGGTGAAGGCGCCGACGTAGCCGATCTTGGCCTCGTCTGCGGTGAACTCACCATTGGCGATCATCTCGTTGAGCTTCATACCGGCAGCGATACCGGCGAGGTAACGGCCCTCATAGATGGAAGCGAAGGCGTTGTGGTAGTTGCTCAGACCCTCGGTGTGCGCCTTGGTGCCGGTGGAGTGGCAGAACTGCACGTCGGGGAAGTCCTTCGCGGCCTGGATCATGTAGTCTTCGTGACCGAAGGAGTCGGCGAAGATGATGTTGCAGCCGGCGTCGGCGAGCTCAGCGGCCTTGTCGTAGCACTCCTGACCTTCGGGAACGTTGGTCACGATGGTGTACTCGACGCCGAGCGTCTCGCAGGCCTCTTTCGCAGCGTTGATGAAGTTGAGGTCGTAGGTGGAGTTTTCGTCGTGGAGCATGATGAAGCCGACCTTGAAATCGGTGACTTCGTTGTTGTCCTGATCGTCGGTGT
>ENA-USUG01000443-USUG01000443.1-human-gut-metagenome-genome-assembly--contig:-NODE-443-length-69735-cov-9.157225_pt1 | contig 69735 bp, 73 predicted proteins | sample MGYA00250059_ERZ773394 | MGnify/ENA primary metagenome ERZ773394 (study PRJEB29103, sample SAMN06111957) | human gut metagenome | biome: human gut; feature: ankylosing spondylitis patient; material... | reverse complement strand
AACAGAAATACCTTGCCGAAGGTATATCGGTAGAATCCAATCACCAGTAGAACTGGAATAAAACATCTATGGAGGTAGTAAAAATGGAATGGTTAAAGGAATTGCTTGAAAAAGCACAGATTACAGATGGAAAACTTAATGTTGATGAAGTAATGGAGGCTGCAAAGAAAGAGTTTCCTAAGCACGCTGTACCAAAGAACGTGTTTAATGATAAATGCGAGGAATTGAAGACAGCTAATGCAACAATCACAACATTAAAGAAGGAAAATGGAGACAATGAGGAACTCCAGAATAAGATTAAAGATTATGAAATAGAAATCGGAAATCTTAAGGCAGCAGCAGTTAATACTTCAAAACAATATGCATTAAAGGAACAGCTTACAAAGTCGGGAGTATTGGATCCTGATTATCTTATCTATAAGGCTGGTGGAATTGATAAGTTTACATTTGACAAGGACAACAATCCTATTGGTGTTGACGAATCAATTAAGGCTTACAGGGAAGATAAGACTATGGCACATCTGTTTAAGCAGAAAGCAGGATATGAACCTAGCAAGGGTGGAAGTCCTACAAAGAATCCTTTTGCCAAGGAAACATTTAACTTAACAGAGCAGGGCAAGCTGCTTAAGGAGAATCCGGCACAGGCCAAGGAAATGGCAGCAGCAGCCGGAATTACAATTTAATGAAAAATTTAGGAAAGGTAGGTATTAGAAATGCCAGGAACAACATTACAGGACGTAATTGTACCGGAGTTATTTACTCCATACGTATTAAACAGAACAATGGAATTATCAGCATTATTTAACAGCGGAATCGTTACAAACAATGCTGAATTTGATGCTTTAGCTTCTCAGGCATCACCATTAGTAACAATGCCATTCTTCGAGGATTTAACAGGAGAATCAGAGCAGGTAATTGAAGGAGCAGACCTTGAAGATAACAAAATTACTTCAAACAAGGATGTGGCAGCAGTATTAAGAAGAGCAAAAATGTGGAGCGCAACAGATTTATCAGCAGCACTTTCAGGAGCAGATCCAATGAAAGCAATCGGTGATTTGGTGGCACAGTTCTGGGCAAGAGACATGCAGAAAGAACTTATTGCAATTCTTAATGGTGTGTTTGGAACAATTCCGGAAGTTAAGGAGCCACAGAAGGCAGCAGAAACAAGACTTGCATCTAATCTTTTAGATATTTCAGGTAATTCAGGAAATGCAGCTAATTGGAGTGGTTCAGCATTTATTGATGCAGAACAGAAGTTAGGAGATGCTAAAGCGCAGCTTACAGGTATCTGTATGCATTCAGCTACAGAAGCATACCTTAAGAAACAGAATCTTATCGAAACAGTACAGCCATCAAACGATGTAGCATTTGGTACATATCAGGGCAAGAGAGTAATCATTGATGATGGATGCCCATATGATTCAAAAACTAAGGCTTACACAACATATCTTTTTGGTAATGGAGCAGTTGCATTAGGCAACGGAAATCCTGAAGGATTTGTTCCAACTGAAACTGATAGAGCAAAGAGAAAGGGTTCAGGTGTTGATTACCTTATTAACAGAAGAACAACAATTCTTCATCCTAGAGGAATTGCCTTTACTAACGCAAATGTGGCAAAGACAGAAGGTCCTTCAAGAGTAGAACTTGCAGACCCAGCTAACTGGAATCCTGTTTATGAGCCTAAGCAGATTAGAATTGTTGCATTTAAGCATAAATTAGGATAAGGAGGGCATTACCTATGGCAGTAAAAGCAGTACAGGTTGTAATTAACGGACAAACCCATACTCTGACATATAATGCCAAAACTAAGAAGTATGAGGCTACAATAACAGCTCCGTCAACATCATCATACAATCAGAATGGACATTATTATAATGTTAAGGTTAAGGCTACTGATGAAGCTGGAAACAGTGTGACAAAGGATGCAACGGACACAACACTTGGTTCAAGCTTACAGCTTAAGGTTAAGGAAAAGGTTGCACCTGTTATTTCAATAACAGCACCTTCATCTTCTGCTAAGTTGACTAATAACAAGCCTGTTATTAACTGGACTGTTACAGATGCAGATTCAGGTGTTAATCCATCAACAATTAAGCTTATTATTGATAGCCAGACAATTACAACAGGAATTACTAAGACACAGTCAGGAAAGAATTATACATGTAGTTATACACCAACTACAGCTTTGTCAGATGGAACTCACACAATTAAGGTATCCGCAAGTGATTATGATGGTAATGTTGCAACTCAGAAGAGTGTAACATTTACTGTTGACACTGTTCCACCTGAATTGTCAGTATCAGCACCGGTTGACAATCTTGTTACAAATCAGTCATCTCTTGTTGTTAAGGGTACTACTAATGATGTTACAAGCTCACCGGTAACTCTTACTATTAAGCTTAATGGTGGAACTGAACAGACTGTTGAAGTTGGAAGTGATGGAAGTTTTACAAAGACACTTACATTAGTGACAGGAGAAAATACCATTGTCATTACGGCAAAGGATGGAGCAGGAAAGACATCTACAGTTACAAAGAAGGTTGTACTTGACCAGACTGCACCGGTTATTCAGTCAGTTACTATTTCGCCAAATCCAGTTAATGCCGGCGCAACATATACAATTTCTGTGGAGGTTACAGACTAAATGGTAGTAAGGCTTATTGGTAAGGTTGAAGGTCAGGATGTTATCTTTACAAGGTTGAAGGGAGACATCTGGACTGCCGAGGTACCGGCACAAAAGAGTGGAAGGTATGTAATGGAACTTACTGCATTTGATGAAGCCGGGAACATAGCATATTGTACTGATGTGTTATTTTCTTATGATGCAACGGCAATGAAATTTACCATTGAGCCATTACCATACCAATGTACATACATTAATGATGATTATGAAATTGGTTTTGTAACGTCAGAATATGACATTGAAAAGGAAAATGATAATTATTTTTCTGAATTGTCAGAAAGCAGTTTTTGTATAGAACTATTAAGAAGAGGTGATGCGTGTGAACATTAACTTTATTTTAGGTGAGGACAAGTATTTAAAATTTCTTGTTAAGTCTACAAAGAATGAGGAATTTGAAATATCAAGGGCAACATATAAGCTCTATAAGGACAGGGAACTTGAAACAGAAGGAAACTGCACCATAAATGAGCATTGCATTACGGTGAAGTTGAATCCTTTAAGTAAGTCAATGCGATATTGTTTGGAGATTACATATTATATTGCTGATGAAATACTAAAAAAGAGAGTACAAATTGAGGTGGTTTGATGAATAAAAACATCATTATTGATGCAAAGTTAAGTAAGCAGATTGTAAACTGTGGAGAAACATTTTCAATATCCGTCTCAATTATTTCGAATGATTATTTATCATTGTATAAGCACTCTGAGTTAAAGTCATACACGCATTCACAGCTAAAGGAAGGAGATGGAGTTATTGGAAGATAAGGTCATAGAATTATTGAAGAACATTGGCTATGAGTATTCAGAAGATGATTATTCATTATTGATGTTCTGCATTGATAAAGTTGTTTCTGAGCTAAATTCCAGATGCCATGTTAAGAAACTTCCAAAGGGATTGTTTGAATCAGCCTGTGAAAGAGTGTGCGGTGAATTTTTGTATTTGCTTAAGACAACAGGTAAGCTTGAAGAATTTGACTTAGAGCAGGCAGTAAGTTCTGTAAAGGTAGGAGATACTTCTGTTAATTTCGGTGGCACATCTTCTGATGAGGCTTTTAATGTTATGCTGAACAGATTAAGGTGCAGTGGAGAGGAGCTGATTAAATGCTTTCGAAAAATACAGTTTTAAGAACCAGAAAGGCAATAGAAATGTCATATGACTTTAGGGCTGATATTTTTGAAAAGAAAAAGGTTGTTGTTTCTTCTGTGACTAACTTTGAAGAGGTAATGGTGCAGTCAGATGTTTGTTGCAGACTTTCTTACAGCAATATAAGTTCCAATTCAGAGAAGGAGGCTGATTCAGATGTTACTCAGGTCATTAAATTGTTTATGGCACCTGAAATCAATGTTAAGCCGGGTTCTAAAATATTGGTAAAGGGCGTTGGTGGTGTGGTAGCCTACAAAAGTAGTGGAAGACCTGCGGTTTATCCTACACATCAGGAGATTTTGCTTGATTTGGTGGAGGATAAGGCGTGAGTGATTCTAAAATTGATTGTAAGCAGTTGGAGCAGTTAAGAGACAGTCTTGAAGCAATGGCAAGAAATTCTGATGATTTTTTTGAAGCTGCATCAAGGGAGATTGCTGCAAGACTTCTTGCAAAAGTAATTAAAAGAACTCCAGTAGGTACGTATCCTTCCAATTCAGGAAAAGTAGGTGGAACGCTTAGAAGAGGATGGACGGCTGGAACCAATCAGGCTGCAACGTCTTATGCAGATTCTCTTACTGTTCATCATTTCGGTGATACATATGTAATAGAGATTATCAATCCTGTTGAATATGCATCATATGTTGAGTTTGGTCATAGAACGGCAAACGGGACAGGATGGGTTGAAGGAAAGTATATGCTTACTTTGTCTGAACAGGAGATTAGGCAGAGTGCCCCGGGCATTCTTGAAGCTAAGTTGAAAAAATGGTTATCAGGAGCAGTTAAATGATAAATAAGATGATTGATGGGATTGTAAGACAGATAAGGCAGTCCTTCGTTGAAGAAAAATATGAGATATATACAGAAGCAGTGAAACAGAGCCTAAAAGAGCCTTGTTTTTCTGTTTTGTGCTTAAATCCTTCCTTAAGACGTAAACTTGGACCACGATTTCTAAAGACAGTTCCATTTATTATCAGGTATTGGCCTAAGAGTGATAATTGTTATGGTGAAGGAATGGAAGTACTGGAAGAATTACAGTACTTGTTAAGGGATATTGAGGTTGATGGATTTAAGCTTCATTCAGCAGAAATGACAGGTCAGATGGTTGACGGTGTTTTGCAGCTTCAGGTAACTTATGAAACATTTGTTATGGAGAAACAGGAAGATCAGGATAAGTTTGAAAGTTATGAAATAAGAACAGGTGTAGGAGGTTTAACAGATGGAAGCAAAGAATAAGGCATCTGTAAAATACGGAAAAAGCGAATTGATGAAGTCAAAAAGGTTTTTACAGGACAGGGATATTTTAAAAGCTCTGTTGAATGATGAAGATGAATATTCCGTTGAAGAAGCAGATGATATTTTGAAAAAATGGAAGAAAGGAAAGGTAAACTAAATGGCATTAGGTGGTGGAACATTTACAGCACAGAATAAGGTTCTTCCGGGAACTTATGTAAATGTTATTAGTAGAAATTCAATTAAGAACAATACGGAAAGTGGCGTGGTTGCCATGCCAATATGTTTGGACTGGGGACCTGATGATAAGATTTTTGAAGTGACTGCTGACGAATTTGAAAAGGTTGCATTGGAAGTTTTCGGAAGAAGTCCATATGATGGAAATCTTATTAATGTTAGGGAAGTGTTTAAACATTCAACTAAAGGTTTGTTTTTTAAGATTAACAATAGCGGAGCAAAAGCAGGTTGTAAGTATGCAGATGCCAAGTGTAAGGGCTCAAGAGGAAATTCAATAAAGATTGTTATCAAGAAAAACATTGATCAGACAGAAAAGTATGATGTGTCAACTTATATGGATACAACATTAGTTGACATTCAGACAGTTGCAAGTTCAGGAGAATTAAAGGACAATGCCTTTATTGAATGGAAGGAATCATTTGAACTTGAAGAAACTGCCGGTACATTCTTAACAGGAGGTACAGGTGGAATTAATGATAAGCCAACAAATGAGGCTCATACAATGTTTATGCAGTTATTGGAGAATTACGCTTTTAATGTGGTTGTGGTAATGGAAACAGACACAAAATTACAGGAAGTATACAAGTCCTGGACAATAAGAATGCGTGATGAAATGGGCATTAAGTTTCAGACTGTAATGTATAATTGTGAAGCTGATTATGAGGGAATCATTAATGTTATGAACACAAAGGATGTTATTCCGTGGGTCGCAGGAGCAGAAGCAGCCTGTGGTGTCAACAAGGCTTGCACAAATATGTTATATGATGGGGAACTGGAAGAAATTAACTGCCAGTATACTCAGGCAGAACTTGAAAATGCCATAACTTCAGGAAAGTTTGTTATTCATAAGTGTGGTGATGAACTTAGGGTTTTAAGAGACATTAATTCCCTTACAACAGTAACAGAGGATAAGGGGAGCATTTTTCAGGAGAATCAGACAATTCGTGTGATTGATTACATTGCAGACAATGTGGCATCTGTTTTTAATAAGAAATATATTGGAAAAATTTCTAATGACAATGCAGGTAGAGTATCACTTAAGAATGATGTCAGAAGCATTTTTAATTATCTTGTAGATACAAGAGCAATAGAGAAATTTAGTGATGACGATATTGTTGTTGAAAAGGGTGAAGATAAGAAAGCGGTAGTAATTAATACAAATATTACTATTGTAGGTGTAATGGAAAAACTTTATATGACTACGATCATAGATTAGGAAGGAGGCAGTAAAGAATGAGTGGATTTATGAATACTAATGATGCACCATCAAGTAAGTTAGCAACATTATACTGTACTGTTGGAGGCAGAAGATACGCAATGCTTAATGCTAAGAATTTTGAAGCAAAGGCAAATGTTAGTCTTGCCGATGTACCGATTCTTGGTAAAACCATTAAAGGCAAAAAGCCAAGTGGATTGGAAATTAAAATAAAAATGACTTTGTATAAGTGTACGGAGGCTTTTGATAGACTTGTGGAAGAATACAAGAATACAGGAATGCTTCCAACTTTTGAAGCCGAGGTTGAATCAAATGATCCGGCAACATCAATGGGAGCATCAGGGAAAACTTATCATCAGTGTATGATAGAAGGAGATGTTCTTTTATCTTCATTTGATGCGGATGGAGATTTTATTGAACAGGACATTGAGGCATATGCAATGGACTACAGCAAGGATTCAGAATATAAGGAACCTGCATATATGTAATAGTAACGTGGATAAGGAGAACTAAAAATCTTCTTATCCATTATTTTTTAGAAAGAGAAGGTAAGGGAATATGGCAACTAATTTAAGTGCTTTTTTAAAGAAAAATAAGAAATATAAGGATGACGTGGCATATAAGGTAACCGCTTCATTATGCGACGAAAATGGAACTCCATTGGATTGGAAAATTAAGGCAGTTTCAACTGAGGAATATGAAAGAATTAGAGAGAAGTGTACAACAGAGGTTCAGGTTACAGGAAAGCCGGGTGTTTACAGACAGAAATTTAATTCTTCATTGTTTATTGCAAAGCTGATGTGTGCATCTGTTGCAGAACCTGATTTATACAATAAGGAATTACAGGATTCTTATGGTGTAATGAATCCGGAAGACTTAATTAAGCAGATGATTGATAATCCGGGAGAATATAATGAGTTTGCTGAATTTATTCAGAAGTTTAACGGATTTGACGAAACATTACAGGATAAAGTTAACGAAGCAAAAAACTAATAGATGAAGGTGATCCTGATTCAATGTATGCATATTACTGTCTACATAAATTTCATTGGACACCTTCATTTTTTATGAGTTTGGATAAAAATGAGAGAGCTTTTGTGATTGCTTCCATTAATGCAAGGGTTGAGCAGGAAGAGGAAGAAAGCAAGAAAGTTGGAAAGGTAAGGTAAAGAGATGGCATCAATAATGACTTCATTTCAGTTAACAGACAGAATGACGGCACCGCTTATGAACATAACTAATGCTGTCTCAACTGTAATTAATGAATGTGAAAGAGCCCAGGGCGTGTCAGGAAACATGTTTAATACCTCTAAATTAGCTTCTGCCAGAACACATTTAGGATTGGCAGATGCAGAGATTAAGCAGATAGCAAGTGACACGTCAAGAGCTTCAATAAGTCAAGAAACATACAATGGTAAAGTAAGAGAGGGGACAAATTCAGCAAAAGGATTACTTTCCACAGTTAAAGGTTTGGTAGCTTCTCTTGGTGGAATATTTCTTATAAGACAGGGAGCCAGCTTTATAGGTGAATGTAATGAAAAGGTATCTCAATTACATCAGGCAGAGACAAAACTTACTGAAGTAATGGGTGCAATGCAGGGAGCAGGAACATCACAGGTTAATATGATGAAAAATCTTGCTTCTGAGATAAGTGGTTATGGTGTTGTTGGAAAGACAGCTTTAATAAATGGAGCGCAACAGGCATCAACATATTTTCATCAGACAGATGCAGTTAAAACTTTGTTACCTAAGATGGCTGACTTAGCGGTTCAGATGCATGGTGTTAATGTTACTAATGAGGATATGGTTAATATCGGTAATATGACAGGTAAGGTTATGACTGGTCAGGTTGGAGCATTAAGACGTGCAGGCATTTCATTTACGGATTATCAGGAAAAGGTAATGAAAAATGGAACTGAGATGGAAAAGGCTAATATGTTGGCTCAGGTAATAGAGCAGAATGTAGGAAAGATGAATGAAACAATGGCTCAAACCCCTGAGGGAGTAATGGCAAGAAATCAAAGGGATTTTGATGCGGTTAAAACAACTATAGGTCAACAGGTACAGCCGGCGATTGTTAGTATGTTTAATGCAATACATAACAATCTGCCAACCATACAGCTTTTAGCAACCGGGTTTGGAAATGCTGCAGTCTTAGTAATGGGAGCAATAACAGGAATTATTAACATTGGAACGCAAATGATTAATTTCTTTAAATCTAATTGGTCTATTATTGAGCCGGTTATAATGGGAATCGTAACAGCCTTAGCTATATATAATGGTATATTATTTTTGCATAATACATATGAAGCAATAAGCAACGGATTAAAACAGATATCAATACTGTTTGCCGTAGCACATGGAACTGTTACAGCAAAGGAAGCCGCTGCAACAACAGGTGCAACAGCTTCACAGATTGCATTCAATGCGGCATTATTATCATGCCCATTGACATGGATTATTATTGCTATAATTGCGGTAATAGCCGCTATTTATCTGATAGTAGCAGCAATTAACAAGGTGCAGAATAAAACCCGTTCTGCTACAGGTGTGATTTTTGGTGTAGTGGCATCAGCAGGAGCAGCAATCATAAATGTAGGAATAGGAACGATTAATGCAATAATTCAGGCTGTATGGAGTATTTTTGTTCAGCCTTTTATTGGCATAATTGAATGGATTTTAAATGTTACAAATGGTGGATTTGATTCTTTTGGTGGTGCAGTTGCAAACCTGATAGGTCAGATTATATCATGGTTTTTAAGTCTTGGAAAAGTTGTTACCAAGATTATAGATGCCATATTTGGAACAGATTGGACCAGTGGATTAACTTCTTTACAAGATACAGTTACTTCTTGGGGTAAAAATGAAAATTCAATTACATTAAATAAAGAAGCTCCAAGCATTGATTACAGAATTAATTATGGTGATGCTTATGGAAAAGGATATAATCTTGGAAAGGGTGTTGAAAGTAAGGTTAAGAATACTTTTGGTAATCTTTTTAAGAAAGGTGAAACAAAGGATAAAGACTATGGTTATGGAACAGATGCCATTACAAACAACACGGCTGAAACAGCAGCAAACACTGCAAAAACATCGGATTCATTGGATATTACAAATCAGCAGCTTAAGTACATAAAGGATTATGCAGAACAGAGAGCAATTAACAGATTTACAACAGCAAAAATCAGTGTAGATATGTCAAATGTTATTAATGGTTCTTCAAAAGCTGATATGGAAGGAATAGTTACTCATTTAAAGACAAGATTGGAAGAAGAAATGTCAGCAGTAGCGGAAGGGGTGCATTAGAATGTATAGATTGATTATTGATGGGCAGTATGTACCCATTCCACCTGAAAAAATAAGCATAAAGGTTGATGGTGATAACAAGACAATGACACTGATTAATTTGGGAGAAGTTAACATACTTAGAAATCCCAAACTTACAGAGATTTCATTTGACTTGTTATTGCCTAATCAACATTATCCATTTGCTTTTTATTCAGATGGAAAATACAAGGGTGCTGATGAGTACATTAAGAAGTATAAGGAACTTTTATCTTCCAAGAAGGCATTTAAACTGGAAATTTACAGATATGCACCAAATGATAAAAAGATATTCAATACTATTCTTACAGTGTCATTGGAAAGACTGACAATAACAGATTCTGTTAGTGATGGCTTTGATAGTAGGGTATCTTTGGAATTTAAGGAATACAGAAAATATGGCGCAGTGAAGGTTAAGAAAATACCAAATACATATACTATTAAATCTAACAAAGAAACTCTTACACTGATAGCGAAAAAGTGGTTAAAGGATAGTTCAAAGGGTTCTGCCATTTACAAGAAGAACAAGAAGGTTATTGAAAAGGCTGCAAAGAAGCACAAGAGAAAAAGCAGTTCCAAAGGAAAATATCTGTACAAGGGAACTGTTTTGAAGAAACCATAAGGAGGAAAGGATGGCAGACATAATTGATATTGCATCAAAGGAAGTTGGTTATAAAGCATATGGCGGTAACAAGACCAAGTATAGTGCCTGGTATGGAATGAATGGTGCTGCATGGTGCCATATGTTTGCCTCCTGGTGTGCATATAAGGCAGGTGTATCAACAAGCATTGCTCCCAAGACAGCATCAACAGACACAGGAATGCAATGGTTTAAAAACAAGGGAAGATTCAAGTATAAGGGTTCATACACACCTAAAAGAAATGATTTCATTTATTTTAAATCAGATGGTGCATCTCACGTGGGAATTGTTGAGTATGTATCAGGAAGTACTGTGCATACCATTGAGGGTAACACTTCTGACGCTGTTATGAGAAGATCATATCCGTTAAGTTACCATACAATAACAGGATATGGGGTAATCAGTGATTACATTACTTCATCAGGTAAGACATCAAAGGGAAAGAAAAGCGGAAAGAATACCGGTAAAAGCAGTGGAAAACAGGAAATATCATATTTAAGGGAAATTCTTAAAAAGAATGAATCAAAAAAGAAAAAGTCAACCAGAAAGGTGGAGTATAAAGCTGTTTCAGTAAAGAACAGTGAGAAGCTTGTTGTTAATGTTCTGATTAAACACGGCAAGAAAAGGTACAAACATCAGGTTCAGGAAGAATTAAAAACAACCTTTGAGAGAAAAAATGCACCGGGTAAGGTTACTTTTACAACGTTTGTTGACAGCGATTCAAAGAAGAGAATTTCAAATGGTGATTCTGTGGCAATAGTGGTTAATGGCAAAAATTTCTTTTATGGTTTTGTATTTTCCATTTCACCTAAAACAGATAAGACTTTGGATGTTACTGTGTATGATCAGCTTAGGTATTTTAAGAATAAGGATACTTATATTTCAAAAAAGAGAACTTCTACGGTTTTAATTAAGAAAATTGCCAAGGATTTTAAACTGAATTGTGGTAAGTTGGCGAATACAAAGTATCCTGTGTCAAGAATTGATGATAATGCAACATTGTTTGACATTGTACAGAACAGCTTGGATGAAACATTAATGGCAAGGGGAAAGATTTATACCTTGTATGATGAATTTGGAAAGTTAAGGTTAAGGGAACCTTGGAAGGTTAACAGGTTAATAACTTCAACCACGGCAGAATCTTATGATTATAAGGAAACAATAGATGACAATGTTTATAATCAGATCAAATTAGCATATGACAACACCAAGAAAGGTGTTCAGGAGATTTATATGGCAAAAAACAGTAAGTACATTAATAAATGGGGTGTGCTTCAGTATTTTGACAAAATCGACAGTCGCAAGGGTGCAAAGTTAAAGGTTAAGGCATTGTTGAAGATTTATTGTAAAACAGGCAAGACAATTAAGATTAATAATTGTTTTGGTGACATTAACGTAAGAGCCGGCTGTTTGGTTCTTGTTAAGTTGACAATTTATGGTGAAACAATTTCAAATTATATGTTAGTTGATAAGGTTACTCATACATTTAATAATGGGCAACATCTTATGGATTTGGAATTATCTGGAGGTGATTACGATAGCAGCTACTAGTTTGACACAGTTAATTAAGAAAATAGCAGAGGATGCAAGAAAAGCGGCGAAGCCCTGTACCATTGTAATTGGTACGGTTTTAAAGGCAGATTCGTCTAAAATAAAGGTTAATCAAAAGCTCATCTTAACGGATGAGTTTTTGTATTTTACGGAAACTGCATCAAAGAGCAAATTGAAAAAGGGCGACAAGGTTGTGATGATACGTGCAGATGGTGGTCAGAAGTATCTTGTTGTGGATAGGATGGTGTGAGTATGTTACCTGAAGAATTGGAAGAACTGGAAGATTTTAATGTGGAAGAAGATGAAGAGCAGGAGTTTTCCAATGATACATATGTGCTGGATTTTGAAAGCAAAAGGATTTTGAGAAAATCTGATGAAGATGATGAAATCTTAAGGCAGGCAATAATAAAGATTCTGTTAACTGAATTTGATTATTACAGCATTTATGAAAATTATGGATTGGAGAAAGTTGATTTATTGGGAGAAAACATTGCAGAGGTAAAGGAAGTAATTGGCGGCAGAATTGAGGAAGCCATTTTAAGGGATGAACGTTTTAATTCTGTTGAGATAGAGAGTATTTCAAATTACAAAAATGAATTGATGGTTTCTCTGACAGTTACAACTTCTGATGATGAACAGATTGAAGTGGAAGGAGTGAGCATTGATGTTTGAGGAGATGACCTTTGAGAACATTTTAAGTCAGATGCTTGAAAATGTGCAGGGGGATGTTGATAAAAGAGAGGGTTCAATTATTTATGATGCGTTGGCACCTGTGGCAATGGAAAGTGCACAGATGTATGCAGACATGGACATTCTTTTGCAGGAATGTTTTGCAGACAGTGCATCTTATTATTATTTGATTAAGCGTGCAGCAGAGAGGGGAATATTTGTAAAGGAAGGTATTCCGGCTGTGGTAAAAGTGAAATGTATTCCTTCTGATGTGAACATTCCAGAGGCAACAGAGTTTAGCATAGGTGAAATGACATATTCAATTACAGAAAACTTAGGAGATGGATTCTATAGCATGACATGTTCTGAATCAGGAGAAAACGGAAACAACATAAAGGATGATGTGATTCCAATTGAATATGTTGATGACTTAGAAGATATAGAGGCTGTTGAAGTGATTGTGTATGGCACGGAAGATGAGGATGAAGAATCTTTGAGAGAAAGATATTTTGAATCATTTACAGAAGCAGCCTTTGGAGGAAATAAGGCAGATTATAAGGAAAAAGCTAAAGACATTGAAAAGGTAGGTGCCTGCAAGGTTTATCCTGTTTGGAATGGTGGAGGAACTGTAAAGCTGGCAATTCTTGATTCTCAATATAATGAAGCTTCTTCTGAAATCATAAATGAAGTACAGAATACGTTTGATCCAACGAAAGATGGAACAGGTGTGGGAATTGCACCAATCGGTCACATTGTAACTGTTTCAACACCAAAAGTTAAGAGAATAAATGTGGATGTTCAGATTGAATATATGGAAAATTATATATGGGATGACATCAAGGAAACTTTTACAGAAAATTTGGCAGAGTATTTAAAAAATGTCATAAAAAATGAATGGGAAGCAAAGGACACAATGACGGTAAGAAGCGGACAGATAGAATCAATGCTTCTTGACATGGAAGGTGTTGACAATGTTTTAAGTGTAAAGATTGATGGAAAGAAAGGTAATTGCATAATTGATTGTGATTATATTCCAAAGGTTGGTGATATAAGTGGATAGAAAGTTGATTGAGTATCTGCCTGAATGGTTAAGAGAGTTTAGAGAGATAAAGGAATTAACAGACATCGAGCAATCACAGTCTGAAAATTTGTGGGAAGCACTTGAAAAAATGTGGAACAATAATTTCATTGAAAGTTTGGATGAGCAAGGTTGTGAACACTGGGAGAGGATGCTTGGAATATCCAATAAGGACACATATACATTGGAAGAAAGACGATTGAAGATATTGGGAATTGTTACAGAGCAACGACCTTTTACTGTAAGGTCCTTGGAAAAGACTTTGGCGGTAATATGTGGTAATGATGAAAGTAAAGGTCCTAATTACTCAGTAAAGTTGGATGCCAATAATTATGTGTTAACAGTCAGGGTTGCCTTAACATCAAGGAATGTGCTTTCTGATGTGGCTAAGCTGTTGGACAGGGTTGTTCCAAGTAATCTGTTAATTGATTTGTCTTTGCTTTATAACAAGAATAATCAGTTATCAAAATTTACACACGAGGAATTAAAGAAGTATACACACATTCAATTAAGAGAAGAAGTGTTTGAAGAAGGAAGGAGCACAAGATGATTAATAAAACAAAGTATTTGCAGTTAAAGAAACCGGATGGAGATGAGTTTTATGATATTGATGTTTTTAATGAAAATGCAGACAGCATAGATGGTGAATTGAAAAAGAATAATGAGGAGCTTGCCAAGAAGCTTTCAAAGGATGGAAATAGTGACAGTAATATTGTTGCTTTTCAGACAGCAGCAAAAAGAGAAAATATTTTGTCAGGAGAAACACATAAGGTTATTTTTGGAAAAATAAAGAAATTCTTTACAGACTTAAAGACGGTGGCTTTTACAGGTTCATACAATGACTTAACAGATTTACCTAGTTATGTGAAATCACAAACCATAACATCAGCAGTAGATTGGAATACATTAACAGAAAATGGAGTGTATCACATAAAGACAACAGAAGGAACAAACAGACCTGTTACTAACTGGGGAATGCTTTATGTTGAAGGGGAAACATCAACTAAGTTTCAGATATTTATTCCCGATGTAAAGAACAATGTGATTTATAAGCGTTATGAAAATGCCGGCTGGAAGGATTGGCAGGAGTTAACCCTTATTGAAACATCCGGAGAAGTATATGATACAGGCTGGAAATCGGTTGAATGTGGGAATGGTATATCTGCATGGTCCACTACTGATGCACCTAAAATCAGAAGAGTTGGCAAAACTGTGGAATTGGTGGGAATCATAACAAATTCAACTGTTTTTTCTGCGCACGATAATATTTTTAAGAATATTCCTACAGATATGAGACCTTCACGTAACGTATGGTCAATTCAGGAAGGACATTTGGGAACAACTAACAGATGGATGATGACAATCAATCCGGGAGGTACAGTAAGTTTCGATTATTATGGAGCAAGTGTTCCTATAGCAATTGACACTGGAGCATGCATACCGGTTCATGCAGTATGGATGGTGGATTAAAGGAGAAAAAGATGAACATAAACATAGAGATAAAAGGACAACAGGCGCATATTGTTAACCAGCAGTCTTTAATATCAGGAACTTCCAATTTGGAAGAAATTAAGTTTGATTTTTCTTCTGAATGGAACGGATATACAAAAACAGCCGTAATATATGTAGATGATTATAGTATAAGTGATTCGGTAAAAATGCTTGTTGAAAAGGATGTTGTATCAGCAGAAAAATTACCTGATTGGCTTTTTAGGGAAGAATGTGAGCTTTACATTGGAGTTTTTGGTGACAATTCAGAAGGTAGAAGAATTACTTCAACAATTGTATGTCAGAAAGTAAAGAAAGGCGTTCCAGTAGATGTTGTAAATGAGATTACACCAGACATTTACAATCAGATAATCAAAACAATGTGTGATACGAGGGCATTGGTAAAAGAGGCTGATGAAAAGATAGAAGTTAATAAAGGCTATCTTGAACAGGCAGAGCAGAAGGCAAATGATGCAGCAGATTATGCAGATAGAGCTGGGAATTATTTAGAAGAGGTGGTAGGTCAAAAGACAGATGTTGAGAAGCTAATAGCGAATATTGATGTCAAAGTTGAGGAAAGCACAACAAACATAGCTAACATAACAGAGGCAAAAATGAACGACATTAGCTCTTTAACAGAAGCAAAAAGCAATGACATAGCAACACTTACAACTGCAAAGCTTGGAGATATTAACAACACAGCACAGGCACAGATTGAGTCAATTAACACAGTAGCAAATCAGAATACAAAATCAGGTATAGAAGCAGTTAATGCCGCTGCAAGAGCACAGATAGGTGGAATTGAGTTAGTTGCAGATGCACAGAAAAAAGGAATTACTGAAACGGCACAAGGAAAGATTTATGATATTAATAATATAGCTACAAGTCAGCTTAATGCCATTAACAACACAGCTACAAGTCAGATTGGTGCTATTAATAAGACTGCACAAAGCCAAGTTCAAAATATGACTGTAAAATATTCTGATATGTGTAGAACTCTTGGAATAGAACACGAGGGAATAGTTAATATAACTAGAAATAAAAATGTTCCTATTGATGTAAGGAAATACAAATATATAAAGTTTGGAACTGCTAACACAAAGGGAAGCGGTTTTAAAGATTATACATTGCCACCAAAATATGACTGGTGTGCTATTCATTGTGATAAAAAAGAACTAGATTTTACTGAACTTCTGCCAGATAGTTATTTTGAAGTTACATCAAATAAAGAATATGATATTTCTACTTTTGATGATTTATATTTATATTACTCTTCACAAGACTCTAATGATTATGGATATGTAAACTATAAACTTTATAACGAATCAGAAGAAACAACAGAGGAATAAGGAAGAAAAAAAATATGATTGTTAGAGCAGGACCGCAAGGTCTTTTTTTATACCCAAAAACAGAGAAAGATGAGGAAAAACATATGACACTTTATCAGATTTTATCCTTGTGTGGGATACCTTCATTAATTGGTGCAATTTTTGTTAGTGCAGTTAATTATGTCAAATTAAAAAATTCATCATATAAATTAATTAAGGACGGAGTTATTGCAATTTTGCATAACAAGATATACACGCTGGGAAAACAGTACATAGCTCAGGAGCATATATCAGTTGAAGCTTTGGATGATTTTGAACATTTATACAAGGCATATCACGCACTGGGCGGAAATGGAACAGGAACAGAGATTTATAAGAGAGTAAAAGAACTGCCAATGAAGCAGGGAAAGGAGTAAACGAATGAGGACAAAGAAATGGATTAAGGCAGCAGCAGTACGTGCTGTAAAAACAATGGCGCAGACATTTATTGCAACAATCGGTTCTGCAGCAGTGTTAGCAGCAGTTGACTGGAAGGTGGTTGTGTCAGCAACAGTACTTGCAGGAATATTAAGTGTGGCAACATCAGTGGCAGGATTGCCGGAAGTGGAGGAAGAATAATGAAGAAAGAACACGATATTAGAATTGACAGAACCAAGTTACACCCTTGGCTTAATTACAAGTTAACTTTGCTTTTAAAGCAGTGTGCAAAGAAAGGGATATACCTTATTATTACGCAGGGATTTAGAAGCAAGGCAGAGCAGGACGCTTTGTATGCTCAGGGCAGAACAAAAAAAGGAAAGATTGTAACAAATGCGAAAGGAAGTGATTATTCTAGTCAGCATCAGTGGGGAATTGCTTTTGATATTGCGATTAATGATAGCAAATTATTATACAATGAAGCTACAATTAGAAAGGTTGCTAAGATTGCAAAATCAAACAAGGTTGGTTTAGCTTGGGGCGGTGACTGGGTTAGCCCTGTTGATACTCCGCATTTCTATCTTGGAAAGTGGGGCGATACTCCGGCTAAGTTGAAAAGAACTTACGGAACCTTTGAAAAGTTCAAAAAAACTTGGACTAAGGAAATTTTTGGAACAAAAAAAGGATTGAACATCTGGAATAAAACAAGAACAAAAGTCCTTAAGAAAAAGATTCCAAACAAAACAAAAGTCAATGTGATGTATGTTAAGAAAGGATATGCTAAAGTTGAGTATAATGGTGTAGTTGGTTATATGAAAGCTAAGTATCTATTATAATAAAGAAGAAACTAAGTATAAAAGGGGGCTAAAATAGTCCCCTTTATACTAATGATATAGTTAAACTACGAGTTCTTCCACCGCAATATCGTTGATTAAACCTGCAACTTTAGGGTTTTTCATTGCAAATTTCTGTGACATATAACGCATTGCGGCCGCTGATTCTCCGTCAGGACCCCCATACTGACTCAAAACTATTTGAGCAATTTTTGGACTTTTGATTTTAATATTTACAGGATACTGTAATCTTTTTTCATAATTATACATTAGCAGTTACCTCCTTCCCAAGGCATAGGACCTTTATTCCAGTCCCAATAATCCTTATTAGCTACATCATATGCCGAAAGAGGTCCAAAATTGTGGGTGTACATTTCCCACGCCTCTTCCCGCATTTCCTTCGCCTTGTGATAGTATTCAAGGGCTTCCATGCAATTGGGATGTGTATCAAGGAACAGCTTTACGTCATCCATTGCAAAACTTGCCTTAGTAATAATATCCATAAGTTTTTCTTTACTCATATCACATTTCATCGTCCACATCCCCTTCCAACATAAGGTTTATAAAGTTCCTTGAATATGGTTCCACAGCCTATAGCCTGGTCAATGTCATAAACATCCTGCCATTTTTGCCATGGAACAAAACACATACCGGGAGCCATATGGTCGACATGTTCTGTTCCACGGTCACAACCCTCATTGTTCCGTTTCATATTGCAACAACAACCCTGATTATCATAAGTCATATTGCAACCACATCTATGGTTATCATTTCCGACACTGTGATTCATAGTATTGCGTTCCATACAACGATTTGGGTTATCCATATTTCGTTCTCTCACATTGTTGTTCATTTCACATCCACATTCCTGTCCCGACATAGGTCTGCCACATGGCATCATTCTGTTACAATTACCACGATTATATCTTCCGTTTCTTGGCGTATTCATATTGTTATGATTAAAACAATTTGCGTTTTGATTGCAATTGTTACAGTCCATAAAAATCTCCATTTTCTTTTTGTTCTACAGTATTATTCTATGCATAAAATAATTTGGTGTTAAATAAAAATAAAAAAATAAAATAAATGCAATATTTTTTGAAAACCCTTCGTTTAATATGTAAAGACACAAGGAAAGCTAGCAAAATAAAGTGACTTTGAAACAACAGTAAGGAAGACTATGAAAAATCAGTAGTAAATTAAGAAGGATACACAAACAAGGAGGTAGGAGCTATGAGGAAAACATCAAAATTTTTATTTGCAACAGCTATGGCAGTAACTGTTTTGGCATTGGCTAATCCATCACCAACAGTAATGGCTAAATCAAAAGGGAAAAAATCAAAGGTAGTATACACGCTTAAAAAAGGCACACTTACAATCTCAGGAAAAGGTGAAATGCCTAAGAAAATGACTTTCAAAAATAATAAGAAAGTTAAAAAAGTAGTTATTAAAAACGGTGTAACATCAGTTTCAGACAAAGCATTTTATAAGTGCAAAAACTTGTCAAAAGTAACAATTGGCAAATCGGTTAAGAAAATAGGAATTGATAGTTTTAATGGAACAAAAATTAAGAAAGTAACAATTCCTAAGAAAGTAAAAGAAATCGGTCAGGATGCTTTCAACAATTGTAAGCAGTTAGAAAATATTACATTGCCGGGCAAATATAGATTGAAAAAGAAAGAAGGGGATGATGCAAATGATACAATTATGTACGGTTCAACTCCTGATACAGTAACTTTTTCAACAAGTATTGATTTAAAGACTGTTACATATGTAAATTCATATGCTTTTGCAGTAAGTGCAAATGATAAGAATTACACATCAAAGTCAGGGCTGATTTACACAAAGGACGGAAAAACACTTGTTAGAGTTCCTGCAGAGACAAAGGAACTTTCAATAGATGAAGGTTGTGAAAACTTTGCATTGCAGTCAATTTTGTACGGTACTTATAGTGACGGAGATGTAATTGTAGCTTGTGATAAACTTGAAAAGATAAGGATTCCGGCATCAGTTAAAAAAATAAATTTGGAATCATACAAAACAGGAGATTATCTTGATAGATTTGATGAAACAAAAGACGTAGTAATTTCAGGTGCAGATTTAGATGCAGAAAGTATTATAAATCTTTGTAATCGTACAAATATTACTACATGGTCAAATGTTGCAAAGCAGGTGCCAAGCGTAAAGGTTGAGGATGGAATGTATATTTCTAAGGAAGGAGTAATGCTTGGCTACGAAGGCAAAGCCGAGAAGGTGGTAATACCTGAAGGTGTTAATACAATTGCATCATATGCATTAAATGTAAATAACACAGACGGTTCGAAAAAAGTGGCAAAAGAAATTGTTATGCCTGACACAGTTACAACAATAGAAGATAACGCTTTCCGTGCAGAAAAAAATGTTGAGCAGATTACGTGGTCAAAGAACCTTAAAACTGTAGGCGACAGTGCTTTTGAAGGTTGTAGCTTAATAACATTAGATATGCCAACAACTGTAACAAAGTGGGGAAGCAGAGTATTTGCATGTAGTAATTTAGAAAAAATTACAATTTCAAGTACAATTAAAGAAATTCCTGATGGAATGTTTGAAAGTTGTATTTTCTTAGAAGGTGCTGTAATTCCTGACAATATTGAAGTTATTGGAAACTCAGCATTTTCACAGTGTGATAGATTTAAGACTGTAACAATAGGAAAGAATGTAAAAACTATAAAAGCCAATGCATTCAGATATTCAGGGCTTAAAGAAGTTATAATACCGGCAAATGTAGAAAAAGTAGAAAATGGAGCATTTGCTAACCAGTGGCCATTGGAAAAAGCTGTAATAGAAGGAAAAACAGTTTTTGAAAATGGAGTATTTAACAGCACATCATCAGTAACATTAGATTACAGAGCAGGTGCACAGTATAATAAAACTAGTATAAAATTAAGAAGCGTTAAAAAGTCCAAAAATAAATACCTTACAACTAAGACAAAATGGGTTAAAGTCAAAGGTGTTAGCGGTTACGAAGTAAAAGTTGCAACAGACAAAAAGTTCAAGAAGAACACAAAAACTGTAAAAGTAACCGAAACAAAAACAGATGTAACTGTTAAAATTAAAGTTAAAGATGTTAAGAAAATCAAAAAAGTTTATGTTAAAGTAACTCCATACACATTTGTTAATGGTACAAAAGTATATGGAATTGCACAGACAGATTTAATGGAGATTAACTAAGACTTTAATGGCTTAACAGCAACAAAACCCAGAAAAACTTAATACTATGGTAATAACCCGGGAAATCAGAAAGGTAACAAACAAGATTTCCCGGGTATTATATTTTGTATAGAAGAAATATAATTGTTGGTTTTTGTCAGAAACTGGGGTATACTAGGTTTCGTGGAATAAAGTTTTGGAGGTAATTATGAGAAATTGTTTAGTTGCACAGTCTGGTGGACCGACTGTGGCTATTAACTCAAGCTTGGCGGGAGTAATTCAGGGAGCAATCGACAGCAAAAAGTTCGACAAGGTTTACGGCTCTCTTAATGGTGTACAGGGACTTTTAAATGGATGCCTTATGGATTTGACTGAAAAAGTTGAACAGGTGCCTATGTTTATTGAATTGTTAAAAAAGTCACCTTCTATGTATTTAGGTTCATGTAGATATCAGTTACCTGATTATACAGAAGACGATGCACCATATGCATATATTTTTAATAAGTTTGAAACATATGAAATAGATGCATTTTTCTATATTGGCGGAAATGATTCTATGGACACGGTAGACAAGCTTAACACATATGCAAAAGCTATTGGAAAGGATGTTAAGATAGTTGGTATTCCTAAGACTATTGATAATGATTTGTGTATTACAGACCATACACCAGGCTATGGTTCAGCAGCAAAATATGTGGCATCTACTTTACTGGAAATAGGTCACGACACATCAATTTATCCAATTAACAGCGTAACTATTGTAGAAATTATGGGACGTGATGCAGGGTGGCTTACAGGGGCTTCAGTCCTTGCAAGAAATAAATATAATCATGCACCTCATCTTATTTATTTGCCGGAAGTTGCTTTCGATGAGGCTCAGTTCATTGAAGATGTAAGAGAGGCAATTAAGAAATACAATAACGTTGTAATTGCTGTTTCAGAGGGAATCAAAAATGCAGAAGGAAAGTACATTAGTGCCACATCTGCAGTGGAAGATACTTTTGGACACAGCCAGTTAAGCGGAACAGGAAAGTGCTTAGAATATATTATTAAGCAGAATCTTCAGGTAAAGGTTCGTTCTGTTGAAATTAATATTTTGCAAAGATGTGCTGCACATATGTCTTCTATTACAGATATTGGCGAAGCATTCAGACTTGGGCGTCACGCAGTTGAAACTGCACTTGAAGGCAAGTCAGGCGTTATGGTTACAGCAATCAGAAAAGCTAACGAACCATATAGTGTTAAAATGGGAGACACAGATGTTAAAAATGTGGCAGGCCTTGTAAAACATGTTCCAAGAGAATGGATTAACGAAAGAGGAAATGATGTAACACAGGATTTTGTTGATTACGCATATCCGCTTATTCTTGGGGAACCGGTTGTTAAGTATGAGAGAGGAATTCCTGATTATTTGGATGTTTCTCATTTGTATCCTAATAACTAAAGTAGAGAACAAACTTCACAATAATTTTATAAAAGTGCAAAAACATAGTTATATTAGCGAATATTAGTGTTGCAATACTACCGAAATGGGTTATATTAGCGAATATTAGTGTTGCAATACTACCAAAATGGGTTATAATATAAGCAGTTGTTTAAAAATTAACAATGAATGAATTTTACGGAGGTACATTATGTTAGTATCAGCTAAAGAAATGTTAGAAAAAGCTAAAGCAGGCCACTATGCAGTAGGTCAGTTTAATATCAACAACCTTGAATGGACAAAGTCAATTCTTTTAACAGCAGAAGAATTAAAGAGTCCTGTTATTTTAGGTGTATCTGAAGGTGCTGGAAAGTACATGACAGGATACAAGACAGTAGTAGGAATGGTTAACGGAATGATGGAAGAACTTGGAATTACAGTTCCAGTTGCTCTTCACTTAGATCATGGTTCATATGAAGGATGTTTAAAGTGTGTTGAAGCAGGATTTTCATCAATCATGTTCGACGGTTCACATTATCCAATCGAAGAAAACATCGAAAAGACTAAAGAATTAGTTAAAATCGCTAACGAACACGGTATGTCACTTGAAGCAGAAGTTGGTTCAATCGGTGGTGAAGAAGACGGTGTTATCGGTAGGGGTGAATGTGCAGATCCTGATGAATGTAAGGCTATTGCTGATTTAGGAGTAACTATGTTAGCAGCAGGTATTGGTAACATTCATGGTAAATATCCAGCAAACTGGGAAGGATTAAGCTTTGAAACATTAGCAGCAGTTAGTGAAAAAGTTGGTAATATGCCATTAGTTCTTCATGGTGGTACAGGAATTCCTGCAGACCAGATTAAGAAAGCTATCTCACTTGGCGTTTCAAAGATTAACGTTAATACAGAATGTCAGCTTTCATTTGCTGAAGCTACAAGAAAATACATCGAAGCTGGTAAGGACTTAGAAGGAAAGGGATTCGATCCTCGTAAGTTACTTGCACCAGGTGCTGAAGCAATCAAAGCAACAGTAAAAGAAAAAATGGAACTTTTCGGTTCAGTTGGAAAAGCTGAATAATCCATACAAAAATAAAGCAAGAATACATGCCCTGGCAAAAGCCGGGGTTTTTCTTTTGGCAGGAGGAGATTCTTAAGTTTTTTTGTTAGAGAATATAATCAAAAATAACTTATATAATTCTTGATTAAAGTTTAAAAAGTATTTATACTTTACTAAGAAAGGTTATGATATGAAAACTAACAAAAAAGAATTAGAAAAAGAACAGAATACAAAAATAGAATCTGAAAAAACAGAAAATAATAAATCAATTGAAACAGATGAAAAAAATTCTACAACAATTGAAGGGAAAAAACCAAGCTTGGATGACTTATCACCTAAGTCTAAGAAGTTTGCAAAGATTTATAATGCTGTAAGATTTCTTGTGATTATTGCGGCAGGAGTAGCCTTGATTTATGCGTCTTACAGCCTGACAGAATCTTATTTGAATTACAAGGATGATGAGAAGAAGTATGCAAGTCTTAACGATATGTTTGTACAGGATGCTAAAGGGAATACAGGCTCAGATAGTAGTGCCGGTTTAAATGGAAACAAAGCTTTAAATAGTAGCGAGGTTTTAGACAGCAATTCAACTGCCAACAGCACAAATTCCAATACTTCAAACACAGGCTCAAGCACCACAAGTTCAAACAGTTCAAGTTCAGACACCTTAAACTACAGTGCTGATAGCAAGAAGTGGGTTTGGAACTATGATGCCATGCTTAAGTATAATGATGAGGCAAAGGGCTATATTAAGTTAGACGGTACAAGAATACAGTATCCGATTTTTGAACATAGTGATAACAAGTATTATTTAAAGCATGGTGCAGACAAGATTTATAATGGAGCAGGTGCGATTTTTATTGACTATAGAACAGCAGGTCTTGAAGGAGACATGTGTATTTTGTATGGTCACAATATGCTTGATGGTTCTATGTTTAAAGAAATTATGAATTTTAGAGATAAGGATTTCTGCAAGAAACATCCGACTTTTGATATTTATATTGGTCGCAAGCATTACATTTATTATGTTTTCTCTGTTTTTTCGGGAAAAGACGTTGATGAGAAGATTTACCAGTATGGTTTTGAAAATAAAAGCGATTTCCAGAGCTGGATTGACAGAGTTTACAGCAAGAGCACATACAAGTTTGATACAAGAAAGCCAACGACGGATGATAAGATTATTATGTGTTCAACATGTGTGGACGACTATGGAAACAGACAGCTTGTTTGTATGTACAGAGGGGAAGAAGTTGTGGATTAGGGACTTTCACTTAATTTTATTAAGAAAAAGGTTTAAAAAATTAGATAAATACTCATATGCTATTGATTTTTGTAAAGAAATGATGTAAGTTATGACACGTACAGAGCAAAAAAGCTCAACCGCTAAATGAGATTAAGGACAAGGACGTTCTTCAAAAATGAAGTTTGGAGAAGTGTCCTTTTTTTATAAGTGACGTTCATTAGTGTATTTACTATCATAAATGCCATTTATAAAACTTTAAGATGAAATTGTTAATTATATTTATTATAGCGGACGAAAAATTTGTTGTATAGGAAAGGAACAGAACTATGGGAGTAAACATTGAAAAAGTTTTTGGGGAAAACGTATTTGACGATGCAGTAATGAAAGTTCGTTTACCAAAGAGCGATTACGAAACAGTTAAGAAACTTATGTACGAAGGCGGTGAAATCACAGAAGATTTAGCAGATGTGGTTGCACAGGCAATGAAGGAATGGGCGTTGGAAAAAGGTGCTACACACTTTACACATGTGTTCCAGCCATATGTAATTTCAGTAGGAGCTGAAAAACATGATTCATTTGCTTCTGTTCCAATAGATGGAAAAATCGAAAACACATTTACAGGAAAAGATTTATTAATGGGTGAACCTGATGCTTCATCTTTCCCTTCAGGTGGTTTAAGAGCTACTTGCGGAGCAAGAGGATATACAGCATGGGATATTACATCACCTGTTTATGTTAAAGAAGATACCCTTTGTATTCCAACAGCGTTTTGCTCATATACAGGGGAATCACTTGATACAAAGACACCATTACTTAAAGCAATGCATGCAGTAAGTAAGCAGGGTGTAAGACTTATGAGATTATTCGGTGATCAGGATACTAAGAGAATTTTCTCTTATGTAGGACCTGAACAGGAATACTTCTTAGTAGACAGAGAAAAATATTTAAAGAGACCTGACCTTATGTATTCAGGACGTACACTTTTCGGAGCAATGCCTCCTAAGGGACAGGAAATGGACGACCATTACTTTGGAGCAATTAAGCCTAGAGTAAAAGCTTTTATGGAAGATATTAACGTTCAGTTATGGAAATTAGGTATTACAGCAAAAACAGAACATAACGAGGTTGCACCTGCTCAGCATGAAATTGCACCAATTTTTTCAATTTCAAATGTAGCATTAGACAATAACCTTTTAGTAATGGACGTATTAAAGAAAACAGCTACAAAGCATGGTCTTGTATGTTTATTACATGAAAAACCATTTGATGGAATCAATGGTTCAGGTAAACATAATAACTGGTCGCTTACAACTGATGACGGAATTAACTTGTTTAAGCCAGGTAAGAAACCTGAAGAAAATAAATTATTCCAGTTAGTACTTGCCTGCACAATGGCAGCAGTTGACAGACATGCAGTATTATTAAGACTTGCAGCATCAAATACAGGTAACGATCACAGATTAGGAGCTAACGAAGCACCTCCAGCAATTATTTCAATGTATCTTGGTGATCAGGTTGGAGATATTGTAGAGCAGATTCTTAAGAACGGTAAGGCTACTTCAAGTCTTTCATCAGGAACACTTGAATTTGGTATTAAGAAACTTCCTGTACTTGAAAAAGATCCTACAGATAGAAATAGAACATCACCTTTTGCATTCACAGGTAACAGATTTGAATTTAGAATGGTTGCTTCATCTAACTCAATTGGTGATACAAATACAGTGCTTAACGCAATGATGGCAGAAGCATTTAGCGAAGCTTGCGATGCCCTTGAAGGAGCAGCAGATTTCGATAAGGCAGTTGAAGAATATACAGCTAAGTTAATGAAAGAACATGCAAGAATCGTATTTAACGGTAACGGATATTCAGAAGAATGGCCAATTGAAGCTGAAAAGAGAGGACTTCCTAACTGCAGATCAATCGTTGATGCAATCCCTGCATTAGTAGACGATACAACAGTTGCAATGTACGAGAAATTCAACATTTTATCAAAGGCTGAATTGGAAGCAAGAAAAGAAATTCTTTTTGAACAGTATGCAGGCGTACGTAACATTGAAGCATTAACAATGGTTGAAATGTCAAACAGAATCATTATGCCGGCAGTTACAAAATATACAAAGGATCTTGCTGATACAGTTATCGCTGTTAAGGAAGCAGGAGCTGACGCATCAGTTCAGGCTGGATTATTAGGAGAAATCTCAGCTAAGTTAGCTGAAACAAAGAAAGCTACAACAGCACTTGCTGAAATTGTAGAAGAAGCAAAAGCTAAGGATGACAGCAAGGCAATTGCAATATCATACAAGGACGACGTAATGGCAGCTATGGCAGCTTTAAGAAAGCCTGTAGATGAACTTGAAGTAATTATGCCTAAGGAAGTATGGCCAATGCCTACATACGGTGATTTAGTATATGAAATCGATAAATAAAAGGCAATAACAATAGAATAATTTTGTTAGAGCAATACAAATAAAGTAGGGATACTGTTTTTGAGTAAAGACGGTATCCCTATTTTTTGTGCTATAATGTTAAAAAATCTTATTTCACCTGTGATTGATAAAGGTGAAATAATGAGCTATATCTGTTGCATAAATGCCAATAATTGTATAAAATAATATCTATGCGATTAAAAAGAAAAGGTGAATAAATGAAAACAATATTAGATATTATTTTATTATTAGTAGGATTTGTGCTTCTTATAAAAGGAGCAGACTATTTTGTAGACGGAAGTTGTGCAGTGGCGAAGAGACTTAGAGTACCATCAATAGTAATCGGACTTACAATTGTGGCAGTTGGAACTTCCCTGCCGGAACTTGCAGTAAGTACATTTGCAGCAGTTAAACATTCTAATGCCATAGCACTTGGAAACGTGGTAGGTTCTAACATATTTAATCTTTTGATGGTAATTGGTATTACTGCATTATTTAAAGATATGTTAGTAAAAAAATCCATACTAAAAAGAGAAATGCCACTTTTGCTTATAATATCAGTACTGTTAATATTTTTGGCAGGAGATATTTTATGGTTTGGAGGAATAATTAAGAAAAACAACATTTTCCTATTTGAAAATGGATCAACAATGGTAGGAAATGTTAACAGAATTGATGGTATATTATTGCTTGTACTTTTCGTAGGATTTATAGCCTGGACTGTAAGTTATGCTTTAAAAGAAAGAACAGAAGAAGATGGTACCGATGAAGTTATAATGCTTTCAAAAAGAAAAAGTGCAATTTTCATAGTTGGTGGTGCAATTGCCATAGCGGTAGGAGGACAGGTTGTTGTAGACAGCGCAAAGAGTCTGGCTCTTGCAGCAGGAATGTCTGAAACATTGGTAGGACTTACAATTGTAGCAATGGGAACATCACTTCCTGAACTTGTAACATCAGCAGTTGCAGCTTCCAAGGGAGAGGCAGACCTTGCAATAGGAAATGTTGTAGGTTCAAACATTTCAAACATTCTTTTAGTACTTGGACTATCAGCGACAATTTCATCAGTTGGAGTTACGGCAATGAACTTCGTGGACATAATAGTTTCATTGGCTGCCACAATTATCGTGTTTATTGTTGCATCAACACAGAGAACAATTAAGAAGAAAGAAGGAATCTTTCTTGTAATAATTTATGCATTCTATATGGCATACATTATTTGCAGACAGATTTATGGATAAAAATGAAAAAAGAGCTTCACTTTTCGTGAAACTCTTTCCGTGCAAAAAGGATGCAACGCACGCATCCTTTCCGCAAATATATTCTAATAATAAAAAAGGGAGGGAATCGGATTAAATCCGATTCAAAAAAATTATGAAAAAACATAAACAAATGATTAATTTCTTTTGTTTATGTTTGTATTATAATTTTAAAACGTGAAAAAAGAGTGTTTTACGTGTAAAAGAAATATGAACAAAATGTAAAAGTTAAAGGAGATATTAAAATGGCAGAAAAAAATCCAATAGTAACAATTGAAATGAACAACGGAGATGTTATGAAAGCTGAACTTTATCCTGAAGTTGCGCCTAACACAGTTAACAACTTTATCAGCCTTGTAAACAGAGGATACTATGATGGAATTATTTTCCACAGAGTAATCAGAGGCTTTATGATTCAGGGTGGAGATCCTGAAGGAACAGGTATTGGCGGACCGGGATACTCAATTAAGGGCGAATTTACACAGAACGGCTTCAAGAACGACTTAAAGCATGAACCGGGCGTACTTTCAATGGCACGTACAATGATGCCAAATTCAGCCGGATCACAGTTTTTCATAATGCACCAGACATCACCTCACCTTGATGGTCAGTATGCTGCATTTGGCAAAGTAATCGAAGGAATAGAGGTAGTAAACAAAATTGCAGACGTGGCAACAGACAGAATGGACAAACCATTAGAACCACAGGTAATGAAAAAAGTAACAGTAGAAACATTTGGAGTAGACTATCCGGAACCTGAAAAATGCTAAAAAACATAATTATTGAAAAATAATTATAGAAAAGGCAAAAATCAGAACAAAATTAAAATAAGGAAGTAAAAAATATGGAAAAGATAACAAAAGACATGATAATCAAAGATATCATAAACATAAACATGGGCTGTATTCCAATCCTCTTAAATGAAGGAATGCACTGTGTAGGATGCCCTGCATCACAGGGAGAAACATTGGAAGAAGCATGTATTGTACACGGACTGGATGCAGATGTACTTGCAAAGAAATTAAATGATTTCGTAGTAAGCGTAGACGGCGAATAATAGAAACATATCTAAAGAACATCGAAGGGAGCATACAAGTTGTGCTCTCTTTTTATTTGATTTATATTGTGTCGGCAGAGAAAAAACACCTTCAAACACATTGATTTTATCATTTTACGCGTTACTACAAGCGGTGCATGAATTAGTGAAAAAAAGAGCCGCACAAATGCGACTCTCCTGATATCTTTAGTATATGTAGGAATTATAAAGCTACGTCACCAATAATTCCGTCGATTACGTAATAAGCTTTCATGTCTTCAGGCTTAATGTAGATAGAAACTGACTTCATATCCTTCTTACCATTCTTTGCTGTGTAATCAGCCTTTACAGCCTTTTCGATTGCAGCAGTATCAAATTCCATACCTGAGAACTGAACATAAATGTTGTTTTCAACTTTAGCAGCCTTAGCAGGTGCCTTTTTAGCAGTTGTAGCTGCTTTCTTAGTAGTTGTAGCTTTCTTGGCAGCCGGTTTCTTTTCAGCAGCTTTTGTAGCAGCCTTAGCAGGTGCCTTATCTTCTTTCTTAGCTACAGTCTTAACTTCTACAGCCTTTTCAACTTTTTTAGGTTCAGCTTTTTTTACTTCAGCTTCTTTCTTAGCTTCAACCTTAGCTTCTTTCTTAGGTTCAGCTTTAGTCATTGCTGCTACTACAGGAATCTCTACTGTATTGTCTTTCTTAGTAGCAACAGGTGTTGTTTTTTTCTTTGTGTTTGCCATAACAAAATTCCTCCTTAACAAACTTTCGGGAAAACTAATTTCCGTATCTTCCATATTTAATACAGATCCCGAATTTACAATTAACTTATATATTTGTTAATTATAATGGTAGGTCGATACTAAGTCCGTAATGTCAAGTTAAGAAATTTATCAACCAAAATAATAAATGCATACCTCACAATAATACAACTTTTGTGAAAAATATGCAATCTTTGGGAAAAAGTTTATGAAAATATTACAAGATATATTAACTAATATATGCTTTTAATAAGGAATTGGTTAATAAAAATTTAATTAAAAAGTTAAATGTTAAAATCTAACAATAAAAGAAAAAAATTAGCTGAAAAAAATTAAGCATTTTAGGCATAAAATATATGACAAAAAATTGACATAGACTGTAATATTTGTTACAATTTTTAAAGACGATGACGAAATTTGACAGGAAAATTCGAAAAATCAGAGAAGGAACCATTAATGGATAGCAATAGATTAGAGAGAAAAAAGAGAATAGAGAGAAACAGAAAGAGAAGATTATACAGAAATGTTAATAATCTTATGTACGCCGGCATTTTTGTTATGGCAGCAATTATTACAATAGCTGCAGCAGTTAGCAGAAATAATAAGATTGAATATGTAGATACAGCTCAGATGGCATCAACAGAGTCAATCAGAGTTAACAATAGCAATACAGACAAGGTTGCAGCTAAGGCTGAGGAAACAACCAAGAAATCAAAGAAGAAGGTAGTTACAACAGAAGAGGCAGTTGAGAGTACAACATCAGTCGAAGCTGAGACAACAACAGAGCCTGAAACCACTACAACAGGGGAAAATAACCTTGAATTAGGCGGAAGAATTAAGATTACGGCAGATACGTTGTATGTAAGAGAGGAAGCTTCAGCAGACAGTTCAGTGCTTGGAATGGCATCAACAGGCGATGAGTTCTACGTTCTTGGAAAAGAAGGGGACTGGGTTTTAGTCAACTATCAGGGTAATGATGGTTATATCAAAGCAGAGTTTGCCCAATCAGCAGATTAATATTTATGTAGGATAATAAATCTTGAGTATAATGTATAAAATAAAATATACTTAGGGTTTATTTTTTTGCGTTTAGATGATAAAATTGCATAAAATGAAATGAAAGGAAGATGAGTATGAGCTATATTGCTTGGCTTGTAGTGTTTGTTGTTTTTGCAGCACTTGAGTTGGTATCACTTGGTCTTACCTGTATATGGTTTGCCATTGGAGCTTTAGCCGGATGTGTGGCAGCATTGCTTGGAGCAAACTGGGTTGTTCAGGCAGTTGTTTTTCTGGTAGTTACCATGGTGGTATTAATATTTATAAGACCATTTGCCATTAAGTATGTAAACAACAAAGCTGAAAAGACTAATGTTGAATCAATGGCAGGTAAACAGGGAAAAGTTGTTGTGGAAATTGATAACATTAACGCAAAAGGAATGATTAAGGTAGACGGTATGGAGTGGACAGCCAGAAGTGTAGATGGAGAGATTATTCCTAAAGATTCATTAGTTACAGTTGTGTCCGTAGAAGGGGTAAAAGCTATGGTCAGAAAGGCCTAGTATACCAGGAGGTAGAATATGATATTTTTTATTATTTTAATCGTGTTGGCAATCCTATTGGTTTCAACATGTGTAAAGATTGTGCCACAGGCGCATTCATTTGTTATTGAAAGATTAGGTGTTTACAAAGAAACATGGTCAGTGGGACTTCATTTCAAAATTCCATTTTTGGATAGAGTATCAAGAAAAGTTAATTTGAAGGAACAGGTTGCAGACTTTGAACCACAGCCTGTTATTACAAGAGATAATGTTACAATGCAGATAGATACAATTATTTTCTATCAGATTACAGATCCAAAGCTTTATGCTTATGGTGTTGAAAATCCAATTGTGGCTATTAAGTCTTTAACAGCTACAACACTTAGAAATATTGTAGGTGATCTTGAACTTGATGAAACTCTTACTTCAAGAGAGACAATCAATGCTAAGATGCGTACAGAATTAGACGTTGCAACGGATCCTTGGGGAATTAAGGTTAACAGAGTTGAGCTTAAGAACATTATTCCACCAAGAGATATTCAGGAAGCAATGGAGAAACAGATGAGAGCTGAACGTGAAAAGCGTGAACAGATTCTTAGAGCCGAAGGTGAGAAGAAATCAGCAGTTCTTATTGCAGAAGGTAAGAAAGAAGCAGCTATTCTTAATGCTGAAGCTGACAATCAGGCAGCAGTTCTTAAGGCCGACGCAGAAAAGAAGAAGAGAATCCTTGAAGCTGAAGGTGAGGCACAGGCTATTCTTAGTGTCCAGAAAGCTACAGCAGATGGTATCAAAGCCATTAAGGAAGCAGGAGCTGATGAGGCAGTTCTTACACTTAAGAGTCTTGAAGCTTTTGCAGCAGCAGCAGACGGTCAGGCTACAAAGATTATTATTCCATCTGAAATTCAGGGAATTGCCGGTTCAGTAAAGGCTTTGGCTGAAGTTATTAAGGATTAAGACTTAATTTAATTTTTACTAATAAGGAAGAAATATGTTTAACGAGAAAATGGTATTGTGCGGTGCTAACGCATACGACAAAAAATATTATTTAAATGAGCAGTTTTCCAACCTGCCGGAACAGATTAAACAGGAATTGCAGATTATGTGTGTTCTTTTTACGGAGGAAGTTGGCGGAATACTTGTTCTAGAATATGATGAGGAAGGCAATCTTCAGATTATAACAGAAGCTGATGAAGGAGATTTGTTATATGATGATATTGGCTGTGGACTAAAGATAAGACAGATGCAAATGGAAAAAAGAGATTTACTGGAATCTTTAGAAATGTACTATAAAGTTTTTGTATTGGGAGAAGAAATATAATGTTACTTACTGTTGATGTTGGAAATACTAATATAACACTTGGACTATTTAAGGAGGATAAGGTATTTGCCACATTTAGAATGAATACCCAGATGGTGAAAACATCTGATGAATATGGTTCAACAATAGCCGAATTAATAGCGAGAAAGAATATTAATATTAACGAGATTGAGGATGTTATTATTTCATCGGTAGTTCCTAAAGTTATGTATTCTTTAAATAATGGTATTATTAAGTATTTTGGAATAAAGCCTATAATTGTAGGTCCGGGGACAAAGACAGGAATAAGAGTTAAGAGAACTGATCCGAGGGAACTTGGTTCAGACCGTCTTGTGGATGTTGTGGCAGCATATGAATTATATGGCGGACCTTGTATTGTAATAGATTTTGGCACAGCTACAACTTATGATTTGGTTGGAGCTGACGGTACTTTTGAAGCAGGAGTTATTTCGCCGGGAATAAAGATTTGCACAAAGGCTTTATGGAATGAAACAGCTAAGCTCCCTGAAATTGAAATCAAAAAGCCTGAAAGCATTTTAGCTAAGGATACAATTTCATGTATGCAGGCAGGTATTGTTTATGGATACATCGGTCAGACAGAATATATTATTGAAAAGATGAAAGAGGAAAGCGGTCTTACAGATGTTAAGGTTGTTGCCACAGGTGGCCTTGGAAGAATAATATGGCAGAATACAGACAAAATAGACATATATGACAAGGAATTAACTCTTCAGGGAATGAGAATTATTTACGAGAAGAACAAGAATAATAAATAAGCTTGGAGATTAATTATGAAAATAGGCAATGTTGAAATTGAAAATAGTTTGGCATTGGGACCAATGGCAGGTGTAACGGACCTGCCATTTCGTCTGCTTTGCAAAGAGCAGGGATGTGGCATGCTTTACACGGAAATGGTAAGTGCCAAAGCTATTTTGTATAAAAATAAAAATACAAACATATTATTAAATATTGATAAGGCTGAGCATCCAATAGCTGTTCAGATTTTTGGCTCTGATCCTGACATTATGGCGGAAATCGGTGCAAAGGTTGCAGAAGGTCCTTGTGATTTTATTGATATTAATATGGGGTGCCCGGTGCCTAAGATTGTTAACAATCATGAAGGTTCTTATTTGCTTACGCAGCCTAAACTTGTGGAAGAGATTCTTACAAAAATGGTTAAGGCAATAAATAAGCCTGTTACAATAAAGGTTAGAAAGGGCTTTAAAGACGGTGAAATTCAGGCACCTGAGATTGCAAGAATTGCGGAAAGCTGTGGCGTATCAGCAATTGCCGTTCACGGAAGAACAAGGGAGCAGTATTACAGCGGAAAAGCAGACTGGGACGTGATTAAAGAGGTAAAAGAGGCTGTGAAAATTCCTGTAATTGGTAACGGTGATATTTTTTCTGCAAAAGATGCAAAGGCAATGAAAGAATATACCGGATGTGACGGGTTAATGGTTGGAAGAGCCGCAAGAGGAAATCCATGGATTTTTAAACAGATAAAAGAGTATCTTGAAAATGGAATTATTGTAGATAAACCGTCTTCAACAGAAGTACGCGATATGGTTTTAAAACACGCAAGAATGCTTATTGATTACAAAGGTGAATATACGGCAGTTAGGGAAATGCGAAAACACATAGCCTGGTATACACAGGGCTTGCCACATTCTGCAGAGCTTAGACGCAGATGCAATGAGATTGTGGACTGGCAGTCCCTAGAGGAGCTAATTAAATCAAAATTATAAGGTTTTATAGGCTTTTTGTACACTTTTTCGGGGCTTTAACATTGACAATAAATGGTGGTTGGGCTATTATAAAGTGTAAAACTATGAACGAACATGTAGATGGAGGAAGTAAACATGGCAGATGCAAAGAAGAATATATTGACATATGCAGGTCTTCAGGAATTAGAAGCAGAATTAGAAGATTTAAAGGTAAATAAACGTAAAGAAGTAGCACAGAAGATTAAGGAAGCCAGAGAGCAGGGGGACTTATCAGAAAACGCTGAATACGATGCAGCTAAAGATGAACAGAGAGACATTGAAGCAAGAATCGAAGATATTGAAAAGATTCTTAAAAATGTTGAAGTTGTAGCTGAATCTGATATTGATGATACAAAGATTAACGTTGGATGTCATATCATCATTCATGATTTCGAATATGATGAAGACCTTGAGTTCAGCATTGTTGGTTCAACACAGACAAACAGCTTAAGTGGAAAGATTTCTAACGAATCACCATTAGGTCATGCACTTATTGGACACGAAGTTGGAGATATTGTAGAGGTTGAAATGGGCGATACAGTATCAAAATATAAAGTTCTTGATATTAAGAAGAAAAAATAATTTCTGTCACTGATTTTTAGGGTGCACAGTTGTTATAGTTATAGTAAAGAGTTGTAATTAGCCTAGGGCTAATTGAATATAAATTACTTTAAGGAGTTTAAGAAAATGGCACAGCAGAATAAGAATGAACAGCAGGTTGACGTTAATCAGCTTTTAAAGGTGCGTCGTGAGAAGCTTGCTGATTTACAGGAAAGAGGAAAGGATCCTTTCCAGATTACAAAGTATGATGTAACAAACCATACTGCAGAGATTAAGGATAACTTTGAAAAGTTTGAATGTGAACATGATGAAGAAGGAAAGCTTGTTAAAGATCCTGCAAAGCTTGTTTCAATTGCAGGTCGTATTATGCTTAAGCGTGTAATGGGTAAAGCTTCATTCTGTAATGTTCAGGATAAAACAGGAAATATTCAGGTTTATGTTGCAAGAAATGAATTAGGTGATGAACCTTTTGAAGAATACAAGGATTTCAAGAAGATGGATATCGGTGATATCGTTGGTGTTAAGGGATATCCTTTTGTAACAAAGACAGGTGAAAAGAGTATTCACGCTACGGAAGTTACTCTTCTTTCAAAGAGTCTTCAGATTCTTCCTGAAAAGCATCATGGCCTTACAAATACAGACCTTAGATACCGTCAGAGATATCTTGATCTTATTATGAATCCTGAAGTTAAGGAAACATTTATTAAGAGATCAAAGATTATCAGTGAAATCAGAAAATACTTAGACGGACAGGGATTTATGGAAGTTGAGACACCTATGCTTGTACACAATGCAGGCGGTGCAGCAGCACGTCCATTTGAAACACATTTTAATGCTTTAGATGAAGATGTTAAGCTTCGTATTTCATTGGAACTTTATCTTAAGAGACTTATCGTTGGTGGTCTTGAAAGAGTTTATGAAATTGGACGAGTATTCCGTAACGAAGGTGTTGACACAAGACACAACCCTGAATTTACACTTATGGAATTATATCAGGCATACACAGATTACCACGGCATGATGGATTTAACAGAAAATCTTTACAGACATCTTGCTGAAAAAGTTTGTGGAAGTGCTAAGATTGAATATAATGGCATTGAAATGGATTTAAGCAAGCCTTTTGAAAGACTTACAATGGTTGATGCAGTTAAGAAGTATGCCGGTGTTGACTGGAATGAAGTTGAAACAGTTGAACAGGCTAGAGAACTTGCAAAAGAACATCATGTTGAATTTGAAGAACACCACAAGAAGGGTGATATCTTAAACTTATTCTTTGAAGAATTTGTTGAAGAACATTTAGTACAGCCTACATTTATTATGGATCATCCAATTGAAATTTCTCCTTTAACAAAGAAGAAACCTGAAAACCCTGAATATGTAGAAAGATTTGAATTTTTCATGAATGGTTGGGAAATGGCTAACGCTTATTCAGAGCTTAACGATCCAATTGACCAGAGAGAAAGATTTAAGGCTCAGGAAGAATTATTAGCACTTGGTGATGAAGAGGCTAATACAACTGACGAAGACTTTATGAACGCACTTGAAATTGGTATGCCACCTACAGGCGGTATCGGATTTGGTATTGATAGAATGTGTATGTTACTTACAAACGCAGCAGCTATCAGAGATGTTTTATTATTCCCGACAATGAAGTCATTGGAGAAATAAAGCCAGTATTTATGGGCGTTTCAGAGCATTCGATATAGATTTTGTACCAAAATTGTACCAAATTTGTACCGCATAATACATGATAATATGTGGTTATCAGTTGCAGAAGAAAATATAATATATAAAGACTTTACACCAAAAGGGCACTTTCTAAAAGAAATTTTAGGAAGTGCCCTTTTTCTGTTATGGGTAGTTAATAATAAGAAATGATAGAAACACCATATTATGGTAGGTGGATTTGAATAATCACCACGATAGTCAATGTATATTTTTGAAATGTTGGTGTATTATCATTTCAAGCGGAAAAACCGCTGAACTGACAACTGAATATCAATTACAAGTATATGGAAAGATTTCCATAACATACAACAGGATTTGTATGGAGTGAGAATTTCGGTACAACTATTTAGGCAAAATATCAGTCATAGCAGTGCGATAAGAGTTGAAGGATCGAGAGATGAAAATAGAGCATGCAGGATAGATTTAATGTAGCGGAAGGATAATAACCCACAAGGGGATGAAGAAATCCCTGATCCTCGAAATTGGCAAGTAGAGGAGAGCGTGTACATTATAAGTATGCGTCGTGAACGCAATAGCGGCTTATTTGTAATTCCCATGTGTACGGGGCGATGAGGATAAAGCGTACACTTACATAGTTATAAAATATAGCTTTTGAAACGGTAAAGGATGACTGTTTCAAAACTTTGCTTCATAAAGCACGCTCCTAAAGGGGCTGGCAAAGTAAGAATATGTAACGCTTGATGCGTTCCATATTCTATAATTAATGAAATTAGCAGGAGGAGAACTGATATGACAAAGAAAGCAACAAGACACAGTTCCACCGGAAAGATACAGGTTATAGGAATTGATCATGGATGGAGTCTGATAAAAACATCAAAACATATTTTTACTACAGGAGTTAAGGAGCTGACAACAGAGCCGGCATTTCCAAATCAGGTATTAGAGTATGATGGCAGGTATTATGCTATAGGGGAAAAGAGACTGATTGTAAAGGACACAAAAGTTGAAAACGAAAACTTTTATCTGTTAACTTTGGCAGCAATGGCTATGGAGTTAAATTGTCGTGGAGTTAGAAATGCTGATGTATTTTTGTCGGTAGGACTTCCACTTTCGAAGTATGGAGCAGAAAAGCAGGAGTTTATCAATTATCTGTCAAAGAATAAGGAAGTAGCCTTCAAGTATGAGGGTAAGAATTACAAAGTTAATATTGTAAAAGTAGCTGTGTTTCCACAATGTTACGCAGCGGTGGCAGACAAGTTGTCTGAAAGAAAACGAGAACAGCTCGTTGTGGATATTGGATCATGGACATTTGATTGCTTGACAATCAAAGACATGCTTCCACAGAATGGACAGAGTACATCAAAGGAAATAGGGTTAATAACCTGTATGAATGAGATTAATGAAGAATGTTCCAAACAGCTTACCGGGGAAATAGCAGAGTCTGACATTCAGCATGTTATGAGAACCGGAGAGAGTGAACTTCCGGAGAAATACACTAAGATTATTACAGATAGATTAAGGAATTTTACAAAGGAAGTTTATGATACTTTGAAAGAGGAAAAATACAATCTTGAGCTGACGCCGGTTACATTCGTAGGCGGTGGGGCAAAGGTAATGGAACTTTTTGGAGATGTGCAAAGAGATAATATTTCTTATATTGAAGATGTAAGAGCAAATGCCATAGGATATGAATATCTGGCAAATAATTATATTCACACGAAAGGGTTGTAGGTGGTACATATGGCAAGAAAGGATAACGGAATATATCACAACTTTCGGCTCAGTAAGACAGTACCGGATCATATGAAAATCAATGAGTACTTAAATTCCTTGAACAAGGAGTATTATAAATCCAAAAATCAGTTTATTGCAGAGGCATTACTTTATTATATTGATGCTTTGGAAAATGGAAAACTCTATGAGGAAAGTAATACAAATGCAGCATGGGAACAGATTAGAGAAGAAGCAATTAAAGATATAGTTCCAATTATTGAGAAGAAAGTTATGAACATGCTTGGAAACTTTATGGGTGGAATGAGTGGCAGTATTACCATTCCGAAAGCAAATGATAGTGACGACAATGGATTTGTTCCTGATGAAGAACTGGCAGGAGTATCAAATCTATTCGTAGATTAGGAGTTTTTATGAAAACAGTAGGTTATATAATAAAAAGTGTGCTAAAATATGGATTGAAAGGTACAGCGCTTTTATTAAGAGCAATATTAATATTGTTCTTAATTGTAATGAGGCTGACTCTTTCAGTCATAAAATTAGCAGAGAAATAGAAGGAGATTTACATGAACAGAGCAAGAGATGAACCAATTCATCTTTTGTCTGTAAATCACATCTGCTTTAATTAGAGCGGATAGGATGCAGACACAGCCTATCCCTCTAATGGAAGGGTAGGTATAGATGAAAAAAATTAATGTTAAGATAATAGGAATGTTTATATTGGTGGGAGTATTGTCATTGATAATTCCACAGATGAACAAAAGTGAATTTACAGTGCAGGCGGCAACGCTAAAAAAGGTTACAAAACTAAAGAAAGCGAAAGCAGTGGATGGAACATACTTTTATTCCAAAAAGAAACAGTATGATGGATTTTATCGAAAAATCAGTTGGAAGAAAGTAAAAAATGCAAAAGGATATCAGGTTTTTCGATATAACTATTTTTCAAAAAAATGGGAGAAGATTCTGGCAACAAAGAAGAACTCTTTCAAAATCACAGATATGTGTGAGGGAGAAAAAGTTAAGTTAAAAGTAAGAGCATATAAAAAGAAAAATAAGAAAACAATATATGGAGATTTTTCAAAAGTGCTTACATATACAGAAAAAATATACCTTCACTATATGCTTAATGACAAAGTGATAAAGAAAGGCAGTTATGTATCGGGAAAGAGCGGATATCATTTAAGCTGCGACCAGCAGGCGTTCATGTTACAGAATGAATACAGGAAAAAAGCAGGTGTTGTAAAGCTTGGATGGTCAGATGTTCTGTATGAAATCTGTAAGGTTAGAGCAAAGGATATCGTGGATGATTTTTCTCATAAACAACTTGATTCCACATCACAGAAAGTATTGAAAAATAAGTATGGATATACAGACTGGGAGTTAAGAGGTGAGATTAATGGAATGGGATATGGACTTACCATCATCAGTGGCGAGAATATTTATTCGGGTGAAACTTCACCGAAAAAGGCAGTTGATGCATGGGCGAAAAGTCCAAAGGGACATTATCACAACATGGTGCATCCGGATTACAGATATGGAGCAATTGCATCTTATGAAGGTCGCTGGGTTGCAATATTCAGTATGGTTGATGTTGATGCAATAGTAAAGAATAACAATATGGAAAGCCTAGAGCCTGCATTGCAGATTCTGGCAGATGAATAAAGTAAATAAAAATTGATGAAAGATCGCTGATTATAGCGGTCTTTTTATTTTGGAAGGAGATTACGAATAATGAAAAGATTAAAAAGAATAATGGCTATGGTGCTTGCGGTCGTCATGTCAGTTACAGTATTACCGCAGATGGCTGTAAACGCAGCAACTGGATATGCTTCGCTGTCTAATATCGGGCAGCTTGGAACTGTTAACATTGGAAGCAAAAGTGAAAGTGGTACATGGCTTAAGACAATGGTCAATGGGAAAGCAGTGTTTTGTCTGGATTTAGGAAAAGCATGTCACACGGGAGATGTTTATGTATCATCAACAAGCGAAATCTCAAGTGACAGTTCCAGTGCAAAAACTGCTGTAGAAGCTAAAGCAGGGTATTGGTATGCCTATGTTAAGAAAAAAGCGAATAAAGCATGGGTGTATGCACAATGTCTGATTTGGAGTGCAGAAGAGGGAAGAACAAGCGAAAGCCAGCTGAAAGATGTTATTAAGCAGGTTAGAAGCAACACAGGATATTATAATGATAAGACGGTAGATGAAATTTATAATCAGATTTTTAAAATTGATCATGTTGTTACCTGTTCAATTTCAAAATGGACATCGTCAGCATATTCCAGACAGGTATTGATGGAAATTAATTCTACTGATGAAGAAATTGATTACCATTATTATCCGCTTAATAAAACCCAAAGATACAGACAGCGTATTACGATTACAAAAACTGATGAGGATGGGAAGGCATTACCGAAGGTAACATTTTCACTTACAGCAAAAAACGTAAAAGAACTGTATTCGTTTAAATTTAACGGATGGGGCGAGGCTGAAGGAGATGAAGTTGACGAAGACCAGAGCAGATTTGAGATTGAGGCATTAACAGATTCCAATGGAAAGATAACATATAAATTCGATTATCAAATTCAGTCGGAAGATTATTACTATTGTAATGCGAATGATTTGAAGGATATGTCTGATTCTGCAATGAAAGAACTTAAGGCAGAACTTGATGATGAAGGATATAAGTATGCATCCGATTTATCAAAATCAGGTGCTGAAAAATTAATTGAGAAAGACCTGAAAAAGCAGATGGAAGATATCAGCAATAAATATTTGGTTAAGGAACTTGATACAGGAAATGAAAATATTATTGCCACAGGTTCCATTGCAGAAGGTGTGACCATCACAATTAAGTCTGATAAGAGTTGGACAAAGGTTGACGGAGCGTGGCCGGATACGGCTAACGGTAAAGGAGCCTACGAAAAGGCATACCAGCTTCCGGTAACCAATAAGTATAAAAAGGTAAAACTTACAGCACTTAAGAAAGATAATGAGACAGGAACTGTAGCTCAGGGTGATGCGACTTTGGAAGGTGCTGTTTATGGAATGTATGAAGATTCAGCCTGCACAAAACTTATGAAACAGTATAAGACAGATAAAAACGGTCAGTTTGAGACGGATTATGTAAGATGCGGAACAGATTACTATTTGAAAGAAATCACTCCCCCAACAGGCTATTTGAAAAATGATAAGGTCTATACGGTTCATGAGAATGGAAAGGAATATACAACTGAGTACAACAGTGCAAAGACTAAGGTGGAATTAGGTGAAGATGTCATTAAAGGGAATGTGGATATCACCAAGATTATGACAAACGGTGTTGTCGGTATTACAAAGCCGGAAGCAGATGCAGAATTTCAGATTTATCTTGCAAGTGCTGGAGGCTATGATAAAGCAAAGGCAACTGAGAGAGATTATCTTAAGACCGATGCTGACGGTTATGCAAAGAGCAAAGATTTACCATATGGAACTTATATTGTTCATCAGGTAAAAGGTACTTATGAAACAGAGTATGTATCAGATTTTCTAGTAGATGTGAAGGAAAACGGTAAGACATACAAGTATATCTTAAACAATCCGTCATTTACAGCATATCTAAAAGTTGTAAAAAAAGATGCACAGACAAAGAAAACTGTCTTAAAGGCAGGTACAACATATCAGATTTTCAAAGTAGATGAAAACGGAAAGGAAACCATTGTAAAACAGTCTTACAGCAATGGAAATAAGATTGAAACTGTAGATAAGTTTGTAACAGATGAGAGCGGTGAGATTATCACATATAAACCACTTGTAGCAGGAACATATAGAATCCGTGAGGTGCAAGGACCGGAAGGTACTTGTAATGAGAATAAGTTTGTTGACATTAAGATTACAAATAAATCTTATAAGACAGCAGTGGATGCAGAAGGTAATGAGTACAAGTATGCCGAATGTGAATATTACAACAATGAAACTTATGGTAAGTTTACCGTTGAAAAGACAGGTTCGAGCATAACTGGATTTGAGGAAATCAAAACAACAGATATGTTATTTAACAGTACAGATGTGTTGGATAACAGCATTGAAGGAAATATCTTAAATAATAAAGAGTTTACTTATGAAGATATTTTCCTTAATGATGTTGTATTTGAACTTTATGCAAAGGAAGACATTGTGACACAGGATAATCAGAATGCAAACTGGTTTGATGCTGGAGAAAAGGTTGCAACCATTACCACAGGAAAGGGTGCAGAGTTTACAAAGAACTGTTCAGGTATCTGTTCTTACGAGGTAGATGAAGCAACAGGTAATGTAACATTGAATCTTCCACTTGGAAAATATGAATTAAAAGAGATAAACACAATATATGGATTTGTATTACCAAAAGTAAATTCATGGGAGTTGGAATTCAAATGGAATAATCAGACAGAGGAATATGTATATGACATTTTGGAAAACACAGAAAACGGTATTTTGAAGGTAAAAAATGAACTGGCACAGACTGATATTTCTATCGTAAAGAAAGACAGTAAGACAGAAAATGCAGTACCGGGTACAAGATTTGGTTTCTATTCCAAGGATAATATCTATGACAGAAATGGAAATGTTATTGTAGCAGCAGGAGAAAAGATTGCTACGGTAGTTACAGATGAGAATGGTGTGGCAACAATTCCATTTTCCGTACCATTGATGTCAGAAGGATATGTGAAAGAAAATATCTCTGGAGAAACTCCTACAGTAGAGAATGATACTACGACAGAAGAGCCTACAACATCAGGTACTACCGTAGAAGAGCGGACAGAAACAGTTACAGATGAAACCACAATCGAAGCAGGTGAAGATGTTTTTGAAAGTGTTGATGATGTAAATGCCGGGTTAAATTCAGGAGATTATTTCTTCCTTGAAGAATCCATTTCTGACAGCTATTTCATTGAGGAAGAGCCAGTATTTGTGCATGTGGAATACAAGGATCAGGAAACAAAGGTAATCAGGGCAGAGGGAGTCATGGAAAACACTCAGACGGAAGTGGGAATTGACAAGATGATTATTGCATCAAGTATTGAACTTCCTAACTGTCATTTAGTTGTAACAGATAAGGACAACAATGAAATCATAAGCTGGATTTCAGGCAATGCAGATTCTGTTGTTATTACTGAAAAAGCAGAGGAACTGGGATATAAGAATTTAAGTGCATTTATTGATGAAAAGGGAAATATTATTGTTAATGGTCTGCTTCATGATATGGAATATACTTTGTCTGAAAGAAAACCGGCAGACGGATATGTAACTGCATCTGACATTAGGTTCAGATTGGATAAAAAAGTAAGTGACGAAGGAGAAGTTACAACAGAAGTCTTTGTTATGGATGAAAACGGAAATTACGTTGACAGTAACAGCAATAAGGTTGTGATATATGACGATACCACAAAGGTAGAATTTTCTAAAACAGATATCACAGGTGAAAAGGAAGTACTGGGATGTGAACTGGAAGTGACTGATAAGGAAACAGGTAAAGTCATGGTTCGGTGGACTTCAACAAAGCATAAGCATGTAGTTGAAGGTAAGTATGTGGTTGGTAAGACATATGTTATGACAGAAAAGAGACCAGCAGATGGTTTTGTCACCGCTAGTGATGTGAAATTTACTGTTTCTGATACCGGAGAAGTTCAGGGCGTATCTATGAAGGATGACACCACAAAGATTGAATTTTCAAAGATTGCATCGGATACAAAGAAGCTGTTACCGGGTGCAAAGTATAAAGTATTAGACAGTAAGGGAAAGAATGTGTATGAGTTTACAACTACGGACAAGGCAGTAATGCTTGATGGTATCTTAAAGGTAGGAGAAACATATACGTTTGTGGAAGAAAAGGCACCGGAGCATTATAAGAAAGCAAAGGATGTAAAAATTACTGTTAAGGATACAGGAAAGGTGCAGAAATTGAAGGCAGTAGATGAGCGTATTCCGGAAGTGCCGGATACTCCACAGACTGGAGCAGGCAGATACGGAATCTTATTTGCATTGCTTGCAATGTTCGGTATGTTTACAACATACTCATGTACAAGAATTAGTCACGGAAAGAAGAGAGAGGATGAAAAATAAGAAATCTGTTCTTAAAGTAATCATCTTGATTATAGTTGCAGCTGTTCTGGTTTTGATAGCCGGAATGGCTGTAAAACTGTTGAAAGAGGATTATGCGGAAGAAAAGACTTTTAAGGATATTCAGACAGTGGTGGAAAAAGCAGATGATGATATCCTTAGTAAGCTGAAGAAAAGAAACAGTGATGTGATAGGTTATCTTGAAATACCAGACACAACAATCAGCTATCCGGTAATACAGACAAAGGATAATCCGGATTTCTATCTTACACATGACTTTGACAAGAATTACAGCTTTTATGGTACTCCTTATCTGTCAGCATATTGTGACTTGGAGAAAAGTGATAACCTTATAATCTATGGACATAACATCAATGGTGGAAGAATGTTTGGAGCGTTGACACAGTACAAGAGTGAGAAATTTTATAAGAAACATAAGTATGTTTATTTCACTACAGCCAAAAAGGACAAGTATGAGATATTTGCTGTTATCAGTGTAAACAAGTATTCATTTCCATACTGGCAGTTTGTTATGGCACAGGATGAAAAAGATTATGATGAGTTTGTAGATAAGGTAAAACAGTACAGTTTATATGATACCGGGATTACTCCAAAGTATGGGGATAAGTTGATAACACTTTCGACTTGTGATAATAGTCGAGGAAATGACTATAGATTTGTCGTAGTTGCAGTAGAATTAGTAAAATAGATTTGTTATAATTAATAAAACAAATCGGAATTTGTGGAAATTATTGGTATTGAGTCATCTTGAGGTTTCATTTACTAGGCGGATATAAGGAAACTTATGATTTAATAACAAGGGAAGAATTAATAAATTGATTCACTTAGTGTTGATGTGAGGAGGTCATTAAATGCAGAGTCCAATCCATGAAGGATATGAATATCAGGATTATTTTACTGTTTCAATAATCCTACAACTGATGCTTCACCAGACAGATGCTGAACTGATTATTGATCGTAAGGATTTCAGCGGAGATAAATTTGACGATTTAAAGGTGAAGACGACTAATGGTAATACAGAATTTCAGATTAAGTATTCTGATGATGAAAGCTCCCATAAACTTACTAAAGCTGACTTTGCAAATGGAAATGGACATGATACTGCGTTATGCGATCTTTTCACTTCTTGGAAAATGAGAAAAAAATACGAAAATGATACTCAGATAAAGTTATGCCTTGCGTGGAATAGGCCTACTGATGATGATCCAATTGCAGAGTTTTTGAAGCCTATTCAAGAACAAACTCTGTCTTTTTCGGTTGCTGCATATTCGTTTGATGGCGAGGTATTTTGGCCAGTAGAAAAATTACCACCAAAACAGTGGAGAAAGTTTAATACAGCGATTAAGTCAGGACTTATTGATAGAGAAGACTTTTTATCTTTTTGTAATGAACTCACGATTATTCTAGAAATGCCTAAAGCAAGTCTTGATTTAAAGAATCCTGGTGCTCTAGAAAATGTAATTATTCGACAAGTTGAGAAATTGGGTGTAGGAATATATCCAAATGATGCTCTCAACGTAGAGGATGTTATTTATAAACTTGCAACGGAAGTGAAGCATTCGAGAGCGATGGGGAACAGACTTTATACAAATATATTAGTGGGGCGCCTTGGATTAAAAATGGATTATGGAAAATTTGATCAAAGATTTCCAGTGGATTCAACGCATCAGATTATACTTGGTGATGAGATTGAAAGGTTACACAGAGTGATTCGTGATTCAAAACGTGTCATTATTGCTGGTAACCCTGGATCTGGAAAGTCTTGGCTTGTCGATGAGTACATAGATAAACTTAAAAGCGAAGATAGTAAAGTTATACATTATAATTGTTTCCAGTCGTTACAAGATACAAATAGTCTTGAGAGAATACGTGTCGCTTCCTTATATGGAAATCTAGTTTCGCAGATTGTGGAACAATGTCCAGAGTTAGTTGCACATAAAAATACAATCTTTGGCGCTGATAAAGCAGAACTTGAAAATCTGCTTTGTTTCATTAGCGAAGAGTTCTATTTAGTAGTAGATGGCCTTGATCATATATCCAGAGAATATGAGCTACATAAAGATCTTATTTCGCGCTCTGAAACTGAAATTATTTCTGAACTGTTGGAAATACATTTTCCTGATAACTGCTATGTGATAATATCCTCACAGCCAATAGATGAAATCGAGGAGTTTAAGGGCAAGAACTACAGTGTATTTGAGATTGAGCCATGGGGAATTGAACAAGTAAAATCCTTGATGGCGACTTTTCACATTAATGATGACACTATTGAAGATGATGATATTTCATCAATAAGTGCATATCTACTTAAGAAATCTCAGGGAAATGCTTTATACCTTAGTTATATCTTGCGTCAATTACGAAACTTAGATGTAAATAAAGAATTAATAGACGAAATACCTGACTATGATATCAATCTGTCTAAGTATTATTCCTATCTATATACAAAGGTTCGTAACAACCGCACGGTTAATGCACTTTGCGGGGCAGATTTCTATCTTAGTTTAGATGATTTAATGGAGATTACTGGAGATGGAGAATTTGTAGAACAAGATATATCGGTACTTCATCCATTATTGATAGAAAATATACTAAGCGGTGGCTTTTCGGTATATCACGAAAGTTTCCGTCGGTTTGTGTTAGCTTCATTAAAAGATAAAAAGGTTGATTTAGAGAGAAATGTATATGGCATTCTTGCGGATTGGTTACAGAAGAAACCATTTTTTGAATTTGATAAGTCATTTTATTATCTTACTGAACTACAGTATAAAATTAAGAGGGATGTTGAAAATATTGAATTGATTGAGAAAGAATTTGTTCTTAAATCAGTCTCAGAGGGTTATTCTCGAAAACGTATAAGAATGAACCTGAATTATATTATTCGAAGCGCAGGTAGAACCAGAAATTTAGTTGCGTTGGTAACAGCTGGTGAGTTGTTGGCAATGCTCGATGATATGAACGAATTCGAAAGTACTGGAGAAGAATACTTCCAAGCAATATGTGATATAAAGGGTGCTTCTAAACTAAATCAGTTAATGCAGATGGATGGAAAACCAACCTTTGATATAAATACAGGTCGAATTGCGTGTTATATTTCTTCGAAAGCTGGTATTACACCTTGGTGGGAACTGTATTTAGATACAGAGGCTAAAGAGTACAAGATTGAGGAGCTTAAATACTATTATAGATATCATCTTGATGAACAGGGAGTTAGTATCATTCCTAAGCTTATGGAGGCAATAGAAAAAGAAAAGGTTTCAATAAGAAACCAATGTATTGAGATTGCGTATGATGAGCTACAGGATTATATAGAATTTGATGAAATTGCTTCAATTGCGGAGGAGCAACAACTGATTCATTGGAAAAACTATCTTTCATATATTGAGACTAGATATTATCCGCAAAGTGAAGTTTCCTTTGAGGTTGCAATTGGAAACTGGGAAAAAATTAAAACATTGAGGATGCCAGGAGAAAAAGATATAAGGATTTTCAAAGAATTATTCTCACAAATATATTATCTCGCTGAGCAGGGGGATAGGAAAATTATAGAGAAAGTCTGTGCAGATTGTGAAAACATTAACTGGTTCTATAATTGGATAATCTATTCTGTCAAGATGGCAGAATTGTGTGCACACACAGCACAAATGGATTCTAAAACAATCTGTGAATCAGCGATTACTAATTTGGAACTATTGTTGCAGGATACGGAAGTTTTCAAGGGAGAACCACGTACTTGTGATTTGTATTTTCTCCAGAATGAGTTAACAAGGTCGTATGAACGGGCGGTAGAACTGATTGTCCAAAATGGGACGGTAGATGATCTGGAGAAAGCATTAGGTATTCTTGAGCAGCTTGATGATGAAACCGGAACAAGTTTGGATCATAGCATGGGAGGACCATTAACTGATGCTGAATTTTTGAGATTAATATCTCGCTTTCTGACTATTGATAATTATGAAATTGTAAAACCTTATTTATTAAGGACTCAGGAGAAAATAGAAAAAAATGAGGTATATGACCGCATAGCTGCGGCAAAGCTCCGCTTTGTTAGTCTTATTTCAAAGTATAATCAGGCTGAGGCTTTAGAGTATTTTGATTTATGTACACGTTATCTTGTTGCATATGGATTTCACAAGGATATTATTCTGGAGCAGATTATGGATTCTTATAACATATTTTTTGAATCTGTTGAAGGAAATCCAGAAGAGGAACGTGATACAATAACAAAAATGACAATAGCTCTCTGGAATCATACTGATGGAAGAGAAACAAAGCACTTCCTAAACCGCTGGTTTGATAAATTGCTCAAAACAGACTCGAGGTATGCGCTTGCATTTCTGTCTGAGTTACAGATCAAGTATGGGAAAAGTTGGGTTGTAGAGGGTATGTTGCGTTCTGTTATAGAAAAGTATTGCAATAATTCTGACTGTTTGGATATTGTAATTGGATTGATTGAGTCGCTTCCAAATGATACAAGCCCAAGAATAATTGATGCGGTCACATCTGTATTCAAAACACTAGAGCAGATGTGCATAGGAACAGTCGATGATGAAAGATTACGGATCAAACGCCGTATGAATGAACTTGTTATCAATGTTGTTTCAAGATTTAATATACTTGATACGCCTTGGTCAGACAGTGATTCTTGGAAAGACGAAAGTATCAAAGAATTCTTGTTAACAGTTGAGTCAGCAGGATTTGATGTTTCGCAGTATATAGAATATTTCCGTATAAAGAAAGCTAACGATGCGGACAACAAAGACGGTAAGAAAACAGTTGATGTTTTTGAACACAATCAAACACATTTTGAAGCATCAACCCCAGAGGACGCAAAGAAATGGTTTGAAACACATGACTTAAGTGAGCGAGATGTACAAGATATCTGTGAATTTCTTGAGAATTATCAGAATGATAAAGAGACTTTACTTGAGCTACTGAGATTTATAATTATTAAATCCGATGGATGGAGTTATAGTCAGAAGCGTAAGGATACTGTTCTACAAATCATTGAGCAGCTGGATCTGGATGATAAAGAAATGTCAGAGGTTCATATGTTGATGTACCTTTATTCGTATGAATGGAGAAGTTCGTTAATTGATAAGGATGAATTTCTCAATAGCATACAACTAAATTCTGATGTGGCCAGTGACACGTTTTATCGTGAATTACCTGAAGTTATTATTTCACATTCGGGCAGAATTACAAAAGGTCTTTTGGATGCACTTTTTGCGTTTGGATTTGATAAGGATAGTATTATTATGATTTGGAGAAGTGCATTTGATATTATGAAGCTTCGTTTTCCGAATCTTGATCAGTATCCTTTTGATAATGTTTTGGAAGAAACAGATGAGCTGTTAGGATTACGTAACTGCTTATTAATGAGGTTCATTGACGGAGGTAAGGAATCGTTTCTGGCAACTTATGCTTATTTGGCGAATGCTGCTGAAGAAAAGAATTATTCAGAATTCACGGAATCGATAGTATTTTGTCTAGAGAATTATGAACAATATAATCTTGTGACACAAATAGCAATTGCAGATTTAGTAAGATGTTATGGTTATTGTCTGGAGGATTTGAATATAGATCGAATGATAAATGCAATTAATGCTATTTATCCAACCGGAAATCTGCTTTTGGATGTCGTATTTTCAGAATTTACTATATATAAGAGCTTTCTTTTAAAGTGTTCTGATAAACATGCACCTGATTATATGGAACAGGAAGACATTGAGTTTTACTTATCAGAACAACTATATGATCTTGGGAAAGAAGCGACTCGAGAAGGAACTGATGAATATGCTAAGAATTCAGTATATCGAGATCCGATTATGCAGGTGGTCGAGACTTGCGGTATTAACTATGTTGAACTCTATGAAAAACTACATGCATCAAGGAAACTAAATAATAAAATGCAAGATTTTGTTGGGGGGGCAAGTAAGATTCCTGAAACAAATACCGTGTACAAATCATATGTAATTCAATATGCGCTCCATACAATCATTGAAAAAGCTTTTTTTGACAGAAAACCCGAGTTGATTCCACAGAATTTGCTCCGATTGATGCCTGACTATCAGGGGATGTATAGATTATTTAAGTGCCGTGAAATTCAAACCCAAAATCATCTGTATGATAAGAATAATTCGTGCGAGCCTTTTCTCAAAAATAATGAGGATGAATACATTCTAATCGGATGCTCTGAGACAAGAAAACGCATCGATTATCAACAGGTGTCTTTGGTATTTGCATATCAAGGAATAGTAGGAGAGGATGATGAAGAACATCAGAATCCATTCCAACAATGTTTAGCCACAGCGGTTGAAGAAGGAGAAATCTATATGATTTCAGATAATTCGGAAGCACTGATTAATTTTATTAGTACATTAGATCGAGAATTAGAAGATGAAGATTATCTGTGGCCTGGAATGTCAGTTTCTAAACTACTTAACGTTCATATTGAATTTGATTTTTTGAATGGAAGATATATTGCAGTCAATCAGGAAAATGATATTGTCTTTATTATGAAAAAATGGTCATCGAGTTATAAAGGTGACAGCGAGTATCCTGGAAATGCCATTCCATTATATAGTGGTACTGAGTTGTATATAAAAAAGGAGTATATTGGAACGTTGGAGCAACGATTTGGAACACTGATGATGAAAACTTGTGTGCAATCATATACGCAGACGTATTGATTTAACGAGTTAAATAATGAGCACTAAGCCATGACGATTATAGATGGGGTTAATAATGATTTCTAAAGCATCTGATTTCAGGTGCTTTTCTCACGTAAAGGAGGCGATAACATTTATTCGATTTTTGGAAAGGACATTGTAACCGCAAAGTATATTTCTGAGGATGTCGAAAAGATATATACAGATTGGATTTTTGGTGCCTTTGGGCATTATAAACAATATCCGCCAGATGGGTGCAAGAGTCTTGACGATATTGTAAGATTTATTACAAAGGAATTTAATGTCAAAAAGTATATTTTTGAAACCGGAAATAATAAATCTTTAGATACATTAAAGGCAGTTATGGATATTGATTTGGATGAAAGTCAGTGTAAGAATGTTTTACAGAAGATTGGAGAGCAGATACCTGATAATGATAAATGGGTGAGTGAAAGTAGAATCTTTGAACTTATTAAGTGTTCCCAAAAGGCAGAATCATCAGGAAATGTTGTTGTAATGCATCCTGAGATTAACGGTATCAAAGAAGAACAGGAAAAAATAAGATAAGAAAGTATGACGGGATTTTTGCCCCGGTTTATTTTATAAGAAATTACAATTTATTATATGTGGAAAGAGGTGGAACACCGGATGAAGAGATATTTAATATGCCGGTGGATTCCACCTTAGTGGGAACACCGGAAGAAAAGTAAATAAAAACAGATAGCAGGGAGATATGAGCCATTCATGTCTCCCTTAAATTTTAGGAGGAAAAGAATGACATATTTAGAGTTTTTACAAAATGTAAAAGAAAAATTTCTTGATTATATGCCGGAAGAATATAGAAACGCAACATTGATGATACAGAAATCAAACAAGGTAAATCAGGAAAAAGACGGTCTGATAGTAAGGGGTGAGGAAGAAAGGTTTAGGGACAATATATTTCCTACAATCTATGTGAATGACATGTATGAAAATTACTTGGCAGTTGGTGATTTTTCGGAAGTGATGGAACAGGCTGCGAAAGTCATGGTAAATGCCTCAAAGAATGTACCGTTTGATATTAGAGAAAGTGCAATGGATATCGACAGAATTAAGTCAAATCTTATTGTGTGTCTTATTAATACAGAACAAAATAAGGAAATGCTAAAGGAAGTTCCACACAGAGAGTTTAATGATTTGTCAGTTATTTACAGATGGATTGTGGATATTCATGAAGACGGAGTTGCCAGTGCAGTTATTAATAATTATAACGTGCAGATGTTAGGTATGACAGAACCGGAACTGTATGAAAAGGCAATGGAAAACACAAGAGAAAAGTTTCCAATGAAAATCAGAGATATGGAAGGTCTGATATCAGATATGATATTTGATGATATGGATATGATGATGGACGATATGGATGTGTCCGATATAGAAATGTTACAGCAAGGGATAGCAGATATACTAAATGACAGATACAGTTCAAATATGTATGTTTTTACAAACGGTCCGGGAATGTTTGGAGCAAATGCAATGTTATTTGAAGACCAATTGTATGATTTCTCACAGAAATTTGGAGGGGATTTTTATATTATTCCTTCATCAATTCATGACCTGATTGCAGTATGTCCAGAGATGTGTACGCCGGAAATGCTGGCAGATTTGGTATATGAAGTCAACCGTGAGCAGGTGGATATTGGTGAGAGATTATCCAATGAAGTATATTTTTATGACAGCAATGCCAGAGAGGTGATTTGTGTAACGGATGTACCCAATAAGGAGCTTCGTAATATGAAAGATGAAAGGTCTTTTGGTGATGAAGAAATTGACAAAAGGAGATAGGTGCAGACATGGAAATAGAAATAAAGTCATTGAATGAACTTGTAGATATTGCAAATTGCGAAGATGGGGAATTTATTATTGATGTGACAGTGGAGGATGAAGATGGAAATTAACAAAGGATTTGAACTAAAGAGGGTTTCGGTCCGTTTGGTAAACGATGGAAGTCTGTTACATGACCAGCCATTAAACAGTCCGGAACAGGCAGTAGCAGTCATGGGAGATTATTTAAGGGAGATGGACAGAGAGGTACTTATGGTATTGAATCTTACATCAAATCTGAAACCGATTAACTGTAGTGTGGTAAGTGTCGGTGCAATCAATGAATCGATTGCAAGTCCGAGAGAAATACTGAAATGCTCCATTCTTTCCAATGCTTCAAGCATCATGCTGATGCATAATCATCCATCGGGGAATCTTACTCCATCAAAGCAGGATACCATGATGACAGAGCGCATGATAAATATGTGTGCGGCAATGAATATTCCACTCATTGATCATATCATTGTGGGAGCTGGAAATCTGGATTATTTCAGTTTCAGCGAAAAGAAAATATTAAAAAAGCCATGTAACAGGTACACGACAAATTATAAGGACATTGAGTTTGACAAAAGGATTGCCGAGGGTATGGAAGAGCCGGAAAGGAGCAGGTGATGGATTATTTTACGGAAGAAGAACTTTTGATAGCAAAAGAGGTTGACCTGTGTGACGTCGCAGCCAGTCTTGGCTATACAGTAAAACGTATCGGCAGTTATCATACGCTTAAGGAAATGGATTCCATAAGAATTTATAACCGTCGTACATGGTTTCGGTGGTCAAGGAAAGACGAAACCGGAGTCAATGGAGGAAGCCAGATAGATTTCTTAAGAGTATTTCAGGGAATGAGTATCAGGGAAGCAGTGTTATGGCTTCTTGATTTTGCAGGGTATAAAAGATATGACGTTCCACATCAAAAACAGAATATCAGACATATAAATGTTCCAGAGAAAAAGATTCGAAAGCCATTTGTTCTACCAGATAGAGCAGATGGCTGTTTTTATATCCGGAGATATCTTACAAAGGAGCGGATGATTGATGAAGAAATTGTAAGGCAGCTTATCGAGATGGACTTAATCTATGAAGAAAAGAATTATCATAACATTGTATTTCTTGGCGTGGATAAAGAAGGTGTACCACGGCTTGCTTCAAGGAGAGGTGTTTTTGATAACGGAGAAAAACCTTTTAAGTGTGATGTTGCAGGTTCTGATAAAAGTTATGGATTTAACATCATAACAGAGAGTGAGGAGATTGCTGTATTTGAGGGAGCCATTGATCTGTTAAGTTATGTTGATTTATACAGCAGTTTTGACATTAATCTGGTGGCACTTGGAATGTTATCGGATGAACCGCTAAATACCATTTTAAAGGAACATCCTAATATCACAAAAATAAGGGTGTGTCTTGACAATGATGAACCGGGCAGGGAAGCAGCAAAAAAGATTGTAAATAAATACAGATTGTTAGGTTATGAGGTGTTCGACTTCCCACCTAGAGAAGAATTTAAAGATTATAACGATTATTTAAAGGCATATAAGTCATGCAGGAGAAATGAAAATAAACAAGACAGGGAAAGCAGATGAGTAGAAAAGGGTAATAGAGAAAAGAGGTGACACGGAAAATGGATCAGAATAAATTTCAGGAAACTGTAGAAGAGCAGATTAAGAGATGTATGGATACACTGCTAAAAAAAGGAGCTGAGTATGATAATGAAATATCAGACCGGCTTAGAAGTTTTAAGCGTGGTGCAGTGATTCTGAATATGGCTCCTAAGCAGGTGCTTACCGGATATCTCAATAAGCATATCATATCCATTTATGATATGTGCAGCAGTGCTAGAAAGTATCCGGTGGAACAATGGAATGAGAAGATAACAGATGCAATCAATTATCTGTTACTTCTTCGTGCAATAATAGAGGAGGAAACCAAATGAACGAAGTTCATTTTTAGCATGGTTTCCGACGACTTGCCACCGACTGGAAGGAGGGGGCAGTACAGATTAATTAAGGAGGAAATCGAATGAATAAAATTGAAGTAAAGATTTTAAATCCTGACAGTGTTTTTGATAGTGAGAAGATGATGGTGTGTGCAGCAAGATTAACCCAGAGAGGTCACCAAATAAAAAGCATGGAAGATTTCCTGAAACTTTACGAAAAAAGTTATGGAGAAGATTTAGTGGAAAGTCTTGTCAGCCTCCCACATCCGACCATTCAAAAACTAGGTGTCATTAATGTTGCAATCGTAGGAGCAAGCAGAAGATTTCTTGCACAGATTACCAGACATCAAAATGAAGTAAAGTTCATTTCAGCAAGCCTGCAATATTCCAATTATTCGGATGATGCAGGCTTTCTTATTCCCTATGAGATTCTGGAGCAGGGAGATAAGGCAGAAAATAAATTTCTGTCGAATTGCATGGAAGAAATGGAAAAATATAAGGAAGTGGTAAGAGAAACAGGAGAACATGATACAGCAGGATATATGGCACCGCAGGCACTGAGAAATGTTCTGATTGTGTCAGCAACACCCTATCAGTGGAAACACATGATTAGTCAAAGGACCTGTAAAAGAAATACCGCAGAAACCAGATATATCATGTTGAAGATATGGCAGTGTCTTTATGAACTGGAACAGGCATTTTTCAGAGACGCAGGACCTTTCTGTATGAAAGGAAAGTGTCAGGAAAAAAAGATGTCATGTAAATATCCGATAAGAAGGGATATAACACCAGGAGAAATTATAAGGGAAGATTTTTCATTTTTATGTAAGGAGGCGCACAATGAAGATAAAGGTTATTGATTATGGATATGAAAAACTGCCAATCAGAAATCATTATAATGATGCCGGAGCAGATGTCTATATCCATGTAAAAGATAGAACAAAGATATTAAGGCTTCCACCAAATGATACAATCACAATTCCTTTGGGATTTGGTTTGGAGATACCGGATGGGTATGCGGCTTTTATTTTTCCAAGAAGTAGTCTCAGCAGGGAAGGAATTGTGTGTGAACTCCCTCCGGTTGATTCCGGATATAAGGGAGAAATTCATGCCATTGTAACAAACAATACAGGAGATGGAAAATGGCTTGATGATGGAACAAGGATTGGTCAACTGGTTGTGCTTCCGGTTGTGATTGCAGATTTTGTCCCAGATTTGGGACAGGAAAGAGGACAGGGAGCGTTTGGGAGTACAGGAGCATAGTGAAAATGCTAAAATTTATGAAATCTATTATGGAGTGTGTCGGAAAGTTATAACAAAACGAGAGATAGCATGTTGGAAAGTCATAACATTAAATTAAGAGTGTTATGGAACCCGTCATGAAGTGTGTTGGAAAGTTATAACAAAATGAGGAAAAGCATGTCGGAAGTTCATAACACGAAAATTAAGAATGTTATGGAACTCATTATGAAATGTTATGGAAAGTCATAACAAAATGGCAAAGAGTATGTCGGAAAGTCATAACATTCGGATAAATATTGGGGTTTTAGGGCTCTCCCTAACGAGAATCATTGTTTTGTACGTACAAAACGAGTATCTCGCAATTACCTTTGAGGTCATTTTGAAGCGGCTGGAAAACTGTACTTATGACAGTTAAGCAGGGAGGTCTATCTAAGCAAAAACAATTAAGAAAGAAGGTGGAATATGGCAAAAACACGTACCATGAGAAAAGAAATACGTTTGTCGGAAACCGAGATAAAAAGAATAGAATCGGATGCAAAAAAGAGGGGAATGAACTTTTCACAGTATATCCGATATCTCGCAGGAAATAAGCCGAAAGAGCACCCGGATGTGATTAAAGTTTTTAAAGAACTAATCAATGAAATCAATCATATAGGTACAAACATTAATCAGATTGCCAGGAACTGTAATTCAGGGATTTATACTTATGAGGATAAGAGAAGATTGTTTGCGTATGTCAAAAGTGTCAATTTTAAATTAAAAGAGGTGATTGATTTATATGGCAATCAGTAAAATTCTTCATATGAAAGAAAGCAGTAAATCATATCCCGGAAGACATTTAAATGTGGCAATTGAGTATATTACAAATCCGAGTAAAACAATGGATGGAACTTTAGTGGGAACGTTGAACTGTCAGAAGGATTTCGTCTATGAACAGATGAGGGAAACAAAAAGAAGATATTCAAAAGAATGGGGAAGGCAGGGCTATCATTTAATTATTTCCTTTAATGAGGGAGAAATTGATGAGAACACTGCCTTTTCTGTTATAGAAGAGTTTGCAAATGCTTATCTGAAAGATGATTATGAAGCAGTTTATGTTGTGCATAACAATACAGATCATATACATGGTCATATCATATGGAATTCCATTAAGTTTCATGACGGTAAAAAGTATCGGTATGAGAGAGGAGACTGGGAAAGAGAAATCCAGCCTTTAGTCAATAAACTGTGTGAAAAGTATGGACTTGAAACACTCAATATTGAAGAAAGCAGGCAGAGTACAAAAGATGAATGGAACGTTAAAAAAGATGGCCCATTTGTACGGAATAGCATGATTCGAAGAGATTTTGATGCATGTATTATTCAGGCAACGAACTTTGATATGTTTCTTGATATGTTGTCAGAGAAAGGATATGAAATAAAACTTGGAAAATATCTGGCGGTGAATCCACAGGGGATGAAGAAATTTCGCAGAAGTAAAACTCTTGGCGAGGAATATACACAAGAGCGGATTAACGAAAGAATTCTAAATGAAAATTTAAGAACATATCAGAGAGAAGTTAAAGTGTCTCCAAGAATTGTTACAAGGGGTTATAAGCGTATTTCAAGGGCAAAACTTACAGGATTACAGAAGAAATACTTTGCAAGGCTTTATAGGTTGGGAAAAATCAGAAATCAGCCATACAGTCAGTATTACAAGTATAAGGATGAAATCAGGAAAATGCACAGATTACAGGAAGAGTATTTTTTCATATCCAGAAATAAAATTCATGATGTATCAGATGTGGAGAATGTCATAGGAACGCTAAAGCAAAAGATTGCAGAAGTCACAAAAGAAAAACGTAAAATGAGCAGAGAGAAAAAATCTTTTGAAGAGATATTCAAAACAGTATCAGCACTGGAGCAGATTGAAATTTGTGAATTTAGTTTTTTAGAAGGAGATGACAGTTTTATATCCGAACATGAGCAGTGGGAAGAAAAAATTCAGGTTCTTACTGAAAACGGATATTCCTATGAGGAAGCAAAAAGATTGAGGGATTATTACAAGGAAAAGATATCTGATGCTGTAAAAACTGAGAAACAGTTAAAAAGACAGATTCATATTGGAGAAAAAATTCGGGAGGATCTCATCAGTGAGAAGGATAAGGAAAGACAGACGGTTGTGGAAAAAGAGAAAATTATTGAGAGGGACAGAAAAGGCAGGTGATATGTTTGGGAGATTATAACGAAATGACACCGGCATCATACAGTTATTTTTCATCAATGAAGCTTAGTAAAGAGATGTCTGCGATTGTAAAAGAAGACTGTGAGAATGGATTAACAAAAGAAGAAATTCAGGGGTACTTAAACAGTAAGATGACAGTCAATCAGATAAGAGTTTATTCAAAGGCAATCAGAACCAGGATGAAGCAAAACAGTGATGCCGTATCAGAACTTGAAGAGGAAATATCAAGAAGAGATAAAGAAATTGAATCTTTAAGAGCAGAAAAAAAGCCGGATGAAAAGATACAGAAAGAAGAAGGATATCAGACAAAATCAAGGGAGGTAAAAGATAAAGTGAAAAGGGCAGAGAATGAGAATATCAAAATAGTTTATCAGATTCCGGTACAGGGAGTATCAGGCGTTGATTATATTACAACGGAGAAAAAAACACCAAAGATGGGAACTGCAAAAACAATTATCAGAAAAATCATGATGTCGTTTCGCTCAAATAGGGATCTGGTATCAAAAGTTATTGATAAGGAATTAAAAAAAGAACAGTTAGAGCAGATAAAGATTGCAATATCAAAAGGGTTAAAGGAGCAGCAGTTAGTCAAGTTAATCAACAGTAATGCAGAAGCTGAAAGAATGGAAAAAATTATTGAGATTGCAGTTTTGGAAAATGCTCTGTCTGGTTAAAGGAGGAATTGCATGAGTGAAGAAATAACAGAAGCAGTCCAGATTGTAAGGGTAGCTTATGATGGGATTGAAGTTGCAATGAGAGTAGGAAGTGGCGGAGTAAGTGCAATGCTTGATGTCGCTACTTTTATTTTTGGAATGATTGACCATGAGAAATTAAAGGGGCAGACATCTATGAAAAAACTTCTTTTGAAAGGTGGTGATTTGCAGGTTGTAAAACTGGATGATTCACAAAAGACAGAGGCAAAAAAGCTGCTTAAGAAATATGGCGTGTTGTATTCGACACTGCCAGACCTTAACAGAGAGGATGGGATGTTTGAAATTCTGGTACATTCAGAAGCAGTTCCCAGAGTCAATCTGATTTTGGAAAAACTGGGAAAGGGCAGTCTTACGTCCATTGAAGAATATATGCAGAATGGAGATAAGACAGGTTTTAACAAATTGGTTAATTTTTTTGATAAGCAAAGAAGTACCAAGCCCAAAACGGAAGAGGAAAAAGAAGCAAACAAACAGATTGATAATCTTTTGGGAAAGGCTGTGGACTTTGCAATCGGAAAGAAGGAATTTGATAAGTCAGAAATGAAGGAGCACTTTGGTATCAGCGATACGAGAGTGGATGATGTGCTGGCAGAACTGTCTTCTATGGGGGCATTAGCAATCAGAGAGGATGGAACTTATGAGGCAGTTATGGACAAGGAACAATTTCAGGAAAGAATCAGACATTATCAGAAAATGGCAGACAAGGTGAATAAAGAAGCAATGTTAAAGACCGGAAATGTGGAACGTGTTACTTTGGATAAGACGATTGTTGCCACACAAGATGAAAAAATGATTAAGGTTTCATTAGGTGACAAAGAAGAAAGATTTATTTATCTCGATAAAGAAAATTTATTAGATGAGGGGAAGTCTTATCGGACCTATCTGAAAAAAGACGCAGATTATCTGGTTTATGATGAAAACGACAAAAGAGTAGAGGTGATATCTCTCGATAATCTTGTTTCCAGAATACAGAATGTCCAGATTGCAAAGGTAATCAAGGAAGAGGAAAAGAAGCAAACAAAAGAGAAGCAGGCAAAAGAAAAAAATGCTGCAAAGAAAGTCAGGTGATAAGTATGGATAAGGGTAAGAGAAAAATGTTTATTCCAATGCTTATTATCGGGGCAGTTATGGCAGGTTTTTTAGGATATCTGGTCTGTGGTGCATGGAGCAGGGGGATAAATATCAATGTATTTCTTGAGCGGTTATCAGAAGTGATATCACATCCGTTTCAAAATTATTATAAAGGGATTTCTACGATAAGGGCTGTTATTGTATCAGAGGTTACGTTTATTACATTGGTATTGATGTATTACACATCTAAGAGAAATTATATGCCGGGGAAAGAGTATGGTACTGCCAGATATGCAGATATAAGGCAGGTTAACAAATTTCTGGAAGAAAAGAATGGAAACAGAAACAGGATTTTAAGCCAAAATGTGAGGATGAGCCTTGATACGAGAAAGACAAAATTAAATAACAATGTACTGATCATTGGTGGAGCAGGTGCAGGCAAAACATTTTATGAGGTAAAACCAAATCTCATGCAGATGCCCGACAACTGCTCTTTTATTTTGACCGATCCTAAGGGGGGTGCGAAACGTTCCATAGTGAAAAGCTATGGCACGATTGCAACTAATAATTGAATAAAAAAAATAGTAGTAAATCGGAGAACTAAACACACGATATGTCGAATGATGGAGTAACGTCCTGAAAGGCAACCCTAATCCTCCGACTTGCACCTAAGTTAGTAGAAACTAAAGTGTAAGAAGCTCGGTGAAGTCGGCAGAGAGATACCGAAACAGATTAGATGTCGAAAGCATTTCAGAGGTGAGATGTGTATCCTATATGCCGGGGGTCTATAAACTATCTATGGTGAGAATGAAGAGAGTTAAGCTCTTCTGACGAAACTTCGAATGTACGGGTCTATATCGGGACTATGTAGAAATGCATAGTGACACAAATAGTGTCGTTACTGTGGGCGAGTAAGATTCCGCCTTTATGAAAGTCCATACATTGTTACAGGCAGTGTCAAGGTAACAGGCTCATAGAAGGAACCTAAGGATAGATGTAAAGATAGTGTGTTTGGAACGTTGGAAGCTGACAGCGTGGAGAATCTACTTTCTACGAAACGTATCAAACGGGAAAATCACAATAGTGATATAAGTGAGATTATGTCAGTGAAAGCGGAGGTATAGTACCGAAGAAACCGTGATAATAAGCGGTGGAGGGAAGACCTCTAGTCATACAGTTAAGCAAATTAAAGTCGAATGGTATGGGTTCGAGTAAGACTAAGAGATGTAATCACTCCTAGATAGGAGGTTACAGACCATGCTAAAGAAAACCAAATTGAGATACAACGAATATTATGATATGCAAAGAGTATATGATTCATTGTATTCAGCAAGTAAAAACGGTAACAACTTTTATAAGTTACTGGAGATTATTGGTTCAGAAGAAAATATCAGGTTAGCATATAGAAACCTAAAGAGTAATAAAGGTAGTAATACCAAGGGAACTGATGGAAAGACAATAGACGATATTAAAGAACTAACAGATGAAACTGTGATTAATACAGTGAGAGAGATGTTAGCTGACTACAAACCTAAGTCTGTCAGAAGAGTGTACATTCCAAAACCAGGAAGTGACAAGAAAAGACCATTGGGTATTCCGTGTATATGGGACAGATTGGTTCAGCAGTGCATATTGCAGGTCCTTGAACCAATCTGTGAACCTAAGTTTCACAACCATTCATATGGTTTTAGACCAAACAGAGACACACATCACGCAATTAGTAGAACAGTTAGTATGATAAATATGTACAAGCATTACTACTGTGTTGATGTTGACATAAAAGGGTTTTTCGACAATGTCGACCACGGAAAACTTTTGAAACAGATATGGACACTTGGAATAAGAGACAAGCGTTTAATAAGTATCATAAGTAAGATACTTAAGTCAGAAATAAAGGGAGAAGGAATACCGACAAAAGGTACACCACAAGGTGGAATAATAAGTCCACTACTATCCCTAATAGTCTTAAATGAATTAGATTGGTGGATAAGTAATCAATGGGAAACATTCAAACCAAACAGAATGTCTAATGTTGCAGCATTTCGAACATATGCGAAGAAATACACCAATCTGAAAGATGGATTTCTAATAAGATATGCAGATGATTTCAAAATAATGTGTGGAAGTTATAACGAAGCACAGAGATGGTATCACGCAACAGTGGATTTCTTAAAAACAAGATTGAAATTGGACATAAGTGAAGAAAAATCAAAAGTCATAAATCTTAAGAAAAACTCATCAACATATTTAGGTTTTAAAATAAAAGTCGTTCCAAAGGGGAAGACCAGATATGGTTATATAGCAAAGACTGATATGAGTGACAAGGCAATTAAGAATGCAAAAAGCAATCTAAAAGCCAAAATAATTAACATTCGAAAAGACAACCCAACAGTGGCAATTAAAAACTATAATTCAGCCATTAGAGGAATACAAAATTATTATTGCATAGCAACAAATATTTACAACAATTTAACGGATGTGAATTACGCTCTCTTACCAACCATAAGAATACGTCTTAGAGACATTAGCAAAACAATTCCATTTAAGGAAACAGACATTAATTTTCAAAAACAAACAATGGGTATTCAGAAAGAAACAAAAATTGTAACCATAGGAGATATGTGTTTACTCCCATTAACGGGAGTTCACCATAGGAGTCCTATGAATTTCTCTCAGGAAATAAGTAATTATACTTCAAAAGGTCGAGAGAAAATACACAAGAATTTAATGCTTATTACACAAAGAGAATTTGAAGCCATAGCTAAAATGAGAGACCCAACAGAAACAATAGAATTTAATGACAATAGTTTATCAGCATATGTCATTCAGCAAGGAAATTGTTACATAACGGGTAAGAAGTTAGATGTTAGCCATATGAAGTGCATTAGAAAGAAACCTTTAAAAAAGAGGGGAACTAATAATCACGGAAATATAATCTTTATAAATTCAGATGTGTACAAGGCAATATTTACGAGAAAGATGGTTGAAGCCCAAGGTTTATTAAGAAAATTTAAGTTGAATGAAGAACAATGGAAAAAAGTTAATTATATAAGGCAAAATTATGATTACCAAAAGGTTTAGACAATAAATAATTTGCAAATGTATGATGGCACGCCGTATGAGGCGAAAGTCTCACGTACGGTGTAGAGCAGGGGAAAAGGTGGAGATAATATCAAATCCTTACCTATTGCTATAAATCCTTAGAAGTACCGGGTGGATGCTTAAGAAAAACGGATATCAGGTAAAGGTTTTAAATCTGATTGATATGGAGCAGAGCGACTGTTATAACCCGTTCAATTATCTTAGGGAGGAAACAGACGTGGTAAAACTGATAACCAATCTAATCAGTAATACAACGCCGAAAGATTCGATGTCACAGGATCCGTTTTGGGATAAAGCTGAAAGTATGTTTCTACAGTCACTTTTTTATTATGTCTGGCTGGAGTACCCAAAGGAAAAGCAGAACTTTTATGAGGTCATGAAGTTAATAGCAAAGGCAGAGGTCAGGGAAAAGAATAAATCATCTGAACTTACAATTATGATGAATAATCTGCTGAATACCAGTCCCCTTGGGGCGGACCATCCGGCATATAAGCAGTATACAAAAGTTATAAGAGGTGCCGGGGATACGGTAAGGTCTATTATTATATCTGCAAATGCCAGACTGGCGCAGTTGGAAAATAAGCAGATACTTCGGATTCTTTCGAAGGATGATATGAATATTTCGGAAATCGGTGTGGGAAAGAACGGCGATGGGAAGACAAAGACCGCCCTGTTTTGTGTGATTTCTGATAACGATAAGTCGTACAATTTTATTGTCGGAATGCTTTATACACAGATATTTCAGGAATTATATTTTCAGGCAGATTTTGTCTGTGGGGGAAGGCTTCCCATCCATGTCACATTTATGCTTGATGAATTTAGCAATGTGGCACTTCCTGATGATTTCTGCTCGCTACTATCAACAATGCGAAGCAGGGAAATCAGTTCTGTTATTATCATTCAGAATCTTGCTCAAATCAAGGCATTATTTAAGGATACTTGGGAAACAATCCCAGGCAATTGTGACACGCTTATTTATTTGGGCGGCAATGAGCAAAGTACCCATAAGTACATCTCGGAATTATTAGGTAAAGGCACGATTGATAAGAAGGCTACGGGAGAAACCAGAGGAAGACAGGGCAGCAGTTCGAGAAACTATGATGTTCTTGGAAGAGAGCTTATGACACCGGATGAAGTAAGAAAAATGGATAATAAAAAATGTCTTATATTCATTCGTGGATTTGATCCGATTCTTGATGGAAAGTATGTACCTTTCGGACATGAAAATTTTAATCAGACAGAGGATGGCGGAGAAAGACCATATATCCATAAGCCAAAGCTTCAGAAAAAGATGCTGCCGGTGGAAATGGTAGGATTAAGTTCCATGGATTATCTGGAAAAATTAAAGGAAAGGGAAGAGCTCGATATTACAACATTAACTTTTAATGAACTGAAACTCTTAGGAGATGAAGATTTAAACAGGGCATTAAGAGGTGTGGAAGAAAAGCAGATAAGACAAAAAGAGGCAGAACTTACAGGCTATCATATGGAATATTCCGCTGACAGCGAAGAGGAAAACGCAGACGGTGGGAAAATTTTTAAAAAGTCTAAAAAGCTTGGCGAGGATACCATAACAAACCGTGTTGTGGAATGGAAATTCTCGGATGAGCAGTTAGAGGAATTAAAAAAGGCATTAACCTTAAAGATGCCACAGGAAGAAATACTAAAATATTTCTATCCAAATACAACAGTGGAAATGATGGAAAAAATGAGGGAATCATATATGAATTCCCATAAGTAAAAGATAAGGAGATTATTTTATTATGAGAGAAAAGATGAACAGTTTAATAGCAAAGTGTAAGAATGTGGTGCCTGTTTTATCAGGTGCTTTTTTTATGGCTGCCGTATATGCAAACAGTGTAATGGCAGCAACAGATACAAGCTCGGTGACAAAACCACTTGATAATTTAAAGACACTTGTCATTGCCATTATCGGTGCAATCGGTGTCATTATCCTTGCAAAAAATGTCATGGAGTTTGCGCAAGCCTACCAGCAGCAGGATTCATCGACTATGAATTCAGCATTAAAAGGTATCGTGGCAGGCGTAATGATGGCGGGTATTTCATCGGTACTTGCAATTTTAGGATTTTAGAAAACAGTGGGTGTATGCCCGAAAGAGAGAAGGTGAGAAAAGTTGGACATATTTAATCTAGGGGAACACATCTTAAATCTGATTGAGATGGCGCTAGCCTTCTGGAATGACAAGGTAGGCATGGTATTTGATTTGTTAAAAGAATCCCCGACCACCTTTAAAGACGGTGGACCGTGGGCGATTGTGGAACAGATAGAGCCGATATTCGTAGGAGTAGGTTCTTCATTGGTGGTATTATTCTTTGTTATCGGTTTTTGTGCAGAAAGCGTGGATGTGAAGGAGGATATGAGATTTGAAGTAATACTTCGGATGCTTATGCGTGTAGGAATTGCCGAATGGCTTGTTGCAAACAATGTAACGATTATGAAAGCGTTCTTTCAGTCTGCCGGAGCACTGGTAGGTCTGCTTACTAAGAATAAATCAAAGGAAATAAAGATTTCGTCAGAACAGGCAGATATTATAAAGGACTTGGGTTTTGGTCCAAGTCTGATTATGCTGATACTTTCCATAGTAATCGCACTGGTCATTATCATCTGTGGTTTTATGCTTTTGTATACGGTTTATTTCAGGTTTCTAAAGTTACTTGTCATTGTGCCGCTTGGTGCGATTGCATTTTCCACAACAGCAGGAAACAGAACGGTAAGCAATACGGCTGTATCGTATGCAAAGCACTTTTTATCAATTGTTCTGGAAGCGGTCACAATGGCACTTGCCATACTGATGTGCAATGCATTTATTAACGCAGGACTTCCGAGTTTCACATCAGATTATGCTGACTGGACAAAGGTTCTTATCTATTTATGTGAGCTGACTTTTGGTACAGCAATGACGGTAGGAATGGTAAAAGGAGCACAGAACCTTACAGGAAAGGCATTAGGATTATAGATTATAAGAAAGGAGAAAATTGAGATGAGGTATCAATCAAAATGGGGGACTGTTGAAAATCTGGAACTGCACATCAACAGTTATGCAGACAATCAATCGCTTTTTATGGAGCTTATAAATATGGATGGAGAATATCCGGAACCGTATGGAAATATTACAGTAAATTTAGGTGGTGATATTCCTGATTATTGTGCATTTGTGGACACTAACAACATGCCGGAGATGGAGCAATTTATTGTGGAAAATGAATTAGGTATATTTACCGAATTGGCAAGACCAAGTGGTTTTTGTACTTATCCGCTGTATTGGTTCAATCCGGATAAACTTAGGGAACTTTGTCCTGATGGTCTGGCAGCATATGAAAAAGTTAGAGGAATTGAACCGGAAAGAGAGGAAACGGAAAGGAGCAGGTAAATGATAATAGAAATAAACAAAGATATAGACAAATATCAGGAGTCTGTTGTAATGGGACTTACTGCAAAACAGTTAATATATTCCATTGCTGCGGTGCTGGCAGGCGGTGTCATTGTATTATTCACATACAAATATATCGGTCTGACGGGGAGTGCATATGTGGCAATTCCGGTAGTTGCTCCGATAGCAATGGGAGGCTTTTATACTTATCAGGGAATGAGCTTCTATGAAGCAACGAAACGAAGGATTCATTTCCTGTTTGGGAATAAGGAACTTACCTATATTTCAACAGAAGGAGAAAAAGCGATAGAGAAATGGCGACAGGAAGAAATTTTAGAGAGGAAAAAAAATCAGAATAAAGGAAATTTCTTTTTTAAGAAGAATAAGAAGAAAAAGGACTTGGAAGAAAGCAGGAATGCCGGACTTTAAGTCCTTTTTGGATTGGAGGAAATATGAGTTTATTGAAAGATGGATTTCAGGAACTGAAAAAGGCTTCCGAACCTTTATATAAAAGTCCGAAATCCATTCAGGAAACGATAGAGATTTTAAAGGTTTCGGAAAATGGGATTTTTGAAGTGGCAGCCGGGAAGTATTCAAAATGCTATGTCTTTACGGACATTAACTATACGACAACAACAGAAGATGAACAGATTGACGTATTTGAACGGTATTGCAGGCTGTTAAATTCCCTTGACTGTAACTTTAAAATCACAATTAACAACAAAAATAAAGACATGGAAGATTTCAGGGAGCTGATTTTGATTCCATATGCCGATGATGGATTTAATGAGTTCAGAAAAATCTACAATGATATCATTGAGGAGAAAATGAAAGAGGGCAGACAGGGAATAGAACAAGAAAGATATCTTACGATTACCATTGAGCGTAAGAACTTTGAGGAGGCAAAGGCGCAGTTTACTACTATTGAAGCCACGCTGTCAAAATCTTTCGGGGAAATTGGAGCAGTAATCAGGGCATTAAGCGGAAATGAGAGACTGAAAGTTTTACATGATTATTACAGACTGGGAAATGAGTCAGAGTTTGATTTTGACATCAGTAAAGCAAAGAAAGTCGGAGCAGACTTTGTCAATGATATCTGTAATGGAAGAGTAAAATATTTTCCGGATTATTTTCAGGATGAGAACAAATATTGCAGGGCATTGTATATCAGAAAATATCCAAGCAGCCTGTCAGACAGATTTCTTAATGAAATCACATCCTTACCTGTACATATGATTACAAGCATTGATGTGGTTCCAGTGCCGAAAGACTTAACTACAAAAACATTACAGAAGAAATATCTAGGAATTGAATCGGACATCATTAAGCAGCAGAGAGTAAGAAACAGAAACAATGATTTTTCAACGGAAATTTCTTATTCCAAACGGATGGAGAAAAAAGAGATTGAGAGCATTATGGATGATGTCAGGGAAAATGACCAGTGCTTATTTTATACAGGTGTCACTATGATTGTCATGGCGGAATCGAAAGAAGAACTGGAGAGCTATTGTGAGACGATTCAGACCATAGGGAAAAGGAACAGTGTCACAATCGATATCTGCCAGTTAAAGCAGAGGGAGGCACTTAATACAGCACTTCCGATTGGTGTAAGGCAGATGGAGACCATGAGGACAATGCTTACACAGAGCCTTGCGGTGCTGATGCCTTTCAATGTGCAGGAGTTAAACGATACAGGCGGAAACTATTACGGTATCAATCAGATATCAAAGAATGTGAATATAGGAAATCGTAAGAAATTGATTAACGGAAACGGATTTGTGTTCGGTGTGCCGGGCAGCGGTAAGTCCTTCTTCTGCAAGATGGAGATGGGAAATGTCTTTCTTGGAACGGATGACGAGATTATCATTATCGATCCGATGAACGAGTATTTTGATATTGCCCACACCTACGGGGGAACGGTAGTTAATATGTCTACATACACAGACAATTTCGTAAACCCTTTAGATATGGATGTTTGGAATCTGGATGTCAATGATACGCAGGGATGGATTCGGGATAAAGGCGAGTTTATGCTGGGACTTTGTGAACAGTGTATTGGTGACAGCCTTAATTCAAGGCAGAAATCTATTATAGACCGCTGTGTCAGAACATTGTACAGGGATATTGCGAGAAGTAAGGAAAAGTATGTTCCTATGATGGAAGATTTTTACGACCTTCTGTTAAAGCAGCCGGAGGAAGAGGCAAAGGATATCGCTCTTTCACTGGAATTGTTTGTTAATGGTTCTCTGAATATATTCAATCATCAGACCAATGTGGAGATGGATAACAGATTTACAGTTTACGGTATCAGAGACTTAGGAAGGGAGTTAAGTCCGATTACAATGCTTGTTATGATGGAAGCCATACAGCAGAGGATTATTGATAACGGAAGAAGAGGAAAGGCAACATGGCTGTATATAGATGAATTTCATGTGCTTTTAAATTCAGAGTATAGTGCAAAGTATTTACAGCAGTTATGGAAAAAGGTAAGAAAGCAGGGAGGACTTTGCACAGGCATCACACAGAATGTCGTGGTGCGCCCAGATAGGGCATTGTGTAAAGTAGCGTAGGTGCTACCGCTTATGATAGTGAGCGAATCAACTCACCT
>ENA-USUG01000421-USUG01000421.1-human-gut-metagenome-genome-assembly--contig:-NODE-421-length-71264-cov-7.028067_pt1 | contig 71264 bp, 56 predicted proteins | sample MGYA00250059_ERZ773394 | MGnify/ENA primary metagenome ERZ773394 (study PRJEB29103, sample SAMN06111957) | human gut metagenome | biome: human gut; feature: ankylosing spondylitis patient; material... | reverse complement strand
GGCCGGACGGAGGATTTGAGAGCGGGATGCTGATGAGATAATCCTTGAATCAAACAAGGTTTAGCAGTGTTTGTGAGAAACATCGAGATCATTTTATAAATTGCCTAAGGGAGCGTTGCCTAACGCACAAGGGAGCGATGGCTAACGCTCAAGGGGGCGATAGCTTACATCTACGGGAGCGTAAGCCATCACTCCCTTAGGCGTTTTAGCTTGCTCGTTTTGCTGATTCTGCTATTTCAACTTTTACTTTGATTTGCCTTCACCTTATCACTTTTATTCTTTCGTCGCTGATTTATAAATAGTTGCAGTGAAAGTAACTTTTTGTGACAAGCGATAAAAAGCTCTCCCTCTGTTTATAGAGGGAGTACCCGCAGGGGGAGGGAGTTCTTTCTTTAAGTTGAGAGTTGAGAGTGGAAGAACTCCTCCGTCACTACGTGACACCTCCTCTATAAACAGAGGAGGAGCTTTAACACACGCAGGAGGAGCTTTAACTCTCAATTCTCAACTCTTAATTCTCAACTAAAAAACAGCCTTCACTGCAATTACTTGTGTCATAGTATGTTCGTCCAAAAAGTGAAGACGTGAAGGCAAGAATAACTGATTAATAATCTATCTTTTGATGCTCCGAATAGGTGAAATTGGCTTTGGTTTTGTTTATTTCTTCATCAGTAATTCCTGTTCGCTCAATGATGTTCTGTCTGATATTTTTCAACATATTGGTGAACATACCGAGCACGACCGTGTGCGCTTTGTGCATCAGGAAATAGTGAGCGGTATAAGGTGCCTCCTGCAACGCTTCCATCAGTTCCTGAGCTCTTTCGTAATCACTGAGTGATTTCCTGTCCATGAAACTGTAGAGCACCTTTTCCCGTTCCTTTTTGTCTTCTGCTATTACATTGCTGAATTCGTCTTTTATCGCCTTACTGTTATTGATAAAGGCCAACAAAGAAAGGTCGGTCATGTTTTTAAGCATTTCGCTATTACTGTCGATAATATTTTTCGTGGGTATGGTGATAACGGAAATATCGGCGGTCAGGAATGTCGACAGGCAGATGTCTATCGAATCTTTCGGCATATCTTCGGCATCATTTTCATTAATGTAGTTGTATATACTGTCTTCATATAGGAATTTGTTGTACAAGCGTTCCATATCATGTATCTGATTACCGAAGTCTGCGATGGACAGGACTAATAAATTTCTCTCCATTTTCTTTTGCGTACGGTTATCCAGATATTGCGATGTTCCGAAAGTAACGATGATACCAAGACAAGACCCCAGAAATCCGCACATTAAGTTGCCCCACCAGCTTCTGCCGGGAAGTAAGGATTGCAACTTCTTTTTGATATTGTTTTTCATACAGGTAACAGATTGATTATTTATGCAAACATACATACTTTTGTCGAGATATATTGAGGTAAAAAGAAAAACATTAATATATTACCTCTTTTTGACTGTAGTTTGTATCTAAAAGGCGTGATATGTCTTTGCTTTGCTGTTAAATTGATACGTTTATATGTTTTCTATATATTTTTGTTGATTATTTATTCGGAACCTTATCAATAAGTAACCGGATATTTCTATATTTGCAACTGAAACTAAATTTAGGAGTTTATGTGTGGAATAGTCGGTTATATAGGTAACAGAAAAGCCTATCCTGTTCTGATAAAGGGATTGAAGCGGTTGGAGTATCGTGGTTATGACAGTGCCGGTGTGGCGCTGATTAGTGATAACAAAGACTTGAACGTCTATAAAGCGAAAGGTAAAGTGTCCGAGCTGGAAGCCTTTGCAGCGCAAAAAGATATCTCCGGTACCATCGGCATAGCCCATACCCGTTGGGCTACTCATGGCGAACCTTGTCAGGCAAATGCACATCCTCACTACTCTTCTTCCGAAAACCTTGCTCTTATTCATAACGGTATTATTGAAAACTATGCCGTGTTGAAAGATAAACTGCAAAAGAAAGGATATACTTTCCGTAGCACCACGGATACGGAAGTGTTGGTGCAACTGATTGAATATTTCAAGGTGACAAACCATCTCGACTTGCTCACCGCCGTACAGCTTGCCTTGCATGAAGTGATTGGCGCGTATGCCATTGCTGTGCTCGACAAAAGTAATCCCGACGAGATTATTGCTGCACGCAAGAGTAGTCCGTTGGTGGTAGGTATCGGAGCGGATGAGTTTTTCCTTGCTTCGGATGCGACTCCTATTGTGGAATATACCGATAAGGTGGTTTATCTGGAGGATGAGGAGATTGCGGTGATTAAGCGAGGAGAGGAACTGAAGGTGGTGAACCTGAACAATGTCCTGATGAAGCCGGAGGTAAAAACGGTTGAACTGAATCTCGGACAATTGGAGAAGGGAGGTTATCCGCATTTCATGCTAAAAGAAATCTTCGAGCAGCCGGATTGCATTATGGACTGTATGCGCGGTCGTATCAATGTAGAAGGTACGAATGTGGTCTTGTCTGCTGTTATCGATTATAAGAAAAAACTATTGAAGGCACGCCGCTTTATCATTGTGGCTTGCGGAACGTCGTGGCATGCCGCCCTGATAGGCAAACATCTCATAGAGAGCTTCTGCCGTATTCCGGTGGAAGTGGAGTATGCTTCCGAATTTCGCTACCGTGATCCGGTGATTTATCCGGATGATGTAGTGATTGCCATTTCGCAGAGCGGTGAGACGGCGGACACACTTGCTGCCGTGGAGCTTGCCAAGAGTCGTGGTGCATTTATTTACGGTATCTGTAACGCTATCGGGTCTTCCATTCCCCGTGCTACGGATACCGGTTCCTATATTCACGTTGGTCCTGAAATCGGTGTGGCGTCTACCAAAGCTTTCACCGGACAGGTGACGGTACTTACTATGCTTGCCCTGACACTGGCAAAGGAAAAGCAGAGCATCAGCGAAGAGCTGTTCCTAAGCATTGTGAAGGAACTGAACCATATCCCCGGTAAGATGAAAGAGGTTTTGAAGATGAACGACAAGATAGCCGAGCTGTCCAAAATGTTCACCTACGCTCACAACTTTATTTATCTGGGTCGCGGATACAGTTATCCCGTAGCATTGGAGGGAGCTTTGAAGTTAAAGGAAATATCCTATATCCATGCCGAAGGTTATCCGGCTGCCGAAATGAAACATGGCCCGATAGCCTTGGTAGATGCCGAAATGCCGGTGGTAGTTATCGCTACGCACAACGGTATGTATGAAAAGGTGTTGAGCAATATTCAGGAGATAAAGGCGCGCAAGGGACGTGTTATAGCTTTGGTGACCGAAGGTGATGAAGTCATCAGCCGGGTGGCCGATGACTATATCGAACTGCCTAAGACGATTGAATGTCTCGATCCGCTGGTAGCTACCGTGCCTTTGCAACTATTGGCGTATCATATTGCCGTATGCAAGGGTAAGGATGTAGACCAACCCCGTAATTTGGCAAAGAGCGTGACGGTGGAATAATCAATCGGTTAAATTATGCGGTACAGGTGGGCTACTTGGGCGTCACCTGTACGTTGCTCGTCCATGTTGCTCCGCTAATGTCTGTGAGTACCAGCTCATAATTACTTGCGGGCAGTTCTTTTGGTACGGCGTTCTTGCATGTCAGCACCGCTTTGGCTCCCAAGGGGATTACGAGACTGTGTTTTCCCGGTGCAACTTTGGCTACATATTCGTTGCGGATATCGTTGACCGGAAATTGCGCCAGTTCCTCTCCGTCTTTGTGATAGACTGTTTGTCCGTCCTTGTCTTTCAATGTGATGCCGATAAGGAATGAACCATACACATCGACGCCCTCCACACGATAGATTTCGAATGACAGTGTACCGTTATTAAGTTGTGCATCGGTTATTTCTACGATAGGTTTTACTGATTTGTTGTGCAACGGACCCCATACGCCGTTGTGAAAACTCTGGTTGGTGAATAAAGTCAGTGCCGAAAGCGTCACCGCCCCAATGACAGAGACACGTGTAATGTTTTTGATACTGACGGGCAATCTGCCGGAAGTAATCCACGTCATCCATCGTGTACGGGGACGTGAGGTTGCTTTACTGAACAGTAACCTGTCCAGCGAAAATCTGCCACCTCCGGAGAGGAAAATAGTGAACCCCGCAGCAACGCCCAAAATGCCTATCTGCCATTCGTCAAGGCAAGTAGTACCCAGCCATCCTGAGCCGAGCAGGATACCGAAGGCAAGGCCGAATACGCCGATACTCATTAATCGGGTGAAGAACCCCAACATATAAAGTAGTCCCACGATGCCTTCTATAAGGGTGAAAACTACCATCGCCCACCAAAGCAGTTCGGGGTGAGTGACAAGATATTCGATTATCGGTTTGATGCCCAGTGAATTGGGAAGAAAGTGGTTGAATTTCTCTCCGATGTAGCCGGCCGTGTCGGGAATCAATTTGTTCTCAAGTACTAATCTTCTCCAGAAAGCGGAGAAATACGTCCATCCTACAATCAGCCGCAGGGATAAAGTAAAAATACCGGCCAGTGTGTAGGCTTTCCATTGTTCTTCTTGTTGTTGTGTCATATTGTTTATAATTGGTAATTAATAAGACGTGTTTTATAGTTAACAGTTGTGCCTTTTAAATTGTTTTAAAGATAGTAATAATCTTATTGATGGGGTATATTAGAAGGATATTTCTTGCATAATAGGATAAAAATATCGTCCTTTACCATTCAATATACTATTTATTTATATGAACTACCTTGAAATAATAGGCGCATTGATCGGGTTGATTTACTTATGGCTCGAATATAGAGTAAGTATCTGGCTATGGTTGGCGGGAATCGTTATGCCTGCCGTCTATATTGTGGTGTACTATCAGGCGGGACTATATGCCGATTCGGGTATCAGCCTCTACTACCTGATAGCAGGTGTGTATGGTTGGGTGATATGGCAAAGACGTCCTGCACGGCAGGAAGAGCGGCAGATTACACAGACTCCTTGTTGCCGGTGGCTGCCTATGGCGGTGGTGTTTGTCGCCTTGTTTCTCGTGATAGGGGAAGTGTTGGTGAGATTTACGGACAGCACCGTACCTTGGCTTGACAGCTTTACGACAGCTCTGAGTTTTGTAGCCATGTGGATGCTGGCACATAAGTACTTGGAACAATGGCTTGTGTGGATTGTTGTAGATGTGGTAAGTTGCGGATTGTACATATATAAAGAACTCTATTTCACTTCCGTGCTGTATGGACTGTATGCCGTGATAGCTGTATTCGGATATATGAAATGGAGACAAATCATGAAATCAGTGGATACAAATGGATAAATATCTTCTTCCGACTTTGACGGATGTGCCGGAGACGATCATTCTTGCCGACGGTGATTTTCCTGTACATCCCTTGGTGGTGGCGTTACTCGATGCCTGCCCTTACGTGGTTTGTTGTGACGGGGCAGCCAATCGGTATATCCGTTCGGGGCGGATGCCGGTTGCCATTGTCGGTGATGGTGATTCACTCTTGCCGGAGGTCAGGGAACAGTATGGTTCGCTTATTCACAGTGAGGCGGAACAGGACACGAACGATCTGAGCAAGGCTTTCCGTTTCTGTCTCTCGCAAGGGCGTAGGAATATCCTGATACTCGGTGCAACGGGTAAACGCGAGGATCATACACTGGGAAACATCAGTTTGCTGATGGACTACATGGATTTGGCTACCGTCAGTATGCTAACGAATTACGGTGTCTTTACTCCGGTAAAAGGAAATGCAGAGTTTCAGAGTTACCCCGGTGAGCAAGTATCTGTCTTTAACATGGGTGGTTGTACATCGTTATCCGCGCGGGGGCTGATTTATCCTTTGTCGGTCTTTACCAACTGGTGGCAAGGTACGCTGAACGAAGCTGCCGGAGGGAACTTCACAATCCTGACGGATGGGAAGATTCTTGTCTTTCGGACATATATCCCATAGTTTGTCTAAACAAATAGGGAGGGTAGATTGTCTGTATTTATATAGTAGCTTGAACGAATATGAAACAGAATGAAATCTCCGGAATCCGACGTGAATATACCAAAGGGAAGCTGACAAAATGCAGTGTTTCCGACAATCCTTTTACACAATTCGACGAATGGCTGGACGAGGCTGTTGCGATAGAAGAGGAAGAACCTACCGCTATGATTGTGGCAACTGTCTCTCCCGAAGGACATCCTTCTACACGTACTGTTTTGCTGAAAGGTGTGGAAGACGGTAAATTTATTTTCTATACCAACTATGAGAGTCGTAAAGGACAGCAGTTGGCGGCTAATCCGTACATCTCACTCTCTTTTGTGTGGCATAAGCCGGAGAGGCAGGTGCACATCGAAGGTAAGGCGGAGAAGTGCTCACCGGAGGAATCGGATGCCTACTTTGCGAGCCGTCCTTATAAAAGCAGGATAGGGGCACGAATCTCACCTCAAAGTAAAGTGATAGACGGTCGCATTGGTATTATTCGTGCTTTTGCTCGTGAAGCGATCCGCTTGGCAGGGCAAGAGGTGAAGCGTCCGGATAATTGGGGCGGTTTTGCTGTCACACCCACTCGAATGGAGTTCTGGCAAGGCAGAGAGAACCGTTTGCACGACCGTATATTATACACTCGACTTGCCGACGGGAACTGGAAAAAGGAGAGGTTGGCACCATAAAGGGAAGAATTGCTAACTTATACGGCAAAATAGCCATTGGTTTACAGACTTAAATCATCGACCTTTGCATACACATAATATAGAAAGGTAATAAGATGATGGAGAACTTCAATTTTAATGAGAGAGTCGTTGGTATGCAGGCAGAGTTATATCGTTTTGCCTATAAGTTGACTACCGATTATGATTCGGCAAACGATTTGTTGCAGGAGTGCAACCTTAAAGCCTTTAGCAATAGAGAGAAACTGGTGATGACGGATAATTTCAGGGCATGGATGTACACAATCATGCGCAATATCTTTATCAATAACTTCAGAAAGTCGGCACATGAGGTGATGCTGACCACACCGGAATATGACGAATATCTGAAACATACCCTGCTGAGTCCCGATGCCGACCGCTTTGATACGATTTATGATCTGAAAGAGCTGCAACGTGTACTTAATTCCATGCCGAAGGAGTATAAAAAGCCCTTCTTTATGTTTGCTTCGGGCTTCAAATACAGGGAGATCGCCGATAAGATGAGACTTCCTATCGGGACGGTCAAGAGTCGCTTGCATTTCATACGTGGGAAACTTCAGGTGGAGCTGAAAGACTTTGTCTGAGTACAAGTCCGGGCACGAGATTTCCTAATAAAATTTCACTATGCTATAACAAATATTTAAGGAATCTCTTGCTCAAATTTAACTGATAGTTTGTATATTTGCAGTCGAAATGAAATATACATATCAACAGCCATGCGAAGTACTGTAGGCAATAGGGATAAACGGAAACTGCCTACTCCGCCAATAGCGGAAGTCGGCGTATTTGTTCTTTTTCGTTCCGTTTCCTGTTCCTTTCCCTTTTTTCCTACTTCTTCTTTCTTCCCGGTTGCTTTTATTTCCTTTCCTTTTATTTATTCCGATTCTCCTCACTTAATACATAATAACAATGGAATCCTTGAAACATGAATGTGGTGTGGCAATGATACGTTTGCTGAAACCACTGGAATATTATCAGCAGAAATACGGTACATGGATGTATGGGCTCAATAAGCTCTACCTCTTGATGGAGAAACAGCATAACCGCGGGCAGGAGGGAGCCGGACTTGCCTGTGTGAAACTGCAAGCAAATCCCGGCGAAGAATATATGTTTCGCGAACGTGCCATGGGGGCGGGAGCCATCACCGAGATATTCGATACGGTAGGAAGCAATTTTAAAGGTCTTACACCGGAGCAATTGGCAGATGCCGATTATGCTAAACGTTGCCTGCCTTTTGCCGGAGAGGTCTACATGGGGCATTTGCGTTACAGCACTACCGGAAAGAGTGGTCTGTCTTACGTACACCCCTTCTTGCGGCGCAATAACTGGCGGGCTAAAAACCTTGCCTTGTGCGGTAACTTCAATATGACGAACGTGGAAGATATATTCGAACAGATTACTGCCATCGGGCAACACCCGCGCAAGTATGCCGATACGTACATCATGTTGGAACAGGTGGGGCATCGCCTTGACCGTGAAGTGGAACGTCTTTACCGGAAGTTTGAGGACGAGGGTTTGCGGGGGATGGAGATTACTAATGCCATTGAAGATAATATCGACCTTGCCAACGTACTGAAGAAGTCGAGCCAGATATGGGACGGCGGCTATGTCATCTGCGGATTGACGGGTAGCGGAGAGTCTTTTGCTGTGCGTGACCCTTGGGGAATTCGTCCGGCATTTTGGTATATGGACGACGAGATTGCGGTGCTTGCTTCCGAACGTCCTGTGATACAGACGGCATTGAATGTATCGGCAGAATCCATTAAGGAATTGCAACCCGGTCAGGCATTCTTCCTCAACAAAGCAGGCAAGATGCGTCTGGCACAAATTAATAAACCGAAAGAGTACAAGGCATGCTCATTTGAACGCATCTACTTCAGTCGTGGTAGTGATATGGATATATATAAGGAGAGAAAGCAACTCGGTGAACAGCTGGTGGAACCTATCTTGAAAGCTGTTGGTCATGATGTGAAGCATACAGTGTTCTCATTCATTCCCAATACGGCGGAAACAGCCTTTTACGGTATGCTCGAGGGGTTTGATAACTACCTGAACGAGCAGAAAGTAAAGGAGATAGAGGCACTCGGTCACAACCCGGATCATGAAGAATTGGAACGGATATTATCGTGGCGTATCCGTAGTGAGAAGGTGGCTATCAAGGACATCAAACTTCGCACGTTCATCGCCGAAGGCAACAGCCGGAATGACCTTGCCGCCCATGTGTACGATATCACTTATGGCAGTCTCGAGCCTTATAAGGACAACCTCGTTATCATCGACGACAGTATCGTACGCGGTACAACCTTGAAGCAAAGCATCATCGGCATTCTCGACCGTCTGCATCCGAAGAAGATTGTCATCGTGAGTTCGTCGCCACAGGTGCGCTACCCTGATTATTATGGTATTGATATGGCACGTATGAGTGAGTTCATCGCTTTCCGTGCTGCCATCGAACTGTTGAAAGAACGGGATATGAAAGATATTATCGCCGCAGCTTATCGCAAGAGCAAGGATCAGGAGTCATTGCCGAAGGAGCAGATGGTGAACTATGTGAAAGAGATATACGCACCTTTTACGGATGATGAGATTTCTGCCAAGATGGTGGAAATGCTTACTCCTGCCGGAACTCAGGCAAAGGTACAGATTGTCTATCAGACGCTTGAAGGTTTGCACAGGGCTTGCCCTACGCACAAGGGGGATTGGTACTTCTCCGGTGATTACCCTACTCCGGGTGGGGTGAAGTTGCTCAACCGGGCGTTTATCAATTATATCGAGAAGGTGTATCAGTTCTAGGAGAGTCACAGACCCTTCTGTTTCGCCAAACGATGTCTAAGAGCTTGGTTCGCGGATAACGCGGATCAATCAGATGAATACGGATTTAACAGATCCGTGTAAATCAGCTCAATCCGCGTTATCCGCGAACCATCGGTTTTGAAGGAAGTAAGAATAACAATAATATAACATATATAAAGGAGTAATGCAACAAAAAGATGTAACCTTAATCCTCGACGACGGGAGCCGATTCAGCGGTAAGTCGTTTGGCTACGAGAAGCCGGTAGCCGGAGAAGTGGTGTTCAATACGGCCATGACGGGTTATCCCGAGAGCCTGACAGATCCTTCTTACGCAGGGCAGTTGATGACCCTGACTTATCCGTTGGTGGGTAATTACGGAGTACCTCCGTTCACCATCGAAGCGGACGGAATCCCCACCTTTATGGAAAGCGCGAAGATACATGCCGAGGCCATCATCGTGGCAGACTACTCGGAGGAGTACAGCCATTGGAACGCTAAAGAGAGCCTTGCCGAATGGTTGAAACGCGAACAGATACCGGGCATTACAGGTATTGATACTCGTGCGCTCACTAAAAAACTCCGCGAACACGGAGTGATGATGGGACGTATTGTGTTTGAAGAAGTGGAGAGCGGAGAGTTGAAAGTGGAGAGTTATGAGGATATTAACTATGTAGACCGTGTGAGTTGCAAGGACATCATTGTCTATGCCGGAGGTGAAAGCTATGCTTACAGCATCGACACTCCCACAGCCGAGCTTAACTCTCAACTTTCAACTTTCAATTCTCAACAGAAGAAGAGAGTAGTGCTTGTGGATTGCGGTGTAAAAGCGAATATTATTCGCTGCCTGTTGAAGCGCGGCGTAGAGGTGATTCGTGTGCCTTGGGATTACGACTTCAACGGATTGGAGTTCGACGGATTGTTCATCAGCAATGGTCCGGGTGATCCTGATACCTGCGATGCTGCCGTACAGAATATCCGCAAGGCGATGCAGAACGAGAAACTCCCCATCTTCGGTATTTGCATGGGCAATCAGTTGCTTGCCAAAGCGGGTGGTGCGAGCGTATACAAATTGAAATACGGACACCGCAGTCACAACCAACCTGTGCGCATGGAGGGAACCAACCGCTGCTTCATCACGAGTCAGAATCACGGCTATGCAGTAGACAATAAAACATTGGGCGAAGATTGGGAACCCCTGTTTACCAATATGAATGATGGTTCCAACGAGGGCATTCGCCACAAGCGCAATGCATGGTTCTCGGCACAGTTTCATCCGGAAGCCGCGTCAGGACCTACGGATACCGAGTTCCTGTTCGATGAATTTGTCCGGTTGCTATGAACGCCTGTGTACCGGTACCCCGAAACGTACGTGTATCGATACCCCGAAACACATACGTTTCGGTACCCCAGAACACATACGTTTCGGTCGACCAAACTAAAAGAGGGGAACTCCTCCGTCGCTTTGCACAACCTCCTCTATAAACAGAGGAGGAGCTTTGGATAGCTTTGGTTATCATCGCTTGGCGAAACAAAAGGGTCTGAGACCTAAGCTCTCCCTCTGTTTATAGAGGGAGTACCCCGTAGGGGGGAGGGAGTTCTTAAAGTAGAGAGTTTCTCGAACAAAAGTAACGAATGAATATATAATGGATAATAACAACCATACAAACCAACCGCATCTGCAGGAACAACGCCGTCAATTACGTAAGGAAAGTACTCCGGCGGAGGTGATGTTGTGGAAGATGCTCAAGAATAATCAGGTGGAAGGTGTGAGGTTTCGTCGTCAGTTCAGTGTCGACAACTATATCCTCGACTTCTATTGTCCGCAAGTACGTTTAGCCATCGAACTGGATGGCGAGGTGCACAATCAAGCCGGGGCTGCTTATTCTGATGAGGAACGGACGCTTTATTTGAAGGAACGATTTAATATAAAGGTAATACGTTTTGAGAATAGCGAGGTGTTTGACTATCCGGAACGTGTGGTTGAAGAAATACGTGAAGAACTCCTCCGTCGCTTACGCGCCACCTCCTCTATGAACAGAGGAGGAGTTTAAATAGTAAATAATAAAATAATAAAAAGATATGAAAGACAAGAACATAAAGAAAGTCCTGCTGTTAGGTTCCGGTGCGCTGAAGATAGGCGAGGCGGGAGAGTTTGACTATTCAGGCTCGCAGGCACTCAAGGCGTTGAAAGAGGAGGGGCTGGAAACCATCCTCATCAATCCGAATATCGCAACGGTGCAGACCTCCGAAGGTGTGGCGGATAAAGTTTACTTCCTGCCCGTGACCCCCTATTTCGTGGAGAAGGTCATAGAGAAGGAACGTCCCGAAGGTATCCTGCTGGCATTCGGCGGACAGACGGCATTGAACTGCGGTGTGGCACTCTACAAAGAAGGTATCTTGGAGAAGTATAACCTGAAAGTGCTTGGTACCCCCGTGCAGGCAATCATGGATACGGAAGACCGTGAATTGTTTGTTCGTAAGCTCGACGAGATCGATGTGAAAACCATCAAGAGCGAAGCGGTGGAGAATATCGAGGATGCCCGTCGTGCGGCTGCCGAACTTGGTTATCCCGTCATCATCCGCGCTGCATACGCACTCGGCGGACTTGGTTCCGGCTTCTGCGACAACGAGCAGGAACTCGACATACTTGCCGAGAAAGCCTTCTCTTTCTCCCCGCAAGTGTTGGTGGAGAAGTCGTTGAAAGGTTGGAAAGAAGTAGAGTATGAGGTGGTACGCGACCGCTTTGATAACTGTATTACGGTCTGCAACATGGAGAACTTCGACCCGCTCGGCATCCACACGGGTGAGAGTATCGTCATTGCTCCGTCACAGACGCTTACCAACAAGGAATATCACAAGCTGCGCGAGCTTGCCATCCGCATCATCCGTCATATCGGTATCGTGGGTGAGTGTAATGTGCAGTATGCTTTTGACCCTGAGAGCGAAGACTATCGCGTCATTGAGGTCAACGCCCGCCTGAGCCGTTCATCGGCATTGGCATCTAAGGCAACCGGCTATCCGTTGGCATTCGTGGCTGCCAAGTTGGGCTTAGGCTATGGGCTGTTCGACTTGAAGAACTCCGTGACCAAGACTACCAGCGCGTTCTTCGAGCCTGCCCTCGACTACGTGGTCTGTAAGATACCCCGTTGGGACTTGGGTAAGTTTCATGGCGTAGACCGTGAGTTGGGTAGCTCCATGAAGTCCGTAGGCGAGGTGATGGCCATCGGACGTACCTTCGAGGAGGCCATCCAGAAAGGACTTCGCATGATAGGTCAGGGTATGCACGGCTTCGTAGAGAACAAGGAACTGGTTATAGAGGACATTGACAAAGCCCTCCATGAACCTACCGACAAGCGTATCTTCGTTATCTCCAAAGCCATGCGTGCCGGCTATACCGTAGACCAGATACATGACCTTACCATGATTGATAAGTGGTTCTTGCAGAAACTGAAAGGCATCATGGATACGGACAATGAATTAAGGAGTAAGAGTGAAGAGGTAAAAGGGGATGAAACACTCTTAACTCTTCCTTCTTCCCTCTTAACTAAAGCGAAGCGACAGGGCTTTACCGATTTCCAGATAGCCCGTGCACTCGGTCTGGACCACCACATGGATAGCGAGGAGGCTATTTTGAAAGTTCGTGCCTATCGCAAAAGTCTCGGCATCCTTCCGGTGGTGAAGCAGATAGATACCCTTGCTGCCGAATATCCTGCGCAGACTAATTATCTCTATCTGACATATAACGGCACAGAGAATGACGTCACTTACTTGGGCGACCATCGTTCCATTGTTGTGCTTGGTTCGGGTGCTTATCGCATCGGCTCCAGCGTGGAGTTCGACTGGTGTGGTGTGCAAGCGTTGAACACGATCCGTAAGGAGGGTTGGCGCAGTGTAATGATTAACTATAATCCCGAAACCGTGTCGACCGACTACGATATGTGCGACCGTCTCTATTTCGACGAACTTACCTTTGAACGGGTGATGGACATCCTTGAACTTGAGAACCCGCACGGTGTTATCGTGTCCACCGGAGGTCAGATTCCGAATAACCTTGCCATGCGTCTCGATGCCCAGCAGGTGAACATACTCGGCACTACCGCTAAGAGTATTGACAATGCCGAAGACCGTGACAAGTTCTCTGCCATGCTCGACCGCATCGGTGTAGACCAACCAGAATGGAGTGCACTTACTTCGATGGAGGACATCAATGCGTTTGTGGCAAAGGTGGGTTTCCCCGTCCTTGTGCGTCCCAGCTATGTACTTAGCGGTGCAGCGATGAACGTTTGCTCTAATCAAGAGGAACTGGAACGTTTCCTTCGTCTCGCTGCCAACGTTAGCAAGAAGCACCCGGTAGTGGTTAGCCAGTTTATCGAGCATGCCAAAGAGGTGGAAATGGATGCTGTAGCAGATAAGGGAGAGATTATAGCTTATGCTATCAGCGAACATATTGAGTTTGCCGGCGTACACTCTGGTGACGCTACGATACAGTTCCCGCCACAGAAACTTTATGTGGAGACGGTGCGTCGCATCAAGAATATCTCTCGTCAGATAGCTAAAGAATTGAATATCTCCGGTCCGTTCAACATTCAATACTTGGCGAAGGACAATGACATAAAGGTGATTGAGTGTAACCTACGTGCCAGCCGTTCGTTCCCGTTTGTGAGCAAGGTGCTGAAGCTGAACTTCATCGAGCTTGCTACTAAGGTAATGCTTGGCATCCCCGTAGAGAAGCCCAACAAGAATATCTTCGAACTGGATTATGTAGGTATCAAGGCAAGTCAGTTCTCTTTCAACCGTTTGCAGAAGGCTGACCCGGTACTTGGTGTGGATATGGCGAGTACAGGTGAAGTGGGTTGTATCGGTAGTGACACATCTTGTGCCATTCTCAAGGCGATGCTTTCCGTAGGCTATCGCATCCCGAAGCAGAACATTCTGCTCTCCACAGGTAATATGAAGCAAAAAGCCGATATGATGGATGCCGCAAGACTTTTACAGCAGAAAGGTTATAAGTTATTTGCCACTAAAGGTACACACCAAACCCTTGCCGAAAGCGGTATAGAGAGCACTTTAGTCTACTGGCCGAGTGAAGAAGGACAACCGCAAGCATTGGATATGCTCCATCGCAAGGAGATTGACATGGTCGTGAATATACCCAAGAACCTTACTGCCGGCGAGCTCGATAATGGTTATAAAATACGCCGCGCCGCCATCGACTTGAATGTTCCGTTGATAACGAATCCAAGATTGGCAAGCGCTTTCATCAATGCGTTCTGCACGTTGAGCGTGGATGATTTGGCTATTAAATCATGGGATGAGTATAAGTAGGAAGGAGAGGTTTATGCCACGATTATATGTGCTATTATTTGCTATTGTCTTCTGTTTATATTCTCGAGCACAGGATATGGAAGAATATCGGACTGTTGATAGTCTTGCTCTTGCCATACCTGATGCCCGGACGCATTCCACAGAAGCGATAGCAAGTTATATCAACCGTCACTTTACTACTACAGATGATAAACTGCGTGCTGTCTATACATGGCTTGCCTATAACATTCGTTATGATCTCAGTATGCTTAAACTGACGGAGCAGGAAAAGGATGTGGATGCTCTTGTCAGTCATGCACTGAAGGAGAGGCGGGGAGTCTGCTTTCAGTTTGCCGGGTTATTTCACGAGATAGCCGGAAAGCTGGGTGTGAAAAGTTATACGGTGAGCGGCTATACCAAAAAATATGGTAAGGTGATGGACGATTCCCACCAGTGGGTGGCTGCACAGGTCGGTGATGATTGGTATTTCTATGATCCGACATGGGCTTCGGGTTATCGTGATGAGAAGACCAAGAAGCAGGTACAACACTTTAATGGGGCCTACTTCAGAGTGTTGCCGCAAGAGTTGATTCAGTCACATATGCCTTTCGATCCTCTTTGGCAGTTCTTGGATTATCCTTTGACTTATCCGGAATTTGATGTAGCGGAAACAATACGTATGGATAGTGTCTATTTCAATTGGCGGGATACATTGGCTGTGTATGAACGCGGTGACGAACGGACATACTTGCTGGATGAAACGAGGCGTATGCGTGCCAATGGCACTCCCAACCGGTTAGTGGAGGAGAAGATTGCATTGAATGATCATAACATATCGGTTGATAGTTATAATAACGATGTTGTGCTTTTTAATGAAACCGTTAAACTCTACAATAGCAGTGTAGAACAGTTGAATCGCTTCATTCATTATCGCAATGCCACCTTTGTGCCTGAAAAAGAGGAAAGTGAAGTACGGGGTATGCTTACTGTTTGTGATGAAAATATTGGGAAAGCCTTGTATAATCTTTCTATTATCAGGATGAATGAGGGTGAGATTGCTACGGCTGTGGCGAATTTAAAACGGCAGATTATCACTCTTCATGCAGAAGTCGGGAAACACCAAGCGTTTTTGGATACCTATTACAGTACTCCGTTGGAGAATCGTAAATCATTGTTTCTAAAGCCTTGAAAGGGAAGCATGTTAGAACTATAGCTATTGTTTTGTATATCATGTAAAAAAAGTCTATATATTGTATGGTATTGTGCGAAAAGTTTTTCTATCTTTGATTCGCTAATAACTTAAAATAATGGACGACAAAAGGAAGTTAGAGGAACTGCAGCAGGAAATTGCACAGCTCAAGAAAGAAAACAAGGTATTGCACGACGAAAACAAAGCCCTCAGAGAAGAAGGCGGTAAGTCTGCTACGTTTAAAGAAAAATATGCCGTTAAGATATTGGAGTCATTACCCGATATGTTGACGGTATTTGATCATATGGGATATAACGTCGAAGTTGTGTCCAACGAGGAAAGTAATCATGTAGGGATAAGCAATGCTGAATTAATAGGGCGTAAAATGTGCGATATTGTTCCGGAAGAAGCGTATCGAAATATCTGGAGCAATATGCAACGGGCAATCAATACCGGCAAAGTTTCGGCGGCACATCACGAATTGGATGTCAATGGAGAACACCATTACTACGAGAACCGTATATTTCCGCTTGATGAGAAATATGTACTTATAATGTGCCGTGATATTACCTCACGTGTAGATGTAGAAAGTGAGATGCAGACCTATAAACGGGTGCTTGACCGAGTGAGTGACAGTGTATTGGCACTTTCGACGGATGGCACGTTGGTCTATGCTAATAAGAAATTTATAGAGGAATATCACGTCACGCAGGAGTTGGGGAAACAGAAAATTTACGATCTTCCCGTGACGATTAATACCCCTGAATTATGGGCGGCAATGTTGGAAAGAATCCGTAACCATGGGGGAAACTACTCCTACCGTGCTGATTATCGTAAGTCGGGTAAGAATAGTATTTGTCAGGTCTCTACTTTCCTTAACCGTCAGGGACAGGAAGAAGTTGTGTGGTTTTTTACACAAGACATTACTGACGTTATCCATTTCCGTGACGAGCTTCGCGAGCAGAATTACTTGTTGGAGAGTATCTTGAATAACATACCTGTCTACCTTTTTGTTAAAGATCCTGCAAATGAATTCCGTTACCTCTACTGGAATAAAGCCTTTGCAGCCCATTCCGGTATACCTGCATCCAAAGCTATCGGGCATACAGACATTGAAATATTCCCCAATAGGGAAGATGCCGATAGGTTTCATGCTGACGACCTTGAGGTAATACGTACTAAAAAACGGATGGATATGCAGGAAACGTACGTTTCCACTAGTGGGGAAACACGTGTTGTACAGACGATGAAAACACTTGTACCGATGGATGGTCGTGAATCTCTTATCATTGGCATCTCGTGGGATGTAACCGATATGGAGAACATTGAACAGGAATTGATTAAGGCACGTATCAAGGCTGAACAGTCTGATCACCTTAAAACCGCTTTCCTTGCTAATATGAGTCATGAGATTCGTACGCCGCTTAACGCTATTGTAGGCTTCTCTAAATTGCTTACTGAAGCAGACAACCCTGAAGATGAGAAACTCTATTCTGACATTATCAACCAGAATTCCGAAATCTTGCTGCAGCTCATTAACGATATTCTTGATCTTGCCAAGATAGAGGCTGGTACATTGGAATATGTTAAGCATCCGATGGATCTTGGTGAACTGTGTCGCAATGTTTACGAGATACATAAAACCCGTGTACAAGATGGCGTGACATTGGTGTTGGACAATGATAAAGATGCGCATCTGATTATTAACGAAGATCAGAATCGTGTTATGCAGGTTGTTACTAACCTCATTAATAATGCTATCAAGTTTACCATGAAAGGTGAGATTCATTTCGGTTATGAGGTGAGGGATGATGTTATTGACTTCCATGTCTCCGATACCGGTATGGGTATACCTGCAGACAAGGTAGATCGTGTATTCGATCGTTTTGTCAAGCTAAACGATTTTGTACAGGGAACCGGGCTTGGTCTTGCTATCTGTAAGATGATACTCAAGAAAGCGGGAGGAAATATCAGTGTCACTTCGGAAGAAGGTAAAGGTACTACATTCCATTTTATTGTACCCTATGAAATGGGGCGCTGTCGTGCTGAAATACAGAAAAATACCAAGCAAAAAGTAGATATGCAGAATCTTTCAGGAGGAATGAAAACTATCCTTATTGCTGAGGATGTAGATAGTAATTATCTGTTGTTAAAGTCGATTATTGGTAAGTCCTATAATCTATTATGGGCGAAAGATGGCGAACAGGCGGTTAAAATGTTTAAGGAAAATGATCCTGACTTGATCTTGATGGATATTAAAATGCCGAATATGGATGGTTTGGAAGCCACCCGAATTATTCGTTCCTATTCTATGCTAATTCCTATTGTAACCCTGACAGCCTATGCTTTCGAGTCGGATAGAGAACAAGCATTTGAGGCCGGTTGTAGTGACTTCCTGACTAAACCAGTTCAGTCTGGGGAATTAAAAGCTGTGTTGGGGAAGTATTTGGAATAATATAGAGAAAGGGGCTCCCATTAGTTGAGAGTCCCTTTTGTTCGTTTATACCGCGCATTTTATTTGATTTCGATAGTTTTTGTAGTCTTAACAGTTTCTTCAGGTTTACGCTTCGGAAGCTCGATAGTTAAAACGCCATTTTCTACTTTAGCGTCGATTTTGTCTTTATCCACATCGTCAGGTAAGATAAGAGTCTGTTGATATTTGGAGTAAGAAAATTCACGGCGTAAATAGCGTGCTTCCTTATTCTCATCTTTTTTTTCCTCTTTTTTCTCCATTGAGATAACCAAGTCGTTATCCTCGTTTACATGGATGTTGAAATCCTCTTTCTTCATTCCTGGAGCAGCTACTTCAACCTTATAATCTGTAGCAGATTCAATTACGTTGATTGCAGGAGCTGTTGCGTTAGCTTTAACCATCCAATCGTTATCAAAGAAATCATTAAAAATACTCGGTAACCAATTCTGAGTTCTTCTTACAGGCATCATAGTTCTAATCTCCTATTATTTAGTTATACATTAATTGTTTCTAAACTTCGGTTTTTTCAACCGTCGTTCACTGATAATAATGCAAATGAAGTGCCAAAAGTTCATTCTGACATTTTGTATCTAAATAATGTCCTTATAATGCAATAATGTCTTATAATATGACAAAATATGCTGTATTATTAAAATAATGAAGCATTTGTTTAGATAAGTTTAAATCTTATCCGAAGAATGCCATTGTTATAATCATAGCTGATTATCTTAAATATTCCTATTTCTGAAGTGTTTTCTACATGCGTACCGATACAAAGGCATTCATCATAGTCGCCTACATGTATGATACGTACAGTTTCAGAAGCATTTTCCGGTAGACGTTTCATATCAAACCGTCCAACAGCCTCTTCTTGGGTGATGAATTCAGTAGTGACGGGTAAATGTTGTGCTATTACTTCATTAACCGTTTTTTCTATCTTCTCAATATCCTCTTCACTTGGTTGCTGTGGCAAAGCAAAATCCAATTTGCTCTTTTTCCTTTCAATATGTGCGGAGACTGCCCTTCCGCATCCGAAAAGGTTCACCATTGTACGGTTTACAATATGTTCGCAAGTATGCATCGGCGGATGTTCCTGCTTGTTGTGATCGTTGAGTTGAATTTGTTGTTCCATAAGTTACTTAGTACGATTAATAATATATTGATTAAACATTTCCATATGGAGACCTGTACATTTAACTTTTACAATATGTTGTTTATCTGTTAAAAAGCAGGTGGGGGTAGCTTGTGCGCCATATTTAATTTTCATAGGACTTGCATCTTGTTTGAAGTCTGAAATGAAAATATATTCTGAAGGATATTCTTCTTTTAATTTTTGTAAGTCCTCCAATGAACTACAAGGCCAGTATACTAAAATCAAGAGATCGTTGCGTGACGTTTGATTATATAATAATTCAAGTTGTTCACGTCCTTGCTTTCCCATGCAGCCGAGTCCACCATAAAGTATAAGTAGTTGTTTGCTATTTGTTATATTCCAGTCAAATTCTTTCCCGTTTATTTGAACACAAGGAAAGTTATAAATCAAATCGCCCTCTTGAATCTGTTTGGTTTGTAGATGTTCCCTGATATTTTTGCCGTAAAAAGATTGCTGAATCTGAGTATCAAGCGAATTTAATATGTTTTCCAAAGTATCTTTGGATATATCAAGGCGAGTCATGTATAAACGTTGTAGTCCACTGGGTACTGATGCATATTTGATTGCTAACTCTATATTGGTTTTAGATGCCTTCTCTAAAATTTCATCGAAGATATTCTGGATACTGTCTCTTTTATCAGGCATTGTTTCCCAATACTGACTTAATGTATTTTGCTGATTCTCAAAATTACTCCATAAAATACTGTCTTCTTTTAGATAGTTAGCTTCAGTTATTATCTCTTGTGAATGGAGTTTTGTAATACTCAATAAACATATACTTACTAAGTATAATTTGTTTATAATAGTATTTTTAATGTTTTGAATTGTTGTTTTAGTCATCTTCTTTGTTTTTTGTAAAGGTAGAGCTATATTTTGAAATGTGAAAGAAATGCATCATTTTTCAGATTAGAGAGTATTTTTAAATTCTTCTTTAAAACGATGGGAAGTTGTGGATTGTCGACCACATGTTCGTATTTCAAAGAAACGGACTGTATAGACATAAAAAAAGGAGTCACGCTTGACTCCAACCTTTGTTAACCTTAAATCTAATACTATGAAAAACACATTGCAAAGATACGGACTTTCGGATAATCTGCAAATATTTTGCTTTGAAATGTATGCTTTATAACATGATTTAGTATTTTGCCATTATAAATGTTTATATAGATAAAAGAAAACTGTTTGTTTTGATTGCCTGTTATTGTTTTTGATCGCATCCTTTTTTACTAAAACTGGAAATAAATGAAAGGTTGAACGTTTCCGGATTGGAATTGGATAACTAATTGTACGGTAATGGTGAAAATGATAACTTTCACTATCCAAGAGGCATTAATAAAATACGTTTTAACTTTTTCGTATTGCTGCATGCGAATACAATGGAAAAGATAGATGAGAAGAATGAATATGCACCAAGTAGTTCGTGCCTGGAAAAAAGGCAAGCAATGTGCCAAGTCGAAATCTTGTGCTATGTGCTTGATTAATAAGATGCCTTGTTGCAGATTCTCAGCCCGGAAGAATATCCATAAGAAACTGACGAATGAAAAGGTAAGTAACCACGAGAAGAAATTGAAGACTGGAGTATTGGGCAGCCGGTTTAACCATGGCTTATTGAGTTTCTGGATGATGAGACCTACTCCGTGAAGTCCTCCCCAAATAATAAACATCCACGAAGCTCCATGCCATAATCCGGCTATAAGCATGGTTGTTATATTGTTAAGGTAAGTGCGGAAACTTCCTTTTCGGTTGCCTCCTAAAGGGATATAAATATAGTCTCTCATCCAGGTAGACAGGGAAATGTGCCATCTTCTCCAAAACTCTTGCAGATTAGTAGATTGATAGGGAAGGCAAAAGTTCTTGCCTAAATCAAATCCCATGACAGAAGCTATTCCGATACTCATATCGCTATATCCGGAAAAGTCGCAATAAATTTGAGCACTATATCCTATGACGGCCATTACCCCCTCGAAACCGGAGTATTGTAACGGAGCATCGAACACCCAGTTATTGTATTGTGCAATGTAATCAGCAAATACTGCTTTCTTGATAATTCCGATGATGATAAGCCATAGTCCGCCATATATCATCTCTTTGCTGATGTATCTTTTACTCTGTATTTGTGGGAAGAACTTATCCGCCCTCATGATAGGTCCGGCAAGTATTAATGGGAAGAAAGACAGATAGAAGAGGTATTGCAGGAAAGAATTGGTCGGCTTAATTTTTCCCCGATATACATCAGTTATATAACTGATGGTTTGAAATGTATAAAAGGATATGCCGATAGGCAGGAATATGTCGAATGGCTGCAGGTTATTTGCCAGTAGATTATTCCATGTCTCAAGGAAAAAGTTACTGTATTTGAAACTGAACAAGATACCTGTGCTGAGGCAGATGGAGTAAATAAGGTAGAATCTTCTTTTCCATTGGCTTTGAGACTTATGAATAAGAATAGCCAATGCCCAGTCGATAAATGCAGTGCCGGGTAATATGAGAAACATAAATCCGTTAGCCCGATAGTAAAAGTATAGACTGAAAGCTGTAACATAAAGCATCATTTGCACTTTCTGCCTGCGTATGAGCGAGTAGACAGAAATAAATACGATAAATATGATCCAGAAAGTTCCGGAAGAAAACAATATCGGTTCTCGCGTCTGTAGAGAGAATACAGATTGTAGTGAAGTCAATATGTTGTTGAGGATTTCCATGCTTGTCATTATTTAATTGGTGCAAGCAAAATCGTATTTCCTTGCCGTGGGGCTTGTCTGTCGGGTTTGTCTAAACGGATTGGATATTTGCTTTCATGTACTATCCATGAAGCGATACTGTCCATCCATTGGGAGGCGGAAGCTAAAGTAGGATGTGCTCCGTCTGACGAACGTTCGAAAGATAAATTGAACGATGGGAAGAAACGACCTTCCCCTGTTTGCTCATAAATCATTCTATTGATACCGGTATCTTCTTTCCAATTGGGAGGTCCGATCCATATATAAGGCTTATTATCAATCTTTTTGATAATGCTTTGGATATATTTACTTCGTTTATCCAAGTCTCTTACGAATAACTCATTGGCACCAAGACATAATATAATGTAGGTAGGTTGGAACTGCTCTAAATAATAAGATAATGTATCTGTTCGTGCCCATAATCGGGTGGAAGAGCTATACCAGATTACATTCAAAAGCTCATGTCCATTGAGATAAGCATATTGTCTCATGCGTTTGCTGAGTCCTTCCAACATAGAGTCTCCGAAGAATAATATACGTTGTGAAGTAGTGTCTGTGGTGAGAGTGTCTTGTGGTGTGGAAGTAATCGTATCTGTTATAATAGGTATATCGGGGATGTTTTCTGCGGGAAGTATTTGTTTCCCTATTTCGCTTTTTTCCAGCGTGAAGTTGCCTATGGATATTTCTTTGTCGGATATGGAATAGGATAGTATGAATAGTAAAGGTATTACTAAAATACCGATTAGCTTTGCATATAAGAATCTTTCGGGCTTCTCCTTCTTCATATCTATCCACTTCAGATGTATGCAAATGTAAAATTATACATTGGCTTTTCCAAATGAAATAGTGGATTGTTAGTGTTTGGGCATAAAAAAAGGAGTACCGCTGTACTCCAACCTTTGTTAACCTTAAAATCTAATACTATGAAAAACATGCTGCAAAGATACGGACTTTTCTGTTGTTTGCAAACGTTGCATTCGAAAATATATGTTTTCTAACATAGTTTAATAGTTGGATTATTCGTATGCTTAATTCCTATTGGTTAAAAACTCCATTTCATTAGTTTTATGTATCTTTGCCTATCTATTTAGAAATACATAAGTTTATATAGCAATGGCATTTGAAGCAACAAAGAAGGAGTGGAGTGAGATTTATTCTGTTTTACGTCTTTTGTCGGACGGTGCAGTTTACGCCGGAACGTCTGAAGTAAAAAGGAATGAGGCCGAATATCTGCCTGTGGCAATGTTACAACGTGAAGAGCACGATGGTACACGTTGCTACATTGTAGAGGGTGACGATATTCATATAAAAGGTGAGAAGATTGATAAGTTGGTTCCTCGAGAAGATTTCGGTGAAGCGGCCGGACGTATACTTAAAGCCATGAAAGAATCTTCCGATGATAGCGTGGAATCCCCTGAAGGGGTAGAAGAGTTCTTGGATGAAGTGTTGATTTATGACCTTGAAGCAAAGACCGATGATCGTACGGATTATTATCTCTCTTTTTATACCGTGGACACACCGCCGATAGGTTTTTGTGTTCGTTCCCGTATCGGGTTGTTGGTTCCTTTGCTGGATGGGGGAAGAAGTGCCAATTTTAAATTTGAGTTGACCGGCGTGAAATTTGCCGTTCCTACGGTTAATAAAGTCAATGCTTTAGAGTCTCCCAATGAGGTGGTGGATCGTATGTTGATGATAGAACGCTTAGGTGGAATCTTAAAATACAACGATGTATCGGATAAAGTGTTTCGTTCCAATTTATTAATGATTGATCTTCATTTTCCCCGTTTATTGGCGGAAATGCTGCGGGTCATGCAGTTGGATGGTGTGACGAAAGTGAGTGAGCTGGTGGAAAAGATGAAAGAGATAAATCCGTTGAAGATAAAAGATGAGCTGATAAACAAACACGGATTCTATGAATTCAAGATGAAACAATTCTTGCTTGCTTTAGCGTTAGGGATGCGTCCGGCAAAGATTTATAATGGGGTTGATTCTGCCGTATCGGGGTTTATTTTTGTCGATGGTAACGGACAGTTACTTTGCTACCGGAAATCGGATAAAGAAACCTTCGAAGACTTCCTTTATTATAATACCCGATTGGAAAAGGGTTCTGTAGAGAAAGATAAGTATGGTTATCTGGAGAGAGAGAACGGGGTATATTATTTTAAATTGAATTTAAAGATCGGTTTGTTGAAAAGATAGAGAATTATGTCTTTGAATAATCTTTGAACTTGGTGGCCTGTATCTTTGAATCGTTCACCCTTGGAGAGCTTTTCGTTTAACCATGGGTAAACGACAGGTTGCCCATGCCTGAACGACAGGCTTGCCAAGGGCAAACGAATGGAAAGTGCAGACGAATAAATTTATCCGTCTGCTTTTTTGTTTATCAGTATGTGATCTTTAGGACTTTACCGTTCATCGCTTTCAATGAAAGCTCTGTTGCTTTGTAGGGTAGCATGCTGATTGTTTCTTGTTCTCCGGTCAACAAATCAGTTGCGGTATAATTCTCGTTTTGTGGTATACCCAGATAATCAAATGCGTGCGTAGGAATGTTTATGGCAATATTTACTGCAATCTCATCAAAATTCACGACAATCAGTAGAAGTTCCTGCTCATATTGGCGCATGAATGCGAATTGTTTGTGTTCATTGAACTTCCAGCCGTTCAGGTTGGCATACATCAGATCGAAAAACTTACCTTCGGAGATGGCTTTCTCTTCATTGCATAAATTAAGTAAACGATTGTAGAAAGCGTGCAATGCCTTTGCCTCCTCGCTCATCATCTTTCCGTCGAATTTTCCTCCGTTCCTCCATTGGCGAATGGTATTTATACTCCAATAATCGAAAATAGTAGTACGTCCGTCTCGTCCGCTGAAACCTTCCGTATCCATACCGCGCTCTCCAAATTCTTGTCCGAAGTAAATCATGACAGGATTTGTGTTTATACAAGCAGATACAATCATTGCAGGAATACCACGATGCCCGCTTCCTGCAAAAAAATCAGAGGCAATACGTTGCTCATCATGATTTTCCATGAAATTGAGCATCTTTTTTTCTATTCCTCCCAGGTTTTGCCAACAGCGTGTAATGGCTGTTGCTGATTCATATCCGCAGGTGATGCCGCGTAAAGTGTCATAGAGACCAACTTTATCGTATAAATAATCAAAATGTCCTTTGAAGAGATAGTTATGATAATCTGCCGGATTATATACTTCGGCAATGAACAGCATATCAGGATATTCCTTTTTGACTTGCGGAATCACCCATTCCCAAAATTCTACAGGAACCATTTCTGCCATATCACAACGGAAAGCATCGATATCTTTAGAAGCCCAGAATAGTAGGATCTCTTTCATTTTCATCCAAGTATCCGGAATCGGGTTAAAGTGACAGCCTCCTCCGTTTGCATAATCCACACCGTAATTTAGCTTCACGGTTTCATACCAATCGTTTATGCATGGATAGGCATCGAAACGATTGTTTCCCGTAGCTTTGGCCGGGTATTCATAATAGGGCTCTTCGGCTCCGGCTTGCATATTAAACTGGCCTTTTAATGAAGTGGATGGGATATAATAGAAATTGTTGTATGCACTGAAGGCTTGCGATGAGTCATCCGTAGCTCCAAGATCTGTTATACCATCAGGTTTTGCATCCGATTCATATTGGCGGGCAACATGATTGGGAACGAAGTCGATAATAACTTTTAGTCCGGCACGGTGTGTACGTTTTACCAGATTCTCAAACTCTTTCATTCGTTTGAAAACATCATTGGCCAAGTCAGGGTCTACGTCATAGTAGTCTTTAATGGCGTATGGTGAACCGGCTTTACCTTTTACTACGGCCGGATGGTCGGGACGAATACCGTAACGGCGGTAATCGGTTTGAGTGGCGTGTTCAATAACTCCGGTGTACCAAATGTGTGTAGTACCCAGTTTTTTGATTTCTCCTAAAGCCTTGGGAGTAAAGTCGGCAAATTTACCACACCCGTTATCTTCAATAGAACCATTCGTGATACAATGGTTGTTTGTATTTCCAAATAAACGGGTAAATACTTGATATATAATTATTTTATTTCTTTCAGCCATTAGATTTTGTCTGTATATTAGTATTGATTTATTTCCAGATAGTTCCTTTCTCTTGTATCAGTTTATCCAGTACTTCATTACCGGTTTTGTAACCTTGCTCAAATATTTCTTCGGCTTTCTCCAGCTCTGTGTTGCTATATCCCCTCAATCCATACGGCTCAATGAGTAAATCGCATATTTCCTTATCAGCGAATGTGTTTGCACGAAACATGAAATGATAAGAGCGCATGGCTATGTTGATTACATTCCTTTTATATTCTTTTGCAGCGATAGGACTGACGTTGACGGCAATTACTTTCTCGCATTCTTTTCGAATAATGGAAACCGGTAGATTCTTAAACACACCACCGTCTACATAGTCGGTGCCGTTTATCGTGACCGGAGCAAACATAACAGGCATACAACAGGATGCAGCGATACGTTCTGCTATTTTCCCTTTCCGGAATTGTACACTTTTACCATGGTCGAGGTCTGTTGCAGTAACAATAAGAGGAATCTTTAGGTCTTCCAAGCGTTTTGCTTTAAGGTTACTGTTGAGGAAATCCATGAAGTCGTTCAGCTTAAATAGTCCGGCTGTTGTTCTGGCCCAACTCGTTAAATCCATGAATTTATGATTGGAGAAAAACTCAACAACTTTATGTGGCTCATTCCCATCAGCATAAAACACCCCTGCCAAAGCTCCTGCACTAACTCCGGAAATAATATCCGGTTTAATATCATGCTCTAATAAGGCCTGCATTACTCCAAGATGTGCGAATCCTTTTATAAATCCTCCACTAAGTGCGTAGCCTACTTTATAAGGTTTGTCTGTATCAAAGTTGTTATAGTTACTCATATTGTTTTTCTCGCTTATTTTCTATAATCGGTACGAAATTAGTTAATTTATTGGAAGATAAAACAAAAAAAGACCGGACTTTTAGTAAGCTCCGGTCTTTTTTATGAATATTAAATTAAATTTACGCAATTCCGTGCGCATTTACGTTGCTGTCAATTTTCTTAATTAATCCTTGAAGTACATTGCCCGGACCACATTCCGTGAAATCGGTTGCACCATCGGCAATCATGTTTTCTACGGTTTGTGTCCAACGTACAGAGGCTGTAAGCTGGGCTACTAAATTCTTTTTGATTTCTTCAGGGTTAGTATGAGGTTTTGCATCTACATTCTGATAAACAGGGCACTTAGGAGTGTGGATTTCTGTTGCGTTGATAGCAGTTTCCAATTCTACTTTTGCCGGATTCATCAAAGGAGAATGGAATGCTCCACCTACTTTTAAAGGAAGTGCACGCTTTGCACCGGCAGCTTTCATCAATTCGCAAGCCTGATTGATTCCTTCAATAGAACCTGAGATAACAATCTGTCCCGGGCAATTGTAATTTGCAGGTACACAGACTTCGTTTTGGATAGAAGCACAGATTTCCTCTACTTTATCGTCCGGCAACGCAATGATAGCAGCCATTGTAGAAGGAGTTGCTTCACAAGCTTTTTGCATAGCCATTGCACGTGCGTAGACAAGTTTTAATCCGTCTTCAAAAGATAATGCCCCGGCGGCAACTAAAGCGGAGAATTCTCCGAGAGAGTGTCCGGCTGTCATTTCCGGTTTGAACTCATCTCCCATGCATAAAGCTGAAATAACAGAATGTAAGAATACAGCCGGTTGAGTGACCTTTGTTTGACGTAGGTCTTCGTCTGTACCCTCAAACATAATATCCGTAATGCGATATCCTAAAATTTCATTAGCCTTTTCGAATAATTCTTTTGCCAAAGGCGAGTTTTCATATAAATCTTTACCCATGCCCACAAATTGTGCGCCTTGTCCGGGAAATACGAATGCTTTCATAATTAATTATGTTTAATGATGTTTTTATAAGCGGCGCAAATGTAGCAATAAAATTCTAAATATTACTCATTTGTTTGGATTATGTGCATTTTTGTCGGGTTATAAAAATGGTTTAATGGGCCGTTTCCATGTCCTATCATTATATCTTTTCCTGCATCAATGGCATTTGCTACATACTCTTTAGCTTTGCTTACAGCTTCCGGCATATCAAGGCCGTAAGCAAGGAAAGTGGCGATAGAAGAAGACAAGGTACATCCTGTTCCGTGCACGTTTTTACTTTCTACATGTTGTCCTGTGAATATGTATGGTTTTTCCCTATCTTTAAGCTGTAATACATCATACATGTTTTCTCCACTTAAATGTCCTCCCTTTACTAAGACAGCCTTACTTCCAAAAGCCAATAACTCTTTGGATGCTATTTCCATTTCTTCCAGATTTTGTATCTTCTTCCCGGTCAGAACAATGGCTTCATCTAAATTAGGGGTGATCAGGTCGGTTAGGGGCATTAATTCTTTTGTAAGTGCTTCTATGGCATTGTCTTCAACTAGTTTACAACCACTGGTTGATACCATGACAGGGTCAAAGACAACATGTTGTGGATGGTATTTGCGAATACTTTCAGCGATAACATGTACTATTTCAATATCGTTGATCATGCCTATTTTTATTGCATCCGGCATAATATCGTCCATTACGGCTTCTATTTGTCCTCGAACATATTCTGAAGGAATGGCATGTATCGCCCGTACTCCCGTTGTGTTCTGAACTGTAATAGCAGTTATGGCAGTGGTGCCATAAGCACCTAATGCCGAGATTGCTTTTAAATCAGCTTGGATACCGGCACCGCCACTACTGTCGGAACCTGCTATACTTAATATGATTGGATATTTTTTCATTTGTAATTCAATTAATAGTCTGCAAATGTACATTTTTTAGCAAAAAGGTCGTCTTTAACCGAAATTTTTATTTTATTTTTAAATAAGTTTGAGCTCTTCTTGTGTAGTTTGATGAAATAGCTTACTTTTGTAAATTGTTAGAATGTCCAGTTACATAGTAAATTGTAATGTTAAATATTGAATGAAAAAGGTTTTAGTAAGTGGAGGTGCCGGTTTTATTGGCTCGCATCTTTGTACCCGGTTGGTTAATGAGGGGCATGAAGTGATTTGTTTGGATAACTTTTTTACGGGTTCAAAAAAAAATATTGAGCATTTGTTTGATAAACCTAATTTCAGATTAGTAGAACATGATGTGATTTATCCATATTGTGAAAAAGAGATTGATGAAATTTATAATCTGGCCTGTCCGGCTTCACCAATACATTATCAATATGATCCGATTCAAACAACGAAAACTGCTGTAATTGGTGCATGGAATATGTTAGGTCTTGCTAAACAAACGGGAGCTAAAATTCTTCAGGCTTCTACAAGTGAAGTTTATGGTGACCCGGTAGTTCATCCGCAGCCGGAGAGTTATTGGGGAAATGTGAATCCGATAGGGGAGCGTTCTTGTTATGACGAGGGTAAACGTTGTGCAGAAACATTGTTTATGGATTACCATCGGAAACATGGAATTAGAATTAAGATTGTACGAATCTTTAATACTTACGGTCCCAATATGTTAGCACATGACGGACGGGTTGTCTCGAATTTTGTAGTGCAGGCATTGAACAACAAGGATATAACAATATATGGTGATGGTATGCAAACGCGTAGTTTCCAGTATATTGATGATTTTATAGAAGGAATGGTTCGCATGATGGATTCTCGAGATGATTTTATCGGACCGGTTAATATCGGTAATCCCGGTGAGTTCACGATATTGGAGTTGGCTGAAAAAGTTATAAAACTAACAAATTCAAAATCGAAAATCATCTTTCAACCATTACCTTTTGATGATCCGAAACAAAGAAAACCGGATATTACGTTGGCAAAAAAAGAATTAGGCTGGGCTCCTTGCATTCCTTTGGACGAGGGCTTGAAGAGAATAATCTCTTATTTTAAAAGTGTAGATGTATAATATAAAGGTATGCTAAATAGTTGAGATATGGATATGGAAATAAATAGATCGGAATATAAAATTCTGATTGTCGATGATGTAATGTCGAATGTTTTGTTGCTAAAAGTATTATTGACTAATGAAAAGTTCAATATTGTTACGGCCACAAATGGTCAGCAGGCATTAGAGCAAGTAAAGAAAGAAAATCCGGATTTAATACTACTGGACGTTATGATGCCGGATATGAGCGGATTTGAAGTTGCTCAACGTTTGAAGTCAGACATTGAGACAAAGGATATCCCTATTATATTTTTAACTGCTCTTAATAGCACTGCCGACATAGTTAAAGGATTTCAGGTTGGTGGAAATGATTTTATATCTAAACCCTTTAATAAAGAAGAACTGATAATCCGTGTTACCCACCAGATCTCATTAGTTGCTGCAAAACGTATTATCTTGAAACAAACGGAAGAATTGAGACGTACCATAATGGGGCGTGATAAATTGTATTCTGTTATTGCTCATGATTTACGTTCTCCTATGGGATCTATCAAAATGGTATTGAACATGTTGATTCTGAATTTACCGAGTGAAGTGATTGGGAAAGATATGTATGAGATGCTGAACATGGCGAATCAGACTACGGAAGAAGTCTTTTCTCTCTTGGATAATCTATTGAAGTGGACAAAGAGTCAAATAGGTAAACTGAATGTTGTTTATCAAGATTTTGATATTGTAGGAGCTGTAAGAGGTATTTTGGAGATATTCTCAATGGTGGCTGCTGTGAAACATATTGATATAGAACTAAAAGGTGCAGATGAATTGAAATCCTTGGATGTACATGCAGATGTTGATATGTTGAAGACCGTGATGCGTAATTTAGTAAGTAATGCTATTAAATTTAGTAATCCGGATAGTAAGGTCATCGTACAAATTCATAAAGAAGAGGATATGGCTGTTGTTAGTGTAAAAGATAGTGGTTGTGGTATTAGCGAGGAAGATCAAGGTAAGCTTTTGCATACGGATACTCATTTTAGTACATTTGGTACAAATAATGAAGAGGGTTCGGGATTGGGCTTGTTATTATGCCAGGACTTTATTGTAAAGAATGGAGGAAAACTTTGGTTTGAATCTCAAAAAGGTGTTGGTTCTACCTTTAGTTGTTCTGTTCCTTTAACGAAATAAATAATCATAGAAAAGATTACCTGAGTTTGGTAATAATTTCGGATTAAGAACGAAGAATTTGTTTTCATATAGAGGAATGCAAATTCTTTGTTTTATTTTTGAGAAATTATTTTTTATAGTTCGACTTTCATAATGATCGGATTATGGTCACTCCATTTTAAAGATGGAGAATAGTATTCTATACCTTGAAGGTTATCTGAATGGAAAATATAATCAATACGAAGCAAGTGCAATAATCCCCTAAAAGTGTATCCATAACCTTTGCCGCAAGTCCTAAATCCGTCTTTTAGATTACTTTTTAATGTTCTGTAAGTATAGGAAGCTGGCGTGTCATTGAAATCGCCACAAAGTATGATAGGTTTTTCTGTTTTCGTGATGTATTTTTCTATTAATTTGGCCTGATTAGCCCGTATCTTTTGATTGTTTACGATTTGTCGATTTATATTTTCAAGAGCCTCTTTTTCTCTTTCGCTGTCACTGCTTTGTACTTCTTTGGCAAGGATATGACGGTTCCGATTAAGCTCTGTTGTTTGCATATGTACATTGAATAGCCGTATGTCTTTTCCTTTGACTTTAATATCCGTCCACATGCCGCAATTATTGCTATTATCGAAAGAAATGTATAAGGAATCTTTTATCGGGTATTTACTGAATATAGCAATACGTGTTCCGCCATTAGATTGTCTGGGAATATATTTATAAGGATATTTTTGAAAAGTATTATATAAGCTATCCATATTAAAATATCTATTTGCATTAAATTCTTGGAAACAAAGAATATCAACTTGCTCTTTTTGCATATACCCGGCTATTTGCTTTGCCGAGTATCCTGTAGGCTCATTATTGAAACCTCGTATATTATAAGTGGCTATTTTGATTGTGGGTTCTGTATTTTCTTTGTCAAAAGAATATTGGAACATTGAAGTGATAAATCCCCAATTAACCAATACGCCTATTAATGAAAACCATATCCATATTCTACCTCGTATCCACCAATATATAATATAAAACAGATTGATTAAAATAAGTATTGGAAGAATAGTTCCGATATACCCTAATAAAGGATGCTTATTAGGGTCTGTGTATGATGAGAAGGCACCGGCAACAGTTATTGCCATGAATGTTAATGAAATAATGATAGAACATAGATAAACTAATTTTGATACAGCTTTAGTCCCCATCTGTTTTAAATTATATTGGTTTCTTACTATGAAAATTTTATGCTCTTTTGGCTTTTTCCCATACACCACTCCCTTTTTTCTTCATTAAATAGAAGAAACCTCTAATTACATTGACGTTCATAAATAAGAAATAATAGGGTATGAATAAGAATTTGTTTTTAATAGATTTTGTAGATAAATAGTATCCCCATAATCCGGCTATATAAAATAGACATTGGAGAATTAGTATTATTATATATGGCAATGGATTATAACAGTATAAGGCTAATATAAGATTTATGGGAAATAAAAGAAATAATAAGATAGGAGTGAGAGACCATCTCAATACTCGATGTGATACATACTGAAAACTAAGCATTCCATAACGGAATATATTTAATAATGAACGTAGACGCCAGATAGATTGTAAACCTCCTGCAGCTATACGGACTTTACGCTTTTCTTCATCCTGCATACTAGCTGAAGCAGTTTCTATTGCATAGGCAGTATCACAATAAGCAATTTTATATCCTTTTTGCGCAATCCGGAGAGATAAGATGAAATCATCCAATAGTGTATCATTTTCCATCTTTTCGAATAACTCTTTTCGAATGGCAAATAACTCCCCTGCCGCACCTACGGCAGAGTACAATTGTGAATCTAGTGATTTTAAAGTAGATTCATATTTCCAATACAGTCCTTCTCCTCCGGCTGTGGCCCCATCCTTGTCTTTTACAAGAATACGTTTTTCTCCGGCTACACAGCCTACTTTTTTATTAGCAAAGCAATTTACAATTTCTCTTATAGACTCCTTGTTAATCATTGTATTAGCATCTGTAAACACAATGATGGGAGAGGTTACATATTTCATTCCACGATTGATTGCAGCCGTTTTTCCTCTCCGTTCAGGTTCGTATAATACAATTACATTTGAATATGCTTTTAGAAGTTCATTTGTTTTATCATTACTTCCATCAGTAACCCATACTATCTTTAATGCATTTTCGGGATAGTCTATTGCAAATGTATTTTCCATTTTGTCTTTGACCACCTCTTCTTCATTATATGCGGCAATAAATAAGGTTACTTCAGGCGTGTCTTGTTCATAATAGTATATGGGCTTATGGAATATATTTTTTAATTTGACCATAAAATACAATAAAATGCCATATCCTAAATAGGTATAAAAAATAACGAAAAGGCTTATCCAAAAAATGACTTCTAGAGTTTTCATATATTATTGTTTTTGCAAATGTAGATACATATTTCCATATTAAAAAGAATATTTTTTTATTTTCTTTTAATACTTAATTTAAATGCACTTTTTTTTATACTTTTGTACTGCTCTTTGCTAAAAATAAGAAAATCATTATATGTTCATAGTAATTTCTGTTATTGAGTTTTTGTTATTCATATGCTTTTCAATAAATATTATTTATTTATTGTTCTTCAGTGTAATGTCTTGTAAAAAATGTGAGAAGAATGCTGATCCTATATCTGTATATAAAAAGATTGCAATATTAATACCAGCCTACAGAGAAGATAAAGTCATATTAGAATGTGTAAATTCTTGTTTGCAGCAAAATTATCCGAAAGAAGCATATGATGTTGTAGTAATTTCAGATAGGATGAAAGATGAAACAAATAACTATTTGTCTTCTTTACCTATAGAGCTTGTTAAAGTCTTCTTTGAAAATAGCACAAAGTCAAAAGCCCTGAATTTAGCGATGGAACAGATTGGCGATTATGATATTGCTTTAGTTCTTGATGCAGATAATACGATTGAAAATGATTTTCTATGCCAAATAAATGAAATTTTTGCTAATCCGTCCGTACAGATTGTGCAGGCCCATCGTACAGCTAAAAATACAAATACGAATATGGCTTTATTGGATGCAGTAAGTGAAGAAATTAATAATAGTATTTTTAGGAAAGGACATGTTAATGCCGGTTTTTCGGCAGCATTGATTGGCTCGGGAATGGCTTTTGATTATTGCTTGTTTAAAGAAACAATGGAGTCAGTTGATGCGGTAGGAGGGTTTGATAGAGCTTTGGAATTAACTCTTTTATATAATGAGAAAAGAGTTCATTATTTGTGTGATGCAGATGTTTTAGATGAAAAAGTACAATATCGTGATGCTTTTTCTACCCAACGGCGCAGATGGTTGTCTGCGCAAGTTCACTATTTAATGCGTTTTCTAAATTATTTTCCGCAAGCTTTATTTAGTGGAAAATGGGACTTCTGTGATAAGCTTTTCCAGCAAATGAGTATTCCTCGTTTAATACTCTTAGGTTCTACTTTTATTATAGCAGTTTTATTCTCTTTTTTGAATTGGGATATTGCTATAAAATGGTGGATATTATTTGCTATTCTAATTTTTTCCTTATTTCTGGCAATACCACGTCGAATGTATAGTTGGCGTTTATTTGCCGCTTTGTGTGAGTTGCCTTATTCTTTCTGTCTTATGTTTTATAATCTGTTTCGCTTAAAAGGAGCTAATAAGAAGTTTATTCATACTTCGCATGGAGTAGAAAAATGAGATAATTATGTTTATAGGAAGATTTAATAGTAGTTTGCAATACCCGAAAGATTATCAGGACAGTCATCTGGAAGATTTAGTAACTGATGAGAATTTCTATTGTTGTAAAACTGTAGAATTTAAGGTATATTTTTTCGGAATGATTTATAATAGGTTTGAATTAGGTTATACTTCTACTGATAATAATGCGGAAATTGTTGCTAAGCTCTATAAAAATGGAGGATATAATGCTTTTTCTTCTTTAGATGGGACTTTCACTGTTATGTTTTATTTTGCAGATGGAACGATAGCTGTTATTCGTGACCATCACGGAACTCATTCTCAGGTATATTATAATGATAAATATTTTGCATCGTCATTATCATTACTTCGACAAACACCTGATTTTAGTATAGAGCCTAATTATTCAGCTTTAGGTTCCTTTCTTACCATTGGTTATATTGCGACTCCTGATTCTTCTTTCAAGAATGTATTTAAATTACCCGCAGGACATGTTTTAATAACGAAGGGAAACGACTGTGAGGTTAAAGTTATCTTTAATACGGATAATATAGAGCCAGTTACATCTGATAAAAGTTTGGAATCTTTGTCAGAGGAATATGGATATTTGCATAAAGAAGCGATACGTCGCCGAATAGGAGATAGTCATAATGTTGGTATTTTATTAAGCGGAGGATATGATTCCGGTTGTAATCTTGCTGCTCTTCGTAGTTTTTATGGCGGTAGTATTTATTCTTATTCTATTGGATTTAAAGGAGATAACTGGACTGAATTACCTTTGGCGCGTTGTATGTCTGAGACATTTCAAACGGTTCATCAGGAATATGAAATCAATGGGAGTGAGATAATGAATCTCCCGAAAATTGTGGAGTATTTAGGAGATCCGTTTGTAGAGGGTGGATTAATGGTAAATTACGCGGCCATGAGTATGATTGGTGATTCAAAACCGGATATTATCTTAGGTGGTGATGGTAGTGATCAATATTTTGGCACATCGGGAAGAGAAGTTGCATTACATTATTTAGCGGCTAAATATGGAGTGAAACTGATCTTAAACTGTATATATAAGATATTGAATCGTGCTCCTTTTGAAAAGAATATAAAACCGTATCGTGTTCGTTTTCATTTAGATAAGATATTGCATATATTGGATGGAGATTTATTTGGTTTTCCTACTTTTTTATTGAAAGACTTAATCTTGAGTGAGGACTTTATGTCTATATCTCATTCCTTAATTCCTGATTTGCGAAGTTTTGAACATTTGTATACTCAGCATACTTATAAAAGTGACATTGAAAAGATCATTAATCAGGTTATATTGTTTAAAGCTTCAAAAATGGCATCCATGTTTGGTAATCATATCGCTTTCCCTTATATGGATACTACTTTATATCAGTTTTTGCAAAGATTGCCGGTAGAGTATAAGTGTAGAGGTAATAGTGTTACGGAAATAGCTAGAGGACATGCTGTTGCCAAATTTTTATTGAAATATCGTTATAAGCCGATATTACCGGAGGTGATTACGACAAAGAAAAAGCAAGGAGGTTTTGCACCGATGCCTATATTTTTTAAAGATGCAGCTCAAAGAGCTAAATTAGCTGACTTTATTCTTTCTTCTTCTGTTACTGTAGATTATTTACGTAAAGATAAGATTGAAGAGTTTATTCGAAATTATGATAAAGAAGCGACTGAGACAGGGAAATGGTTTTGGTACAATCAGAATAAGGCTATACAATATTTTAATTTATTATCTTTGTCTGTATGGTGGGAGATCTTTGTGAAGGGTGAGAAAAATATTAGTTTTTAATACAGTTTTATCCTATGGTTTCGATAATAACTATTAATTATAATGGATATAAGGGTACATTTGAATAAATCTATATAAAGATAAACGCTTATTTTCAATTGTAAAAAGGAATATAGATGGTTTGTTAGATCTGAAATAATTAGTTATAATGGCTATAAATCAATTAAAAACAGGAGCATTATTATCTTATATATCAATAATTCTAAATAATATAATCGGATTATTATATACTCCTTTTATGTTGAGAATGATGGGACAATCTGAATATGGATTATACTCGTTGGTGGCTTCTGTCGTTGCCTATTTAACTATTTTAGATTTTGGCTTTGGTAATGCAATAATACGATATACTGCTAAATTTAGAGCTGAGAATAGATTAAAAGAACAGTATGAAATGTTTGGAATGTTTCTTTTTCTTTATTCTGCTATTGGTATATTTACTTTATTAATAGGGCTTTGCTTATATTTTAATGTGGATTTTTTATTTGAGCGTTCCATGAATATGGAAGAATTGAATAAAATCCGTATTATGATGTTACTAATGGTCTTTAATATTGCTATAACATTTCCTTTTAGTATTTTTGGTTCTATTATTACTGCTTATGAGAATTTTATTTTTCAAAAGGCTATAAATATTGTTCGGATTATTTTAAATCCTATTGTAATGTGTGTTATGTTATTGATGGGATATAGAGCTATAGGGATGGTAGTAGTAACAACATTATTTAATGTTTTAACTTTATTGATAAATTGTTGGTATTGTTATCATAGGCTCCATATTCATGTCATAATAGGACGTTTTAATTGGACTTTTTTAAAAGAAATAATGATCTATTCATTTTGGATATTTTTAAATGCCATAATGGATCGTATATATTGGAGTTCAGGGCAGTTTATATTGGGTATATACGCGGGAGCCAAAGCTGTTGCTATTTATGCTGTTGCTATAAGTTTGGAAAATATATATATGAGCTTTTCTACAGCTATTTCTGGAGTTTTTCTTCCGAGAATAACTTCTATGATTACTCAGAAAGAGAATGAAAAGTCAATGTCTGATTTATTTATCAGGACAGGGAGAATTCAATATATTATTATGTCATTTATATTGATTGGATTTATACTTTTCGGAAAACAGTTTATTATAATTTGGGCTGGTAGTGATTATTCTGAAGCATATTATATAACTTTGCTGTTTTTTGTCCCATTAACAATTCCATTAATTCAAAATTTAGGCATAACAATTTTACAGGCGCGTAATCAAATGAAATTTAGATCTGTGTCATATGTAATAATAGCCATTATAAGTTTAGGCTTATCTGTTTTTTTAGTAAGATATTATGGTGGGATAGGTTGTGCATTAAGTACTGCATTTGCATTGTGCATAGGTCAAATATTGATAATGAATATTTATTATTTTAAGAAAGTTAATATTGATATTCCTGCTTTTTGGAGAGAGATTGGGAAGATGTCTGTTGTTCCTATTTTGATTGGTATAGTTGGATATGTTTTATTAAACTATTTTCGGATTGAATCAATATTAACTTTATTTTTAGGCATAGTTCTTTTCTCTATAATTTATTTACCTGCTTTTTGGCATTTAAGTATGAATAGCTATGAACGTAACCTCTTCTTAAAGCCTTTAAAAAAAGTCTTAAAAAAATGATTATATGATCGATTAATAGAAAAATATTGAAACCCAATTGAGGTGGGGTGCTTTAAAAAGTGATAGTTGTAGGTTTTATTGGTTGTTATAAGGTGCGTAAAATACTAATTGTTCTAACATGAAAATAGCTATATTGACATTACCTTTTCATTCTAATTATGGTGGAATACTTCAAGCATATGCGTTACAAACAGTTTTAAAGCGGATGGGTCATGATGTTCTTATTGTTGATCTTCCTTTTAAAAAAGAAGGGTATAGAGTTGTATTGTTGACATATTTGAAGCGTTTTATTGCTAAATGTTTTTTCTTATCAGACAAACCTGTACGTGCTTGGGCTTCAGAAAAAGAGTTAAAAGTGATCAATAAGAATATTCTTGATTTTATAAATAGGTATTTGTCAGTCATAAAGTGCAATAAATTGTCTGCATTATCAGTCTTGATTAAACAGGAACAAATCAATGTTTTTATTTTTGGTAGTGATCAGATTTGGCGACCAAGTTACACTCCAGATGTTTATACTTATTTTGGAAGTTTTTTATCTTCTTCGAGTAATATAGAAAAAATATCATATGCTGCATCGTTTGGTGTAGATTTTTGGGAATATACCCCAAAGCAGACATTAAAGTGTAAAGGTCTTGTGAAAACTTTTAAAGCAGTTTCTGTGAGAGAAGATTCTGCTATTCATTTATGTAGGCAATATTTAGATATAAATGCGGTGCCTGTTTTAGATCCGACAATGTTATTAAATAAGGATGATTATGTTGAATTGTTAAAGTCTTATGATAATTGTATAAAAAAGGAGCTTGCTGTATATCTTTTAGATTGGAGTGAACGAAAGAGAGATTTGGTAGATAAAATATCAGGTTATAAAGAATTGGACATAAATTATATTAATGTTCAAAATAAGTATTGGAATGTAGGAGCAAAAAAAATAAATGAATGTATTGTTCCTCCTATTGAAAATTGGCTTAGAGGTTTATTATGTGCTGATTTTGTTATTACAGATTCTTTCCATGGAGTTGTTTTTTCGATATTATTTCACAAACAATTTTATTGTATAGTGAATTCAATGCGAGGAAGCACCCGATTTACTTCTCTACTGAGATTATTGAATTTGGAAGATAGGATTGTTTCTAATATAGGAAATTTTGATTTGAATAGCTTGAATGAGGATATTGATTATGGTGCAGTTGATTCTCTATTATTTAGAGAAAGAGAAAGGTCTCTAGATTTTTTGAGAAAAGCTTTAGTTAGTAGGGATAGTCTATTTTCTGAAATATAGATGATTAAAAAATCCTTCGTTCCTTCTGAAATTAAATAAATGCATCAATTATATATATTGAATAGTTGTGGTGAAAATTATTTAGGATATAAATAGCTATATAGAACCTGATATACATTTCCTATTTCCGTGTGTACTTTTTCCATTCAGATAATCGTCAGCTTTCTGGCTAAAAAGTGACTTGCTTTTTCATTGTTGTAGGAGACGTTTTCTTTAATTAATTGAAGATTTCGCTTGGACTTAATAACAAACATGGTTCATTTTTTTCGAACATTGCGAAAGGGGAAAAGAAAGCTCCCGTTCCCATATCTTTATGGTGGGTATTATTTTGCATTATTTCAGTTTCTTCTTTGTTGTTAAACTAGTATTTGTTTCCAGATAGTAATTCATTTTTTGTTATACATAAATTTGTTGATGGTCAATATTCGAACAATTAATCAGTTTAGTTATCTCAATATAGAGAAGACGTCTGCTTCCTGTATATCAGTAAACCTTTTGCGGTTGATGTCATAATCAAAGATGTGATACGAGGTATGGGATGATAATTTTTCTTATATACTTTATGAATATTTAATCCTGTCATTTGTCTCATATTTTTTATAAAGTCATTTTAGATGGAAATCTTATCCATTTCATCTGAACTGAAAAACTGAATATTGATAACTTTTGTTCTTTTGGGAGTGGTACGCTCTAGTAATAGCTGCCCGTATAATATTGTTGTAACTTTTAGAGTAATAGTGATTTGCTGTTGTGCAATTTTCTAATCTATCTACTCGTTACCAATAATTATCAGAAGTAAATTTCGATTGGAAATTCCTATCATTCAGCCTAAATAATTGTAAATCAAATAGAGTTTGGTTAGACTAAATGATGAAAAAATACGAATTTATTTTATATATAAGTTGTTATTTAATAATGTTGGATTCTTGATCCATATACTTTGATTTTTTCTTAAAAATACAAAATCCATTTTTCATTGCTTTTATCGCACGTTTCTTAAAACTGTTAAAAAAAGATCCATCTATATTCATAGTTCCATATCCTGTAATAGCTCTAGCTTTTTTGTTGTGTAAAAAAAATAATTTGCCGTATTTCTTTAATCCTAAGGCCAAGCTACCATCTTCCCCCCTTTTTATATCAACTCTGAAACCAACTTTTTTCCCTTCTTCAATTCTATAAGCAAAAACCATTCCTCTGACATTTAGTTCTGGACGCTTAAAAGATTGTAAGAATAAATAGAGATCTCTTAAACTTTCATATATTTTTAATCCTAAATAAGAATGATTATTGTCTGGGAAGTAACTCCATAATGAGTAGACACCAATGTTTTGAGGTGAGCAAATAAGTTTTTTACTCATAATCTCAACATAATGTGGTGGATATATAGTATCAGCATCCATACATACACAATATTTCCCTTTTGCATGATCCATACCGGATTGTCGAGCATAACCACATCCATGTCTTTCTTCTTTATAGTATTTTACTCCTGTATTTTTGTATATATCTGCTGTTGCATCCACAGAGTTATTGTCAATGCCAATAATTTCTATAGGATAATGGCAAATTGTATCACTCAAAGACCATAAATTTGCTAATAAGTGTTTTTCTTCATTATAAGCAATAATAACAATTGACACAAGTGGATTATCGTTTTGCAATTTGGTTATTTTATTTCTTACTTCATTAATGGTTTCTATAGGGATGTCTTTATACTCTTTTTCGTATATTGATAAATATTTCTTGTACCATTTCATAGTATAGTAATTAATTTATGTTTTAAAGATTCTTAAACTGTATTTTGTCAATTGTTATTGTGCTCTGAAAATGATCTATCAGATTAGTGTTTTTTTATTATATTTCTTAATTTCAATAATCCATTTCTTATAAAAGAGAGATTTTGTCCGCTTTTTATGTTGTATAGAAAGGACTGAGAGTTAAAAACCATTTGGAAATTCTCGGTACACAATACAGGTTTTTTTGTTAATTGATTAATTTCTATAGCTTGTTTCATAGAACTTTCAATAAAAAGCATATAGTTTTTATCTTGATATTCTTTAGCTTTATGTAATGCATGGCAATTCGCTTTGACTCTAGCTTCTTTGTTTGGTAAATTTAACATTACCAATTTGTTATATTTTATCTTATTCTTTTCTAACCATACCTCAGTTTCTTTTCTGTATTTTTCTAATCGTGATGTTACTAAAGTTCCTATTGGAGCACCGGGAATGAATAAGGGTTTTGCATGTAAAATAAAATCAACATACATTTTCCCATCATCATTTTGCTCAGGGGTTGGATCTACACATAGAACTCCGTCAATATCCAAACAAGATTTACTTAAGATGCTGTGATTAAGTATATTCCATTGGAAATAACGTGGAAGAGGCACTATATCAAAAAAATAGTTTACTAGTTTTTCTTTACCGGGTATAACATAGATTGCTGCATATTCTATAGTATAAGATTGTTCTAACTCTTGCAATTCTTTTTTACATGTAAGAATAGCGGATCCGGATGCAATGCTATCATCTACAACAAGGATCTTGTTAAAGCTTTTTGTATCAATAAATTGTCCTCTTGCACCTGATTTATAGATATGTCCATTTTTGAAAGAATTAAGATCAGCTATAGGTTTATTTAAATATAATGCTATTAAATTTGCAGGAAACATACCACTTCTCGGTATGCCTACAATTAAGTCAAAATCTCTCGGAAGGATATGTAGGCGTTTTAGTATGACCTGATTCATATCTTCTATTGTTCGATAATTCATATTCTTAATATGTGTATTGTTATTGATATATTCTTATCCATTCGTGCTTTTCTGAATCATACTGCTTCATTATTTTTGCTGGATTTCCAGCCACAATACAATATGAAGGAACATCTTTAGTGACAACACTACCTCCTGCAATAATAGAATGTTTGCCAATATGTACTCCAGAAGTAATAATACTATTTGCTCCAATCCATACTTCATCTCCAATGATGATTGGATTTACAGAAACACCTTGCATTCTGATTGGTATATCAGGATTATCATATTTATGATTTAAACCGGACACCACAACATTTTGTGCAAGAATTGTGTTATTTCCAATCTGTACAGGACCGATAATTGTATTACGGAATCCGATTCGTGTGTTATTCCCTATATGTACGGCACCAACTCCATTGTCAATTAATGAAAAATATTCAATTACACTATAATTGCCTAAACTAAAAGGATTAATAGGGCTGATATTCATTATTGTATGTTGTCTGATTTTCGCTTTTTTTCCTCTATTTTTAAAAAAGAAGATTGGATTGATAAACCATTTGATCCATATTCTCGGGCAGGCACCTTGGGAATTCATCATTAATTTATGAATAACTTGTTTCCTTTTAGGGTCCTGATTTATTATTAGTTTTAATTTATTTAAATCCATTGATTTTATATCTTACTATTCTTAAATAGTTCAATGCTGTGATATATTTTGTTGACGCTATTAGTCCAACTATGTGTATGAGCAAAATCAATTCTTTCTTTCTTTTTCTCTAAATCATTGATTTCTGTTAACGCCTGATCTATAGCAGTTAAATATTCATCTACATTAGTCGCTAAAAATACATATTTGCTAAATATGTCACGCATGGTATGAGTTTCTGTTGCAACAGTTGGTTTTCCCATTGCTAGATATTCATCTATCTTTAAAGGATAATTACCTATGGTGATATCATTTAATATTTGGGGATTCATACATACATCAAATTGTTCAATATAGTCCGGAAGTTCTTCTATATCTTTGCCTCCTAAGAAATAGACATTTTTTAATTTGTGTAATGGATGTTGAATGAAAACATTATCTTCAGGACCAACGAATACGAAATTATAATTAGTCCTTTGTTGAGCAATTTGATATAATAACTCAATATCTAAACGTATTGTTGTCAAGGAACCGACATATCCGATAATAGGAGAGGGAATGTTTTTTATATCTTCGGGAATATGCCGTTGCTTTGTTATATCGTAAAGCTCTAAGTTGACTCCTGTTTCTAGACCATAAGTATTAGGATTGAGTTTTATAAAGTGCTCTACAAAATAGGAGGAATTAGCTAAAACTAAATCTGATTTTTTTGCTAATAAAGGTTCTAATCTTGTTCCGTTTTTTTTCCAATATTTAGTGCCGATAACAAAGTCTCTGCAATAATAGATTGAAATGTCTGGTTTAATTATTTCTTTTAGATATTGACTACGATATATATCAGTATCTATAAGATGAATGAAGTTTCTAAAATTTAATTCTTTTACAACCTTTAATATGAAATTTCCAATTTTTTTATTGTTGCATTTATTGAAATAATCAAATAACCATGCAGTTGGTAGCATATTAATAGACGGAATTATGAAAGGACAGTCTGCAACCCAAAGGTTTTTTTTAATTTGTCGAATATATGCTTGACGTTTCTTGATAACATCCACTTTATAATGATATGCAGCATTTTTGTTCCTTTTTAGCAATGTAGCATAATCTAAAGGGGTATTAATATATAAAACTCTATTGTTTTTAGATATTTCTAATGCTGTATTTTTTATGGTACTACCGATTTCGATATCCCATGGTTGTAAACTTGTAATTACAAAATCTTGATTAATCATAATAGATATATATTATAAGGTTATATTTCTTTGTATATATTTAATAGGGCTTCAGCCGTTTTTTTCCATGAAAAGTTTTGTATATGTTGTAAACCATAATCGACTTGTTGCCGATAAAATTCAGAATTATTTTCTAATTCTAACAGTTTCTCCGATATATCTTCAGGTTTCATCGGGTTCACTAATATACCATCTTTTCCTGCAATTTCAGGTATGGCCGACGTATTGCTGGTGATGACAGGAGTACCACAAGCCATTGCCTCTAAAATAGGAATTCCGAAGCTTTCTCTTAAAGAAGTATACAGGAAAGCAAAGGCTCCGTTATAAATATATGCAAGATCTTTGTTAGGGATATATCCGGGACAAAAGATATAAGGTTTTATCTCTTTGATATTTTCTTCATTCAAAATAGCATCTACTATGTCTTCTTTAAGATCAGCTATTAATAAAGGACGTTTGTGAACCGATTGTTTTAGATATAAACTATATGCTTTTAGAGTACGTGACGTATTCTTCTTAGGATCAGTATTGCCTAAGAAAAAAATGAATTCCTTGTGGGGTATATATTTATGAGTAACAGTTTCCGGTAATTCTATTTGCTTGAAATGTTTGCTGAAGCCATTATAAACTGCTGTAATTTGTTGCTTGGGTAATTGTAGTGCTTCTTGTATTCGGTTACACTCAAAATTGGATACAGTTATTATTTTCTTGCACTTAGGTAATATTCTAGGAACGATAAAACGTCGGTAGATTCTTCCCATATTTTGATACCACGATTTGTTCTCATTTTGTTTGGGCTCTAAAAAGATGATATCATGTAGGGTCAGTATTAATGGTACGCTACAGAATAAAGGAGCTGTATTACTTGTACAGTGCAATAAATCTGGTTTTATTTTATGAACAGCAAGGGGTAAGGCTATTTGTTCCCAAAGTGGATATGTAGGGCAATTCAATTCTATAATGTGGACATTCTCTGATTTGATCAGACATCTATCTTCGCCACTTCCTACAAAAATGTAATATTGATTGGTCTTATCAATTTTCTGTAACTCCCTGATGGCTTCAAGAATTACAAAATCCATACCATGTTTATTTGTACGGAAGATTCGTTGTGCTTCAATTGCTATTTTCATACTATTTTGTTTTAGTTGCCATGCTCTGTATGTATAAATTGCTTGTTTGCACCTCGTAGGCGGAAAAAATTAAAAAACATGAGTATAAATAAAACTGGAATATTGAGTATTGCTTTGGCTAGTTTCCTGTTAATTAAATAATCGGGTATAGCTAATGCGAATGTTATACATAATAAAGCAAATAGTCCCCACCATTTGACAGCCATAATCCAGTTGGTTACAGTCAGGATGCATGCAATAATAATGATAGAACCGAATAAAATAACTCGGGGTGGCATCATCCATTGAAATAATTTATCGCAATAATCCCAATTCCCTTTAAATATTGCACTGGGGAATGAGAATAGTCCGGAGAATAGATTGCTAAACTGGGTTGATAACCACCTTCGGCGCTGATTGTAGAATTGAGAATTGTTTTTTACTTTCTCATCATAGGTGTATACTGTATTTAAATATTCAATGTAAATATTCTGTTTTAATAGTAATATTTCTAGCTGTTTGTCGATGCCTACATGTTTTGCGTGTTGCATACAATCTTTAAATAACTCATATTCGAATGCCATTCCTGAACCGATAAGAGCAGAAGAAAATCCTAATTGGGTGTGTCCTTTTCTAAATATAGAGTTGTTTATTTCTTCGCTTACAGCATCCAATATTGCAGTATTGGTCTCAAGGTTTTTGGCAACTCTATGAGTTTGTATAGCAGAACAACCAGAATAAAAAGCATTGTTTAATTGTTCTAAATAATTGGATTCAACGACATTGTCTGCATCCAATATGACAACGTTGTCATATTGGGGTTCATGGCTCTCAATATAATTGATAGCTTCCAGAAGTGCATTTGTTTTGGAACTATATTTTTTTTGAATAGGAATGACTATTGCTGAAAGAGTTTCCAACTGTTTGTTTGTCTCATTTTTCATATCTTCAGCAATAACAAATATGTCATATTTGTCTCTAGGATATTCCTGCTCTAAAAAACTTTGTACAGAATTGACAATAACTTTATCTTCTTTATAAGCAGGAAATAAAACTGCATATTTATATTTCTTTTTAGTCACAGGATAAGTGTTCTTAGATTTTCTAAGTGAGTTAACAGCAAATATAAATAAATATAATACGGCTATGGCAAATAACAAAAATAAAATCGCATCAACCATGCTAAAGACACGTTCTCCGCTATCTGAGTTTATAATAAATAAATAATCCATATTTTATATCTTTATTATTAAGTTTTTATTATTGATCTGTTGTTCTACATATTCTCCATTTAAAATCATTGATAATCCCACAAATGCAATAATCATTGTGGGATATTGCCCCCAAAAGGCGTTACCGTATGCACTAAGCATCATGCCGAATATACCGCAAAGTAATCCGCTATATATTCCTTTAAGCTCTTTACTTTTTATTTTGAACATAATAATCCACATACATTTAAAAATTACTATTAAAAGTCCTCCTAAATATAAAATGAGACCTATAATGCCTGTTTCTACCCATATTTTTACGTACCAGGAATCATGAGGAATATTGGTTGTAAAGCGGATAGATACTTTTTTATTTTCTACACCTGATAATCCAAGTCCTTCTCCTATTGGTTTATATTTAAGATATTCAGCTAGACGTTTTTGATTTTCGCGACGGACATTGAAAGATGCATCTTCTGTTGGACGGAATGATGTACGCATTCTCCGAATCTGGGGGTTGTTTTGTCCTATATAAGTATAAGCGAAAAAAATATAAATAAACACTAATAAAAAGCCTCCTATAAATATTGCTTTGTAATTTTTACTAATAATAATATATAGAGCTAATCCGCCTAATGGGACAATCATTGCACCTCTTGTTCCGGATAAAAACATGGCGTAAATAGAGAGTAAAGATATTATGGCATAGTATATTTTACTGACTTTTTGAGGTGTGATAAAAGCAATTATGCCAAATACTACTCCTGCACAACCCATATTTGAACCAAAATTCCCGGCATCTGTAAAAAATGAGAAATATCGTGTCCCGGAACCAATAATGTGTGTGAGAGCTCCGCCTCCTGCTAACCATGCTTGTTCAAATGAATCAAAACCAATAGTTTTCTGCATGATAGCTTTTCCTACAGCCAGTAATGTGAGTATAGAATATAATAGAATAATGATTTTTACTTGTTTTATTCTTGTTATAAGGAGTGTAGATATTAACGATATTATCAATCCATTAAAAATCAGTCCTCTGGATAATACCCATGCTTCAAGCATTCCTGTTGGATTGGCTAACTCTATAATACAATAGATCATCCATATAAATGTTACTATTGTTAAAATGTTTAAACCGTTTTTCCACGGTATGTCTTGTTTTAATGCACTATGAATCCATATTAATATGAGTTGGCTGACCAATATTGTATCCATAACGGCACTTATACCTTCGAGATTTATGTATCGACCAATTCCCATGATTAGATAATTAAGAATGAATGTCGTATATAAAAGGATAGGAGGATATTCTAAAAAAGATAGTATAAATATAATAATTAAAGGAATAAAAATAATAGCTCCTGTTAATATAAAAGATCCAAAAGATGAAGATAAAATGATTCCAGCCAAACCAATGAAAATGGCAAGACGGGATAAAGAGTTTCTTCTAGATATATTATAATAATCAACTTTATTCATTCTTGTAAACTTAAGTTTATTTAACAGGTGCCTTTTTGGCAGTTAATCCCATATGCATCATTTGTGTTGCTAATGAGTGCTGAGATGAATACGGAGGAAGTTCTCCTGTAAAGTCTTCTACTGCGTATCTGTTGGCATTATTCAGATATATTACAATAGGTGCTTCTTTTATGATGTCTTTAAGGTGAAATAATAGTTCTTCATCGCTTTTTTTCCATACTCTTTGTGCATTGGCTATTAGTAGATTAATGGCTGCTTTGTTCAATAAAATAGGAGGTAAGCAATTATACTGAATTGCGGGATATTCAATTAGAACAATATCGCTTTTTTGAGTTGTTTCCGTAGAATAAATATCAGAGAAGTTACTAGCAAGTAAAAATGTAGCATCATCTGTTGGAAAATCTTCTCCTGCTTTTAAATATTTCACTTTTAATCCTAGATTTTCCCATTCTTCTATCATATATTTCCCTACAAAACTTTTCCCTTCACCTTTTTCAATGCTCAGAAGATTTATATAAGTAGTTTCATGTGCTTTTAAAAAACAGTTTAGTTTATTACATGCGTAAGCTGCAGAAATTCGATGCCAGGCTTTGGAATATCCTCGGAAGCGTAATTGACCTCTACCGGAAAATGCGCCAAGTACTTTAATTCCTGTTAAACGTTGGGTGCGGTCTGCGTCTCTTAAAGTGCGATCTAATAATTCTATAAGCAGATTATATCCAAGAATGAAAATTATACTTCCTAGGAATGCAGCAATTATAAATAATAAACGTTTACCCCCGTTTGGGAAAAGAGGGAAAGCAGGCTCTGTAATAGTATCTAGTCCGGCCGTAGTTAGTTGAATATTTCTTTTACGTAAATAAGCAAGATTAAGAGCATGAACCATTTCTAAATATGTTTGTTCTGTTACATTAATTTCTCTTTCTCTGCTTTTTATTTCAGTACCTACTGGAGAAAAAGTTGAATATATTGTTTGATAATCTTTACGTCGCTTATCCAAAACTTTTATTTCTGCCTTAGCTTTTGTGTTTTGAATAAGAGCATTTAACCATTGATCTACCATGTTATTTATGGCTATACCTTCCTTGGAGTATTGATAAACATTTATGTTGTTAGAAATATCAGCTATTTCTTTTTCTGTATTTTTTAATTCATGCTTATAGTCTTCCAATTGAGGGTTGTTGAGCTTTGATTTTTCAGAAGAAAATGTCTCTATTTCTGTAATTTTCCCATTAATGGTTGCTATATCATCTAGTTTCTGAATAAAATCTTTATTGGTTTGGAATAACTTAGTTCTTGTTTCCATTTGTTTTTCCAAGTCATTTAATAGCTTACTGCTACTTTCTAATTCTCTCTGGATTGCTTCATATCGATTTTCAAAATCAGTAAAAGAAATAGCTGTTGCCTTAGTTTGTTCTTGGTAATTAATAATATTATTTTGGATATTATAATTAGATAGAGAGACTTCTTGCCCTTTTAATATTTCCCGATATTTTTTTACTTGTGCTTCAAAATAAGCTATAGCATCGTTTGTTGCCCTATATCTTAATTCATTATATGAATTGAGTAACTCTTCACTTAACAACTTCACAGTATTAGTCGTTATACCTGGGTCGTCTGATTGATATGAAAGTTCAAGAATGTCACTGTTACCTATACGTTTAATTTGTACTTTATTGAGGGCGGCATAACTATAATGAGGATTATTGCCATTAAGTAGTATGTATAAGAAATTTTGTGGAGAATATTGTTTGTAATTTTTAAGATTTTCAATTGTTTTTTCCTCTGATTCCTTATTAATTAGTGCTTTTATTTCTTCAGGAACCATGCTTTGCAATTTTTTAAAGTTTTTGGCCGTAATATACATGTTATCTTCTTCTAGACTTCCATGAATCATATTCATGGTGAATAAATGTAACGATACGTTTTCTAAAGTAGATTTAGACTTAATCAAATTGATTAGATTATCATAAGTGTTGTTGACTACCTGAAAATTAGGAGTCTCGTCTCCAGTTAATGAGGTACTGGATACAATGCCCGTATATATAGTGGTATCTACTGTATATGTTTTTGATAAAAACTGAGTAAAGTAGGCTACTAACAATGTAACAATTAGACTACCAAATAATAGTTGATAACGTATTCGGTAAATGAAACGGGATATAAATAATGATATATTCATAGATAAATTTATCTTTTCATGATTTTTACATTTGTTAGTAACTCCAGCAAGGTAATTGCGTTTTGTAGAGATACTTTGCCTGATTGATATTTTTCTAATGCGGCAGAACGTCTACCTCTTTCCAAAGATAATGCAATAATATCAATTTTCCCATTGATGAAATCTTGTTCGGATATTTTCATTTGTGCATTATATAAGGCAGCTGCCTCAGCCTTAGATTTCATAACAGCTAATTCTTGTAATACCTTATTATACGCTTCTAAAATAACTAATTTCCTTTCTTCTACAGTAATTGCATATTCATAATCCATTTGTTTGAATTTAGCCTTTCTGGCACGTACTTTTTGTTTTTGACTGACTAAATCTCCTAAGGGTATTGAGAGGGAAAGACCAATATAGTATTGATTTTGGGATATTCCATTAGATGTGTAATACATTGGAGTATCTGAGTCGGAGAAACCATTAACAGAAACCATTCTTCCATATTGATAACTACCTATTCCTCGTAGATAGTTTAGCCATTGTCTTCTAACAACTTTCAACTCGGCATTTGCTTCATCTCTTTTTGCTTCATATATTCTTACGGATGGATGGTCCTGAACCGATGCTAAAAATGCAGACAAAGGAGGTAACTGTATTTTTTCATAATCATCTAACATTGCATTTATTGAATCTGTAGTAGAAGATACAATTACAGTTTCCGGTTTCGGCATTTTTCCTTTTTGTGCAAAGACTATACCACCTAATGATAAAAATAAGATGCAAATCCAAAATTTCTTCATAAATTATACATTTTCTTTTTGAATAAAAGCTGTGATGGTTTTCAAAATAATTTTTATATCCATCCAGAAAGAATAATTTTGTGCATATTTTATGTCTAATTGTTTACGTTCTTCTGCTGATAGTTTACCGGCGTCACCTCTTTTTTCTACTTGCCATAATCCGGTAAGTCCGGCAGGAGCCATGAAACGGTCGATATAATCGTCTTTAGTTAATAATTCAGCCTCATAGAGAGGGAGAGGGCGATTGCCTACTATTGACATATCCCCTTTTAAAATATTGAATAATTGCGGTAATTCATCTATACTATATTTTCTTATGAAATGTCCGACTTTTGTTATACGTGGATCATTCTCTAATTTCACAAAAGAATTTTTTTGTTCATTATTCCGTTGTTCCAAATAATCTTGCTCCTGTATGAAACATTCATCTGAAACTAATATCATATCATCGTCTCCAAAACTCATAGAATCAATTTCATTTATAGAGATATGTTTTTTTTCTTCTTTTTCTACTTCTTCTTTGTATTGGTTTAATTTATCGAATTCTTTGAGTCGTTTGTCTGCTCCATTATACATAGAACGAAATTTAAGAAAATCAAAAATTTTATAGTTACTTCCCACTCGCTTCGATTTATAGATAATTTTACCTTTACTTTCTATTCGAATTGCGATAGCCACTACAATTAATAACGGAGATAAAATAATGATTGCGATGCTTGCAAATATAATGTCAAATAATCGTTTCCACATGGGCAAACGGAAAGAGGTTAGCGGGGTGGACTTTAAAAAATCAGGTAATAATTGCTCATATCTAGCTATGATAAATTCGATACTCTTTTGATATCTTACTTTTTCAACGTCAGGTGTTATTGTATCGTTTATCCCATTTTTTAGATATGTGATTTTTTCTTCTGTCTTTAATAAATCTGATGTTACAAGTACGATATAAACCCGATTGGATTTCTTTTTTAAATAGGATATATTGGGAATGTCCTGTTTTAGTGAAGTCCTTTCATATAAAATAATTATAGGATCATTACCAGGGAAATTAGAACATAATTTGCTAGCTTCTTTGATATGGTTAGATATTAATAATGGAGTATCTAATATATCTTTGAAATGAGAAATCGTTTGCTCATTACTACCAATATAGATAATTCTAATCATTATTTATCTTTATCAAGTATCTTTTTTATTCTTATTTTTAGCTCCATGGGGTTGAAAGGCTTTAAAATATAGTCTTCAGCTCCTTCTTCTAGGAGACGTATACGTTCACTCGTACTTTCTTCACTTGATAACATTACGACTGGAATGGATTTAAACAACTCATTCTGTTTTACATAATGTAAGAATTCATCCCCGCGCATTTCCGGCATACGAATATCTGAAATAATTAGATCTGGTATATTACCTTCTTGTAACCATCTAATTCCCTTTAATGCATTTTCAAAATATATGAAATCATAATCTCCTGCAAGATAGAAATACACTACTTTTGCAATTGTTTCTTTGTCGTCTAATAAAAGAATTTTTTTCTTCATTTTGTATCAATTGAGAGATTAACTACTAATCATTTAATTCCTCTGAAAGAATTGAATTGTACAAAGATATATAATATTTAATTTATAAATTATGTTTCATCTGTTTTTTTAAAAAAAAGAGCAGAAATACTAAAAATCCGCTCTTTTTTTATGGTGCTATTATTAGTTATTTCGTATAAATATATTCCTTTCGGCCATTTTCTATTTTATACCAATCTTTACTTTCATTTCCTTGAGATGTAACCCAAGTCTCAAACATTGGATATGCCTTTTTAATATTTTGATATTCTGCAGGATATTGAAATTGTGTATTCTTATTGCTAGGTACCATCAATCCCCAAATAAGATTGTCTTTACTTAGGTAAGGAGCTACGTTATAATCATCGCAATTACTGCCTAATAACTTTCTGGAAGCTCTTTGGGTTGGTTCGAATCCTTTTAAATGAACTTCTTTTCTAGCTTGTTTTTTGCCATCTGTGACAATGAAGAAATTGAGATTATTAACATTTATATCTTCTGTCTGGATGTTTTTATTAAACTTAATCAGAACTTTGAATGTCTTTTCATCCGCTTCGTAATCTTTCTCCAAACGGGTGTTTATTGTCTTTCTTTCTGTTGTAAGGCCTAATGCTTTGTGTGCATTATCAAAGAACGGTATTACTGCGTATTCCTGATTGTTTTCTGTTCCATTCGAACAAACGAATATGCTTTCATCAAGTTCACGCTGGTATGAGTTATCATCTTCTACTTGTTGGATATCAGTCCTTTTGACCTTGTCTAATTGAATGGCTGCACCGATATTTTTTGTTGCTCCGACAGCACGTAATGTAGCTATGATTCCTAACTCACTTGCATAATCATTATCTTCTAATTTATAACTAAGTTTTATATCCATAACTAAGTCGTTCATGTCATAGTCTCCATATACAGGCCAATTATCTTCCATTAAGAATGTATATGAATTATCCGGAGATACGATAATTGGGAAACCAGATCCTCCTGGTTCGTCAGCCGGAACATTGTTTCCTTCTCCATTACAGCCACTTGCAGGAATTCCGATTGTTTCTTCTTCAGAGAATACACTGGTTACCTGATCATTTACTTTTATATAATTAGAATCGTAATCATGTCCGTTTTTGAATAAAACTTGTAGCTTATCTTTTAAATATAATCCACCCCACTTTACCTTAATATCATTAAATATAGCTAGAGCTGTTAGAGGTGCTCCATCGTCGCTAGCTTTAATATCATTGTTATAATCAAAAAAAGCACTCTCGGTTACTTTTAAGATGGCATTATAATTTAACGAGATAGTGGAGTTGTTCATTTTAAGGTTTTTGCATAATAACATTGCTTCTTGTCCTATAGTGAAATTTCTATTACCTTGTATATCTAGGTCGTCTACACTTGTATAACAGTAATTGAAAAAACGAGAATCACTGGTCGTAGTCATCTTAGTAGCAGTGAATTGCCCATAATTAAAAAATGCGCTCCCCGAATTGTCTATCCTTATTTCGTCGATGTTAACAATTCCGTTATTGATGAAATCACAATTACTATTAATTAGAAGATATTCACTGTGATAGACACCACTTTTTCCAACGTATACATCGCATCTGTTATTAATCTCTTGCCGGTTTTGAGGTGCAAGAGTTCCCATGATGTAAATTTGGGAATTTTGGCATGAATACCAATTTAATATTCCATTAAATGTTGTATTTTCTTCGATTACATAGTTTTTACCTTGCTCAATCGTGAAAGTTCCATTTCCTTCAATTTTTATAGCATCTGCAGGAACATTGATTTCCCGTTCTTCTGTTGGGGATTTCATTATACTCTTAGACGCATTACTTTGACTGTTTCCGGAAATAGTATTAGTAAAGTCACATATGATTTCTTTGTTGTCTACAGTAATTATTTTTAGCGCATTTCGCTTTTTCCCGTTTTTCATTATCATAGTCTGACATACATATAATTCTTTCGAATCTTTGGGAATAGTAAGCACGGTTGAGAAGTCTTTTCCTTTTTTAGCAAGCCCTTTTGTCAGTAATTGGGCATTTTTATTAGAAAATGGATTTTCGTCATAAACTGAAATCTCATAATAAAACTTACCCTCATATTCATCATTTGCATTGACGGTAAGGGATATTTCGTTAGTTGTAGACCAATCAAAATTTGCAGTGGTTTGTAATTCTGGCATTGGAGATGGTGTACGATAGTTAGGATCATATACATCGTCCTGACAACTTGTAAAAATGCTACTCACAATTAAAGTGATGGCAGCTGCATTGAATAATTTGTTAATAGATAAAATCATAAGCCTTTTTTAGTTTTGGGGGTACATTAAGTTTTTGTTTTTTAATATATTTCTGTGCAAAGGAAACAAATATAATTTATATACCAAAATAAATTAGTTGCAAATTCTGACTTGTAGTCTGTTTTTAACACTTATGTACTTTGATTATATGCTGTAAACTAGCTGTAACGGCTATTTGCTGGACTTATAAATTCTATTCGATTTTGACAGGAAAGGGTGTACGCAGGTGTTGTATCTATAATATTTTCTTAATTATTTCTTTTTGCCTATTTTTAATTTCAATATAAATAATATTATCTTTGGCGCGGAATCGGTTATACATAATGCATTAACACAAAGTTTTTTTATTAAAAAATGAATATGAATTTAGAAGAGGAAGAAGAACACATCGATTATTTGGAAATTATTCGTAGATATTTAGTACATTGGAAATTGATAATTTGCTCATTGTTAATTTGTATGACGATTGCTTTCATTTATCTTCGTTATGCTACGCCTGTTTATAATGTATATTCCATAATAATGCTAAAAGATAACGAGAGGGGAGGACGTGCGGATGAGTTGTCTGTTCTCCAAAGTTGGGGAATTATGGGAGCCGGTGATAATGTGGATAATGAATTGGAAATACTTAGATCATGGAATTTGACTCGTGAGGTAGTTAAAGAAATGCAATTATACATTACTTATAATTATAAGGGACATTTTAAATATGAAGATTTATATAAAAGTTCTCCAATTAATGTATTTGTGAATGTTGAGTCATTGGATACTTTATCTGCTCCATTAAAAATGACTATAAGAGAAAGTGGTAATGGACAGATAATAGTGGAAGGGAAATATAGGGAAGACTCCTTTAATAGAACATTAGAAAAATTGCCTGGTGATATATTGACTCCTATTGGTAAAATAACATTCGTGCGGAATCCTGATAATCAGTTGGAATCCGGAAATACGTTGTATGTTAAAGTTTTGAATCCGAATATTATTATAGGCTCTTTTCTTGGACGTTTAAGTGTTGAAACTACTTCTAAAACCACATCTGCTATTTGCCTTTCGATAAATGAGACCAATGTAGATCGCGGTATTGATTTTGTTACTAAATTAGTAGAGGTTTATAATCGTGAAGCTATTGAAGATAAAAATAAAGTGGCTCAAAATGTAGAAACGTTTATTAATGAGCGTCTGACAAAAATAGGAGTCGAACTTAGTTATGTAAAAGAGGATCTTGAAAATTATAAAATAAATGAGGGAATCATAGATGTGAAGGTTAATGCTCAACTTTCTTTACAGGAAAATACACTTTACCGGAAAGAGTTGGTGGCTTTGGAAACCCAGTTGAAATTGGTAAAGTATTTGGAACAGTTTATGAAAGAAGATAATGGAGTTGAGCGATTGGTGCCTACTAATGTCGGGATTGAAGATCAAACTTTGCAGGAGTTGATAAAGGAATACAATACGAAATTGATGGAACGTAATCGTCTGCTTCGTGCATCTTCAAGTCAAAATCCTACCGTTTTGATATTAACGAAAACAATCACTGAATTAAAAAAAGATTTATTATCGTCAATTTCCAGTATACAAGATGCATTGATGATATCCAGGGATGATTTGAATAAACAGATTTTAATATATAATGATCGTATAATAAATGTTCCGACACAAGAGCGGGAACTGTCGGAGAGACTGCGTAATGAGAAAGTGAAAACGGATCTTTATGCTATATTATCCCGAAAACGAGAAGAAAATGCATTGACTATGGCAATTTCTTCTGAAAAGGCACGTGTTATTAATGATCCTATGATAACCGGGCCTGTTTCACCTAAGCGTTCTCATGTGTATATATTGGCATTTGCATTAGGTTTTGCAATTCCGGTTGGAGGGCTTTATTTATATAATCTGTTAAATATTCATGTTCGGAATCGTAAAGAACTTGAAGCTTTGACGGATGTTTCTGTGTTAGGAGAAATACCGGTTTATGCGAAAAAAGAAGTAATAGCTGTCAAGGAAGGGGTTAATGACTTAATGGCGGAAGCATTTAGAACTGTCCGTGCCAATCTTCAGTTTATGGGTGGTAATGCTGCTTCGAAAGTAATAATGGTTACTTCTTCCATGCCCGGTGAGGGGAAAACTTTTATTTCTGTGAACCTTTCTGTCAGTTTGGCATTAATAGGGAAAAGAGTTTTATTAGTGGGAATGGATATTCGTAAACCAATGCTGGCAGAAATATTAAGTTTGAATCCTAAAAAAGGCGTTACTGATTATTTAGCCTGTATACGGAATGATGTTAGTGAATTAGTCCAACCGTCGGGAATACGTTCTAACTTTCATGTTTTAGTTTCCGGTACAATTCCTCCTAACCCTGCGGAGTTGTTGCAAAGTGAGAGGTTAACCGAATTGATGGAAACTTTGCGACAGGAATATGATTATATTATTGTAGATTCTGCTCCGATTGGGTTGGTTTCCGATTCGTTTTTAATGCATTCAGTGATAGATTCTACTATTTATGTAACCCGAGAAAATTATACGGAAAAGAAGCATTTGGAATGGTTGAATGATATTGCCGGAAATAAAAAGCTACCTTCTCCACATATAATAATAAATGCGGTAAGTCTTGAAAATATAGGAGGCCATGGAGCCAGTTATGGTTATGGAGGCTATGGAGAGAATACCGTGTCTTAATGAATATGAAATATTTTAATCAGAGGTTTATACGTTTTTTAATGAATTATTTAATATGCAAAATAAAAGTCTTATATTTGCGCCCGTAAAACATGGTATACCTAATTTATAACATTCGAATTTATGAAAATCTTCACTAGATTATTATTACTGTTATTGATATTTTCTTGGTCAAGCTGTAATTCTTATAAAAGGATTCCTTACATGATGGACTCGGAGAGTTTGACGATAGAGGAGACTGATAAAGCTAATCTTTATGATGCTCGTATTATGCCGAAAGATTTGTTGACTATCACTGTTAGCTCTACGGAACCCGAGGCTGCAATTCCTTTTAATTTGACGATTCCGACTATTCAATCTACTCAAACCAGATCTCTTACTTCGCAACCTGTATTGCAAACTTATTTGGTGGATAATAGTGGTGATGTGGAATTTCCGGTTTTGGGAAGAATACATTTAGGAGGCTTAACGAAATCAGAAGCAGAGAAATATATTGTTGATAAATTGAAAGGCTCTTTCAAAGAAACTCCGATTGTGAATGTACGTCTTGTTAATTATAAAGTTTCTGTCTTGGGCGAAGTTAATCGTCCGGGAACGTTTACTGTGGCGAATGAAAAGATTAATCTGTTTGAAGCATTAGCTTTGGCTGGAGATATGTCTGTCTATGGAAAACGTGATAATGTGAAACTGTTGCGCGAAGATAATAAAGGCAGAAAAGAAATTGTTACTCTTGATCTGAATAAAAGTGATATTATAAATTCCCCATATTTTTATTTACAACAAAATGATGTGATTTACGTTGAACCCAATAAAGCAAAATCAAAAAATGCCGATATAGGACAAAGTACCACCTTATTACTGTCCGGCACATCTATTTTGATTTCACTGGCTAGTTTGATCGTAAACATTGTCCGTTAGTCTGTTCACATTAATAAAATTAAAATGGCAAAAGAACAATTTTATAATAATCCGGAGGAAGAAGAGGACAGAATTGATTTTCAAGAGATTATTTTTAAATATTTATCTTATTGGAAGTGGATTGTCGGTTCCGTAGTTATTTGTATGATAGGTGCGTTCTTCTATTTAAGATATACTGCACCTGTTTATAACATATCATCAACTATCCTTTTAAAGGATGATAAAAAAGGTGGTGGTGTGGATGAATTATCTACACTTCAGGATTGGGGAGTGCTTAGTAGTAAGAACAATGTTGATAACGAAATTGAGGTTCTTAAGTCTAAGAATCTACTTAAATCAGTTGTAAATGAACTGAAATTGTACACGAGTTATTCTTTAGAAGGTAACATACGTAATACGCAGCTTTATAAAGATTCTCCTCTTTACGTTGATTTAAATTATAATTCGCTGGATTCTCTTATTGCTCCTGTTTTGTTGGAAGTTCAAATGTCAAGCGATGGGAAAGCCAAAGTTACGGGCAAATATGATGATGTAGAATTTGGTGAGACCATAACAGAATTCCCTGCTATCATGGAGAGTCCTGCAGGTATGATTACTTTGGCTCTGAATCCTGTAGCCGAACCTGTATATGATCAAAAAATATTGGTAACTATAATGAATCCGTTAACTGTTGCCAGAGGTTATGCAGGCGGATTGGAAATAGCTCCGACTTCTAAGACAACATCTGTTATTAATATTTCTTTACCTGAAACGAACAAACAAAGAGGAAAAGACTTTTTAAATAAATTGGTCGACGTTTATAACCGTGAGACTATCGAAGATAAGAATCGCGTTGCTAAAAATACAGAGACTTTCATTGACGAACGTCTTGCTAAACTTGATATTGAGTTAGGAAGTGCAGAACGTGATTTGGAGTCTTATAAGAAAAAAGAAAAGATTACCGATATACAGACGGATGCCCAGCTTGCGTTGCAGACTAATAGTGAGTATAAGAAAAAGCGGGTAGAGGTTGAAACACAATTGAGCTTAGTGCAATATTTGGAGAATTATGTTAGAGGTGATAAGGATAAAACAAAGTTAGTGCCTGCTAATGTTGGTATAACTGATCCTACTTTATTGGCTTTGACTTCTAAGTATAATGCTTATTTATTGGAGCGTGATCGTTTGTTGCGTATTTCTTCTGATAGCAACCCTGCTGTACAGAGTTTAAACAATACGATTGATGCGATGTATGAGAGTATCCTGGCTTCTTTGTCGAGTGTATATCAGGGATTGGTAATCTCTAAGAAAGACTTGGACCGCCAGGCTCAACTGTTTGATACTCGTATAGGCAATGTGCCTACTATGGAACGTGAATATACGGAAAAGGCACGTCAACAGCAGATTAAATCGGAGTTATTCTTGATCCTGTTGCAGAAGCGTGAGGAAAATTCATTGGCATTGTCTATTACAGCTACAAGTGCGAAGGTTATTGATGATGCATTTGCCAGCGGACCTATTTCTCCAAAGCGTTCATTAATTTATATGATTGCTTTTGTTTTAGGATTTGCAATTCCTATTGCAGTAATTTATTTAAGAGATCTGTTGAATTTCAGAATAGGAAATCGTCATGAGCTAGAAAAGCTGACTTCCGTATCCATGCTTGGCGAAATTCCTTTAACGAAAGACGAAGAATATGTTGCCGTTAAAGAGAATAAGAATGACAGTATGGTAGAAGCTTTTCGTGCTGTCCGAACGAATCTGCAATTTACACTTTCCGGGACGGGACATAAGGTTATTATGGTTACTTCGTCTATGCCGGGTGAAGGTAAAAGCTTTATTGCGATTAACCTGGCTGTAAGTCTTGCATTGATCAACAAGAAAGTGTTGCTTATCGGTTTGGACGTTCGTAAACCGACACTTGCCTCTTATTTAAGTATTGATAATAAGAGAGGTGCTACCAATTATTTGGCAAGTATGGAGGATGATCTGAGTAAATTGATTCATCAGACTAGCTTTAACAATAATCTGTATGTACTTCCGGCAGGTCCTATTCCTCCTAATCCGGCAGAGCTATTGTTAAATGACCGTTTAGATGAGATGGTTGGCACTTTGCGTAAAGAATATGATTTCATTATAATCGATACAGCGCCGATAGGTTTGGTTAGTGATTCGTTAATTGTGGGTCGTGTGGCAGATGCAACTATTTATGTAGCCCGTGCGAATGTAACTTATAAAAAGCATATGGAATGGTTGAATGATTTATATAGTACAAGCAAACTTCCTGCTCTATCCGTATTATTGAATGGAGTTACAATTGAAAAGAGTGGCTATTATGGCTATGGTTACGGATACGGATACGGCTATGGTTATGGATACGGTTACGGTGGTTACGGCGAGGATAAGGATGGTAATCATCAACATCGTCATCATAGAAAATAAGATAAATATTATACTAAAAAAAACCGGAATAACTTTTCTAATGTTTATTCCGGTTTTTGTTTTATCCTCTGCTTCCAAGACTGTTTGGATCGGGGTTCAGTTCTTTCACGGCATTTTTTACATCCTTTTTATTGGGAGCTTCATCACCCACCTGCTGTACCGGATATTCTATGTCTTTAAGTTCTTCAACTGAAGATTCTGTTTTTCTTTTATGTAAAACAGTTTGTTTAGGATTGTTTTTATTCTCCATTTCTCAATTAAGTTTTAGGTTTAGTCATTCAACATTTAAGTCTATTATATGGTTCAGGGAGAACCCATGAAAGTGAAAGTTAAACCTGCTAGCTGTTAAATATATGACTTAAAACGCCTAAGGGAGTGATGGCTAACGCTCCAGTAGATGTGAGCTATCGTTCCCTTAGGCGTTAGCCAACGCCCCCTTGAGCGTATGGCAACGCTCCCTTGGGTGATTGAAAAAACATACGGTCCTTTGTTTTCAAACGATAGGAGTTTGTGAACAAAGGACCGTATGTTTGTTTTCAATCGACCGTATGCTGAATTTCAGGTGTCTATATCATCATTCAAGATTGACTTTTCTTATTTCATTCTCAAAATTTGGAGTGAATACATTCTTACCGATATTAGCTTTTATTTCTTCTATGCTCCAGAAACGTCCGCCGTCCAATTCGTCACTGGGATTGATTGGTCCGTCATATACAGTTTTATGTACATAAACAAGTTCGCGTTCGTGAGCTGACTCGAATACGTATGAAGTAATTTGTTCGTAATCGAAATCTGTGATACCGAGCTCTTCGCGAACTTCCCGCTTGAGGGCTTGTTCTACATTCTCTCCCAAGTCGATATGTCCGCCTACGGCAGTATCCCATTTGCCGGGTTGTATATCTTTCCACTCCGGACGCTTTTGTAAGTAGAGTTCTCCTTTACTGTTGAATACATGAAGGTGTACGACGGGGTGCAGTTGCTTGCTGCCACTATGGCATTCTCCCCGTGTAGCTGCATCGATGATATTCCCGTGCTCGTCTACAATGGGAAATAATTCTTCTTTGTTGTCTTGCATTTTATGAAAGTAAACGTCCGCAAACTCTGGGGGATGCGGACGTTGGTTATTGTTAATAGTTAAATTTATAACGTTTCAGGAAGGCTACCGTCTTATGTATCTCTTTGTACATGACGATATCCTCTTTTACAAACGGCACTTCTTTGCGGTATGCCGTCATGAAATGTTCGAGCAGAGGAGAGGTCTTGGTCGGACGGCGGAAATCAAGCCCCTGAGCAGCATTCATCAGTTCGATGGCAAGAATATGCTCCAAATTGTCCATAATCTTATAGAGCTTTGTTGCGGCATTTGCTCCCATGCTGACATGATCTTCTTGTCCGTTGCTTGATACGATAGAGTCGCTGGATGCAGCGAAACAGTACATTTTATTCTGGCTAACCATGGATGCGGCAGCATATTGCGGTATCATGAAACCGGAGTTCAATCCCGGCTCTGCAACAAGAAACTCCGGCAAACCACGGAATCCCATAATGAGTTGTGCAACACGGCGTTCACTGATATTACCAAGCTCGGCCAAAGCAATAGCAAGGAAGTCGTATGAAATGGCAAGCGGTTGTCCATGGAAATTTCCTCCAGAGATAATCAGGTCTTCTTCCGGGAAGATGGTCGGATTGTCCGTTACGGAGTTGATTTCCGTGAGCAATACTGAGGATACATAGCGGATCGCATCTTTTGTAGCGCCATGCACTTGTGGTATGCAGCGGAACGAGTAAGGGTCTTGTACATGCTTTTTAGGACGTGCGATAAGTTCGCTGCCATCTAAAAGTTTACGGAATGCTTCGCCCGTTTCTATCTGACCTTTATGCGGACGCATCTGTTGGATACAGTCCATGAACGGATCGATACGTCCGTCGAATGCTTCAAGAGAAAGGGCACCGATCATGTCGGCACCTTTCATAATGCGACGTGCGCGGATGATAGCGTATACACCGTTGGCACTCATAAATTGTGTACCGTTGAGTAATGCCAAACCTTCTTTGCTCTGCAATTTCACCGGTTCCCAACCGAATTCATCCAATACAGCGATAGCTTCGCAACGTTTACCTTTATAATATACGTCGCCCACGCCGATAAGCGGGAGGAAGAGGTTGGCAAGAGGAGCGAGGTCGCCCGATGCACCGAGCGAACCGCGGTCATACACAATCGGCATGACATCGTTATTGAAGAAGTCGATGATGCGTTGTACGGTAATAACCTGTACGCCGCTATGCCCCAATGATAAAGCATGAGCTTTGAGCAGGAACATCAGTTTGACAATAACAGGAGGAACTTCTTGTCCTACACTGCATGCATGACTTTTTACGAGATTTTCCTGAAGCGTGCTTAAATCTTCCGGAGAAATGGTATGGTTACAAAGCGAACCGAATCCGGTAGTGATACCGTAAAGTGGAACTTCGGATTCTACTGCTTTCTTATCCAGATAGTCACGGCACTTTTGAATACGTTCTTTGGCTTCGGCAGATAGCTCCAGTTTCAGATTCTCATTGATAATGCGTTCGATAAGCTCGAATGTCAGATCTCCTGATCCTATTTGATATACGTTCTTTGCCATGATTAGATTCCAATTTGTTCTTTTACATATTTCATTATTTCAGCCTCTTGTTCGATCGCTTCCTTTTCAAGTTGATTCGCTTCCTTTGCCATTTGCGCAACGAACTCTTTATCGTCTATTGAAGTCAGGTTGATGCGAACGTTGAGTAATGCTCCGAGTACGGCATTGCGGGCACACATCATAGCCACGCAAGCATCGGTCACAGCATTTTGATTACCTTTGCGGGCAACCGTTGCGATTGCCGGCAGTATTCCGGCTACGGCACGCGCTACTTCCATCGGTACTTGTGCCGCGTAAATTGTTTCACGTTGGATGGCTTGTTTACGCAACTCTTTTTCTTCATCAGTTTCTTTCGGAAGTTTGAAGGCATCGAATACACGGTTGTACGCGTCGGAGTCACGGTCAATATCCTGCACCATACGTTCGCGCAAAGCATCAAACTTAGGAGCAAGCTCTTTCATGATATCTTCTACTTCCACGTATTTTTTACGTCCGATAGTCAGGTTGGCTACCATTTCAGCCAAAGCGGATGCTATGGCACCATTAAGGGCAGATATACTTCCACCGCCCGGTACGGGTTCGTTACTTGCTGTTTTATCAAGGAATCCTTTTACTGTCAGGTCTGCTAATTGCATATTATTATAGGTTTTGGTTCTTTAATATGGTTATTTAAAATATCAGAAACGGGTTGAAACGATGCGTCCTTCTTTAATAGTCATTTCAACCGAGTTCATGCCGGTATAATACGGCAGTACATAATAGGTATCGGTATCCAGTAAAGTAAGATCTCCCTGTTTGCCTGTTTCAATACTTCCGATACGGTGGGCACGTCCAATGGCGGCAGCTCCATTCAAGGTCAATGCTGTTATGGCTTCCTCTACCGATAAGTGCATATAGATACATGCCAGAGCAAAGGTTAACGGGATACTACCGGAGCAACAACTACCCGGATTAAGGTCGGTAGCCAAAGCAACGGCACAGCCGGAATCTATCATCTCGCGTCCTCGTGCGTAAGGTTCACGAAGAGTAAATGCCGTGAGGGGAAGGAGTGTGGCTACAACATCATTGGCAGCCATAGACCGGATACCTTCATCCGAAGCGTGGAGCAAATGGTCAGCACTGAGAGCATGTAATTCTCCGGCGAGTTCGGCTCCGCCAAAGGATACTATTTCGTCTGCGTGTATTTTTGCTCCGAATCCCATATCCTTTGCTGCGGATAGCAAACGTCGGGATTGTTCAACGGTAAATACGCCTTTTTCACAGAATATATCACAGTTCTCTGCTAAATTACGCTCTTTAACTTCCGGTAACATGACATTGATCAGATAGTCAATATATTCCTCTTCTCGTCCCTTGTATTCGGGCGGAAGGGCATGGGCGCCGAGAAAAGTCGTGGCAATATCTACTTTACGGTCTGTTTTATCATTAATGTCACGCATCACTTCCAACTGTTTTATTTCAGCATCATGATCGAGTCCGTAACCGCTTTTTCCTTCTACAGTGGTGACACCCATACGACTCATTACGTCGATAAACCATTCTGCTTTTTGCAAAAGTTCTTCATGGGATGCTGCTCGGGTAGCTTTCATGGTATTGACGATGCCTCCGCCACGTTCCATGATACTCATGTAGCTATCACCTCGCATACGCCACATAAATTCTTCAGGACGATAACCGCCGAAAACAAGGTGAGTATGTGAGTCTACAAACCCCGGTAAGAGAACTTTGCCATGTGCGTCGACTGCTTCATAACCTTCAGGCAGGGTAGGCCGATGCTCGCCGACATAGGTGATGATACCATCCGTTATCTCTACCGTACCATTAGGAATAGTGAGCAGCTCGTTCATCGCTTTGCCCCGGCGGGCAGTATTGCCTGTCGGGGTGACGATGTTGGCATTATATATAATAAGGTTGCCTTTCATGATTTACTCCATAACTCGTGCTTCAAGCACTTGTTGCATACTGAAGTTTTCCAGCCCTAAATAATAGGAGGCTGTATCAATAAGTGCTTCCATGGGGACAAGACCGATAATTTCACTACCTACTATACTTACTCCATAACGGCGTGCTTCGAAACGAACCATCTCCATAGCGCGGTAAAGGGCTGTTTTTGTATAGTCTGTCATATTGATGGAGACTTGCGTAATACCGCGATCTTTCAATTCTACCCCCATTGCTTTACAATAGCGTAAGCCGCCACCGATAAAACGAATCTTCTTAGCAATGTCATGGGCAATCTCAAGGCTTGGTGTATTTAGATTGATATTATAGGCAACAAGAGGCATACGTGCTCCAATGGCTACTGTGCCTGCGGTAGAATGACGCTCTGCCGGACCAAAATCCGGTTGCCATTCGGGAAGATGTATCTTTTCCGCCATGCCTTCGAACTCACCTTTACGGATAGCAGCAAGGTTCTCACGATGTGGAGCAGTCGCCGATTTCTCGTATAAGAATACCGGAAGTTTATATGCTTCTGCAACGCGTTGGCCTACTTCTTTCGACAAGGTGATTGCGTCGTCCATTGTACAGCCTTTTATCGGGATGAACGGCACTACATCAACTGCTCCCATGCGTGGATGTTGTCCTTGGTGGTGATTCAAATCAATAAGTTCTACGGCAATGCCGATAGCTTCTATCACAGCTTCTTTCAGTGCGTCAGGCTGACCTACTACGGTTACTACAAGACGGTTATGATCTTCGTCATTGCTATAATCCAATAGTTTCACGCCTTCTTTGGCGCGGAAAGGTGCTACAATCTTATCTATCTTTTGCAAATCACGTCCCTCGCTGAAGTTGGGTACGCATTCCATAATTTTTGACCAGTTCATAGTTATTCGTTGTTAATGTTATTATTTATTTTATGCTATTTTCTATTGTTTGTTTTATCAGTTCGTCGTCAGCTATATAAGGCATTGTAATATGGTAACCATCAGAATGTGTATTATTAAACTCTTCTGTCGTTTCCATTGCATGCTGGTTACGTGCCCATGAACGACGTGCCACACCGCCCATTACGTCCCATAACATAGAGGAACGTAGAATATTGTCAACACGTTCGCTTCCGTCGCATACCATGCCGAATCCACCGTTGATTGCCTTTCCGATACCTACGCCACCACCATTATGGAGAGCTACAAGACTCATGCCTCGTGCACAATTACCAGCAAAGCATTGTACTGCCATATCTGCCATTACATTACTTCCGTCTTTGATATTGGACGTCTCGCGGAATGGAGAATCCGTACCGCTTACATCGTGATGGTCACGTCCCAACATAATAGGACCTACCTCACCGTTGCGTACCATTTCATTGAATTTCAAGGCGATATTCATACGTCCCAAAGCATCCTGATAGAGAATACGCGCTTGTGTTCCTACTACCAGATTGTTCTTTTCTGCATCGCGTATCCAGTTGTAGTTATCCAAGTCTTGTCCTCGGCGGTTAGGGTCTATACATGACATAGCGGCATGATCAGTTTTAATCAGATCTTCATGCTTCCCACTCAGACATACCCAGCGGAATGGACCATAGCCATAATCGAACAATTCAGGTCCCATAATATCTTCCACGTAAGACGGGAAAATGAATCCGTCTTTTTCGTCTATTCCGTTACGTGAAATCTCTTTGACGCCTGCATCATAAATTGCTTTCATAAATGAATTTCCGTAATCAAAGAAGTATGTTCCACGGCTTACCAGTTCCTTTACAACGGAAAAATGGCGTCGTAAAGACGCATCTACTAAGCGGCAGAACTGTTCGCGGTCTTCTTTTAGCATCTGGGTACGTTCTTTGAATGTCAGTCCTGCCGGACAATAACCACCTTCATATACGGCATGACAGGACGTTTGATCGGAAAGCAGCTCTATTGCTTCATTCTGTGCTACGGCATATTCCAATAAATCTACAATGTTGCCATGATAGGCAATAGAGCATGGTTCTTTTTTGTTCATGGCTTCGTGTGCCAAACGGAAAGCTTCGGGAATGTCCGATGTGATATGTTGTACCCATCCCTGTTTATGCCGCGTTTCTATGCGTGATGCATCTACCTCGGCAATGATTGCTGCCGCTCCTGCTATTTCGGCTGCTTTGGGTTGTGCACCGCTCATACCGCCCAAACCGGAAGAAATGAAAAGATGTCCGCGCAGATCACCGTTTTGCGGTATGCCGAGTTTCATTCGTCCGGCATTTAGTAAGGTATTGAATGTACCGTGTACGATACCTTGCGGACCAATGTACATCCATCCGCCGGCTGTCATCTGACCATAGTTTGCCACTCCCATTTGTGCCGCTATTTCCCAATCCTTTTGGTTGTCAAACAGACCTACCATCATGGAATTGGTGATAATAACACGTGGCGCTTCGGGTTTTGATTTAAATAAACCTAAAGGATGCCCGCTTTCTACTACCAGAGTTTGGTCTTGTGTCAGTTCTTCGAGATACATCTTTATGAGACGGTATTGCATCCAGTTTTGGCATACCTGTCCTGTTTCGCCATAGGTTACTAATTCATAGGGGTAGAGGGCAATATCAAATGACAGATTATTATCTATCATAACTTGAAAAGCCTTTCCTTCGATACATTTTCCTTTATATTCGTCGATAGGTTTTGCCTTGAGATCACCTTCGGGACGGAAGCGGTAACCATATATCTTACCACGTGTCAGCAATTCGTTCATAAATTCGGGAGCGAGTTGTGCGTGAAGTTCGCGTGGAATGTAACGTAGTGCATTCTTTAGTGCAGTCTTAGTCTGTGCAGGTGACAACTTATAGCCACGATCCGGTGCGCGACGGATACCTTCCACGAATACTGGAGGGTCGGGTAGTTGATTAGATAATGTGAATTTCATATCATTTTTTGGTTTAGTGATGTGCAAATGTAATAAATATACCTGATTATTGTACGTATCAGAGTATATTTAATAACATATTGCTAAAAGTTTATGTAGATGCAATGCCGAAGAATTGCTCAGATATGCAATTCTATATAAGATTTCTTATCCGGATTTAATGTTGTCCGGTCAATTGTAGTATTGTTAAGTTAATGATGTCTGATACTGTTATGGTATGAGCAATGATGAGTCGCCATAACTTAAAAAACGGAATCCGTGACTAAGTGCATAATCATAGATAGTACGCCAATTACCGTTGACAAATGCTGAGACGAGTAGCAGCAAGGTACTTTGCGGTTGGTGAAAGTTGGTTACCATCATGCGTACGATACGGTATTCATAACCCGGTGCGATAATGATTTGCGTACTGGTGTGCAGTGCTTCCATACCGTGTCTGTCAAGATAATTAAGAATAGCTTGAAGCGCTTCAACAGAGGATAGTCGAGAAGGAGTTTCATAAGGTTGCCATTGGTGCACGTGAAGTTCTTCTTCTGTTGCGTCGGGATTGTTGTGTAGTGTTACGCCTATATGGTATAAGCTTTCCAATGTACGTACGGAAGTTGTGCCGACTGCAACGCAATGCCCACCGTGAGTTATCAGTTGTTCGATGGTGTGACGACTAACGGAAATATATTCCGTATGCATCTCGTGCCCTTCTATTTCTTCACTCTTGACAGGCTTAAATGTACCGGCCCCTACATGAAGTGTAAGTTCTTCCAGCTCTATTCCTTTATTCTTTAACGCACTGAGTACCCGTTCTGTAAAATGTAGTCCGGCAGTTGGAGCGGCTACCGAACCTTTTATCTTGCTGTATACAGTCTGGTATGTTTCTTTATCGCTTTCTTCTGTTTCCCGGTTTAAATAAGGTGGGATAGGCAGTTCACCGAATACTTCAAGTATGTCAGCGAAGGTTATCTCTGAATTGTTCCATCGAAAGTCTATCCAATGGCTTGTACCGCAACATTCACCTCGTGTAGCGGTTAGTGTGACAGTCTGTCCTTTTATAATCATTTCCCGACTTAACGTTCCTTCTTTCCATTTCTTTAAATTGCCTATCATGCAAAGCCATGCGCAATGTTCCGTTTGTTGGAAAGAGAGTACATAATCATTCGGGGCAATGGGTTCGAGGCAGAACACTTCGATTAATGCTCCTGTCTCTTTACGAAAATGCAGACGTGCCTGAATTACCTTTGTATTGTTGAATACCATCAATTCGCCTTCCGGTAGATAGTCCGGTAAAGACGTAAATATACTTTCTGATACATTATCATGGCGGTATACAAGCAGTTTGGATTGGTCGCGGACGGGTAACGGAAATTTGGCAATACGTTCGTCAGGTAATGGATAGTTATAATCGCTTATATGTATATGCTTAGGATCTTGACTTGTCATAGTGTTCTGATATTTTCTTTACTTGCAACATTCCAATGTTCGCGCAAAGGTACATACTTTTTCGCTGAAATACATTATCTTTGTAGACTGATAAATCAATAAAATAAGTAGGAAATATGAAAATAGGAGATAAAGTACGCTTCCTTAGTGAAGTAGGAGGCGGCATTGTGAAAGAATTCCGTGGGAAAAATATCGTGTTGGTAGAAGATGGAGATGGATTCGATATTCCAATGCCGGTGAATGAATGTGTGGTGATTGATACGGATGATTATAATATGAAGCGTAAGTCTGCTCCTCAACCGAAACGACAAGAAGAACCTGTACGTAAAGAGGTGGAGAAACCTGTCACGTATCGTCCTGCTGAAACACGTGAGGGAGAAACATTGAATGTGGTGTTGGCGTACGTGCCGGAAGACGTGAAATCAATATCTGCTACGGGATTTGATACTTATTTGGTGAACGATAGTAATTATTATCTGTATTATACGTATCTCAATGCCGAAGGGGCTGCTTGGAAAGTGCGTGCATCCGGTTTGCTTGAGCCTAATACAAAAGAATTGCTGGAGACTTTCACCAAGGATAGTCTGAACGATTTGGAACGTGTGGCAGTGCAGTTGATACCTTTTAAGCAGGAACGTACATTTCTAATGAAACCTGCTGCCAATGTTGAGTTACGGATAGATACGGTAAAGTTCTATAAACTGCATACTTTTTCAGAGTCCGTTTATTTTGAGGAACCCGCATTGATTTATGACATTGTAAAGAACGATGTTCCTGTAAAGCAGATATTTGTGAATGCCGATGATATAAAGGAAGCACTATTGCAGAAACGGAATGTAGATGAACCGGTGAAGTTACAGAAGAAACAACCTGTAAAGCAAGATATTGTTGAGGTTGATTTACATGCAGCGGAATTACTGGATTCAACGGCCGGCATGAGCAATAGCGAAATACTTAATTATCAACTTGGTAAGTTTCGTGAGGCTATGGAACAATATAAAGGGCGTCGCGGACAGAAGATTGTCTTTATCCACGGTAAAGGTGATGGAGTATTGCGTAAAGCTGTGATAGATGAGCTGAAGCATAAATATAAAACGTGTACTTATCAGGATGCTTCCTTTCGGGAATATGGGTTTGGGGCAACAATGGTGACAGTGAGATAAACCAAGAGGTTGTCTAAACTATCTCAATTCCCCCGCTTGAGCGGGGGTAGGGGGTGTGTTACTTTTCTAACAGTTTAATAAGCAAAGAAAGA
>ENA-USUG01000420-USUG01000420.1-human-gut-metagenome-genome-assembly--contig:-NODE-420-length-71316-cov-8.529148_pt1 | contig 71316 bp, 64 predicted proteins | sample MGYA00250059_ERZ773394 | MGnify/ENA primary metagenome ERZ773394 (study PRJEB29103, sample SAMN06111957) | human gut metagenome | biome: human gut; feature: ankylosing spondylitis patient; material... | reverse complement strand
TTCATTTCTCATCACCATCTTCATTATACATCAACCGTGATAAATTATCAACCTTTTTAAAAAGATATTAGTATTAATGGAAATTCCCAAAAAATGCATAATAGCAGGCGCGGCTTCCCGCCCAAGGGCGGTACGATTTCGCCGAAGATTTTCGCCTTTCGGTAGCGTAATTTGCCGGGCGGACTGTGGGCATCGCCCCCTACGCATGTCCCGGACATTTGCAAAAATTATAGAGACAGGCGCACACAGCAATCTTCAAATGCTAATCGGCGAGCGCGGCGGCAAGAAGCGGTTCATTTTCCAGGATAAGCTGCGGCAGCTGTGATAGGGGAAGCGGATTTTCCCCGAGGCCTGCCTCAATTGTAAATCCCAGGCGGTGAAAGCGCCGGAGGAACCAGTCCTTGAAGCCGGCGTTGCTCGATTCCGGCGGCACATCTTCTACTGCGTACCCGGACGCTTCGGAAAATTGCTCCGCCAAATTCTTTGCGCCGGGCGGGTCAAGGTCCCGACCGCCGGGGTAAATGACGCGGCCCTGCGTGTGGTAGGCGAGAAGAATGTCTGGCCGGATGCAGGCTGTGTAGGCCGCAAGTGCCGCCGTCTCGCGCTGATCGAGCGGCTTATTTCCCGGAAAATCCCGCGGCGCTGCGCGGTCAAAGCCGAGGTTCCCTTTGATTTCTTTTGCTAAATCCCACGAGGCGGGATAGTTGAGGTTCAGATCGACGCCCCGCAGATTCGCCTTCCATCCGTCGGGAAACGGGATTTGCGGAAAAACGGCCGCAATCGCAGCAGCTTGGACGTATTCCGGCGAGGTCTCTGGAATTGCCCCCGCGACAAGGTCAGCCCCATCCGGATTCACGAGCGGCACACAGTAGAGCATGGAATTCCGGTAGAGCGCGCGGGCGCTTTTTCCGCCAAAGGTGCCGCCATTGCAGATGGCGCGGCAATAGGTGAGCAGCAGCTCCCACAAAAGCGTCCCCGTGATCGACTCGTTCGCGTGGTGCGCCCCCGTGACGAGCACCTTCGTGCAGCCGCAGCCAAGCTGAATGGCGACAACAGGGCGGCCTCCCGCCGTGCGGGTGAGCGTTTTGATGTAGGCAAACGGCGCGACGCGGCGCAGCTGTTTCATGTATTGTTCCTGAAGCCCGGAGGTCATGTACCCGGGCGAAATTGCACAGAGCAAGAAAATCGCCTCCACCATAGTCTATGATGGAGGCATTTTCTTTAGAACCGGATGGCGTTAATTTTCTTCAAAGATGGCCTTCACGGCGCGATAGGTCATGTAGCAGTCGTATTTCGCGACGACCTCAAACGGCGCGTGCATGGAAAGAACGGGAACGCCTGCGTCGAGTGTGTCGATGTTGCGCTTGGCCATGTATTTTGCGACCGTGCCGCCGCCGCCCGCGTCGGTTTTGCCAAGCTCACACATCTGCCACGCGATTTCGTGGTCGTTCAGAAGCTTGCGGATGTTTCCGACAACCTCGCTCGAAGCGTCCGATGCGCCGGACTTGCCGCCGGAGCCCGTGTACTTGCAAAGGCCCACGCCGTAGTTGAGATAGGCGGCGTTCTTGCGCTCAAAGACCTCAGAGAAGCCCGGGTCAAAGGCCGCGCAAACATCGGCGGACAGGCAGAAGGAGTTGGCCAGGCACGTGCGAAGATCGACGCCCTGCGCCTTGCACAGGCTTTCCATGAAATACTCAAACGCTTCGCCCTGCATACCGGATACGCCCTCGGAGCCGATTTCTTCCTTGTCAGCAAAGATGCACACGGCGGTCTTTTTGGGGCACTTCGCGTCGAAAATCGCAGCGAGCTCTGCATAGGCGCAGACTCTATCGTCGTGGCCGTAAGCGCCGATCATGCTGCGGTCCAGGCCGATGTCACGCGCGTTTGCCGCCGGGACAGCCTCAAGCTCCGCGGAGATGAAGTCCTCTTCCACGATGCCGTATTTTTCGTTCAGAATCCGGAGAACAGCCAGCTTCACACGATCCTTGCCGTCGTCGTCTGCCTCGGGGCGGCTGCCCATCAGAATGTTCAGGCTTTCCGACGGAATTGCCTCATTGAGGGGCTTTTTTCCCTGTTCGCGCCCCAGATGGGGAAGAAGGTCGGTGATGACGAGCTGGGGGTCGGCAGGGTCGTTTCCGATGGTCACATAGACCTCCGAGCCGTCGCGGCGGACGACCTTTCCGTGCAGCTCCAGCGGAACCGTCACCCACTGGTACTTGCGGATGCCGCCGTAATGGTGCGTCTTGAGATAGGCAAGCTCGGTGTCCTCATAGAGGGGATTGGGCTTGATGTCGAGCCTCGGAGCGTCGGTGTGCGCCGCGCCGATGTTCGCGCCGTGGGACAAATCTTCCTCGCCGATGACAGCCAGCATGATGGCCTTGCCGCGGTTATTCCAGTAGAACTTGTCGCCGGTTTGAATCTGCATGCCGGGCTTGTATTCGACAAAGCCTCTGGCCTCCGCCTCGCGGATGGCGGTAAAGACGCATTCGCGCTCGGTCTTCGAGCGGTCCAGAAACGCCTTGTACGCCTCGCAATAGGCGTTCAGCTCGGTCTCTTCGTCCTTTGTCAGGCGGTCATAGCCGTTTTTCGGCTGGTAGAGAAGCTTCTCTCGCTGTTCCTTCGTCATAGGGGTTCCTCCTTTAAAATATCGTTCAGCAGGCGGCGGGCTTTCTCCCGGAACGCCTCGAGGGTTTGCGTGTTTTGTAATGTGTACCGGCAGTTTGCGCGGTAAAAATCATCCGGCTTCTGCGCGTCGATCCTGGCCCTTGCAGCAGGCTCTGTCAGGCCATCGCGCGCCATGATGCGCTGCATGCGAACCTCCTTTGGCGCAAGCACGCAGACGGTCTTGTCGCAGAGCGCGCCCATGCCGGACTCGAGAAGGTTGATCGCGTCAATGGCGAAAATCGGTTTCCCGCTTGCTTCTGCCTGCGCTTTCCGATGCTTTACGGCGCGGCCGACGTGGAAAAAGACGATCTCGTTGAGCTTTGCGAGTTTGTCCGCGCTGAAAAATACCAAAGATGCAAGCTTCGGCCTGTCCAGACTGCCGTCCGGAAGAAAGATATCGCCAAACGCGTGTTCCAGCGCTGTTTTCAGGTCCGGGTCCTCTCGCAGGAGCTCGTAATAAAGCGCGTCGCAGTCGACAATTTCGCCGCCGCGCGCGGCAATTTCCTGCAGGAGCGTCGTCTTGCCGCAGCCAGTAGGACCCGTAATGCCGATCGTTACCATGTTACACCTCGACAATGTGGAAGCCCGCGGCCTTCTTGAGCCGGTTCCCAATGGCAAGGCCGAGCCCGGAAGCGTCCGGGCACTGCGCATAAATTTCTGTTACAGCCTCGTGGTCAAATTCCCGAAGCGCGTCGAAGACGCGTCTGGCCTGCTCGGCCTTATCGGTGAACGAACCGAGGTCGTGGACAATATGGCCGGGATAGCGCCCGGTGAATTCGGAAAAGCAGATGACGCCCGCCGACGCGGGAAGATGCGCCTCGATGTACCGCGCGCTTTTTTCGGGGTCCCCCGTAAAGACGGTGACGGGCGCTTTGGGTGCGTAGTGCCGGTATTTCATGCCGGGCGCTTTCGGCTTTTCCCCGTCTTTGAGCAGGCTCACGACCGCCTTGTCGACGGCGACCTCTCCCAAAACGTCCTCAAGCGCTTCGAGCGGCAGTCCGCCCGGGCGAAGAAGACGCGGTGGGGTACAGGTGAGGTCGATGATCGTCGATTCTACGCCCACGCGGCAGGGCCCGCCGTCAAAAATCGCGTCGATTTTGCCGTCCATGTCCTCGCGCATGTCCTCCATGCACGTGGGGCTCGGCCGCCCGGAGGTGTTTCCGGAGGGCGCGGCGATGGGAACGCCGGCTTTCTGGATAACGGCGAGCGTTACCGGGTGATCGGGGCAGCGCACACCGACCGTCTCGAGCCCGCCCGTTGTGCGAAGCGGGACAATGGGCTTTCGCGGCAGAATCATTGTCAAGGGTCCCGGCCAGAAGCTCTCCGCCAGCCGGTAAGCTGCCTCCGGCACGTTCTCGCAGTACCGCTCCAGCCACGACGCATCCGGCACATGGATAATGAGCGGATTGTCCTGTGGGCGGCCCTTCGCCTCGAAGATGTGCAAAACCGCTTCCTCGTCCAGCGCGTTCGCGCCGAGGCCATAGACCGTCTCCGTCGGAATGCCGAGGAGTCCTCCCGCGCGGATAATGTCTGCCGCCCGCGCAATATTCTCCGGCGTGAGCGCTTCAAAATAAATGGTGTTCATGGATATTCCTTCTTGCTTTGTGAATGATATTGAATTCGTGGCCGACTTCTCTACAAAAATCTGATCTTATATCGTTACACTGCGTAGGGGCGGACGGCCCTGTCCGCCCATAAAAAGTTACGAATTCGTCGAAAATTCATAGGAAAACAGGTTTTGCTACGGGCGGACAGAGTCGTCCGCCCCTACGAAAAGCTTGCACGGGTCAATCGGCATCCCTGCTGTTTTGCAGCTTTTCGGCCTGGTCGGCGGTGACGAGCGCGTCGATGAGCTCGTCTAAATTCCCGTCCATGATGGAGTCGATCTTATAGAGCGTCAGTCCGATGCGGTGATCGGTGACGCGTCCCTGCGGGAAATTATAGGTGCGGATGCGCTCGTTTCGCATGCCGGTCCCGACCTGGCTGCGCCGCTCATTCGTCACGGCGGAGCTGATGCGCTCCTGCTCGATCTCGTATAGCTTGGAGGCCAGCATCTGCATGCACTTTTCGCGGTTCTGCACCTGCGAGCGTTCCTCCTGACAGGAGACGACAATGCCGGACGGCTTGTGGATCAGGCGCACGGCGGAGGACGTTTTGTTGATGTGCTGCCCGCCCGCGCCGGAGGACCGGAAGACCTGCATCTCGATATCCTCGGGGCGGATATCGACCTCAGCCTCCTCCATCTCGGGAAGCACGGCGACCGTCGCCGTCGAGGTGTGGACCCGGCCGCCGGACTCGGTCTCCGGCACGCGCTGCACGCGATGAACGCCGGACTCAAATTTCAGGCGCGAGTACGCCCCGTCGCCGTCAATTTCAAAATCCGCTTCCTTCACGCCGCCGAGCTCCGTCTCGTTATAATTAAGAAGCGTCACCTTCCAGCCCTTCGACTGCGCGTACATGGTGTACATCCGGTACAGGCTGTGGGCAAAAAGCGCACTCTCCTCGCCGCCCACGCCGCCGCGAATTTCCACAATGACGCTTTTCTCATCGTTCGGGTCGCGCGGCAGAAGCAGAATCTTGAGCTCCTGCTCCAGCTCCTCGAGCTGCTTTTTGAGGGCCGTATACTCCTCCTGACAAAGTGTCTTCATCTCCACGTCGAGGCCGCCCGCATCCAGCATCTCGCGCAGCTCGTCCGCCTCTTTTTTTGCTTTGCAGAAGCTTCGGTAAGCCGTCACAATGGGCTCCAATCGCTTCTGTTCGCGCAGGAGCTTGGAAGCCGCCTTCGGGTCCGCATAAAAATCCGGCTGCCCGGCGCGCTCGGCCATTTCCATATATCGTTCTTCGACAAGTCGCAGTTTTTCCAGCATAAATTCCTCGCATGCACCCGTTCGTTCCGGGCAAATTTTACTTCTATCATCATACTCTATTTTTCCCCCGCCGTCAAATATTCGCGCGGCTTTTGCACATACTAGCCCTGATTTTTGAGGAAGGGAAGCGGCGCAATGAAACGGCTTCTGGCAGTCCTGACGGCATTTTCGCTCGCGTTTTCGTGCGCAGTACGCGCCGGGGCGGGCAACACAACGGAGACGGCAGACTATATCGCCCTGACGTTCGACGACGGTCCCTCGGGCGCGATCACCGAGAAGCTGTTAGACGGTCTTGCGGCGCGAAACGTCAAGGCGACGTTTTTCCTCTGCGGCTATCGGATCGAAAAATTTCCGGAAATCGCGCAGCGCATGGCAGAAGAGGGCCACGAGCTGGGGCTCCACTCCAACCGGCACGACTACATGCAGCACATGACGAAAGAAGAAGCGCTGGACGACCTTTCCGAGTGCCAGAGCATCCTCACCGAGACAACCGGCGTTTCCGCGCGCCTGTTCCGCCCACCGGGTGGGCTTTACTCGCAGGACCTGCTGGATGCTTCGCGCGAGCTCGGGCTTAGCATCGTGTTCTGGTCGGTCGACCCGCACGATTGGGACAAAGAGAAGGCCTCGCAGGTGCTGCCGTATCTGCTCTCGCATGCGTCGGCAGGCGATATCGTCCTGATGCACGATCTCACGGAGCACTCCGTCTCCGCCGCGCTGTCGTTTATCGATACGATGTATGCAAAAGGGTACGAGTTTTGTACCGTTTCCGAGCTTGCCGCGCTTTCCGGCGAGACACTTTCCCCCGGAACGTATTATAACCGTTTCCCGCATTGACGAACAGCGCCTCGTATATTAAAATAGAGAAAAACTGCTTACAGGAGGCGCACTATGGATAAAAAGGAACTTCGCACGCAGATCCGCGCAAAAAAGCGTGCAATGACCCCCGCGCAGGTGGAAGCTTGCAGCGAGAAGCTGGCAGAGCTCTTCCGCGCGCACCCGCTCTACAAAGCCGCCAAAAGCATCTATGGCTACATGCCCTACAATCAGGAGGTGCGCACGATTCCGATCATGCGGCAGGCGCAGGCGGATGGAAAGCGCGTGGCTGTGCCGAAGGTGTATGGCGACACGATGAAATTCCTCTGGCTGGACGATTTAGACGCCGTCGCGCCCGGCGCGTATAACATCCCCGAACCCATCGCGGACGAGCCCGAGGCGGACGACGAGACGGCGCTGGTTTTGATGCCCGGCCTCGCGTTTGACCCGGAAGGCCACCGCTGCGGCTACGGCGGCGGATTCTACGATAAATTCCTCGCCGCGCACCCGAACCATCCGACGATTGCCCTTTGCTACGGCTTTCAGATGCTTGACCATCTGGATGTGGACGCGCACGATATCCCGGTCGACGCGGTTTTATCTGCGGATGTGGAGGCAGAGGGATGAAATATGTCCTGCTGCTCCTCTTCTGCGCGCTCGTGTTTCTCGTCTGCTTTCTGGTCGATAAGCTCCTTCAGAAACTCTTTCCGAAGCACGAGCTGGAAAAAAGCAAATCCGTCGTCCGCCCGCCGCAAAAGAGCGCGACGTTCGGGGTGCTTCTCGTATTTATCCCGCTGATGGCGCTGCTTTTCTGGATGCCGGAGGGAGGGGACGCACTGCTCACGGTCTGCTGCGTCGGCGCGATGATCATGGGAGCGTTTTTGCTCTACACATATTTTTCCGTCGCGATTTACTATGGGGAAGACAGCTTTCTCTATAAGACGCTCCGCGGCGGCAAAAAAGAATACCGCTACGCGGACATCCGGGGCCAGCGGAGCCTCATGACGCGCGGCGGTATCAATACGATCTTGTTTGTGGGCGAGGATGAACTGAACCTCTACAGCGCCATGCAGAACCTGAACCCGTTTTTAAAAACAGCGTTCTTCCGCTGGTGCGAGGAAAAGCGCATCGACCCCGATTCTGTTGAAAATAATCCCCGCATGTTCACGTGGTTCCCGGACCCCGACAAAGAGAAACCGTCCGGCGACAGCCTCACAGCACCATAAAAGCGCCTGTTGCCGTGGCGGCCTTTTTGCCGTTTTCCGCGTAGACGCAGCCGGACAGGAAGATCATGCGCCGCCCGGCCTGATCCACCTGTGCGGCGACGGTCACGTGCTCTCCCGGCAGAACTGGACGCAGGTAATTGACTGCGAGGCTCACCGTGGAAAGCCGGTTCGTTTTGCAGCAGAAGCGTGCGGCTAGGCCCATGGTGTTGTCGAGCATCGACGCGAGCATGCCGCCATGAAGCGTCTGCTTCGAGTTGAGCATCCAGTCTTCGGCGGCAAAGTTGAGCGTGAGCGACCGGTCTTCCGCGCTGCACGAAAGAAACGACGGCTTCATCAGACCGATCAGGCCGCAGGCCGCCCCTTCCTCCTCGCAAAGCATGCGATAGACCCGCTCCATAAAGGTCTGCTCCGTCTCGTCCTCCGCCGGGCAAAGCGTTCCGGCGTTCAGCGCGTCAAAAACCCCGTAATTCATACAGCACATCCCCTGTCGCGTTTTTTCGTATTCTATCATATTTCTGTATCGCCTTGCAAGTAAAACCGGGCGCGCCGCAAAGCGGCGCGCCCGGTCTGTCTGTTTCGGAAATTTTACGGCCGAGTTCGTAGGGGGCGATGCCCACATCGCCCCAAGGGAACCGACGAATTCACCAGGGATCTCCGTAAAATCGGATTTACGTGCCGGGTCGATGTGCTCAATCGACCCCTACGCAAATTCGGGACATTTCACCCATACGAACATCCGGAAAATTCCCGAAGATTTCGTCCGTACGCGCGTCCCGGGAAATTTACCGGGCAAAGAACCGATGGAGCATCGCGGCAGCTTCGGCTCTGGTCGCTCCGCTTTGCGGGTGGAGATAGAAGTTATCGCCGCGCAGGATTGCCTCGGAGACAGCCCACTGCACGGCGGGCAATGCTTTGTCCGTCACCGCATTCGCGTCCGTGAAGCTCGAGAGGCTGTTTCCGGAAAGCAGATTGCTTCCGCGGTACTGCGCGTACCGGTAGAGGATCAGCGCGAACTCCTCGCGGGAGACAGCCTCTTCGGGGTTCTTGCCGTCGGAAATGCCGTTCCGCACCGCCCAGTCGCAGCCGGATGCATACCACGGCGTGCTGTCCTTGGTGCGCACGCCGTCGTGCCGCGCGAGAATTGTAAGGAGCATGCCGCGCGTGAAGGTGTCCTTGGGCGAGAATTTGTTATACGCCGTGCCGCGGATTAACCACCGGTCGTATGCGTACATCACGTCGTCGTAGTACCAGTCGATGGCGCGCACGTCGCTGAACGGGTTCCGGTCCCCGCCCGCGAGCAGAACCGAGCCGCCGATCAGAATGGGCTCGATGGAGGGCTTTTCCGGCTCCTTGGGGTCTTTGGGCTCTTCCGGCTCCTCGGGTTCTACGATCTCCGGCGGAAGCTCCTCACCGTCCGCGATCAGATGCAGCTTCTTCGCGTGTACTGCGTTTATCGCAAGAAAATCCCAATCCTCTGGGTCTTCCAGCGGCGTTTTCTTCGAGAAGACTCTCACTCCGTCTTCATTTACCAGCCGCAGCTCTGTGCCGTCGGCAATTTTTCCTGCTTTGAGGCAGCGATCGATGTTTACAAATGTCTCTGTATCCGCGCCGAGCAGGGTAAGCGTGCCGCCGGAGAAAGAGAACCTCTCGAACCGATTCAAGGCGCTCTCCGGCATCGTCACATGGTCGCTCTCTTGCTTGTAGGTGCGGCTTGTGTCCAGCGGCTTGTATGCCTGGCCGTCCTTCGCTGAAATGGACAAGCGTCCGTCGCCAGTAGCAGTGGTACTAATGCACAGGCTGCCTGCACGAATGGCGTCTTCGTCGCCCTTCGCGGCAATGCTGCTGCTTCCAAGGAGCCTCAAAGTGAGATCCATATCACATTCAATGCTCCGAAGCTTGGCGTCCGTCAGCGTAAGTATGAATTCTGAGCCAGTGGCATAATAGATATCTCCGCAGTCGCCAAGATTGAGTATGTAAGTCCCTTGCCTTAAGAGGTGCTCTACACCTTTTTCGTCCGTGATCTTGATGCCATAGCGGCCTTTTACTGCCTCCAGTGTGATATCATCTGTAACCGGGATCTGCTCGTCCGAACGGTAGTACTTGCCATTTTCCGCATCGTGCCAGTAGTAGCCGTCTTTCAGCTCGTCCCCGTCCTTGAGCAGGCCGTCGATCGAGGCCGGGGAAACGGTGTCACCCGCGACGACATTGTAGCGATTCTCGCCCACTACGAGCGTCACCACATGCAGCGTCTGCCCGTTCAGATTCGTCGGCTGAAGCACCGGGCGGTAGTAGATATATGACTTATCGGTAAACTCTGTCCTGATGGGATCGCTTAGAAGCGCTGCCAGACCAGCAGTTTCCCCGGTGCCAAAGAACTCCTGCGCCCATGAATAGCCACTGTTTAAATTTTTCGTGTAGTCCTTGATGCAACTCCACTCGGTGGTGTATTGATAGTCAGGGTCGTGGCTGGAGGGCGCGCGCATGGTATAAGTCACACCGCCACTCTGATACGATTTTCCGTAAATCAAACCTTCCGCATGCAGATCGTTCCACGAAACCTGCGAAATGTTGTAGTCCGCAACAAACAGCGGCCAGCTGCCGAATGCCCTTGCGTAGCTATCCCTATACTTCCAATGAAAAACGTTGTTCAGCGTACCGGCATACGTAAAGGGCACATAGTGAAGCGTCTCGTCCGGCAGCGCTTCGTTTCTGGTCGTAAAGTGCCGGATTTCACTTCCGGAGAGATCAAAGTAATACGTCTCTTTTTCTTTGAGCTCGGCAAGGGAAGCCTCATCCAGCGCAGCCGGAGCAGTCAGCGTCATCTTTGCCGCAGTAGAAAGCAGACCCGACCAGTTTGTGCTGTCCGTCGGCAGCGTCCACGACCCGAGGTCTTTCCCGTCTTCATAGAACAGCGCCAGCTTCGTGCCGGCCGCCGCATCCAGAAGCTTGTCCATCTGCGGCATTCCACCGAGAAGCGTCAGCTTTCCGCCGGTAAGCTTTACCGAGCCGGAACTGCCATTCAGCACCCCAAAGCCCTCCAGCGTCACCTCGCCGCCGGACTGCTGATAGGATATGCCCACGGAGAAGTTTGCTGCATACATCTGCGCCTTGACATGCAGGCGACCGTTTCCCTCGATCGAAAGACTGTCCATGGTCAGTGCGTTTGAGTAGATACCTTGCGGCGTTGTAATGGTGTTGTCTCCCACCAGACGCAGCGTCAATGGTTTCTGAATCTGGGACGCTCTAATGCATCCAAGGTTCGCGTCGTTCAGCGTAAGCACCTTTGTTTCCGGGTCATAGCTGACGGTTCCGTCGAGCATCACATCTTTGTAATTTTTGGACGTAACATCGATCTGCGTTGTGGCGTCTGGCGATACGATCGTAATACCGTAGTCTGTCTCCGCCTCGTCCGCCAGCACTGCTGTCGGCAGCAGCGAGAGCGTCATGACCAGAATCAGAAGCAAGCTCAAGATCCGTTTTTTCATCCGGGTTCCTCCTTTTTTATGGCTCCGGCAGCGGCGGCCGGACATGTTTGGCATATGTGCCAACAGTATACCAGACGCCGGGCAAAAAAGCAAGCCAAACGGAAAATTTAAGAATTGCAGAAAACGCTTCTTGGCAGCGCGTTCATTTGCGTGTATACTGGTGATGTTTGAAAGAAAGAGAGGATTTGGTCATGAAACAGTCGAAAGCGGCAATTCTGGTGCTCCTCGCGGGCGCGCTCTGGGGCAGCATGGGATTATTCGTGCGAAAGCTGAACGCCGCCGGGCTCTATGCAATGGACGTGGTGCAGGCGCGGATGCTCTCGGCGCTTTTGTTTATGGGAATTTTCATGATGCTCTTTTCAAGAAACAGCTTCCGCATCCGGCTGAAGGACCTCTGGTGCTTTCTGGGCTCCGGCATTGTGAGCCTACTTCTTTTTTCGCTGTGCTATTTTTCCGGCATGCAGGTTACGAGCCTGAACGTGATGGCGGTTCTGCTCTACACCTCGCCCGCAATCATCATGATTCTGAGCGTTGTTTTGTTCCATGAGAAGCTCACCAAGCGAAAGCTTCTTGCGCTCGTCATGACCTTCGCCGGCTGCTGCCTCGTCTCGGGCATTGGCGGAGCGGGCGCGGTTCCGATGAAGGGCCTGCTTCTGGGCCTTGGCGCAGGCTTTTTCTACGCGCTCTACTCGATTTTCAGCCGCTTCGCCATCGACCGGGGCTACGGCGCGTGGACAATCACGTTCTACACGTTCCTGTTCTGCATGCTTGCCGACATGCCGCTTGCCAACTGGGGCGCGATGGCAGGCGCGATTGCCGCCGACCGGACGCTTCTTTTCTGGATGCTCGGTATGGGCTTTGTGACGGCGTTCCTCGCCTTCGGGTTCTACACGAAGGGCTTAGAGGGCATGGAGTCGAGCAGAGCTGGCATTCTCGCGTCCACAGAGCCCGTCGTCGCCACGCTCTTCGGCGTTTTTGTCTTCCAGGAACACCTGACGCTCCCCGCCATCGTCGGTATTCTGCTTGTTTTGGGCGGAATCGTTGTTCTGAGCGGCAAAAAAGCCGCCAAAGCGTAAACTTTCTTTAAACTTTCCGGCAGTTTTCTTGTAAATGCGGCAGCGAATCAGTATAATAAAGCCAAACAAGAAAACAGGGGGCTGTCACATGTTTCAGAAGCTTGGCGACGCGCTGCGGCGGTTCATGTACGGACGCTACGGCGCAGATTCCCTTAACAAATGGTTGCTCATTTTTGCGGTTGTGCTGATGCTCGTGGGCGGACTCGGGAGCCGCTACCTTGCGCCGTGGATGGCCGCATTCGGTACGCTGGCGTACGTGCCGCTGATCTGGTCGATGTTCCGGATCTACTCGCGCAATATTGAAGCGCGCCGCCGGGAAAACGCTGCCTTCCAGCGCTTTTTTACAAGGCTCCGCGACCGGCAGAACCGGTATTTCACCTGTCCGCGCTGTCGGCAGGTCGTCCGTGTCCCGCGCGGAAAAGGGCGCATCAATATCCGCTGCCCCAAATGCGGCGAGCAGTTCATCAAGAAAACCTGAGAAAACCGAGACGGCTGAACCAGCCGCCTCGGTTTTTCGATTTCGTATAAATTGGAACCTCGTCCGCCGGATATGTGAAAAACTGCTGTAATCTGGTAGTATGAGCGTTTTTTCCGCTTCGTAGTGTCAGCGCTGTGACGAACGTTTCCGGAAAGGAAGAATGTGTGCACAACGGTGCTCGCTGGCGGAGTGGGTGGGATTCCTTTTCTGCGGAAAAGTCACGGCGGTTGCGGCATGCCACCGGCATACCGCTAAGAGCCGCCTTTCGAATCCCACCCACAACAAAAAACAGCAAAAGAGCCCATCCGGTAGGATGGGCTCTTTTGCTGGCGGAGTGGGTGGGATTCGAACCCACGGTACCGTTGCCGGTACACCTGATTTCGAGTCAGGGCCGTTATAACCACTTCGATACCACTCCGTATGAACTTGCCTTGGTATTATACCAGCAAGCGCGCGCAAAATCAAGGGGTTTCTTGCGCAAGCCGCGGGAATGTTTTCTCGGGCGCGGAAAATCAGAGGAACAGCTTCGTGTTTCTGCTGCAAAAGAGGTGTGCACAGACGGCGCACTTTTTGTGGAAACATGTCCGAAATTTCCGTTGCAAATTCCCATTTTCGGTGCTATAGTAGGCAGGCGCCGCGAGCTTGCGCGGCAAGAATTTAAAACAGGGGGCTTGATTGCCATGCGGTACGATCTGCGTGACATGACGCGCGGGAATCTCTGGAAGCAAATACTGGTCTTCAGCCTGCCGCTGATGGCTTCAAACTTATTGCAGGTACTGTTCAATATGTCAGACATCGCCGTCGTCGGGCAATTCGCTGGCTCGCATGCGCTGGGCTCGGTCGGCTCGACGGCAACGCTGGCCGCGCTCTATTCCGGCTTTCTGATCGGCATGGGCGCGGGCGTCAATGTCCTCACGGCGCGGTTCATCGGCGCGCGCGAGGAGGAAAATACGCGCCAGACCGTCCATACGGCGGCAGTCGTCTGCCTCGGGCTGGGTCTTATTCTGATGGCGCTGTGCTTTTCCCTGGCAAGACCGCTTCTGACGCTGCTTGGAACGAAGGATGAGCTGATCGACGGCGCGATTTTGTATCTTCGCATCTACGCCTTCGGCCTTCCGGCAATGGCGCTTTATAACTTCGGCAGCGCCGTACTCACCGCGACGGGCGACACAAAGCGGCCGCTCCTCTTTCTTTCCATCGCAGGCGGGCTCAACATCTGCCTGAATCTCTTTTTTGTCATCGTCTGCAAGATGGCAACCGACGGCGTTGCGCTGGCGACGATCATCTCGCAATATACCTCGGCGGCGCTCGTGCTGCGGGTTCTGCTGCGGGCGCAGGAGAGTTACCGGCTGGAGCTTAAAAACTTCGTCTTCAGCGGCGAAAAGGCGCAGCGGATCTTGGCGCTCGGCGTGGCGTCTGGCATGCAGCACGCGATTTTCGCGATTGCGAACCTCTTCATTCAGTCGGCGGTCAACTCGTTCAGCGCCGCCGTGGTCGAGGGAAACTCCGCCGCAGCAAATGCCGACTCGCTGGTCTACGAGGTCATGGCCGCGCCCTATACGGCCTGCTCGACCTTCATCAGCCAGAACTACGGCGCGCGCAATAAAAAGCGCATCATGCAGGCCTACCGCGTGAGCCTGGTGTACTCATTCGGCGTGGGCGCGGTTTTAGGGCTTGCGCTCATGTTCTTTGGCGGCGGCTTCCTGCGCATCTTTACGCCCGACCCCGAAGTTATCGCGGCCGGCATGGAAAAGCTTCAGATCATGGGATGGAGCTACGCATTCTCGGCGTTCATGGACAATACGCTCGCTGCCTCGCGCGGCCTCGGAAAAAGCGCCGTGCCGATGGCGATCGTCATCCTCGGCTCGTGTGTGTTCCGCGTGATCTGGGTGTATACGATCTTCGCCATGTTCCACACGCTGACGGCGCTGTACCTTCTTTACATCTTCTCCTGGTCGCTCACCGCCATCGGCCAGATGGTCTACTTCTTCCGCACCTACCAGAAACAGACCGATGGCTGGGAGGTTCCGCAGACAGCCTGACAGTTTTCACGCAAATTGCAAAAGCATGCGTAGGGGGCGATGCCTACATCGCCCCATTGGGTACCAACGAATTCGCATTGGATTTCCGTAAAAACGGTTTGTTCCGCTGGGTCGATGTGGGCATCGACCTCTACGAACGCATGGGCAGGATATATGCAAAATCGTCTTCAAGATATCAATTGGAAAGATTTCCGTCAAAAGCATGTCAAAAGGCCGTGATCGATGGATCACGGCCTTTTCTTGTCTGTAGACGGGTTTGTTTAGATGGTGGGCTGGTTCGCAGACTCGATGATCTTGACGAACTTCTCGGGAACGAGGGAAGCGCCGCCGATGAGGCCGCCGTCGATGTCGGGCTGCGCCAGCAGATCATAGGCGTTCTTTTCGTTCATGGAGCCGCCGTAGAGGATGGAGATGGCTCTTGCGATCTTTGCGCCGTAGAGCTTGCGGATGACCGTACGGATGCTCTCGCAGACCTCTTCCGCCTGTTCGGGGGTTGCGGTCTTGCCGGTGCCGATGGCCCAGATGGGCTCGTAGGCGATGATCATCTTGCGGATCCGGTCCTCACCGACGCCGTGCAGGCCGCTCTTGATCTGCATGGTGATCCACTCCTCGGTGATGCCCTGCTCGCGCTGCTCAAGGCTCTCGCCGACGCACATAATGGGAATCAGGCCGTTTTCGAGCGCGGCCAGAACCTTCGCGTTCACGTCCTCGTTCGTCTCACCCATGGCGCGGCGCTCAGAGTGGCCGAGGATGACGTACTTACAGCCCGCGTCCACGAGCATGTTCGCGGCAATCTCGCCGGTATAAGCGCCGGAAGCGTTGGCGTTGCAGTTCTCCGCGCCAATGCCGACTCTCGTCTCGCGCATCGCGCGCACAGCGGCGGGGATGCACACGGCAGGCACGCACAGCGCCACATCGCACCAGCGGCCCTTGGGCATGATGGTCTTGAACTCGTTCATGAATTCCTTCGTCTCCGACGGCGTCTTATTCATCTTCCAGTTGCCGGCGATCACGGTCTTGCGGTATTTCCGATTCATGGTATCAATCTCCTATATATCTCAATCTTTATTCGTTTCCAATTTTGCAGCGGTTTCCAACAAACCGCGTAGGGGGCGATGCCCACATCGACCCGGCAGAGGGGATTTCCGAAACGCGAAACCCTTCGGCAAATTCGATGGTTGGCCGGTTCGAATTCGCTGCGGACTTCCGTCAAAACGGTGTGTTCCGCGCGGGGCGATGTGGGCATCGCCCCCTACGAACCTTGTCGGTAGTTCCATCGACAACGCCACCGGCAATTCATAGTTCTTTGTAGGGGCGGACGACTCTGTCCGCCCCGATGGAACGTTGCCGGATTATGATAGTCTTACTTGTCTTGCAGGCAAGCAATACCGGGAAGCTCCAGACCCTCGAGGAATTCGAGAGACGCGCCGCCGCCGGTCGAGATGTGGGTGATCTTATCGGCAAAGCCAAGCTGCTCGCAGGCTGCTGCGGAGTCGCCGCCGCCGACAATCGTGATGGCCTTGGAGTCGGCCAGCGCCTGCGCCACGGCAATGGTGCCCTTGGCGAGCGTCGGGTTCTCGAACACGCCCATGGGGCCGTTCCAGACGACAGTCTTCGCGCTCTTGACAGCGCTTGCAAAGAGCTCTCTGGTCTTCTCGCCGATATCCATGCCCTCCATGTCGGCCGGAATCTCGGAAACATCGACGGTCTTCACATCGATCGGCGCGTCGATCGGGTTCGGGAAGTCGGCTGCAACCACGGTATCGACCGGAAGCAGCAGCTTTACGCCCTTTTCCTCGGCCTTTTTCATCATGTCCTTGCAATAGTCGACCTTCTCTGCATCAAAGAGGCTCTTGCCGATGCCGTAGCCCTTGGCAGCGAGGAACGTGTAGGCCATACCGCCGCCGATGATGAGCGTGTCGACCTTCTCGAGAAGATTGTTGATGACGTTCAGCTTGTCGGAGACCTTCGCGCCGCCGAGGATCGCCACGAACGGACGCTCGGGGTCAGCCAGCGCTTTGCCCATGATGGAAACTTCCTTCTGAACAAGGTAGCCGCAGACGGCGGGCAGATAGGCGGCAACACCTGCCGTGGAGGCGTGGGCGCGATGGGCCGTGCCGAACGCGTCGTTGACAAAAATATCGGCAAGGGACGCGAGCTTCTTGGAAAGCTCCGGGTCGTTCTTCGTCTCACCCTTTTCAAAGCGGGTATTCTCGAGCAGCATGACCTCGCCGTCTTTCAGGGAAGCGGCCAGCGACTGCGCGCTCTCGCCCACAACATCGGAAGCCATCTTCACGGGCTGGCCCAGAAGCTCCGACAGACGCTCTGCTACGACTTTCAAGGACAGCTCCGGCTTTACCTCACCCTTGGGCTTTCCCATATGCGAGCAGAGGATGACGCGCGCGCCGTGCTTGACGAGATACTCAATCGTCGGCAGCGCCGCGACAATGCGCTTGTCGCTCGTGATCTTGCCGTCCTTTGTGGGGACGTTGAAGTCGCAGCGGCAAAGCACGCGCTTGCCTGCTACGTCGATGTCTTCTACAGATTTCTTGTTGTAATTCATCGAGATTCCTCCTTGTACACATTGTACACCAAACCATACCAATCAAACCCTCGGGCGTAAGCCCGCAGTTTACCAGTCGATCATCTTCCCCTGCGCCTTGAGGTGGGGGAAGCCCTGCTGCCGCAGCGCCTCAAATACGCCGATGGCCGCCGAATTTCCGAGATTCAGGCTTCGGGCCTCCGCGCGGATGGGGATGCGGACGCAGCTGTCGTAGTGCGCGGCGAGAAACTCCTCCGGCAGGCCCTTCGTTTCCTTTCCGAAGAACAGATATGCACCGTCTGGATAATCCGCCTCGTCGTAGCTTTTTGGCGCTTTCGTCGAAAACAGGCGCATACACCGGACGTCGTTCCTCGAGAAGAAGTCGTCCAGGTTCTCATAGTCCCGCACATCGACGAGGTGCCAGTAGTCGAGCCCCGCGCGCTTGACCGCCTTATCGGAAATGTCAAAGCCGAGCGGGCGGATCAGGTGCAGCACGCTTCCCGTCGCCGCGCAGGTTCTTGCGATGTTGCCGGTATTGGCCGGGATCTCCGGCTCGACCAAGACTACATGCAGCACAAAACCACACTCCCTCCGCATAAAACCAACTTGAAGTATTTTATGACAAAACTTCGGAAATTTCAACTGGAAATCGGTATAAAAGTAATGGATTTCTGCGAAAAAATTTCTATCCTCCGAGGGCCGTATTTTGTGCATCTTCGGGAATTTTCCAATCAATCGCAGGAAAACCGCACGAAAGCAGAAACGCGTTTGCCCGGGAAAACGGCCGGCTGCCGAAAAATCCGCGGTACGCGCTGAGAGGACTCGGGTGTGGACTCTCGAGAACGAGGCGGGAATACGGACTTTTGCGGATGATTGCCGCCTTTTTCTGCGCCTGCGCGCCCCAGAGGAGGAACGTGATCGGCTGCGGTAAGCTTCCGAGCGCGGCAATCACCGCGTCAGTGAACGTTTGCCAACCAAAGTCCTTGTGTGCGTTCGCCCTGTGCGCCTGCACGGAAAGGACGGTGTTAAGCAGAAACACGCCCTGCCTTGCCCAACTGGTCAGATCGCCGTTTTTTGCCGCCGGAACCAAGAGGTCCGCTTCCAGCTCCTTATAGATATTTTGCAGCGACGGCGGAAGCTTTATCCCGGGCGCTACGGAAAAGGCCAATCCATTTGCCTGTCCAGGCTCGTGATACGGGTCCTGCCCGAGGATCACGACGCGCACCTTATCCGGCGGCGTCCGCTCAAATGCAGAAAACAGCATCGCACGCGGCGGATATACCGTGCCCGCCTCATACGCCGCATCCACACGCTCGGCAAGCGCCTTCCAATACGGCTTTTCCGTCTCCTCCTGTAAAAGCGCCCTCCATGCGGGCGGAAGAACAAATTCCATCCGACAGGCCTCCTTTTTGCGCCATTTGTGCCTACTCTACCACAGAACGCGTGGGCAATCAAGACAGCAGGCGCTTCTTTTTCCTGTTGCAATTAAGGCGCGCGCCGACTATAATATATAGTACATTTTTATGCGTACGTGCAGATCGTGCGCAGATGCGGAAAAAGGGGGCGCAGGCATGGGCAGAATCATAGCGCTGGTCAACCAGAAGGGCGGCGTTGGAAAGACGACAACGGCGGTCAATCTGGCGGCCGGGCTTCACAAGGCGGGCAAGCGGACGCTGCTGTGCGATTTTGACCCGCAGGCCAACGCGACCTCCGGCCTCGGCGTGGACAAAAACGAGGCGGCGATTTCGACCTATGATATCGTCATCGACGGAAAGCCCGCTGCGGACGCAGTCATCCACACGAAATTTTCAGACCTTCTCGCTTCCAGCGCGGCGCTCTCGGGCGCGGGCGTGGAGCTGGTGGGGCTCGAGCGGCGGGAATACTGCCTGCGCGATGCGTTGGAGCCGTTAAGAGCCCAATACGACTATATCTTCATCGACTGTCCGCCGTCGTTGGAGCTTCTGACGCTCAACGCTTTGTGCGCGGCAGACGAGATTTTAATCCCCGTCCAGTGCGAATACTACGCGTTGGAGGGTTTATCGGATTTAATGATGACGATGCGCGCGGTCAAGCGGAAGCTCAACCCGACGCTTGGCATTTTCGGCGTGCTTCTTACGATGTACGACGGGCGGACGAACTTTTCCGCGCAGGTGGCCGAAGAGGTGCGCCGGCATTTTCCCGGCAAGGTCTTTGCCGCCGTCATCCCGCGCAACGTCCGGCTTTCGGAAGCGCCGAGCCACGGCCTTCCCATCTGCGCCTACGACCGGTTCAGCCGGGGCGCGAGCGCCTATGACGCGCTTACACAGGAAATTCTCACGAAAGGAGCCTGAACATGGCCGCAAATAAAGGTCTCGGGAAGGGGCTTGGCGCGCTGCTCGGCGAGAGTGCGATGCAGCCCAGCGCCCAGCAGAGCCCGCTTCTGCTCCCGCTTCAGAAAATCGAGCCGAACCGGCTCCAGCCGCGCAAGAGCTTCAACGAGGAGGAGCTGTCTTCTCTGGCGGACTCCATCCGGCAGCACGGCGTCATTCAGCCGCTGACCGTCCGGCTTCTGGACACCGGCTACTATCAGATCATCGCAGGCGAACGAAGATGGCGCGCTGCGCGCATGGCGGGGCTCCGCGAGGTGCCCGTCGTCATCATTGAAGCCGACGACAAAAAGGCGATGGAGCTGGCGCTCATTGAAAACTTGCAGCGCGCCGACCTCACGCCGATCGAAGAGGCCAGAGGCTATCAGCAACTCATCGGAGAGTATGGCTTGACGCAGGAGCAGGTGGCCGACCGGGTCAGCAAATCGCGCCCTGCGGTTGCAAACGCGATGCGGTTACTCAGCCTTCCGGACGAGCTTCTCTCGATGGTCGAATCGGGCAAGCTCACCGCCGGACACGCAAGAGCGCTTCTTTCCATCAAGGACGAGCGCCAGCAGCTGGCCGTAGCGCAGAAGGTCGTCAATTTGCAGCTTTCCGTCCGGCAGACGGAGGCCATGTGCAAAAAGCTTCTGAAGGCCGAGCAAAAGCCGGAGCCGAAGCCCGTCGAGGTTGACTACCTTGCCGAGTGCGAAAAGACGCTCACGCGCTGCCTTGGCCGCGGGGTCAAGATTGTCGCCGGCAAGCGCAAGGGCAAAATTGAATTGGAATATTACGGGCAGGAGGATCTGCAAAGGCTCTATGAGGCCTTGAGCGGGAGCCTCGGAAAGGAGCAGCCGTAGTGGACGAAGAAAAAAAGAATCAGAATCAGGAGCCCGCGCAGCCGCCCGCTCCCTTGAGCGACGCGAGAAAGGCGGCGCTCCTGCGGTACATGGCGATTTTGTTTGCCGTGGCGTTCTTGCTGGTGCTGCTGTCACTCATCTTACAGACACACAGCTCCAAGAGCACGATCTCGGAGCTCAGCGCCGCATCGACAAGCGCGCTCGATAACGCCGTCAAGCTGCAGGAGGAGAACCGCGCCCTGCAGGAGGAGCAGCAGCAGCTTCAGGACGAGCTCGATGAGCTGCAAAAAAAGCTCGACGAAGAGACCGCACTCAATGAGCAGCTGCTCGCGGCCTCGCAGGACGAAGAGAAGGACGCAAAGCAGGAGCTGCGCGACAAGGAGCAGGAGCTCGAGCATACGCGCATGGCCTACGAAGCGCTGCTCACGGCCATGAACTGCGACACCCGTGAGGGAAACGTAACCTTCTCCCGGGCAATGGAAACGGTCGCGCGGTATGCCGATTGTCTGTCAGAAGAGGCTCTGGCGGAATACGAAAAGCTGCAGGAGCAGTAAGGAGAGAGAAAGCATGATTGACATTCGATTTTTACGGGAAAATCCCGAAGCCGTCAAGGAAAACATCCGCAAGAAATTTCAGGATGCAAAGCTTCCGCTGGTAGACGAGGTCGTTGACCTGGACCAGAAGCGCCGCGCCGCGATTGCCGAGGTCGAGAGCCTCAAGGCCGCGCGCAATAAGCTGTCAAAGGCAAACGGCCCTCTCTACGGCCAACTTAAAAAGTGCGAGGATGAAGCGAAAAAGGCAGAGCTCCAGGCGCAGATCGACCAGAATAACGCTGCCGTCAAGGCAGATGATGATCGTCGTGCAGAGCTCGACCAGTCGATCTCTCAGATGGACGCGCGCATCCGCGAGATCATGTATGTGATCCCGAACATCATTGACCCGTCCGTCCCCATCGGCCCGGACGACAGCTGCAACGTCGAGGTCGAGCGCTTCGGCGAGCCCGTCGTGCCCGATTTTGAAATCCCCCACCATGTGGACATCATGCAGAGCTTTGATGGCATCGACAAGGAATCCGCCGGACGCGTCGCGGGCATGGGCTTTTACTATCTGCTCGGCGATATCGCGCGGCTTCACGAGGCGGTGCTTGCCTACGCGCGCGACTTTATGATCGACGAAAAGGGCTTTACCTACGTCATTCCGCCCTTTATGATGCACGGCGATGTGGTCAAGGGCGTCATGTCCTTCCCCGAGATGGAAGCGATGATGTACAAGATCGAGGGCGAGGACCTTTATTTGATCGGCACATCTGAGCACACGATGATCGGCCGTTTTATCGATCAGGTGCTCCCCGAAGCGCAGCTTCCGCTCACGCTCACGTCGTATTCTCCCTGCTTCCGCAAGGAGGTCGGCAGCCACGGCCTGGAAGAGCGCGGCGTGTACCGCATCCACCAGTTTGAAAAGCAGGAAATGATCGTCGTCTGCAAGCCCGAGGAGTCCATGGATTGGTACAATAAACTGTGGAAAAACTCCGTGGAGCTCTTCCGCAACATGGAAATTCCGGTTCGGCAGCTTGAGTGCTGCTCGGGAGACCTGGCCGACCTCAAAGTCAAGTCCTGCGACATTGAAGCCTGGAGCCCCCGGCAGCAGAAATACTTCGAGGTCTGCTCCTGCTCGAACCTCGGCGACGCGCAGTCGAGACGGCTTGGCATCCGCGTCAAGGGCGAAGACGGCAAGACGTATCTTCCGCACACCCTCAACAACACCTGCGTTGCGCCCCCCAGAATGCTCATCGCGTTCCTCGAGAACCACCTGCAGAAAGACGGCACCGTGACGATTCCGAAGGTCCTCCAGCCGTATATGGGCGGCAAGGAAGTGCTGGTACCGAAGAAGTAACCCAGCCGGATGAAAATCGTAGGGGCGGACGTCTCTGTCCGCCCGCAGAAAAATCCACCAAAACAGGAAATCTCCGGCGAATTCGATACTTCCCTTGGGCGGACAGGGTCGTCCGCCCCTACGGGATTTCTGAAATTAATGCGTAGAGGCCGCTGCCCACATCGGCCCGGCAAAACGCACCGTTTTTACGGAAATCTTCCGCAAATCCGTAATTGCCCAATGGGTCGATGTGGGCATCGACCCCTACGAATCTACCGGGGAGAATACGGAAATTCGGTAAAGGCGTTTTGGAAAAGAAGAAGAGAGGAGTCTCACCATGAAGAAATTCTTCGCGGAATTTAAGGAATTTATCTCCCGCGGCAACGTCATGGACATGGCCATCGGCGTGATCATCGCGACGGCCTTCGGCAAGATCACGACGAGCCTTGTCAACGACGTTTTTATGCCGCTCATCGGCTACATCATCGGAGGCGTTGACCTGTCGACGCTCAACATTACGCTTTCTCCCGCCGTTCTCGATGAGGCGGGCGAGGTCGTGAAGGAGGCCGTCGTCATCGGCATCGGTACGTTCCTCACGACTGTCATCGACTTCATCCTCGTGGCCTTTGTGGTCTTCCTCGTTGTGAAGGCCTTCAACGCGGCCAAGCAGAAGCTTGAAAAGCCCGCCGAGCCCGAACCCGAGCCGGAAGAGCCCGAGCCCACGAAGGAAGAGCTCCTGCTCACCGAGATCCGGGACCTGCTCAAAACGAAGGGCTGAGCGGAAAATTCCATACAGTTTCAGTCAGTTCGACAAATCCGTAAAAAATTGGATCATAAATGTCGAAAACCGTCCACAAAAACATGCTGAAAAGCGCTGTTTCGGACGTTTTTCGACATTCTTTTTTCTTGCATTTTTCGTCAAAATCCGATATGATGAATATACAGATATTACCGGATTAGTCATCTGATAAGAGACAGATGCTATACCAGAGCGCGCGGTAGTTTTAAAAAGCGAGGGAGGCCTTCGGATGCAGAACGCACCGGATTTCAAGATTGAACTGTTTAATTCATTTTCTCAGCCTGTAATTTTCCTGCAGGATGGGAAGGTGGCCTACGCGAACCATGCGGCAGCGGCCTGTGGGGTCGACGCGTCGATGGACCGGACGCAGGTCGTTTGGGAAGAGGACGGCAGCGTGAAGCTCCGGCTGGGAGACCTTCTCGCACCCGCGACCTGCTGCGACTATCTGGACGGCGCGCTCTATATTGCCGACGAAAACTGGGACGGTGCGCATATCTCGACTGATACGCTCCTAAACGTCGCTCAGGCCATGCGCACACCGCTGACGGATGTGTTTTCCGTGTCGACATCGCTTTTTTCCGTGCTCGAGGAGATGGAGGACTCCGGGATCAGCCGCTCCATGGCGCGGCTCAACAAGAGCTTTTACCAGCTGTTGCGGCTGATGTGCGATCTGACGGAGATGCCCGCCGCCATGGAGGGAAGCCTCTCGGTGCGGCTGGAAAAGATCGAGCTTCGCGCGTTTATGCAGGAGCTGTATACGATGGCCGGCTCCCTATGTCAGACCTGCAAGCACACGCTTACGCTGTCGCTTCCGGATAAAACCATCCACGTCTGGGCGGACCGGAGCAGGCTCACGCGCGCAATCTACAATCTGATTGCAAACGCTGTGCGCCACACGATGGAGTCCTCGGTCATTTCCCTCCGTCTCATCCGTACCGCTACCGTCGCCATCATCGAGGTGCACGACCCGGCGGAGCCCGGCAGCCGGATCTGCGGCACGGCGCACGCGTCCGAGGAGGAGCGGTATCTGCAAATCGTCGGCGCGGACGCAAGCTTCGGCTTTGCGATCGCCCGTGCGGTCGCCAGGGCCCACGGCGGCACGCTCATCGTCGGCGCAGGAGACGACGGCGGCACAACCGCAGCCTTTTCCATCACGCTGCGCGCCCCCGACAAGAAGACACAGGAGTTCCACCTGTCGAGAGCCAAATTTGACTATACCGGCGGCATCAGCCAAGAGCTGATTGAAATGTCGGACGTTCTGCCCATTGAGGTCTTCGACTCGATCAATGTCAACTAACTGCACAAACAGACGCAGCCCTGCGGGATTCATCTCTCCTGCGGGGCTGCGTTTTGCGATATTTGAAATGATTCGATCACACGCTGTCCTGCAGATGCTTGCGGAAGAACGCGATCTGGAAGGGGATACAGATGAAAAACGTAAGAAGGTCGGACGCGGGCTGCGTTGCCTGCACGCCTGCAAGGCCCAAAAAGTGCGGCAGGATGAAGATGAGCGGCAGGAAGCAGATGCCCTGACGTAAAGATGCCAGCACCGTCGCCGGAAGCTTGAAGCCGAGGCACTGGTAGAGCTGGTTGACGAACGTCGAGTACGCCATGAACGGCATGACCGCGCAGGCATACAAAAGCGCGACGCGCCCGATGGCGACGACCTGCTCGTCGTTGCGGAACCAAGCGATGATGCTGCCTGCAAAGGCGGCAATGATCCCCGCGGCCAGAATGCAGATGACAGTCCCGAGCTTCGTTGCAAAGAGAAAGGCCTCGCGGGTGCGCTTTCGGTCGCCTGCGCCGTAATTGTAGCCCGCGACGGGCTGGAAGCCCTGTCCGATGCCGATCATGACGTTGCGGACGAGGAGGTATATCTTGTTGGAGATCGTGAGCGCCGCGACTGCCGCGTCCCCGTAAATCGCGCCCTGAATATTCATGAGCGCCGAGGCGAGACTCGCCATGCCCTGCCGGGCAATGGTCGGGAAACCCACGGCGATGATCTGCCCATAGTCGCGCGCATGGCGGCTGACGTACTTCGGGTGCAGATGCACAATGCTTCTGCCGCGTAAAAACGCGATGGACAGGATCGCAAAGCTCACGCACTGGCTCGCAACCGTTGCAATGGCCGCGCCCGCTGTTCCCATCTCGAACGTGAAAATGAAAAGCGGATCGAGCGCGATGTTGATAAGCCCTCCCGAGCAAAGGCCGATCATGGACACGACCGCCGCGCCCTCAGCTCTTAAAATGCAGTTTAGAACAAACGAGCAGCACATGATGGGAGCGCCCATGAGGATGATCCGTCCGTACGCGCACGCATGCGGCAGCATCGTCTCGGTCGCGCCGAGCGCGCGCATGAGGGGCTCTAGGAAGAGAAGCCCGAAGATGAGCATCAGAAGGCCGCCCACAAGCTCAGCAAAAAAGCCGCTCGACGCGTAGCCGTTTGCATCCCTGTCCTTCTTTTCGCCGAGCCGGAGGCTGATCAGGCTGCTTGCGCCCATCGCCACGCCGAAGCCGTAGGCCTGAATGATCGACGAAAGCGAGAACACCACGCCGACGGCAGCCGACGCGCTGGTCGAAATCTGCGAGACGAAGTAGGTGTCGGCGGTGTTATAGATAATGGAGATGAGCTGGCTCGCAACCGTCGGCGCAGCCAGAGATAAAACCAGCTTTGGAACCGGCGTTTGCAGCATTCTGCGGTGCTGCTCCTCGCTGGTAAGCGTTCGTGCGATGTGGTGCTCGTGCAAGACGTCAAGCCTCCGTTTCAAACGTTGATACGTCCCGGTCCGACAAAATTCGACCGGTCGGGGCGCGCAAAAGCCGGAAACGGAAGCGTTCCGTTCCCGGTTCGGGGAATTATACGCCGGTCAGACGATAAAGCACCGTCTGCTGGTCGCGCGCGATCTGCGCGGTGAGCTCCGTCAGGGAAGAAAAGTGCTGCTCGGGGCGCACCTGAAACAAAAGCTCCAGCCGCAAAAATTTCCCGTAGAGATCGCCCTCGAAGCCCAGGAGCGACGCTTCCGCGACCGGACGCGGCAGCTCATGCACCGTCGGGTGTACGCCGAGGTTCACTGCCGTGGGATACCTTCCGAGCTCGCCCGCGTCCGCCCAGCCGCCGTAGACCCCGAAGGCCGGGACAAGAAGGGAAGCGTCCAATGCGAGATTTGCCGTCGGAAGGCCCAACGTGCGCCCCCGGCTGTCTCCATGCTGCACAATGCCGGAGATGATGTGCCCGTGCCCCAGAAAGCGCACAGCCTCTTCCATTTTGCCATCTTTCAAAAGTGCGCGCAGATGGGTCGAGCTGACGGTCACGCCGTCCAGCTTCACTTCCCCAATGACATCGCAGCCAAGACCGAGCGCGCGGCACTTTTCCGTGAGTCGTTCGGCGTTTCCGAAACCGCGCGCGCCGAAATGATAATCGTGCCCACAGACCAGATGACACGCGTGAAGCTCGCGGACAAGATAGTCCTCCACAAAGGCCTCCCAGTCCATGTTCATCATGGCCCTGTCAAAATGGCAGAAGATCACGTCTTCGATTCCATAGAGCGACTGCATCAGGTGCTTTCGCTCGTCCATGGTGTTCAGAAGCTCCGTCGGCGTTCCGAACACGAGCGTATCCGGGTGCGTGTCGAAGCTCATGGCTGCGGGAATCGCGCCGAGCTCCGTTGCCCGCTCGCAGGTTTTTTTCAGCAGCGCGCCATGGCCGATGTGTACGCCATCGAAAAAGCCAAGCGCGATAACACGTCGTTCGTTCAAGCTTTTGTTACCTCAAAAAAGCTCTTGATCGTAGTAAGAACCGTGTTCTCGACCTTGCCCAAGAGCAAGAATTCTCCTGTGATGCTGTAGACCCGGTAGGTGCCGGGGGCAAAGTGCCAATCTTTCACCTGCGCGCCGTTGCGCAGCTTTTCCGCCTGTCCGAGCTCGACGATGAGCGGCGGAAATTCGGCAAAAAGCGCGTCGACGGGCATCAAAAGCTCCTGCGGGTCGTTTTCCTTCGTGAATTCCAGAAGCTGCTCCATGGTAACGGCTTGCCCGAGGGTAAACATCCCGGCCTTCGTCCGCCGAAGAGACGACATGCACGCGCCGCAGCCGAGCACCTGGCCAATGTCATGGCAGAGCGTGCGGACATATGTGCCCTTGGAGCAGCGCACGCGGATCGTATAGTCGGCGCCTTCGCCGCCTAAGAGCTCCAGTTCCAAAATCGTGATCCGCCGGGGCGCCCGCGCGACCTCTTTTCCCTTGCGGGCAAGCTCATAGAGCTTCTGGCCGTTTATCTTGATGGCGGAATACATGGGCGGAAGCTGGTCAAGCTCCCCCGTAAAGCGCCGGAGCGCGGCCTCTACATCCTCGCGCGTGACCGCAACAGGTTTTTCTTCCAGAATCTCACCCGTTGTGTCCTGCGTGTTTGTGACGGTGCCGAGCTGGAGTCCTGCGATGTATTCCTTCTCGGCGGACTCGAAAAACTCGACTCCCCGTGTGGCGCGTCCAATGAAAATCGGGAGAACACCCGTCGCCATCGGGTCCAGCGTTCCGCCGTGTCCGACGCGCTTTTCGTGAAACACACCGCGAAGTTTTGCGGCTACGTCCTGACTCGTCCAACCATCCGGCTTGTCGATGATCAAAATTCCGTTTGCCATACTCAGCGCTCCCGGATGATCCCGCGCTGGCTAAGCAGCGACAAAATCGCGCGTCTGGCGCCTGGAATGCCGCCTGGAACGGTCGCGCCTGCCGCCGCCGCATGACCGCCGCCGCCAAGGGCCCGGCAGAGATCGGAGGCGTTGTAATTTTCAGATGTGCGGAGCGAAATTTTGCCGCCGCCGTCTTCCACCTCGCGGATCATGATGCCGATCTCCACGCCCTCAATGGAGCGCGCGAAGCCTGAGATGGAGTCCACGTCGTCCTCGGAAATACCCAGCTCCTGCAAAAGCGATCTCGGCATCGTGCACAGCCCCACAAGTCCGCCCGCGTAGAGCTCGATGGAGTGCGTCAGCTCCGCCTCCAGTCTGAGCCTTGCAAAGCTCTTCGTGTCGAAGAACGCCTTGTTGATGGGATACGTATCCGCGCCCGCATGGATGAGCTTTGCCGCCGCCTCGTGAGTGTGCGCGGTGGTGTTGGAGTATTTGAAGCAGCCGGTGTCGGTCGAGATGGCAAGATAGAGTGCGTTCGCCAGCTTCTCTGTGAGCGTTACGCCGAGAAGCTCCAAGAGCTCTAAAATGATCTCGCCGCAGGCCGCACGGTCTGCTTCCACGAGCTTTGGCGCGGTCAGATCGTTGCTCCCGTGGTGGTCGATGGCGAGGGCAATCTGATCCCCAAGCCCAAGCTCCGCCGCGTCAAAGCTCAGAAGCCCCAGCGACGCAATGTCCACAGAAAGGACCGTCGCGTGTTCCGGACACGTATCCGTGACGAGCCCCTCTGTAAACGGAGCGAGTTTCGGCGTAAGCTGCCGATTCTTGAGCACCCACGCGTTTTTCCCGAGCGCGCGCAGCCCAAGGCACAGCCCCGCCGCGCTGCCGAGCGTGTCGCCGTCCGGTCTGCGATGGGTCAGGATGATGTAGTTGTCATGCGCGCGCAGCGCCTGCGCCATTTCAAGCCTCGTCATTGCCTGCGTCTCCCGCTTTTTCCTTCTGTTCGGCCTCTAATTTCGATAAAAGGTCAAACATGTGCGCGCCGTACTTGAGCGAGTCGTCTAGCTCGAAAACGAGCTCTGGCGTATAGCGCAGCTGCAAGCTGCTGCCAAGCTCCCGCCGGAGCCAGCCGCCCGCGGATTTGAGCCCGCGCATGGCGTCCTTCTGCTTTTCCTCGTCCATGACGCTGATATAAATTTTACTGTAGCGAAGATCCGGCGTGGTGTCGACGCGGGTGATGGAAATGAGCGTCTGCACGCGCGGGTCCTTGAGCGAGCGGATCAAGTCTGACAGCTCGCGCTGGATCTCTTCATTGATCCGTCCAATTCGATTGGAAGCCATAGTACCTCCTTATGGATTGTCCGCTTCCCACACCACAAACAGCGTGGGAAGCGGTGGTTTTTAATCCTTGATCTGCTCCATCACGAAGCACTCGAAAATGTCGCCCTCTTTGATGTCGTTGTACTTTTCGATCGACATGCCGCATTCATAGCCGGCGGCAACCTCCTTGACGGAGTCCTTGAAGCGCTGCAAAGAGCCGAGCTTTCCTTCGTGGATGACAATGTTGTCGCGCAGGACACGAACGGACGCGTCGCGCGTAATTTTGCCGTCCTTGACGTAGCAGCCCGCGATCGTGCCGATGGCAGAGACCTTGTAGGTCTGGCGGACCTCGGCGTGGCCGATGATGGCCTCGCGGAACTTGGGCGCAAGCATGCCCTTCATGGCGTCGGAAATTTCATTGATCGCGTCGTAGATGACGCGGTACATCCGGATATCGACCTTGTCGCGCTTGGCCGCAGTCTGCGCCTGATCGTTCGGGCGGACGTTGAAGCCGACGACAATCGCGTTGGATGTGGAAGCCAGCAGAATATCGGACTCGTTGATCGCGCCGACGCCCGCGTGGATGACCCTGACGCGGACCTCGTCGTTCGAAATCTTCTCCAAAGACGCCTTGACGGCCTCCGCCGAACCCTGCACGTCTGCCTTGACGATGAGGTTCAGCTCCTTCATTTCGCCCTCCTGGAGCTTGGAGAACAGGCTCTCGAGCGTGACCTTCTGGTTGAGCTTGTTTGCATCGTCCTTGATCTTCTGCTTGCGCTGCTCGACGAGCTGGCGCGCCATGCGCTCATCGGCGACGGCGTTAAATTCATCGCCCGGCGCGGGCACTTCGGTAAGACCTGTGATCTCAACCGGAATGGACGGGCCTGCGTCCTTGACAGACAAGCCCTTGTCGTTCGTCATCACGCGCACGCGGCCGACGGCGGTACCAGCGATGATGAGGTCTCCCTGATGGAGCGTACCGTTCTGGACAAGAAGCGTCGCGATGGGGCCTCTGGTCTTATCGAGTCTCGCCTCGAGCACGCAACCCTTGCCCGCACGATTCGGGTTGGCCTTGAGCTCGAGCATTTCGGCGGTCAGGAGCACCGTCTCGAGAAGATCGTCGATGCCTTCGCCGGTCTTCGCGGAGATCTTGCAGACCTCGGTCTCGCCGCCCCAATCGGCGGGAGTCAGACCGTGCTCGGTCAGTTGTGTGAGGATGCGGTCGGGATTTGCTCCGTGCTTATCCATCTTGTTGACGGCCACGATGATTGGAATGTTCGCGGCCTTGGCGTGGTTGATGGCCTCGATCGTCTGCGGCATGATGCCGTCGTCGGCCGCGACCACGAGAATTGCGATATCGGTGCACATTGCGCCGCGCGCGCGCATCTCGGTAAAGGCCGCGTGGCCCGGGGTATCGAGGAAGGTGATGGGCTGGTCGTTTACCTTGACGGTATACGCGCCAATGTGCTGGGTAATGCCGCCGGCCTCGCCCGCCGCGACCTTCGCGTGACGGATGTAGTCGAGAAGGGACGTTTTGCCGTGGTCGACATGACCCATGACGACGATGACAGGCGGACGGGAGACGAGCTCTTCCGCCGTGTCCTCATGATCGTCAAAGAGTTTTTCTTCGATCGTAACGACGACCTCGCGCTCTACCTTGCAGCCGAGCTCGACGGCGACAAATTCCGCCGTATCGTAGTCGATGGTCTGGTTGACAGACGCCATCACGCCGTTTTTAAGAAGGCACTTGATGACCTCTGCCGCCGTTTTCTTCATGCGGGACGCAAGCTCGCCGACAGTAATTTCGTCCGGAATCTTGACGACCAGCGGCGCTTTTTTCGCAATCTCCAGCTGAAGCCGGCGCATCTTTTCCTGCTCCTCAGAGCGGTTCTTCGTACCGAATTTCTTCGCCTGCTGCTTTTTATTTTTGTTGCCGATCTTCTGCTTGCCGCTCGTGTAGTTCTGCACGCGCTCGGAGACAAGGGAATCGACGCGGTCGTCGTAGCGGTCGGCGTTGACGGTAACGGCGCTGGTATCGATGACGCGGCGTTCGCGCTTGCGCTCGGGCTGCGGCTGTTTGGGTTGCTGGGCAGTCTGCGGCTGGGCGTTCTGCTGCGGCGCGGCAGTTTGCTGGGACGCATTCTGCGGGCGCGGCTGATTCTGCTGCGCCTGCGGACGGGTATTTTGCTGCGGGCGCTGGTTGTTATTGTTCTGGCCCGGGCGGTTCGTGTTCGGGCGGAACTGCGGCGCGCTCTGCGGCTTTTGCTGCTGCGCGTTCTGCTGCGGGGCAGACGGCTTTTCGGGCGCAGGTGCAGCGGGCGCTTCGGCTTTCGGCTCTTCCTTCGGCTTGGCGGCCGCGAAGACCTCGGCGATGGAGCCGATCTGGTTCTGTGCGGTGATATAGTCGAAGATGACGTTCAGCTGATCTTCTGTCAGATTCTGCGAACTGCTCTTGGGCTTATCATAAAACTTTCCGACGATCTCAATGAGGCTCTTGGCGGGCATTCCAAAATCGTCGGCTACCTCTTTGATTTTCTGCTTGATCTCAATACTCATACAGCCACCTCCTGATTACTTCTTACCAAATCTCACGTTTTTCCGGTGTGCCTTCTCCTCCTGGCGGCGCTTGTTGACGCGCTCGGTCTGCCGGGTCAGCTCCTGCAAAATATCCTCGTGCTGTGCAGCGAGTTCCGGAAGATCTTCCAGAAATGCTTTCGCAAACGGCGCGTCCGTCAGCGCGCACAGCGCGCAGGCATTGCAGCCGAGGCCGTCTCCTAATTCATCCTTCGTAAACGGCACGCAGAGGTATGGGGGCTTTCCTGCGCGGCAATACGATCTTGCCCGGCGGAAGGTGTGATCTCCCGCGTCGTGCGCGATGAGAAGCAGCTTCGCCTTTCCGCTGCGGCAGGCAATTCCGCAGGGCTCCTCTCCGATTTCGAGCTTTCGCGCCTTCCGGGCAAGGCCCAGAAGCATCAGCGCCTTGTGCTGCGTCTCATTCATTCGCCTGTTCCTCCATCGTCTGCACCAGTGCGTCCAGAACCTCCGGCGGAATCTGCGTGCTGAAGGCCCGTTCGAGCGCTTTGGCGCGAATCGCCTTTTTCAGGCATTCGCTGTTCGGGCAGAGGTACGCGCCACGTCCGGGAGCTTTGCCCCGAAAATCCAGACTGATTGCGCCCTCCGGGCTTTTGACCACCCGCACCAGCTCCTTTTTCGGCCGCATCTCGCGACAGCCGACGCACTGGCGCATGGGAATTTTCTTTTGCATCCGGGCTTGTACCTCCTTGCGTGTGAAAAACGTTATTCTTCCGTCTCTTCTGCGGCTTCCGGTTCGGTCTCCGCTTCTGCTGCAGGCTCTTCGGGAGCTTCCTCCTGCTGCGCTTCAAATTCGGCGGCCTGCGAGGCGGGCTTGATGTCGATCTTGTAGCCGGTCAGCCGTGCGGCGAGGCGCGCGTTCTGGCCCTCCTTGCCGATGGCAAGCGACAGCTGGTCGTCCGGGACGATCACGCGGCAGGCCTTCTGCGTGCCGGGGAGCACCGTGACGGAAACGACATCCGCCGGGCTCAGCGCCGCGGCCACAAATTTTGCCGGGTCCTCCGACCAGACGATGATGTCCATTTTCTCGCCGTGGAGCTCATCGACGACCGCGCCGACTCTCGCGCCTCTTGTACCGACGCACGCGCCGACGGGGTCGATGTTTTCCTCCGTCGCGCAGACGGCGATCTTCGTGCGCGAGCCTGCCTCGCGGGCAATGGACTTGACCTCGACGAGGCCCGACGCAATCTCGGGAACCTCGAGCTCAAAGAGCCTCTTGACAAGACCCGGGTGCGTTCTCGAGACGATGACCTGCGGGCCTCTGGTGGACCGGCGGACCTCTACGACGTAGACGCGGATGATATCGCCCTCGTGGTAGCTTTCGCCCTTGACCTGCTCGGAGGCGGCAAGCATCGCGTCGGTGCGGTCGTTGGTGTTGCCGCCGAGACGGATAGTCATGTCGCCGGAGTCGGGCGCGATGCGGAGCACCGTGCCGGTGAGAATCTCATGCTCTTTGGAAGAGAACGTGTCGAAGATCATGCCGCGTTCTGCCTCGCGGATGCCCTGGATAATGACCTGCTTGGCGGTCTGGGCGGCGATGCGGCCAAAGTTCTGCGTGCGAACATCGACATTCACGAGGTCTCCGAGCTCGGCGTGCTTGTTGATCTTCCGGGCAGCGTCGAGCGAAATTTCGGTTGCGGGCGTGAGCACGTCGTCGACAACCTCTTTCTGTACGTACATCTTGAGATCGCCGTCTTCTACCTCGACGAACACGTTATCGGTATAGCCTTCCTTGTCCTTTTTATACGCCGCGACGAGCGCCTGCGTGATCTTGTCGATCATGTACTGCTGCGGAATGCCGCGCTCTTTTTCAAGCTGGGCCAGCGCCGCGAAAATTTCAGCGTTCATGTTTTCTGTATTCCTCCTTAAAACTCCACATACAGCCGCACCAGCGCGACCTCATTTTTTTCAAAGCGAACGGGGCTTCCGTTCACGGTGATCGTCACCGCGCCGTCTTCATATCCCGTCAGCGTTCCCACGATCTCTTTTCTGCCGTCCACTGGCTTATAGAGCTTGACGAGCACCATCGAGCCCAGAAACTGCTCGAAATCACCGGGGCGCTTTAACACGCGCTCGAGTCCTGCCGAGCAGACCTCAAAGCTGTAGCTGTCCGGGATGGGGTCCTTTTCGTCCAGAATCGGGTCGACCGCGCGGGAGATGGCCTCGCAGTCGTTAATGTCCACGCCGCCGGGCTTGTCGATGTACAGCCGCAAAAACCAGTCGGCTCCCTCGCGGACGTATTCCACATCCCACAGTGAGCACCCGTGCGCCTGCACCACAGGCTCCGCGAACTGCCGGACTGTTTCCGTGATCTTCATGCAAAACTCCCTTTCTCAGCAAGAAAGAGTGGGGAAGTATTCCCCACTCTCCAGTAAAACTACTATCAAGATATTTGAATTATACCATCCATGCGCGGGAAATGCAAGAGAAATCTAGCGTATTTTTGGAAAAATCCCGGCTTTTTTCGGCGCTTTTTCGCCCGGGCCTTGTCTCATGCGCGCTGTTTTCAAAAAATTCACACGTTTTTGTCTGTAAAACGTCCGCGCGGTGTGTTATACTATAATTAGATAATGGAGAGAAGGGTCGGTCGGTATGAGGCGGAAAATCGGGTTTTCAAAGGTATCATGGCTCGGCGTTCTGGCGGGGCTTCTGGGATATTTCTTCCACGCGACGATGCGCTCGGGCGGAAGCGCAATTCCGCTTGTGGCGTTCAGCGTGCTGATGGCGCTTTTGTTCTGGCTGTCGGCGGTGACGCTTGAAAAAAAGGCGCGCTATGACGAGGTGTTCCGCCCGATGCAAAGCGATTTTATCTGCAACACCCTCGGCGCGATCGGCCTTGGCGCAGGCTGCGTGATGGGGCTGAAAGGCGGCGGAACCGCGGTTCTCGTCATCGGCCTTCTGGGGCTTTTCGGCGCGCTGGCGCTTTTGACCGGCGGCGTATTCCGGATGAAAAAAAGCGTGCCGTCCGCCGCGTGCTACGTGCCGGCGATTTTGTACTATGTATGTAAGCTGTTTTACGACTTCCGCCGCTGGATGCACGACCCGGCGATTCTGGACTACTGCTTCTGCCTGTTTGCTCTCATCTGCTTCATGATCGCGACGTATCACGCGGCGAGCTTCTCGTTTGACCATGGCGGGCGCAGAAGGCTCTGCTTCTATAGCCTCTGCGGCGTGTTCTTTGGAGCCACAGCCATGGCGGGGCAGGACCTTTCCGGCCTTCTCATCTACGGCGCAAGCGCGTGCGTGTGTCTGGCCTATGCCATGCAGGCGCTCGGAAACGGCAAATAATCCAGAATCTCGAAAATCTTCGGCGAATTTGGAGCTTTTCTCGGGGCAATGCGCGCAATCGACCCCTACGCATTGAAAGAGGCAAGCCACAATCATTCCATCGCATTGCAGCCCTGCTTATTTCGGTGGGGCTGCTCTTTTTTGCCGCAATGATTTACAAAGCTTCCGATTTTGGATATACTAAAGTGTACCCATAAAAAACATAGCGTCTTCCGGAGGGTGCGCTATGAAAAAACTCCACAGGGCCTGGGCGATATGCTCGCGGGCGTGTCGTATGGCCTTGGCGCGATGCTTCCGGCAAGCATTCTGATGCTCCGCTGGTTCTTGTCCCGCCGGGGCACGGACATCGGCATCTGCGCGGCGGGCACTGGCATTTCCGCCGTCGTCTTTCCCCCGATTTTAAGCGCGCTCATCGAGCGCTTCAGCCTGCGCGCGTGCTTCTACTTTGAGGCGCTCGTGTCGCTGCTGGCAGCGATAGCCGTGTTTCTTCTCATCCGGGAAACCCCGAAGGCCTGCGGCCTTGTCCCGTATGGAACACAGGAGGCAGCTTCTTCGTCAGAAAAACAGAAGCCCTTCATCCGGCCGGGCCGTTTTCGCTGGGCGATGCTGTATCTGGGCGTCGTCCTGATCGGCTCAATCGCGTCGCCCGGGTTCGCACACATGATGCTCCTTTTACATCCTCCGATTTTTCCGGCGCGCAGGCAGCGTTTTCCTTCATGCCCGGCGCAATCGCCGATCTCACGGGAAGCTACGCGCCGGTCTACATTGTCTTCACCCTCTTCGCCATCTTTACGCTCGCGGTCGTCCAGTCGACCTACCGTCTGGAGCGCCGGAGCGCCGTCTGAGTGCTGTGTGTCTTCGTAGAAAGAGAGGTTTTCCATGAATACCTGTATCAAATGCGGCCGTGAAATCCCGGACGGCGAACTGTTCTGTCGGGAGTGTGCGCTGAACCCCGGCGCAATTTCGGAGGACGGACACGCCATGCCCGCCCCGCGCGGGAAAATGCAAAAGCCCGTCGTTCAGCCGCCAAAGCCGAAGCCGATCCCCCAGCCGTCCGCGCCCGCCGCGCCAAAAAAGCGTCAAAGCGGCCACGGCGTAATCATCGCGATTCTCTGCGTCTTCACGGCGCTGAGCCTCGGCCTGAGCATTTACCTGATTGCAAACAGCGCCTCGCAGCGGGTGTCGCTTCGCCTGCGGGAGTCGGATCTGGAAGAGCGCGAGGAAAGCCTTGCTACGCTCGAGCAGTCGCTCCTTGACGCGCAGCAGGAGCTGCAGTCGGCAAAGGACGAACTCTCGCAGCAGGCGCAGACGATTGAAGAGCTCCAGAAAAATTTCACGTCCGCCCAGAGCACGGTCAGCCAGACGCAGTATGACATGACGACCCAGCAGGCAGAGCTCCAGCGCGTGACGGCAGAAAAGGAAGCGCTGGAGACGGAGAACGCATCGCTCACACAGTCGATTGAGACGCTGACCTCCACCAACGAGGAACTCGCCTCGACGAACCGGCGCTATGTCACCAAGTCCAAATTCATGGACGCGTACGTCGTGTTTGTGGAGAACGACGGCACAGGCTATTACCACAAATACGGCTGCGACTACTTCGCCCAGACCAGCTTCTGGGCCTACAGCCGCAAGCTCGCCGAGGCCAACGGCTATACCCCCTGCCCGCACTGTTTCGGCTGACTCTGCAAAAAATACCGCTCTCTGCCGCGTCTGCTTCGTTCCGGGCGCGGCAGCGGCATGAAAAGAGGTACATATGAACGTTCCGGCGCTGATTGAAAAAATGCTTGTTCTGTTCTTCGCGATGGCGGCGGGCTTTGTCTGCGGCAAGCGCGGCTGGCTCGACGACGCGGGGAACCGGACCATTTCAAAGCTTGTCGTCATGCTCACAAACCCCATGCTGGCGCTGAGCTCGGTGATGGGAAAAGAGCGGCTGATGTCGAATCAGCAGGTTTTGATGCTCACGGTCATCGGCTTTGCGCTGCTTTTTTGCTGCATGGGGCTGAGCCGCGTGGTGGTAAGGCTCCTGCACGTGCCGGAAGCGGACCGGGGGCTCATGCGCTTTTTGTTCAGCTACTGCAACATCAGCTACATCGGCTACCCCATCGTGCAGTCGCTGTTCGGCATGGACGCGTCGTTCTATGTGACGGTCATCGTTTTGTGCTCGCAGCTTCTGATGTGGAGCTACGGCGTGCATTTGGTGAGCGGACACGGAAAATTCCACCTGAGCTGGAGCATTTTCAAAAATCACTGCCTGATCGCCTCCCTGACGGCCTACACCATTTATCTCACAGGCCTGAAGGTGCCGAATCTCGTTGCCTCCATGTGCTCGTTTATCGGCCAGACGACCTCGCCCCTGATCATGCTCATCACAGGAAGCGCGCTTGCCCTGATGCCGCTGCGGAAGGTCTTTACAAACGGAAAGCTCTATATGATGTACACCGTCAAGCTTGTCATTCTTCCGGTCTGCGCGTATTTTCTGCTGCGCGCGCTGGGTGTGGATTCGATGCTTCTGGGTGTGATCGTCGTTGTGCTGTGTATCCCGTCGGCCACGAACGCGACGAACATTGCCTACCTCTACGGCGGGAACCACGAGCTTGCGTCCTCCGGCGTCATGCTCTCGACGCTTCTTTCGATGGTGACTATGCCGCTTTTAATGCACGTACTGTTTGGCTGAGATTTGTTTTTCGGAGGTTTTTATGACGATTTTTGAGCAGCTGCAAGCCTTCACGCCTTTTAATGAGCAGGAGGCCTCCGACCGGCGGCTGATGCTGCAATACGCCGGTCTGTTTTCGGATCTTTTGACGCGGGACAACGAGATGGCGCATCTGACGGCCTCGTGCTGGATCGTAAATCCCGACAAGACGAAGGTCCTTCTCGCGTACCACAATATTTACGATTCCTGGGCCTGGCTCGGCGGGCACGCGGACGGCGAGGCGGATCTGCTTGCCGTGGCACTCAAAGAAGCGAACGAGGAATCGGGCGTGACGGCAAGGCCGGTTTTGCGGGACATTTTCTCTGTGGAGATTCTCGGCGTGCCCGGGCACGTCAAGCGCGGGAAGTATGTTTCGAGCCATCTGCATCTGAACGTGACGTATCTTTTAGAGGCCGATGAGGAACAGGCGCTTCACGAAAAGCCGGACGAAAACAGCGGCGTGCGCTGGTTCGCGCTTCGCGATGTGGTCCCCAGCACCAGAGAGCCGGAGATGCGCGTGGTCTATCAGAAGCTGATGGACAAGTGCGACAAGCTGCCATAATCGCAATGTTTGCACGCTGCCCTTGAAACGTGAAAACGCGCCCGGGTTTTCCCGGGCGCGTTGGTTTTTATGCGGTTGCTTGCTGGATCACTGGACGATGAAGTTGACGGACTCGTCGCCCTGCTTGTCCTCGCCGTAGACATAGTCCTTACCGGGCATGATGGCATTGAGGACGATACCGACGATGGAGCCGACCGCCAGACCCGACAGGCTGATGGGGCCGAGCGCCAGAGAGCCGGCGGAGGAGTAGCTGATGCCGATGGAGAGGACCAGGATCAGAGCCGCGACAAGGACGTTTCTGGACTTCGTGAAGTCGACCTTGTTTTCAACGACGTTCCGGACGCCGACCGCGGAGATCATACCGTAGAGGACCAGGCTGACGCCGCCGATGGTGCCGCCGGGCATGGAGGAGATGATGGCCGCGAACTTCGGGCTGAAGGAGAAGCACATGGCAAGGATGGCCGCGATGCGGATGACGCGCGGGTCGTAGATCTTGCTGAGCGCGAGAACGCCGGTGTTTTCGCCGTAGGTGGTGTTGGCGGGCGCGCCGAAGAGGGCTGCGAGGGTGGTTGCCAGACCGTCGCCCATCAGGGTTCTGTGAAGGCCCGGGTTTTCAATGTAGTTGCGGTTACAGGTAGAGGAGATGGCGGAAACGTCGCCAATGTGCTCGACCATGGTGGCAAGGGACAGGGGAACGATCGTGATAACCGAGGTCAGCAGCAGGTGAGCGTCGACGTTGCCGCTTGTGAGCAGGCCGAAGACAGTCTCCTCCTTGTAGATGGGGAGCGCGAACCACTTGGCGTTCGAGACGTTCTGCACGAGGGTCTCGCGGACGGAAGCGTCGCAGATAACCGCGACAACATAGGAGCCGATGACGCCGAGGAGAATCGGGATGATCTTGATCATGCCCTTGCCCCAGATGTTGGCGGCAATGATGATGACGATGGCGACCATCGCGATCCACCAGTTCTGCGCGCAGTTGTTGATGGCGGAGGACGAGAGGTTCAGGCCGATGGCGATGATGATGGGGCCGGTGACGATCGGCGGGAAGAAGCGCATGACCTTCTTGGCACCGAACGCTTTAAACAGCGCCGAGAGAATCACGTACACAAGACCCGCGCACGCAACGCCGAAGCAGGCGTAGGGGAGCATTTCCTTATTGGGCTGGCCATCGATCATGGGAGCGATCGTTGCGTAGCCGCCGAGGAACGCGAAGGACGAGCCGAGGAACGCCGGAACGATACCTCCGGTGATCAGGTGGAACAGCAGCGTACCGAGGCCCGCGAACAGGAGCGTCGTCGATACGTCAAGGCCGGTCAGGATCGGGACCAGAACCGTCGCGCCGAACATCGCGAACATGTGCTGGAAGCCCAGGACGAACATTCTGCCCGCGCCGAGCTCTCTTGCATCATAGATGCCTTCTTCGGGAATTTTCTTTTTACCCATTTTGTAATCTCCTTCCTCTTTTCCGTGCTTCAGATGGCCGCGCCTCAAGAGCCCAAAAAAAAGGAACTGTGAATGGAAACACCAATCACAATTCCTGTATCTTGGAAAAACACCAATCCGGCGTTTTGAAAACACTGCCGCCCGAAACAAAAACGGGAGCACCAAGGATGATTTCCGGACAAATCGTCTGTTTCATCGCCATGCACTCCCTTCCTTACTTTTACCGCCAGCCATTATACCGGCTGGGTCCAAGAAAGGCAAGTGTGAGTTTTGTCATATTTTTGGCTGCGGATTTGGCTCTGTTGCACGTTTTTTACAAAAACACCGCATGCAAAGAAAATGCCTCGCAGAGTTTCGCCCCGCAGGGCGAAATAAAGTGGAAATCTATTTTATCCGGTGGCTTTGCCGACCGGAAAAATTCCGCTCGCCTTGCAAGTGTGGAATTTTTGCCCCGACGGGGCAAAAATTATGCGCGCAGTCAAGGCGCACCTCTTAAATCGGGAAGGCCCTGTCTTCCCGATTTAAAGCTCATCCAGGGTCAGCCGGAAGCTTTCTAAGAAGTGCTCCATGAAGTAATCGAGGCACGGCAATTTCATATCGACGAGCGCCTTGTAGGTCTGCTTTTCCGCCTGCGTGAACTCTGTGTTGCCGGCCTTGAGTTCCTCGACGCATTTTAAATATGCCGATAATTTGTCCGCCGCCTTGACGATCACGGCGACCGCTTCATCCGACTCGAGAAGAAGCGGCGCATAACTTGGCCGGAGCTCGGCCGGCAAAAGAGCGAGCAGCTTTTCGCAGCTCACGGCCTCCACCTGCTTGTAGGCCTTTTTGATCTCGGGGTTATAATACTTGATGGGGGTCGGCAGGTCGCCGGTCAGAATTTCGGACGCATCGTGGAACAGCGCCGCCGTCGCGCAGCGGTCAGGGTCGGCCGAGCCGCCGAGGATGTCGCGCTCAATGAGCGCCAGCGCGTGCGCAAGGACGGCCACCATATGGCTGTGCTCCTGGATGTTCTCCTGAAACGTGTTGCGCATGAGGCCCCAGCGGGCAATATAGCGCATGCGGGAGATGAGCGCGAAGAATTTATACTGCATGGAAACTCCTCCTCAGGAAACCAGACTCTTTTCCTTCCACTTGCCGCGGAAGAAGTGGGCGTAGCAGGTAATGAGCGTCAGCGTCCAGGCCATCGCCTGGCTCCACCAGATGGCCGTATAGCCGAAAAACGCGGTTCTGTACAGGCTGTAGGCGAAGACGACGCGAAGTCCCAGCGCCATGAGCGCGTAGAATGTCGCGTGGAAGCCCTCGCCCACGCCCTGAAACATGCCGTTGGCCGGGAAGTAGATCGCGAAAATCGGCTCGGAAAGCACAGACGCGAACAGATGCTGCCGGCAAATGGCCGCCGCGGCCGCGTCTAATTTAAATGCGCGGATGATCAGCTCCATCCCGAGAAACTGGCACACGCAGAGCGCCGCCGTCATGAGAAGCGACACCAGAACGCCCTGTCCCAGCCCCTTTGACACGCGCTCCGGCTGGCGCGCGCCCATGTTCTGCCCGGCGAAGGTCGCCATGGTGTTCTGAATGCCGATGATCGGGATCATCAGGATATTTTCCATCCGGGTGGCGACCGTATAGGACGCGATCATGCTCTCTCCAAAGAGATTCACGAGCTTCTGCAAAAACAGGAAGCCGCACGAGACGATCGACTGCTGAATTGCCATCGGCGCGCCGATTTTTAAAACACGTCCGGCAGCTGTCCGGTCCAGCCGCAGCTCGCGCGCAGAAAAGCGCAGGAGCTCGTAGCGTCTGCGCATGTACCAGAAGCCCACGACGCAGGAGACGATCTGCGAAATAACCGTCGCAATCGCCGCGCCAGAAACACCCATGCGGAACGCGGCTACGAACAGAAGGTCGAGCGCCACATTGAGCACCGACGAGACGAGCAGAAAATAGAGTGTCGCCTTGCTGTCTCCCAGCGCGCGCAGGATGGCGGCGGCAATGTTATAGCCAAACTGGAAGACGAGTCCTGCCGCGTAGATCGTAAAATACAGCGTTGCCTGCGGCAGAAGATCCTGCGGTGTGCCCAAAAACCGGGCCAGCAAAAGCTCCGCGCTAAAAAGACCGATGACGGACATCAGAAGCCCCAGAAGAAGCATGAGAACGATTGACGAGGCCGCATAGCGCCGCAGCTCTTCCAGCCGGTTCGCGCCAAAATACTGCGAGATCAGAACACCCGCGCCGATGGAAAAGCCGATGGCCAGCGCCGTAAAAAGCGCGGTCAATGACGCGCACGAACCGACGGCGGAAAGCGCCTGTTGGCCGTTGAAGTTGCCGACGATGATGGTGTCGGCAGTGTTGTAGAGCTGCTGCAGGAGGTTTCCTGCCATGATCGGCAGCGCAAACTGCACAATGAGCTTCCACGGTGTGCCCCGGGTCATATCCTTTGTCATGTTCGTCTTCCCACCACTTCAGATCAATTGGATTTATTCTATCACAGCGGAAAATAAAAGTAAATTCTCGGTTTCGACTTGATAAACCAATAAACTAGTAGTATAGTAGGTTAGAGGAGGACCGGATTATGATGATTTCCACCAAAGGGCGCTACGCGCTGCGCGTGATGCTCGATCTCGCGGGGCACAGGGAGAACGGCTATATTCCGCTGGCCGAGATTGCCGCGCGGCAGAAAATTTCCGAAAAATATCTCGAGAGCATCCTCTCGGTTCTGAGCAAAGCCGGGATGCTCGACGCGCTGCGCGGAAAAGGCGGCGGCTACCGTCTGGCCAAGGCGCCGGCGGACTACTCGGTTTATGATATCCTCTGCCTGACCGAGGGAACGCTTGCGCCGGTCACGTGTCTGGAGGCAGGGCAGAGCTGCGAAAACGCAGGCGCCTGCAGCACGTATCCGCTCTGGCAGGGGCTGGACGAGACGGTGCGGAAGTACCTCTCCAAGTTTACGCTCGTGGATGTGCTGAATATGAAAAAGGGTTCGGAATAATACGACAACCGCCAAAATATTACGCCGCATTTTCAAAATACTTCGTAGGGGCGGACGCCTCTGTCCGCCCGCAGAAAATTCCGTTTTTACGAAAAGCTACGGTGAATTTGAAATTTCCTCAGGGCGGACAGGGTCGTCCGCCCCTACGCATTGACGGAAAATTTTGCACAAGGACAATCAAGGCCGTGATCTTTGATCACGGCCTTTTTGCAGCTTTTGGACAATAATATTTGCTTGTTTTCTGGCGGTAGAGAAGGAGCAGTCCCCGGATGCAGAGCTCTACGGCCATGGCGGTCCACATGCCGGTGAGGCCGAAGCGCGGCACGAGCAGCAGCGCGCTTCCCACTCGGACAAGCCAAATACTGCCGAGATTTAAAAGGCTCGGCACAAACGCATCGCCCGCGCCGCGCAGCGCGCCTGCCGCAACGATTGACGCGCCGAATAAAGGCTCTGCCAGAAGCTCGATGCGAAGCACCTTCGAAGCCAGCGCCTGCACTTCGGGAACAGGCGTGAGAAGACCGAAGACCAAGGGGCAAATGAGCATCATGACTGCGCCCGTACAGGTCATGAGGAACGCGCCGAGGCCGATGCAGATATTGCCGCAGCGCTTGGCCTTTTCCATGTCCCCCGCGCCGACCGAGCGGCCGACGAGTGCCGCCGCCGCGTTCGCGATGCCGTAGCCCGGCATGTAGCAGATGCTTTCTGCCGTGACGGCAAAGGCGTTTGCTGCGACGGAGACTGCGCCGAGGGGCGCAATGATGGCCGTGGAGACGACCTGCGCGCCGCACATCGCGACCTCCTGCAAGGCAACGGGCGTTCCGATCCTGAGCGCCGTTCTGAGAATCGATGCGTCAAATCTCTGCTCCTCCCGGCGCAAGCAGAGCTGGCCGTTTCTCGCGCAGCAAAAATATAGCATCAGAAGGCTCACGACCGCGCAGGCAAGCATCGTCCCAAGGCCCGCACCGAAGACGCCGTGCTTTGGAATCAGAAGCGTGTTGAAGATCACGTCCAGCACGCACATGACGGCGTTTAAAATGCTCGGCGTGAGCATATCGCCCGCGCACTGAAGGAAGGACGAGGTAAGAGACGACATCTGCGTAAACGGAAGCATCCACGCGAACGTCAGGAAATAGCGGCCAGCGTCGAAGACAATGTCCGCGTCGCCTTTGAGCCAAACGGGAAGGTGCATATGGATGGCCACGCCGATGAGGCACAGAAGACCGGCGACAAGAACGGCAGACAACAGCCCGTGCCGGACAACGTTCCTGGCTTCCTTTTCGTTTCCGGCTCCGATGCGGTGCGCCACCTGCACGGAAAAGCCCGCCGCAAGCGCATAGCACACGCCGTTCATCAGCCATGTGCTCGACGCAACAAGACCGATGGTAGCAGAAGCGTTCGCCCCGAGCCGGCCGACCATCGCAGAGTCGATGTACTGCATGGCGATTGTTGTGATCTGCGTGAGGATTGCAGGCAGGCTCAGCCGCCAGACCTCCCGCAATTGTGGCTTGATCGATTGAAAACTGGTTCTATTCATGTGTACTCCATAAAAAAGCGATACCTGAAAGCTTCAAGTATCGCTTTTCGTCTGTGGATTGTTAGCGGAGGAAGCCCTCGAGGATTTTTTCCTCCGCTTCCTCGGGGGTAAGGCCGAGGGTTTCGAGCTTTAAAAGCTGCTCGCCTGCGATGCGGCCGATGGCGGCCTCGTGGATGAGGCCCGCATCGACGTGGTTGCACGAAATTTCGGGAATCGCGCGCACCTTCGCCGTGCCCATGATGATCGCGTCGCAGGAGACATGGCCGAAGCACGGAGCGTTGCCCTGCACTCTGGGGTAGAAGACCTGCGTGGACGCTTCCTTGGCGACAGAGCGGGAGATGACTCTTGTGCGCGAGCCCTCGCCATTTAAAATCACGTCCATCTCGCTCACGGCGTGCTGGTCGGCATGCGTGAGAAGCTTCTCCGTGATCATGACCTCGGAGTTTGCGCCCTCGGCCACGACCTTGGTGTACCGCTTCGTATCGTCCACGCCAGCGATCTGGCTCGTCAGCATTGTGATCTGCGCGCCCTCGGCAAGGTAGACGATCGTCTGCGGGTTCAAAATGCGCTTGCCCGTGCCTTCACCCTCGCCGTAGTGCTTTTCAATGTATGTGACCTTCGCGTTTTTCTCCACGTAGAACGTGTGGATGCCGTCGTGCTGGGAGTCGCAGTCGCCGCAGTTGTGAATGCCGCAGCCGGCGACGATCGTCACCTCGGAGCCTTCGCCGACAAAGAAGTCGTTATAGACCATGTCATGGAAGCCGGACTTTGTCAGGACAACCGGGATGTGCACATCCTCGTGCTTGGTAAAGGGCTTGATCTTGATATCGATGCCGTCTTTATCGGTCTTCGAGACGATCTCGATGTTATCCGTATTGTGCCGGTAGGCCTTCTGGCCGTCGGAGCGGATATTGACCGCGCCGGGTGCGTTTCCGTCCGCCATGTCGGCGACAACTTGTAAAATGTGCTTTTGTACGTCGTTCAGCATGTGCCGTCCACCTCCAGCATGTTGCAGCCCGTGACCGTATCGGCTAGGATCTGCGGGTAAATTTCCTCTGCCGTGCCGCGGCCGGTGACCTGACCGCCGGATATGAGGATGATCTCGTCGGCAAGGCGGATGATGCGCTCCTGATGGGAGATGATAATAATCGTTCTGCCGCCCTCGTCGTGGAGCCGCTGGAACGTCTCGGTCAGTCTGGCAAACGACCAGAGATCGATACCGGCTTCGGGCTCGTCGAAGAGCATGAGGCTTGCGTTTTTGGCAAGGATCGTCGCGATCTCGATGCGCTTGACCTCGCCGCCGGAGAGGCTGGTGTCCACGTCGCGGTTGAGATAATCTCTGGCGCAGAGGCCGACTTTCGTCAGATACGAACATGCCTCGTCGTGCCCAAGCGTCTTGCCCGCTGCAACATTCAGAAGGTCCGAGACGCGGATACCCTTGAAGCGCGGCGGCTGCTGAAAGCCGTAGGAAATGCCGCGCTTGGCTCGTTCTGTGATGGAAAGACCGGTCACATCCTCGCCGTTCCAGAAAATTTGTCCTTCCGTCGGCGTAACAAGGCCCATGATGGCTTTGGCAAGCGTCGTCTTGCCGCCGCCGTTGGGGCCCGTGATGACGATGAATTTTCCATCGTCGACGGTCAGATTGATATGCTTGAGAATTTCTACCGTTCCGCTTTCGGCGGATGCGGAGAAGCTTAAATTTTTCAGTTCGAGCATAATTTTTCCTCTTTTTCCGCAATTGTCTGAATAGTATACCACACATTTTTGTGTTTCGCAATGACCAACCCGCTTTCCCGGCGGGTTTTAGGGCTGAAATGATAAAAATCTGGAAACCTGCGCGGCAGCTTTATTTTTTCCGAAATTTCCGGGGAAATTCCTATACAAAAGCGTTTTTATCTGCTATAATACTAGTACGTATGACTAGTCCCGTGTGGATGGAAGGATGTGTGAGTGCTTTGGCTGGACTGTCCGCAGTGATCTTTATTCCTGATGATACGCCCAAAACCGGTTTTTCCCGCCCAATGATGCTGCAAAATATCATGGGTACGCCTTTGCTGTCGTGGCTGGCGTCCTCTTTGATGGCCGGCGGCGTTGGGCGGTTCTTTTTGGTCTGCCATGAGCGGTTCAAGCGCGAGGCGCGCGCGTGCTTCCCGGACGATGTGGAGTTCAGCTGCCCGTCCGTTGAGGCAACCTCTGACCAGCTGCACGTGTTTTTATCCACAGCGGACGAGACGGAAGAAGATATCATCGTTGTGACAGGTCCGGCGGTCATTCTGCCGTTTGCGGCGGACGAGGAGCAGTTCGACTCCGCGCCCATCGCGAGCCCGGTCACGTCTGTATCGAAAGCTGCGCTCATGGCGGCGCTCGATGAAAAGTTTATTTTCACGGCATTCTTAAAGGATCACGGCGTGCCGTATACCGACCGCGACGGCGTATACGGCGTCGCGGATTTGCAGGAGATGACGAGCTGGCAGCCGGTTTTATCGCGCGCAAAGCTCTACGAGCTCTCCCGGCAGGGCATCGAAATCTGGGACTACAACACGACGTATGTCGACCCGGCGGCCTCCGTCGGCGCGGGAACAGCGCTTCTTCCCGGAACAATTCTGCGCGGGCAGACCTCGATCGGCAAAAACTGCACGATCGGCCCCAACAGCTATCTCGAGAACGCGCGCGTCGGAGACGGCACAAAGGTCAACGCCTCGCAGATCTATAATTCGTCTGTGGGCTACGACACACACGTCGGTCCCTTCGCCTATATCCGCCCGGGATCGAACGTCGGAAACTGCGTGCGCGTGGGCGATTTCGTGGAGATCAAGAACTCCAACGTCAGCGACGGTACAAAGATCTCGCATCTGACCTATGTGGGAGACAGCGACGTGGGAAAGAACGTCAACTTCGGCTGCGGCACCGTGACGGTCAACTACGACCGCGCAAAAAAATACCGCACCGTCATCGAAGACTCCGCCTTCATCGGCTGCAACACCAATCTCATCGCGCCTGTGCGCGTGGGGGAAGGCGCATACATTGCCGCGGGCTCGACCATCACCGACGATATTCCCGCGATGGCGCTCTCGATTGCAAGAGCCCGCCAGCAAAATAAGAAGGATTGGGCCAGCAAGCACAAGGTCAAGGAAAAGTAAATCCGTATTCCTGCGGGAAAACCCGCTGAATAAAAAATATCAGAAGAGAACAAAACGGAAAATTATGGGGGTAATTTCATATGATTTCGCACGGTAAAAACGTCAAGGTCTTCAGCGCCAACGCCAACCGCCCGTTTGCCGAGGGCGTGTGCCGCAAGCTGTGGCTGCCGATGGGCGACTGCGCGGTCAACAAGTTTGCCGACGGAGAAGTTTCTGTCAGCATCAACGAGTCTGTGCGCGGAAGCGACGTGTTCATCGTCCAGTCCACCTGCAAGCCCGTCAACGACAACCTTATGGAGCTGCTCGTCATGATCGACGCGTGCCGCCGCGCTTCTGCCGGCCGTATCACCGCCGTCATGCCGTACTTCGGCTATGCCCGTCAGGACCGCAAGGCCAAAGGCCGCGACCCGATCTCCGCGAAGCTCGTCGCCAACATGATCGAAGCTGCGGGCGCGGACCGTGTGCTCACGATGGACCTGCACGCCGCGCAGATCCAGGGCTTCTTTGATATCCCTGTGGACAATCTGCACGCGACCTCTGTTTTTACGAAGTATTTCCTCGATAAATTTGATAACCCGGAAGATATGGTCGTCGTTTCCCCCGACGTGGGCTCGGTCGCAAGAAGCCGTTCGTTCGCCAACAAGATGGGCATGGGCCTTGCCATCGTCGACAAGCGCCGCGAGCGCGCCAACCAGTGCGAGGTCATGAATGTCATCGGCGATGTGAAGGGCAAGCGCTGCCTTCTCTATGATGATATGGTCGACACGGCGGGCTCTCTTTGCAACGCGGCGAAGGCGATCGTTGAAATCGGCGGCGCAACCGAGGTTTATGCCTGCGCAACGCACGGCGTTCTGTCCGGCCCGGCGCTCGAGCGGCTGGAAAACAGCTGCATCAAGGAGCTGGCGCTGCTCAACACCATCCCCGCGCCCGAAAACGCACCCAAGAAGATCCGCTACATCGACGTCGCGCCTGTCTTTGCCGACGCGATTCAGAGAATCTACGAAGAGACCTCGATGTCCGTTCTGTTCTGATATGTTTTTTTCGTCCAACGCTGCCGAGACCTGGCTCATTGCGGGTCTCGGCAACCCGGGCCGGGAGTATGAAAAGACCCGGCACAATACCGGTTTTCTCGCGCTCGATCTTTTAGCCAAGGCGCTCGGCGTACGCGTGAACAAGCCGAAATTCAAGGGCGAGGTCGGCGTGTGCGACTACAAGGGAAAGCGCCTGATTCTCGTCAAGCCCCAGACGTATATGAACGCGTCGGGCCTGTGCATTGAGCCCTGCGCGCACTTTTATAAAATCCCGCCCGAGCGGATCATCGTGATCTTTGACGATATCAGTCTGCCCGTTGGGCGCATCCGCGTGCGCAAAAACGGCTCGGCCGGCGGCCACAATGGGATCAAGTCGATCATCTCGAGCCTTAGTACCGATGCGTTTCCGCGCGTGAAGGTCGGCGTGGGCGATAAGCCGCACCCAGACTATGATCTTGCCGACTGGGTGCTCTCCAACATTCCGAAGGAAGACCAGGAGGCGTTCCAGACGGCGCTCCACCACGCGGCGGAAGCGGCACTGTGCATCGTGGAAAGCGGCACGGAAAAAGCCGCGAGCGCATACAATGGGAAATAACAGCCTGCCTCGTCCGAAGAAGCCATAGCTCCGGGCGCGGTTGGTTTTTTCATATTCTTGTTTTATCCACAGGTTTCGCGCGCAACCCCCATGGTTTTTGCTATGGGGGCAATCGGTCGCGGGCGAAACTTCCAGATTTTAGGCTATAGGAGGCGGTTACTCTGAACATTTTGCTGCAGGTTCTGGATAAGAGCCCGGAATTTCATCAGCTGCAAGACTCTATTTCGCGCGGGAGCGTCGCGGCGATTTCTGGTCTGAGCCAGATTACGCGCAGCCATTTTCTTGCCGCGCTGCATGCCTCCTGCGCGCGTCCGTCGGTCATGATCTGTCAGGACGAGATGGCCGCGTCGCGCTTGCAGGAAGAGCTCGAAAGCTTTCTCGGCGTGCAGATCCCGATTCTCCCCGAGCGTGAGCTCACGTTTGTGGAGGCCTCAGGCGTCTCGCGGCAATGGGAGCAGAAACGGCTGAAGCTTCTTTACGATTTGGCTGCCGGAAAGCTGCCGCTTCTCATTTCGAGCGCGCAGGCGTTATCGCTCCGGACGATGCCGCGTGAGGTTCTGTTTTCGGCCAGCATTCGCCTTCGCGTGGGCGCAAGTTTCTCTCCGGAGGACTTGGCGGAAAAGCTCACGCAGGCGGGCTACGCGAGAACGTCGCTTGTTGAGGGCGCGGGACAGTTCGCGCTGCGCGGCGGCATTCTGGATGTCTATTCTCCGGGCGAAAAGCAGCCGGTGCGGTGTGAGTTCTTTGGAGACGAGCTCGACGCGATGGGCTTTTTTGACCCCACGACGCAAAGGCGGACGGAAAATACCGAGGAGGCTTTGCTGCTTCCCGTGGCCGAGAGCCTGCCGCAGCTGCACCCGGATGGGATTTCCGGCCTCTGCCGGGATTTAGAGAGCATCATTGCGCGGCAAAGGCGGCGGAAAACGCCGCACGAGAACCTCATTACCACGCTCACACGGGATATCGAAAGCTTGCAAAGCGGCGTGAGCTTTCCGTCCGCCGACCGGTACATGGCGCTTATTTACCCGACGTTTTCCTGCGCGGCGGACTACCTTCCGAGCGAGACTACCATTTATTTCTGCGACCACGGGGCACTTGCGCGCGCGGCAAAGGCGCAGGAGGAAGAATTCGGCCTCGGGCTCGACGCGTTTTTGGAATCCGGACGATTGGTGGGAGAGCTGTGCGAATTTTATCTCAGCTTGGAAGACCTCGCCGCACGGATGAAGGGCCGCCCGGCTGTCTATTTTGACAGCTTCCTCTCCGCGCGCTTTCCGGAGAGTCTGCCGCCCAAGCAGCTGCTTTCCGTTACGGCGCGGCAGCTTCCGGGCTATGGCGGAAGCCTCGAGACGGCGGTCAATGATTTGAAAAGCTACATTAAGAACGACTACGGTTGCCTTGTGCTCTGCGGCGGCAAACGGCGCGGGGAAATTCTCAAGGAGATGCTCGGAAAAGAGGGCGTCAACGCGCTGCTCGCGTTTCCGGCGGTGCATTTGCCGCAGGCGGGGCAGATCTTCCTCACAGACGGCTCGCTTCCGGCGGGGCTTGAATATCCGGAGCTCCGATTTGCCATCTTAACAGAGGGGCAGCTGCTCGTCAAAAAAACCGAGCGCAAAGTAACGCCCAAAAAAGAGCCCTCGAACCGCAAAAAGCTGGAGTCCTTCACCGACCTCACGCCGGGCGATCTCGTTGTCCACGAACACCACGGCATCGGCCGCTATGTCGGCATGGAGCAGATGAAGGTGGGCGGCGCAGTCAAGGATTACGTGAAAATCGCGTATCAGGGGACAGATATGCTGTACGTTCCCGCGACGCAGCTGGACCTTGTCAGCAAGTATATTGGTTCCGGCGGAGAAAATCAGACGGTTCGGCTCAATAAGCTCGGCGGCGACCAGTGGCAGAAAGCCAAGGCGAAGGCCAAGGCGGCGGCGAAAGATCTGGCTGCAGGGCTCATTCAACTCTACGCCGAGCGGAAAAGAAGACCCGGCTTTGCGTTTGCGGCGGATTCGCCGTGGCAGAAGGAGTTTGAAGAGAGCTTTGAGTACGCGGAGACGGACGACCAGCTCCGGGCGATTGCGGAGATCAAGCACGATATGGAGTCTCCGGCTCCCATGGAGCGGCTTCTCTGCGGCGACGTCGGCTTCGGCAAAACGGAGGTTGCGCTGCGGGCGGTCATGAAGTGCATCTTAGACGGCAAGCAGGCCGCGATTCTGGTCCCGACGACGGTGCTTGCGCAGCAGCATTATTTAACCGCGCTCAAACGCTTCGGCTCGTTCCCGGTGACGATCGACGTACTGTCCCGCTTCCGCACGGCGACGCAGATGAAAAAGACGCTGCAGGAGCTGGAGTCCGGCAAAATTGATCTCATTATCGGCACGCACAAGCTGCTGCAAAAAAATGTGCATTTTAAAGATCTGGGGCTTCTGATCGTCGACGAGGAGCAGCGCTTCGGCGTGAGCCACAAGGAGCGGCTGAAGGAAATTTCGCGCGGGGTCGATGTTCTGACGCTGTCGGCAACCCCGATTCCGAGAACGCTCAACATGGCGCTCTCCGGACTTCGCGACATGTCGACCATTGAGCAGCCGCCGCACGACCGGTACCCGGTGCAGACCTTCGTTTTAGAGCACAGCGACCGGATCTTGGACGAGGCGATCCGCCGGGAGCTGGCCCGCGGCGGGCAGGTGTATTATCTACACAACCGGGTCGAATCGATCGACGAGTGCGCGGCGAAGCTCAAGGAGCGGCTGGGAGATGTGGAAGTCGCGGTTGCGCACGGGAAGATGAATCAGGAGCAGCTGTCAGACGTGATGCAGGCAATGTCCGACGGGCAGATTCAGATTTTGGTCTGCACGACGATCATTGAAACAGGTATTGACATTCCAAACGTGAACACCCTCATCATTGAAGACGCGGATAAGCTCGGCCTTGCCCAGCTGCACCAGCTACGCGGCCGCGTGGGACGGTCGAGCCGCCATGCTTACGCGTATCTGACCTTCCGGCGGGGAAAGGTTCTGTCCGAAATCGCAGAAAAGCGACTCGAAGCCATCCGCGAGTACGCCGAGTTCGGCTCTGGCTTCAAGATTGCGATGCGCGACCTCGAAATTCGCGGCGCGGGCGATTTGCTGGGCTCGGAGCAGTCGGGGCACATGCTCTCCGTCGGCTACGATATGTACCTGAAACTTCTGGAAGACGCAGTTTTGGAGGAGCGCGGAGAAGAATCGCTCAAGGAGCCGGAGTGCACGGCAGATCTGGACGTAACGGCAAATATTTCGAAGAGCTATGTTTCCTCTGGCGAGCAGCGCATGGATCTGTACCGCCGCATGGCGGCTATCCGCACGCAGGAGGACGCGGACGATCTGTTGGACGAAATCGTCGACCGGTACGGAGATCCCCCGAAGGGCGTGATGAACCTGATTGCGATTGCGCTTCTTCGCGCGCGCGCGGCGGCCTCCGGCATTGTCGAACTGAACCAGAAGGGCCAGACGCTTACCGTGAAGCTCGGCGTGTTCGATTTTGCCGCGATTTCGAGCCTCTGTGAGGAAGCGAGCTTCAAGGGGCGCGTGTTCTTTGCCGCCGGGAAAACGCCGGCTATTACGGTAAAGCTCAAGTCCGGCGAGGACGCGCTGAAGCTGGCGCAGCTGCTCGTCGACCGGTACTGCCTGCTGCGGAACAAATAAGGGCGCTTCCTCGTCTATGCAAACAGGGAGGGAAGCCGGCGCAGGCGCTGGCAAATCTTAAGGATAAATTCATAATTTGCATGGCATTCTTGGTCGAATTGCCGTTGCAAAAAGAGGAGCGCTTCGGTATAATGATAGTTGTCATAATATCAAAATGACGCTGTATTTACCGATTCCCGACAGGTTCTGTCGGTGAAGATTGGAGGGATTCCTATCAGAAAGAAAGGAAAGTTTGAGCAGAGCCGCGCGCCCAAGCGGCCGTCGATGGCCGAACAGCAGGTCAGTAAGCCTGCGAAGCAGCCCAAAGCAGCAAAGGCTTCGTCCGGCGGCGGGAAGAAAGGGCTCATCATTGCGCTGGCGCTGGTAGTCGTCGTCGTGCTCGGTGTCTGCTCGTATGGCTTCGTGCTCAAAAATCAGGACGCGATTTACCCGAATGTCTATGTTGCGGGTGTGAATGTCGGCGGGCTTAAGCGGGACGCGGCGGTGTCCGCAGTGTCTGAGGCCGTGCAGAAGAGCTACGCGAGCGATACACTGAATGTGGTGCTCCCCGACCGGACGCTGAGCCTGACCCCGGAGGTCACGCAGGTGGCACTCAATCCCGATCAGGCGATTGACGAGGCGATGCGCTATGGCCGCTCGGGCGGCCCCATCTCGGCAGTTATCAACTATCTGCGCGCAGGCAAGAGCGAGTACTCGGTCGATCTTGATTCGAGCCTCAATCTCGACACGGACTATATCCGCACGCTCGTCGACCAGACCGCGCGCGAGTGCGCGTCCGACAAGATCGACCCCATTGTAAAGGTCAACGAGGAGGCCGGCACGATCACGATTACCGCCGGGTCTCCGTCGGTGTCTCTGGACGCTGACAAGCTCTATGACGCAGTCATTGCCCGCTTCTCGTCGGGCGATTTCAGCGACCTCGATTTTGAGTACGACACCGTGCCGTGCGAGAGCGTCGATTTGCAGCAGTATTATGATAAGTACTGCAAGGAAATGACGGATGCGTATTACGACGAGGAAAAGAAGGAGCTTGTGCCCGAGGTCAACGGCTACGGCTTCGATCTTCCGTATTACACGCAGCAGCTTGCCATGGCGAAGGCGGGCGAGGTCATCACGATCCAGATGGAGGACCTTGTGCCCGAGGTGACGCTGGAGGAGCTTAAAAAGACGTACTTTGCGGACGTTCTGGCTTCCTACGACAGCCCGCATACTGCGAACGCCGCAAGAACGAAAAACCTCGAGCTTGCCTGCAAGGCAATCGACGGTACGATTCTGAACCCAGGCGATGAGTTCTCGTTCAACAAAATTGTCGGCGAGCGCACGAAGGAAAAGGGCTATCTGGCAGCAATCGTCTACACCGACGGCGGCAAGAGTGAATCGCAGGAGGGCGGCGGCATCTGCCAGGTTGCGTCTACGATCTACACCTGCACGCTGCTGGCAGATCTCGAGGTCACGGAGCGCGCGCCGCACATGTATCTGGTCACGTATGTCGAGCCGGGCATGGACGCGACGATCTATTGGCCGAGTCTGGATTACAAGTTCAAAAACTCGACCGATATGCCGCTGCGCGTGGATGCGTCAGTTTCCGGCGGATACGTTCATATCAAGCTCGTCGGCACAAAGCAAGAGCATGACTACGATCATATCAAGCTCCGCGGCGTATATGCAAGCTCGACGGCCTGGAAGACGGTTGCCGAAATTAACGGCAAGAAAACGGAGATCACGATTGCCAAGGGCGCGGGCGTGGATGCAAACGGCAAGGCCATCGATCTGGCCGTAGATGCAGCGGGCAACAAGTATATTCTTGGTTCTGTCACAGAGAGCGAATATACCGGCTACACGATCAACGCCTATCGCGACTTTATCGCAGCCGACGGCAGCACAATGCGCTCTGAGCTTCTGCACACCGACCAGTTCAAGCACCGCGACCGCTGCTACTCGGTCACGCCGTATACCGAGCCCGAGCCCGAAGTGCCGGAGGAGCCCGATCCCACCGACCCGAATGATCCGAGCTACGACCCGGATGATAACCCGGATGACAACGGAAACGGCGATTCCAATAACGATGGAACGTATACCGGAGACCCGTCCGTGATGCCGGATTTCTGGAACTGATTCGCATAAAAAATCCTGTACCAAAATGGTACAGGATTTTTTTGCTTATTTGAACCTCTGGCTCTCCAGAACGGCCTGCTGGTCGCAGCGGTTGTTGTATTCGTTTTCCGCGTGCCCCTTGACCCAGTGGCACTGCACGTCGTGCATGTCACAGAGGGAAAGGAGCGACTCCCAGAGATCGGGGTTCAGGGCGGGCTTTTTGTCGGATTTGACCCAGCCACGCGCTTTCCAGCCGCGAGCCCAGCCCTTTTCCAAGGCGTCGATGACGTATTTGGAATCAGAGTAGAGCTCGACCCGGCAGGGCGCTTTCAGGGCCCGTAAGGCCTCAATGACGGCGGTCAGTTCCATGCGGTTGTTGGTTGTCTTCGCCTCGCCGCCAGAGAGCTGCTTTTCGATCTCTCCGTAACGGAGAATCGCGCACCAGCCGCCGGGGCCGGGGTTTCCGGAGCAGGCGCCGTCGGTGTAGATTGTGACTGTTTTCATGGACAGACCTCCATGGTGGTGTCTTTTTTTGCCGTCCGTGGCGGCAGTAACGATTATTCTTCTTCCTGTTCAGGATCGACCCGTTCAATCGAAATAACCCGGTTGCCTTCTTCCACACGCATCAAAATAACACCCTGCGTATCGCGTTTGTAAACGTTGATATCGGCGGCCGCCATGCGGATGAGAACGCCGCCGTTTTCTATGAGCATCACGTCGTCCTCGTCGGAGACAATAGCAATTCCCGCGATGCGGCCGGTCTTTGCGGTGATGTTGTAGTTCTTAAGACCCTTACCGCCTCTTTGCTGCGGGCGGCGCTCGCCGGTTTCATCGAGGCGCATATATTCTGTCAGCTCCGTGCGCTTACCGTAGCCGAGCTCGGTAACGGTAAGAAGCTGCTTGCTGGGCTCTGCGATGCCGGCGCCCACGACCTCATCGCCGTCACTGAGCGTAATACCCTTTACGCCCGCCGCATCGCGGCCCATGATGCGCACATCCGTTTCGTTAAAGCAGATCGCCATGCCGTCCCTGGTGGCAAGGAGGATGTTATTTTCGCCGTTCGTCTTCATGACGGAGATAAGTTCGTCGCCATCGTTGAGTGTCAGCGCGCGGATACCGGCTTTTCTCGCAGTATTGAGGCTTGAGAGAAGGACGCGCTTGACGGTGCCCAGTTTTGTGACGAACATAAGGTTATCGTCATCAAATTCGTGGACGGTGATACCGGCGGTAACGGTTTCTCCCGGCTCGAGGGGCAGGATATTCACGATATTCGTTCCCTTGGCGGTCCGACCGGCCTCAGGGATCTGATATCCCTTTTTGCGGTGGACCTTGCCGAGGCTCGTAAAAAAGAGGATATAGTCGTGTGTGGACGCAGAGAAGACACTCTCGGCGAAGTCCTCTTCCTTGAACGATTGCCCGGTCACGCCGCGGCCACCGCGCTTCTGGGCGCGATAGGTAGAGGCCGGGACGCGCTTGATGTAGCCCGCGTGGGAGAGGGTAAAGACGCACTGTTCCTCTTCGATGAGGTCTTCGATATCAATTTCGTCCTCGACGTCCTGAATTTCGGTGCGGCGCTCGTCGCCGTATTTGTCGCGAATGGCGATGAGTTCGTCTTTTAAAACGCCCTTGAGCATCTCTTCGTTGGAAAGAAGCTCGCGGTAATATTCGATGCGCTTTTCGAGCTCGTCATATTCGTTCTGGAGCTTCTCGCGTTCGAGTCCCTGAAGCCGCTTGAGCTGCATGTCAAGCACGACCTGCGCCTGAATCTCAGACAGGTTGAATCTCGCCATCAGGCGCTCTTTTGCGTCGTCGTAGCTCTCGCGGATGGTCTTGATGACTTCGTCGATGTTCTCCTCGGCGATGAGAAGGCCCTCCAGGACGTGCTGACGCTCGAGCGCCTTCTTGAGGTCGTACTGCGTGCGGCGGGTGATGATCTCTTCCTGGAAGGCGAGATACTCGTCTAACATGTGGCGAAGAGAGAGGATCTTCGGCTGCGTCTGGTTATTCACCAAAGCCAGCATTGTCACGCCAAACGTCGTCTGCATCTGCGTCTGGGCAAACAGGCGATTCAAGACCACCTGCGCGTTCGCATCTTTTTTGAGCTCGATGACGATGCGCATACCGTTACGGTCGGTTTCATCGCGGATATCGGAAATACCCTCGAGGCGCTTATCGCGCACTTGATCGGCCATGGCGGCAATGAGCTGACGTTTGTTGACCTGATAGGGAAGCTCGGTGACGATGATGCGCTGGCGGTTCTGGCCGAACTCCTCGAGCTCGGTTCTGGCGCGGACGGTGATTTTACCGCGGCCGGTCGAGTAGGCGGCGCGGATGCCGCTTCTGCCCATGATGATACCGCGCGTCGGGAAATCGGGGCCCTGAATGTGCTCCATGAGGTCGAGCAGATCTGCCTCCGGATTTTCCAGAATGCAGACGCACGCGTCGATGACCTCGCGGAGGTTATGGGGCGGAATGTTTGTCGCCATGCCAACCGCGATACCGGAAGAGCCGTTGACCAGCAGGTTCGGGAATCGGGACGGGAGCACGCGCGGCTCTTTTCTCGATTCATCGAAATTCGGGTCCCAGTTGACGGTGTCTTTATCGATGTCGCGCAGCATCTCGTTGCAGAGCTTCGACATACGCGCCTCGGTGTAACGGTAGGCCGCGGGGGGGTCGCCATCGACAGAGCCGAAGTTGCCGTGGCCGTCGACCAGCATGTAACGCATGGAAAAGTCCTGCGCGAGGCGGACCATCGCGTCGTAGACGGAAGCGTCGCCGTGCGGATGGTACCGGCCGAGGACATCGCCGACGCAGGTCGCCGATTTTTTGAAGGGTTTGTCCGAAGTCAGGCCGTCTTCGTACATGGCATACAAAATGCGGCGGTGAACCGGCTTCAGGCCATCGCGCACGTCGGGAAGCGCTCTTCCGACGATGACCGACATTGCGTAGTCAATATACGACGACTTCATCTCCTGCACGAGCTCGGACTGTACAATCGTCTGCTCGGGGAACATGATGTCCTCGGGCTTATAATCTTTCTTATGTGCCATAGATTGGTCTCCTTGTGTTGGCGAACGAAATTCGATCAATGAATCGATACGCTGCGTAGGGGGCGATGCCCACATCGCCCCAATGGGAAGTTTCAGTTTCGCCGAAGGTTATCATTCAAGCAGTTTGTTCTGCCGGGTCGATGTAGGCATCGACCCCTACGTATTCTTTTGGAATTTTTCCGATAACAGGATCAGATATCGAGGTTCACGACGTATTTGGCGTTTTCCTCGATGAATTCTTTTCTGGGCTCGACCTCTTCTCCCATGAGGACGGTGAAAATCTGGTCGGCAGCGACCGCGTCGTCGAGCGTAATGCGGCGAAGGGTTCTGGTTTCGGGATTCATGGTCGTCTCCCAAAGCTCGTGCGGGTCCATTTCGCCAAGGCCCTTAAAGCGGGAAATATCGATCTTCACGTTGGGATTGCCGCCGCGCATCTCGCTCGAAATCTGGTCGCGCTGCTCGTCGGAGAACGCAACCTTTGTGGTTTTGCCGCGCGAGAGCTTATAAAGGGGCGGAACGGCAGAGTAGACGTAGCCCTGCTCAATGAGGGGCCGCATGAAGCGGAAGAAGAACGTGAGAAGGAGCGTGCGGATATGCGAGCCGTCGACATCGGCATCGGCCATGATGATGACTTTGTGGTAGCGGAGCTTCTCTAAATTAAACTCGTCTCCGATACCTGCGCCGAGAGCGGTAATGACGGGCTGGAGCTTATCGTTTCCGTAGACCTTATCGGCTCTCGCCTTCTCGACGTTCAGCATCTTGCCCCAGAGGGGAAGGATCGCCTGGAATCGGGAGTCACGGCCTTGAGTCGCCGAGCCGCCTGCGGAGTCACCCTCGACGATATAAATTTCGGTTAAGGTCGGGTCTGTGTCGTTGCAGTCGCGCAGCTTATCGGGCATCTGGCCGGACTCTAAGCCGGTCTTGCGGCGAATGGCCTCTTTTGCTTTTCTCGCGGCCTCGCGCGCGCGGTTTGCCATCATGGCCTTGTCCAGAATCGCGCGGGCAACGGCGGGATTTTCCTCAAAGAACGTCGAGAGCTGGTCAGTGACGATGGAACTCACAAGTGCGCGGACGGAGGCGTTTCCGAGCTTGGCCTTCGTCTGGCCTTCAAACTGCGCGTCCGTTAATTTTACGGAGATGATTGCGGTCAGCCCCTCGCGCACATCCTCGCCGGAGACCTTGTCGTCTCCCTTGATGATACCTTTTTTCTGGCCGTAGGCGTTGAGCACTGAGGTAAGCGCCCGCTTGAAGCCCTCTTCGTGCATGCCGCCCTCAGGAGTATGGATATCGTTGGCGAAGGAGACAATCGTCTCGCTAAAAGAGTCGTTATACTGGAGCGCGACCTCCGCCGTCTGGTCGCCCTTCTTGCCCGCCATGTAGATGACGGTCGGATGGATTGGCGTTTTGTGCCGGTTGTACCACTGGACGAACTCGCGAATGCCGCCCTCGTAGCACATGGAATCGAAGCGTTCCTTTTCTGGCTTGTCGGCGGATTCAATGCGCTCGTCAGAAATGGTGATGTGAAGGCCGGCGTTCAGGAAGGCCTGCTCGCGCATTCTTGTATGCAGCGTCTCGTAGTCGTATTCCGTGGTGTCGAACATCTCGGGGTCAGGCTTAAAGGTGACCTTTGTGCCGTGCTGATCGGTCGTGCCGACGATCTGCATTTCCTTCGTAATATTGCCGCGGGAAAACTGCATCTCATAGATTTTTCCGTCGCGGTACACGTCAACGACGAGCCACTCGGAAAGCGCGTTGACGACCGACGCACCCACGCCGTGAAGACCGCCGGAGACCTTATAGCCCCCGCCGCCGAATTTGCCGCCCGCGTGCAGAACGGTGTAAACGACCTCCAGCGCGGGCTTTCCGGTCTGCGCCTGAATGTCGACGGGAATGCCGCGGCCATCGTCTAAAACGGTGATCGTGTTTCCCTCGTTGATCGTCACCTGCACATGGTGGCAATAGCCGGCCAGGGCCTCGTCGATCGCGTTGTCGACGATCTCATAGACCAGATGGTGAAGACCCGACACGCTCGTCGAGCCGATGTACATGCCGGGGCGCTTCCGGACGGCTTCCAGACCCTCAAGAACCTGGATCTGACTAGCGTCGTACTGCGTTTCCACGACTTCGTTTTTCAAAATCTCTTCGCTCATGAAAAAACTCCTTAAAAGGTCTTCTCTGAAGAAGACGGGGTAGTATAGCTATTTATTTCCGGCAAACCGGCGCGCCAAGATAGAGGCGTTGTATTTTGTCAGGTACACGCGCGTCTGGCCGTATTCCTGTGTGAGGACGAAGGACTTGGGAAGCTCATCGGTTGCTTCGATGAGACTGCCGTCTTCCTGCGCACGCTGCAAAAACTCCCGTGTGCGCTTGGACCACGACGTATTATTGAGGTCAAATACGCCGAGCACCTGACTGGCCCGCACGGCGAGGTCCATGCCGATATCTACGTACATACAAGCCCTCCCGCGCGAATTTCAAATGTTTTTCCGATTTCGGTCACGCGCCCGACCTCGCAGCAGGTGATAAAGACCTGACCGGAGGTGATCTGATTGAGGACAAAATCCTGCCTTGCCGCGTCGAGCTCGGAAAGAACGTCGTCTAACAGCAGAACTGGCTCTTCGCCCGTGTCCCGGCGCAATAATTCGCGCTCGGCAAGCTTCAGACTGATGGCCGCCGTGCGGGTCTGTCCCTGCGAGCCGAAAGCTTTGACGGGGATACCGTCCAGCAACGCGTCAAAATCGTCCTTATGCGGACCGGTCAAGCATTGGCCGGAATCCAATTCTGCGCGGTAGTGCGATTCCTGATGGGAAAGCAGCTGCTCGAAGATGATTTTCTTGTCGGCGAACGGGTCCTCTACGGTCGAAACCGTGTGATATTGCAGCGTCAGATTCTCGCGGCCGGCGGAAAAGGCGCTGTGATAGGAGCTTGCCGCCGCGCCGAGCGCTTCTAAGTATCTGGCCCGGTGGGCAATGACGATGGCCCCGACCTGCGCGAGGCGGTAGTTATATTCCGGCAGCGGCTCCAGTAAATCCGGCTTTTCGCGGTAGTCTTTTAAAATGCGGCTTTTACTGTCAAGCAGGCGGTTATATTCCGCAAGCGCGTTTGCGTAGCCCGGCCGGAGCTGGCAGAGCGCGGTATCGATGAGTCTTCTTCGCGGCTGGCTTCCGCCCTTTAGAACCAGAAGATCTTCGGGGCAAAAGAGAACCGTTGTCAAAACACCGGGGAGCTTTGCCGCGCTTTTCTGCTTCACGCCGCCAAGATAGAGCTGCCGCGGCCTTCTTCCCGCGAATAATACGGCGCGAACGGACTGCTCCCGTCCCTGTGAAAATACGTCGGCGTTCAGGTCCGCAAAGCTTGCTCCGAATCGGATAAGTTCCTGCGTTTTCGCTGTGCGGAAGCTGCGGCCGGTTGACAGGAAGGATACAGCTTCCAGAAGATTCGTTTTTCCCTGCGCGTTTTCGCCTATAATCAGGTTCACGCCGGGATCTAACTCCAATTGTAGCTCCTTGTAGTTGCGAAAATCATACAGCTGCAGGCGAGAGAGCCTCATGCTTCCTCCTGCGAGACCGCCCAGACATTTCCTAGGAAGCCGATGGTGTCGCCCGGACGAAGCTTTTTACCGCGCTGGGTGCAGACCTCGCCGTTAACCGTGACCTGTTCGTTCTGGATAAAGGTCTTGGCCATGCCGCCGGACTCGCAGACGTTGGCAAATTTCATGAAATCCTGTAATTTGATAAACTCCGTGCGGATGGGAACGACAATTGGCTCGCCGGATAGTTTTTTTGTGACACGTACTTTCATGGCTTATTCTCCTGCCTTCAGGCGGACGGGGAGCACCATGTAGCTGTACCGGTTTCCCTCGGTCGGATTTAAGACGATGGGGCTCAGGCCGTTGATCATCTCGAGCGTACACTCGCTGTCCGGCACGGCGCGCAGCGCATCAAGCAGATACTTGCAGTTAAAGCCGATCTCCAGGTCTTTACCGTCTCCCGCAATGGGGCAAACATCATAGGCTTCGCCAATCGTGGAGACAGTTCGAAGCTCGGCGGCATTGTCACCAAACTTGCAGCGGACGGGGCTTTTGAGCTTTTCGGAGATGACGAGGCCGACGCGCTCGATGGAGTCGGTCAAACGGCTGACGTTTCCAACCAGTTTTACGGGGTTGTTCTGCGGCAGCACACGCCGCCAATCGAGGAATTCACCCTCTAAAATGCGGCAGACAAGCGTTGCGTCGCCGATGGTGAAGAGGATGTGCTTCGAGCCCGGATAGAACGTCGCGGGATCGTCGGTATCGCCGAGGATCTTTTCGACCTCTTTTAAGGCCGCCGCGGGCGCGACGAATTTGAGCGTTCGCTCCAGAGATTCCTCCGGGAGGTAGCGGCGCAGTGCCAGACGGTAGCCGTCAACGGCGACACTTGTGATGGAGTCGTTGTCGACTTCAAACAGAACACCGGTATGGATGGGGCGCGCCTGATTTTCACTGACGGCGAAGATCGTACCGGAGATCATGGCTTTGAGCTCGTTCTGCGGGACGCGGATACCTTTTTCGGAGTCCACGTCCGGAAGCTCGGGGTAATCGTCGGCAGAGAGCGCAGTGATCGTAAACGATGAGATGCCGCCCTTGATGGAAACTTTAAAGCTCTCGTCGACCTGAATGCTAACGGTGTCGTCTGGGAGCTTGCGGACGATGTCAAAAAACAGCCTTGCGGGCATAACGCAGGCACCGGTCTCCTGAATGTCGGCGTCAACGCTGACGGTAATGCCTGTTTCCAGATTATACCCTGTCAGCATCACTTTGACACCCGCGCGGATCAAAATGCCCTCGAGCCCCGAAATGGCGCTCTTCTGCGCGACCGTGCGCGAGGCGACGGAGATGGCGGAAACCAGCTGGTTTTTTTCACAGGTAAATTTCATAAAAGGATACCTCCGGCTCTCTTTCTAACAGAAAGAAAGGATAAATTCAGTAGTAAGTAGCAGTAGGACGTTCGTCTTGTGGAAAAGTCGCGAAACCCTTGCGGGCGTAAGAAAAAATTGTACACAGGGTTTGCAGAAAAATGAGAAGTTCTGCACAGGCTTTTGTGGACAGTTTCGAAAGGAGAGATATCCACATGCAACCTTTCCGTTTTACACAGACGCTTGTGGATATTTTTTTGCGGCACGTTTCCCGCTGGCGAACGCAGCGTTTTTTTAAAGCTTGTTGTTGACGTTCGCCGTAATGTCGCGAATGGTGTCGTTGAGCGGTGAGGCGCTGTTCTGGAGCGTCTGCTCGACTTTTTTGAGCCCGTGCATGACCGTTGTGTGGTCGCGGTCAAATTCGCGGCCGATCTCGGGAAGAGACAGGTTTGTCATGGTGCGGATGAGGTACATTGCGACCTGCCGCGCCTCGGCGGTATTCTTGTTTTTAAGGGTGCTTCGGAGCACCTGCTCTTCGATGCCGTAATACTGGCAGACCTCGCTCACGATAAGGCTCGGCGTGGGGAGGTTCTCGGTTTTACCCTTGAACATGTCCTTGATGGCGCGCGCGACGTTCGGAACGTCCAGCACCATCCCATTGAGTTCCTTGAAGGCCTTGATCTTTTTGACCGTGCCCTCAATCTGGCGGACGTTGTTGGTAATGTTCTCGGCAATGTAGTTGCACACGTCGTCCGGCAGATCGAAACCGAGATTTACAGCTTTGTTCTTGATGATCGCCATGCGTGTTTCATAGTCGGGCGGCTGAATGTCTGCAAGAAGGCCCCATTCAAAGCGCGTGCGCAGACGATCTTCCAGACGAACCATTTCATTGGGCGGCCGGTCGGAGGTCAGGACGATCTGCTTATGGCTCTCATAGAGATTGTTGAAGGTATGGAAAAATTCCTCCTGCGTGGAGTCCTTGCCGGCGATGAACTGAATATCGTCGACGAGAAAGAGGTCCGCGCCGCGGTATTTGAGACGGAACTCGTTGTTTTTGCCTTCGCGCAGGGAGTTGATGAGTTCGTTTGTAAACTGGTCTCCCTTGATGTAGACGATGTTGTAGTCCGGGTGGTGCTTATGAATCTCATTGGCGATGGCATAAAGAAGATGCGTCTTCCCAACGCCGGACGGGCCGTAGATGAAAAGTGGATTATACGAATCCGCGGGCTTTTCCGCAACGGCGACAGCGGCGGCGTTCGCAAACTTGTTGCTGTTGCCGACGATAAAGTTATCAAACGTAAACTGCGGGTTAAATTCAATGAAGCGCGGCTTCTTTTTGGAAGAGCGATAGGCTTCGATTTCCGTATCGTCGAGCACGACGAGCTCTAAGTCCATGTCGAAGAGCTCTTTGAGTGCGTCCTTGATGTAGGTTTCGCAGCGCGAGACGATCATGTCCTTGCGGAAGACAGTCGGGGAGTAGAGCACAAGCTTCTGGTCGGTCAGTTCCAGAACCTCTGTGTCGTCGAACCAGGTGGTGACGATGGTGTCGGTGAGCTTCTGCTCCATGTGGGCGAGCACTTTCGCCCAGATATAGGTAGAGGAGTACAAGAACAAGCTCCTTTCCGGTTTTATCGTGAAAATGCCCGGGAGTATCCCATAAAAGGGCATACAAACACGACTTTATTTTAGCACGGAAGAGGCTTCTTTGCAAGGGTATACACATTATAAATAGGAATTTCGGGTGAAAAAGAAAAGAGATGCACAGAACCGTGCACCTCTTTACGATTACTTTCAGATTTTTTACCTGCTTTTATTCGTTGCGTAGGGGGCGATGCCTACATCGCCCCATTGGGAATGATCGAATTCGCCGAAGATTTCCGTAAAACTACTGCATCTTGCCGGGTCGATGTGGGCATCGCCCCCTACGAGTTTTTCGATGGGAAATGTAATTTAATACTCGCGATAGACGGCCTTGACGAGGCCAATGATGCTGCAATCTGTGCCGTCGATGGGGTCATACGCGGGGTTTTCGGGGAGCAGCCAGACCTTTCCTTTTTCGCGGCGGAAGCGCTTGACGGTTGCGGAGTCATCGAGAAGCGCGACCACGATCTGTCCGTTTTCGGCTGTTAGCTGCGGGCGGACAACGACTTTATCTCCCGACAAAATACCGGCGCCTATCATGGAATCGCCGCGCACGCGAAGGGCAAAGCAACGCTCATCTCCGTCCCACGGCAGATACCCCTCAATATTCTCTACGGCTAGGATCGGCTGACCGGCTGTGACCACGCCGACGATGGGAATTGAGCCGGAACGGCGCTCTTCGGGAAGCGAGATCGTCCGGTTCTTTTTGCCGTCCATATGGATGAGGCCTTCTTCCTTGAGGGCGTTCAGATGGTAATGGACCGTCGCCGTTGAGGCAAGGCCGACGCCCGCACAGATCTCGCGCACCGAGGGGGGATACCCTTGATTGCGCATGAAGTCTGTGATAAAGCGGAGAATTGCCTCTCGCTTGTCTGTTGTTCTGGCCATGCCGGTCGCTCCCTTCGTTTTGTTCAACCAGTATAGCACACTTTGGAAGAAAAATCAAACGTTTGTTTTTATTCTAAGCCTTCAAAGGAAAAGTCCGGGATGTAGTCCTCTGTCGCGCTTGTAAAATCCTGTGTGAAGCCGGATTCGATGCCGAGAAAATCTAAGTAGGAAATGGCGGCGTCGTATTCTTCTTCGGTGATTTTCCGGTCGTAGGGCGGCAGCTCCTTTGCTTTTCCCATGGGAACGTACTGGCTCATAAGGCTGAACAGAACGTCTCCTTTTGGAAAGGTTTCGGCAAACCAGTCGAGAACACCGAGTGTATTGTCGAGTTCTCCCGGGAGCATCAGGTGGCGGACGATAAGACCGCGCTGCATGATATCGTCTTCTATGACGGCACTTCCGACCTGCCGGTACATTTCCTTTATTGCGGCCTTTGCAATTTCTACGTAATCGGGCGCGCGGCTTAGTTTTGCGGCAAGACTTTCATTTGAATATTTCATATCGGGAAGGTAGACGTCAACGAGGCCCTCTAATTCTCGCAGGGTTTCGACGCGCTCGTAGCCGCCGCAGTTATAGACGATGGGAACGGGGAGCTTGGGTTTAAGCGCCGGTAAAATGGACGGGAGAAAATGCGTGGGGGTGACGAGATTGATATTCTGTACGCCATCATCGATGAGCTTTAAGAAAATTTCGCGCAGATGGTCGGTTGTAATTTCTTTTCCGATGTTTTGCTGAGAAATGATGCCGTTCTGGCAGAAAATGCATTTTAACGTACAACCGGAGAAAAAGACCGCGCCGGAGCCGAAGCTGCCGGAAATGACGGGCTCTTCCCAATAGTGCGCGGCGGCTCTGGCGGCGAAGAGCTTGTCCGGCTCACGGCAGAAGCCAAGTTCTCCTTTTGTGCGGTCAACATGGCAGCGCCTTGGGCAGAGCTCACAGTTGGTATATGAAAGCATGATTTGCCTCCTATGCGTAGTAGCTCTAGTATAGCGAATGCGCGCGCTTTACACAAGCGGGGTTCTATGGTAAAATTGCGAAAGAGGTGATTGTTTTATGAAACGAGAATTTGCGGCGATTGCAGCCGCTTTGCTGATTTTATGTGGCTGCAGCGCGAAGAAGGTGCAGGATAGTTCTGCTGCAGCGCCTGCTGAAACGGAGACAACTTCTCAAACGCTGAATGCTTCTTCGGAAGCGCCAATGAATGATGCTGACGCTCCTGTTCATATGGAGACAGTTCCGTCTGAAGAGATGCAAACAAAGCCCATTGCGCCGGAGGCGCATTTTTCGGAGAGCTTTACGGACGTGCCGTATGAATTTCAGGCTGATCTGGAGGAGGTCGTGAGCATTAGTCTGACGCTTCCGCATTTTACGCTTGATTCTGACGAGGCGGCGGATGTAATCAATCAGACATTTGTTGATTTGCAGATAAACTTGCAGAATTATATGGGCACGACGGTTTATGAAACGGCGCAGGCGCGTCATACGATTGGTTTTCTAGAGGGCAGCTATACTGCTAGTCTCGAAAACGGAATTTTGTCGGTAACTTATACGGTGACGGAATGGTACGCGGATGACGACGGTGCAATCACACATGAAAACGTCTACCGGTTTGATACGTCGAATGGCGAACGGTTGGACGCGTGAAATGTTTCACGTGAAACACGGAGAAAAACAGATGCAGAAAAACAAAACGTACAGCGTAGAAATCACGGGCCTTACCGCCGAGGGCGCGGGTGTGGCGCGGGTGGACGGACAGGTTGTATTTGTGCCGGGCGTGATTCCGGGCGAGAGGTGCAAAATCAAAATTGACCACGTAGGAAGAACATGCGCCTACGCGTCGCTGGTGTGGGTGGAAGAGTCGTCCGTGCATCGTGTAACGCCCGAGTGCGAAAGTTTTGGAAAATGCGGCGGATGCGTGTTCTGGCACATGGATTACGCGTGTGAGCTGGAGCAGAAAAGACGGCGTGTTCAGGACGCGCTATCGCGCATTGGAGGCATTGATTTTCCAGACTTGCAGATCACGGGCAGCCAGAGCATTTACGGCTATCGCAACAAGGTGCAGTTTCCAGTACAATCGCAGAACGGGAAAACGGTTGCAGGCTTTTACAGGGCCGGGTCACATACGGTAATTCCAATCACGGACTGTAAGATTCAGCCGGGGGTTGCGAAAACCATCCGTGCGGCTGTGCTTTCGTGGATGGAGAAGGAAAACGTTCCGGCCTACGACGAGCGGACGCATACAGGCCTTGTCCGGCATATTTATCTGCGGTACGGCGCAAAATCTGGGCAGACGCTGGTCTGCATCGTCGCAAACTGCGAAGCGCTTCCTAGAAAGAAGGCGCTGGTGCGGGAAATTTTAGCGGCGGCCGCGAATGTAACGGGAATCGTCGCCAATTACAATACGAAAAAGAGTAACGTTATTTTGGGCGAGCGGTTCGAGACGCTCTATGGAGAAGGATACTTAGAGGATATGCTTCTGGGACTCACGTTCCGGCTCTCGCCCGCGGCCTTTTATCAGGTGAACCACGATCAGGCAGAGCGGCTCTATGAAAGGGCCATCGAGTTTGCCGGGTTTACGGGAGAAGAGACAGCGCTGGATCTATACTGCGGCAGCGGAACGATCACGCTGTGTCTTGCGCGGCACGTGAAGACGGTCTACGGCGTGGAAATTGTGGATGCGGCGATTCTCGACGCAAAGGAGAATGCCCGGAGAAATGAAATCACAAATGCTGAATTTTTCTGCGCTGACGCGGGACAGGCTGCCATTCAGTTCGCGCACGACGGCGTCAAACCGAATGTGATCGTCGTCGACCCCCCGAGAAAGGGCGTGAGCGAGGATGTGATCGAAGCAATGGCACAGATGAGTCCTGAGAGGATCGTCTATGTTTCGTGCGATCCCGCGACGCTCGCGCGCGATATCGCAAGACTGCGGGAGAAGGGGTATGAAGCAAGAAAAGCGCACTGTTTCGATCTGTTCCCACGCTGCGCGCATGTGGAGACGGTTGTCTTGCTTTCCAAGGGCGAGGTCGACTCGAAAAAGATTCGGGTTGAGTTCTCTTTGGAAGATATGGATATGTCAGAGTTCCAAGATGGAGCTACCTATCCGCAGATCAAGGAGTATGTGTTGGAGCATACCGGGTTAAAGGTGTCCAACCTCTATATCTCACAGATTAAACGAAAATGTGGGATTGGGGTTGGTAAGAACTATAATCTGCCGAAGTCCGAGGATTCCAGACAGCCCCAGTGTCCGCCGGAAAAAGAGAAAGCAATCCGAGAAGCATTCAAATATTTTGGGATGATCTAACATCCCGCAGAATGGAGGTTTCTTATGGATAGATTGATTTCTTGTGAGTTCAACATGGATAACGCCTGTGTGGAGCTGAAATTTGCAGATGGCAGCATGATTGCGATTGACACGATTGCCGTGGAGAATGAGGTTGCCGATAATATGTATCAGCGGTCGGAGCTGGACTGGCTAATCTACAACAAGCCGCTGGAATATGCACAGCTTGTGTTTGGCGGTGATTTAGAACGGTTTGTGCAAGGCGTATCGGAACATCAGTTGATGGATTGAACTGAATAAACATAGCGCAGCCCACCGGTCAAAATGATCGGTGGGCCGTGTTGTTTCTAACAAGGTTTTAAATTGTAAACTGGAACTCCACACCCGTCTTCGTGTTTCGGACAGAACACTTGCCGCCGTGCAGTTCCACGATATTCTTCGCAATAGCAAGACCAAGCCCCGTGCCGCCTCCGGAGCGGGATTCATCAACTCGATAGAAAGTGTCCCATACTTTAGCCAAAGCTTCTGCGGAAAGAGGCTTGCTGTCATTTTCGATGGAGAATGTGGTTTTACCACGATTGTTCTGAATCCGTACTGTGACACTGCCACCGGCGGGGGTGTACTTGACTGCATTGGTCGCAAAATTCTCAACCACCTGTGCAATTCGATTCTCGTCCGCAACGATGGTGCTTTGCTCCGGGAACTCGTAGCTGATCTGCAGTTCCTTTGCCTCTGCCGCCATTTGGAGTTTCTCGAAGATGGCTTTCGTAAGATCGGCAAGCGAAAACTCATCCCGTGAGAGCTTCACTTTACCCGCTTCAAGTCTGGACAAATCCAGCATCTCCAAAACCATACCGTCCGTTCGCTCGGCTTCCGCAAGGATCACATCCACATACTTATCACGTTTGTCTTCTGCAATGTGTTCCTTCAGTCCCTCTGCATAGCTGTGAATCACCGCCAGCGGAGTCTTCAGTTCATGGGCAATATTAGAGGTCATCTGACGACGGTTTTCCTCAGCTGCTTTTGCATACTCAAGTGCCGTGTTCAAGCGTGTAATCTCGTTTCTTTGCATCCGGCTCTTATCGCTATGCTTGGCGAAACCCTCTTGTAGCAACTTGCTTTCATACCAAGCTTTTGACATTTCCGGATATAGGTAGTTCTTCTCTTCTTCGCTCATCAGCGCTTCTCCAACCGATAGGACAGGTTGGATTAAATGATTTTTTATTATGGAGCGTAATACGAACACAAGTGCCACTGCAATAAGAAGTGTAATTAAGTACACAACGCTCAGTTCGCCAAATGCGGTGCGCCAAGGAGAGCAGTACACGACACTCACGGTATAAAAATGGAGATCAGGCGCTTCTTCTGCATAGGCAGCCTCCCCATAATAGTATGGGTCATAATAGGTTTCTCCATCGAAGCTGTGACAGTAGTTCACACTTGGGATTAAAAGGTCAAGGCCATCGTAGAAAGTCAAATTCTTTGCTCCGGCAGCCAGTTCCGGTCCAAGTTTGGCAACAAGGGAAGCTACATTTTCATAGTCTGTTCCTTTGTACGAAAAAGCAGGAGATATCTCATTATAGCAAACATCAAACCAATCAGAGTAGAATACAACAACGTCCTCACTGGATAAAGCGTCAGAGGCATCTTCGTACATGGTGTTCCATTGAAGATCGTAATCCTCTACGATGCCGGAAACGGTATACTGACCACTTCCCTTTGAATCTAAGGCATGCTGGAATTCGTCCCAATCGATATATTCAATTTTGATGGGTGTGAACTCGACACCATCAAAAGTCCCGGTAAAGCGCATTGCGGCAGCATCGAATGTCAGAACGCTGTTGCTGAGTATCTCCTTACCTTTCTCAGTAAGCATTTCTCTATCAAAGAAAGCACGGGCATTATTCCCGGATCTTTCCTCTCGATTATCCCATTGGTTTTCTGTCAAATACTCGAAGTAAAAGAAATCCGACCAACTACATTCAAGAAGATTTCCTCCTGCATCATAAACAGCAGTAGCAGAATATACCTTGTTGCTGTTTGGCCGCTTTAGAAATTCATCATCTTCACCAACTATAAATCTCGCACCATAAAAAGTATCTGCATGTCCGCCGTCGTCTACCGCCTCCCACCGGCGATTTGCATCGTAGTTCGCATAACTGGAATCAAAACCTTTCCCCAACCAGTGTTCAAAGCTTCGAGTTGCGATGGTAGATGCAAAATCGCGATAGCCATTTAGATATCTTGTGGCGGCATACTCAGCAGTAACGGAGGTCAAGCAGAACATTCCTGCTCCCCAAATTACAAACAATGCGAGGGAAAGTAGGCAAGTAATAGCTGTCAGAGCGGTACGCTGTTTCTTTTTCCTTGCTCTGATTAGACCAACCACGATGATGGCGACAGCCAAAACAACCTTTACAATTCCTTGAAACAGTTTATCCTGTACTAATTCCCAAATAATGCTTTCACCAGAATAATAAGCTACAAGGTCTTTCCCGATTGTTGCATAATTGCGGAAATCAACAATCGCCCAGATTAGGAAAAGAGCTGATGCAATCCGATAGCCTTTGGAGATTTTTTTCATCGTCACCCCTCCAATCTATAACCCGCCTTAATAACGGTCTTGATGCATTCGGCATAGTCGCCAAGTTTTTCTCTCAATCGCTTAATATGGGTATCTACAGCCCGAGATTCGCCCTCGTAGTCGTAACCCCAGCACTTAACCAGAAGTTGCTCACGGCTCATGACAAGGTTTTTATTCTGCATCAGGCAGCGAAGGAGAGCAAACTCCTTCGGCGTCAAAAAGACTTCCTTGCCTCCAGCATAAGCTCTGCCTGCAGTCAGCTCCAGAGTGATCCCGCTGACCTCCATCCGGTCACCGGCAAGGACACTGCGCTGATTACG
>ENA-USUG01000404-USUG01000404.1-human-gut-metagenome-genome-assembly--contig:-NODE-404-length-72395-cov-16.906372_pt1 | contig 72395 bp, 59 predicted proteins | sample MGYA00250059_ERZ773394 | MGnify/ENA primary metagenome ERZ773394 (study PRJEB29103, sample SAMN06111957) | human gut metagenome | biome: human gut; feature: ankylosing spondylitis patient; material... | reverse complement strand
TCCTATCGCGCTGTTTCAGGCACAGCCAAAGGGCAAGGAGGACGCGACCACCTTTGAAAAGCTGCGGGACAAGCTGGCGGACGCCGGTATTCCTGCCGAGCAAATCGCCATTCGAACCGCCGATGTGAACGAGCTGAAAAATGTGGAGTTGATGTCCCCAAGCTGTCCGATTCGCTATATTATCACGGTCAACGCGCTGAAAGAGGGCTGGGATTGCCCCTTTGCCTATATCCTTGCGTCCCTTGCCAATAAGACAAGTCAGGTTGACGTGGAGCAGATTTTGGGCCGGATTCTCCGTCTGCCCCATACGAGCCAACACACGCAGAGTGCGCTCAATATGTCCTATGTGCTGACTTCTTCCAACGACTTCAACAATACTGTGGCGCATATCGTCAAGGGCTTGAACAGCGCAGGTTTCAGCGATAAGGACTATCGGATCGGTGAGTCCGCAAAACCGCAGATTCCCGAACAGGCAGCAGAGCAAATCACGCTGCCTGACCCGCAAGGAACTTCCAAACCGGAAAGCGCCGAGGACGATTTTTCGGGGCTGGATGGGAAATTGATTGGGGCAGAGTTGGAGCGGCGCAGAGAGCAAGTGCAAACGCCTGAAATCGCCCCGAAAGCCGACACCATGCTGGACGCTGCCGCAGAGGTCGAAAAGGCGTACACAGACGCAATTCAGCAGACCGGCAATGATCCGGTGATGGACAATCTTCCGTGGGAGGTACGGGATAAAGTGAAATCATTTCAGGTGAATCCGCAGTTCCGGGAGGATATTGAAACGCTGCAAATCCCACAGTTTTTCCTGAAAATTGAGCAATCTTTGTTTACGGACGGTTCTTTTGAATTGCTGGACAAGGAAATGCTGGCAGAGGGCTTTACCCTCAAGGGCAAGGCATACGATATTGACTTTGCCGCCGCAGACGATGAAATCCGCGAAATCGACGTGCGGGAGCAGGACGGCGGTTTGCCGAAGGTGTTCAAGATGGAGAGCGCCGAGCAGCGGTACTTCAAGGAGTGGTTCAACAATCTGCCGCCGGAGAGCCGGGTACGTCAATGCAAGGATATGATGTTCAATCAGCTTAACAAGCTGAACATGGTAGACGCTGCCGAACTGAAAGCCTACATAAACCGCATTGTGGACGATATGGATAAGGCGCAGCTTGCCGCTATGGAGAAAGCCCCGCTGGGCTATGCGGCGAAGATCCGCGCCAAAATTGAAACGCTGCTGGAAGCCCACTATCGGGAAACCTTTGAAAAGTGGCTGGAAACGGAGCGCATTGTCTGTATGCCCTCGTTCCGTCTGCCCGCGTCCATTCACCCCGCCAGCAATACCGACATATACGCCCGTTCGCTGTATACGGCTGAGGATGGCGACATGAACAAGCTGGAACAGAAGCTGATTGTGGAGTTGACCGCCCTGCCGAATGTCCGCTGGTGGCACAGGAATATTGCCCGTCAGGGTTTTGCAATCAACGGCTTTATCAAGCACTACCCCGATATTCTGATTATGACCCAAAGCGGCAAGCTCATCTGTGCGGAAACCAAGGGCGAACACCTGAAAAACGACGATAGCCGGGAGAAAATCGCGCTGGGTCAAGCATGGCGCACAGCAGCGGGCAAGGATTTCCGCTATTACATGGTATTTGAGAATGAGGAAAACCTCTTGCCGGGTGCGGTGAGCATGAGCCAGTTTATCGACACGGTTAAGGCGCTGTAAAAGCCTCTTATTCGCGGGAGGCAATAATGCCAACCTTTGTTCTGTAATTATCAATAAAGTCTTGAAATCCCAAAAGGCACTATAACTGCGTTAGCAAATTAGCAATATGGAGGGATGATTATATGCCAAATAAGCAGCCAGTTAAGCCCAAGACAGCCGCATATCTTGATAAAAAATCAGGGAGTCTCGCATATAATCGCTTTGAAATGCAAATAAGCCAAACCCTGCATATGGCAATTGAATTGTACTCCAATTTGAACTATTTGCTTGTGCTTGACCATTATGATGATATTACTTTATTTGACGATGATGTCACGCCCGAAACGGTTAGTTATTACCAGATGAAAACAAGCGAGGATTCTATCAGTATTGATACGGCAATCTCAGAGGCGTGGGTTGCAAAACTATATGAGCAGCTAAGTGATCCTCAGTGGATAATTAAAGAACTTGGGCTAATTACAAACTGTCCTCTGAAAGTGTCCGTAAAATTCAAGGGTGACGATGGGAAAACACATTCCGAGGAAAGAAAATACACCGCTGAGCGAACACCATTTCAGTCGTTTAATCCATATATGGTGAATAAGCTCAAACAAGATATAGCCCAAAGAAAGGGCATCTCTGCGAACGATGTGGATTTATCAAAATTTGTTCATATGCGAACCACCTTGTCAATCCCAAAGCACCATGAGATTGTCGAACAAGAGATGACCGACTTTTTACAGAAAAAATATCCGCGCATTACAGTTGAAGCCGCTAAGACTATATTCGGAGCAATGATGGAACTTCTGACGCACTGTCAATCATGTGAGTCGCTGGATGAAGATGCGGAATTCTCCGAGGTGCGACAGAAAAAGGGAGTTTCTAAGTCTGATTTTTCCCGTATTATCGAAGAGTCTATGTATATTTCTGTACCGCCCTTTCAAGAAATCGATGGGTGGATGAAGTATTCCGACGATGAAAAAATGAGAGCAGCACTTGAGTACACAAACCTTTTGGCAGATGTACAGAGCAAATCCGACTCATTTGCTGCACTGTACCGCCAAATGAGAAGCGCTTGTAAAGCTAATCCGCGAAACGATAAGGAGGCTATCAGGCTGTATTGTGAACGGGTACGCAACTCCCTATCATCGAAGAATCCTATTTACAGCAATGCTTATATGGATGTCTTGATTGTAAGTGTCCTAATAAATGAATGGAGGATGAGCGTATGAAAGAGGTCTACTTCAAGCAAATAATGATTGCAGACTTGCAAAATAAGACCGCTCGTGTCCAGCCATTTGAAAAAGGACTAAATGTTGTAACAAGCATAGATAATCATGTAGGAAAGTCCTCGTTACTCAAATCCTTATATTACACCTTGGGTGCCGAAGTTGACTTCGATTCTGTTTGGGATCGACAGTCCAAACTGTATGTAGTTACTTTAAGCGTGGATGAAACTGAGTATTGCATCGCACGTTTTATGAAGCGGTTTGCTGTGTTCGAGGGTAAAACGCTTTTGAAAATTACAGATAGTGTTACTCAGGAATTAGCCCCGCTGTTAGGTGATATTTTCGATTTCTCTGTTTATTTGCCAAATAAAGATACTGGAAAAGTTGAAATGGCACCGCCAGCTTTTACTTTTATGCCATATTATATCGATCAAGATAAGGGTTGGAGTGGACTATATGACAGCTTTGCTTCAATTACTCAATACAAAAGTGCGGATCGAATTAAATCGCTGTATTATCATCTCAACATTTATACCAAAGGGACAGTCGAACTTATGGCTGAGAAAGATCGTCTCAAGGACCATCTGGAAATTTTAGAGAATGAACGTGACCGGCTTAATACAATTTTATCAGCCTTACGAGAAGAAACTGCCAATCTCCCTCCGGCAGATACGATTAGCGAATTGGACACCCATCTTGAAGCTCCCAAAAAAAGAATTGAACAGTTGGTAACACAAATTGGGGAGATACGGAACAAAATTCAAGGTTTAGAGACCGTTCTACAGCAGCATCAATATAATCTGCATGTGATTCAGGATTATATATCAGCAAAAGATCATGCTACCGAAAGCGATGAGCACAAGTTTCATGTTTGCCCTAATTGTGGGTATATTTTCGATGAGGAAATTTTTAACCTTGTCCGATCAAATTATGGCACGCTAAACGAGGATTACATATGCCAGCAGATTCGTTTGCTAATCAGCGCCACTTCTGATAAACTTGATTTAGAGAAAAAACAGTATGTAACTCTTAGGCAACAAATGACGGAAGAGGAAACCGCTTTCCAATCAGAGAAAAATGAATTTGACATTTATGTTAGGCAACGTGGGTTAGCAGATTCTATCCGACGTTTCCAACAACAATTAAACAAGACAATATCGGATATACAGGAAGACGAGCAAAATATTAAAGAGATTAGTAAAGAACTCCGCAAACTGCCAAACAAAAAGGAGGTTGAGGAAAAATATATTGAATATGCCCGGTTGAATATCATGACTCTGGATGCATGGGATCCTGCTTATGATGGAGCGATTCATTTGTTAAAGCCCATCAAAGCGCAAGGAACACTGGAGAACAAGATCATTTTGGCTCAATTTGTAGCTCTTTTCCAAGCAATGGAATACTTCAAAACCAGCGCAACAAGATTCTCATTTGTCGTTGACTCTCCACGCGCAAAAGAAGCCAGTATTTCAAGCAGTAAAGGTATTCTAAAAATGATTGCGCAGATGGAGATGCTACCACAGATTATATTAGCGACCATCGACTACTCCAAATATGATTCGGAAATAGAAACACCAGCAAACATTATTGTTTTGACTGAAAAGAGGAAATTGCTTAGCGAAAGTGACTACGTTAAAAATCAAGATACAATTATGGCAATCTCAGAACTGCTAAAGAAACAAATATAACAAAAAGAAGCCCAGCGCCGCGTTGTTTGACGCGATGCTGGGCTTCTTACTTAGTTCCATTCCTCAGCCAAGAGGAAATCGCGGATATTCCGGTGCTTGATCCCGTTTCGGCTCATATCGAACTCATCGAGAGAAACAACGTATTTCGGGAAGTTGTCACGGATGCTGTCATATGCGCCAAACTCGCGGTTGACCGTTTCTTCCGATGCCAACAGGTAAGTGACCTGAACATACAGCTTTTCGCCGCGCTTGTCGCATACAAAATCAATTTCCTTATCGCCCGTTCTGCCAACAGTTACTTCATAACCCCGGCGCAGCAACTCCAGATACACGATGTTTTCCAAAATGAGATTGATGTCCCGCATATTGCCGCCGAAAACAGCCTCGCGGATGCCGTGATCGGCAATATAGTACTTCTCATTGGAGGCAAGTATCTGTTTGCCCTGCAAATCTTCCCGTTTCACCTGATAGAACAGGTACGCTTCACAGCAGTATTTGATATAGTTTAGGATCGTTTCTGGGGCAACGGTACGCTGCTCGTTTTTCAGAAACTTCGCAAGCGAGGTCGCAGAAAAGGTCGTACCCACATTGGCGATCACATAGGCAATGATCCGTTCCAGCAAGTCAACATCCCGGATTTTATTCCGCTTCACGATGTCCTTGAGCTGGACAGAGTTGAACAGATCATGAAGGTATTGCTTGGACGGAGCATCTGCATAGCGAAGGTTTGCGAGGTAGGGCATACCTCCGGCAAGCAGGTACTTTTGGAAACACTGCTGGATGGGCGCATCGGGCGCAATCGAACGGTAAAGCTCCATGAACTCCCCGAATGAGAACGGGTAGATCACAAACTCCACATACCGACCGCCCAAATAAGTTGCAAGCTCACCGGACAGCAGCTTTGCATTGGAGCCGGTGATATAGATGTCGCAATCCAACGAAACGCGGAGAGAGTTGATGCACTTCTCCCAATCTTTGACTTCCTGTATCTCGTCAAAAAACAGATAGACCTTGCCCTTTATTTCTGCGGCTCTTGTGGTGATTTCGTCATGCAGAGCCTGCGCTGTTTGCAGGTGGGAATAGCTCATATCTTCAAAGTTGATAGAGATAAACTGCGCAGGGTTGACGCCGGACTCCGTGAGTTCCTGCTTGATCAGCTCCAACATGACCGACTTTCCGCAGCGGCGGATACCGGTCATGACTTTAATTAGTTCTGTTCCGATAAAAGGACGGATACGGCTCATATACAGTTCGCGCTTGATCATAAGGCTTTGCCCCCTTTCTGTGGCTGAACATAGTATAGCACATTTACAGCTGAATCTCAATGGTGAAATTGTAAATTTATAAGTTATATCTGATAGAAGTCGAAATTCGACAAAAGAATTAAGATAAGATCGAATTTTAATGAAGCCGTAAACACTTTCGGATCCGCAGAGCTTTTTGGCAAAAGGGCTTGAAATCAGGCATGAAAAATCAATGCTTGCCGGATTCATAAAGTATTTACCGCTTACGTATATAGATTACATCGTTCCGCGATTCACGGCATCGTGCAGCCGATGCACGATGCCACGTGACCTTTTGCGGTTTGGTTGGTTGTTGTCCGATTCCGTGAAGTGCAAAGACCTGTCCTGCATATAGGGCATCGAATGTATTGCTCAAAACCGCCCAAAACAAAAAATCCATGCACTACGTTCGATGCCAGCACAAGGCTAAGGCTAATTCGGAGTTGTTGAGAAGAGTGGATTTAGTCACAATATCATGCTATCACTGGAAACCTTGAATGCAAAAGGTCAAGCAGAAAATGAAACAACCATCGGCATATCCGTTGGACGGTCATGCCGATGGCTGTGTGTTTTATCAGAGCTTCCATTCGATTTTTGGGGGCGGTAGTAGTGTGTCTTTTTCGCGTCTGCAATCCGATTTTCCATACACCATTTTTACACCATTTTGGCGTGGAACAGTATAGAATTACATGAAGTTATATAGCGACAATTTGTGCAGAAAACACGCTGAAATCAAGAATTATCGGTATTTATAGAGTGGCATTGAGATATAGGATCAGGTGAATCGCCCTCGATACCGAGTTTCATAAAGGAAATCCTCCTTCTTATTTTCAACAAGGTATTGTATCATTCAACAGCGCAAAGTGCAAGCACGATTCTCCGGCGAAACGCCGACCCGTGCAAACCCCTGGAGGAGCGCACGGTTGGTGATTCCTCAGGGGACTGTTCAGCACAGCAGATGGAAATTGTAATTTCTTGCATCCACTGCCCATGCATCGAATTCCGACTGACGAATCGCAAATTCGCTCAGCCTGTCTGCGTAATCCCGATCCAGCACAGCCGCAATGACCGCGCAATACGCCGTGTTTTTCACATTGCTCTCCGACGGGCTGTTCGTATTTCTCTCCTGAAACCAGGCCCCCAGCAACGACGCCGCTTGTGCGTATTCATCGTCGAAACCGTTATCCGTCGGTACGGGTTTCACGTTCAGTGCTTTGAGAAGATACGCTTTCTGCTTTTCGGGATCATAACCCGCAAACGACACATCTCCAATGATGATTGCAAGAATGATCCACATCGTTTCTCTCTCCGGATCACAGGCGCCGCATCGTGGCGCCGCATCGTGGCGCCGCACCGCGGACACGTGCACGTGTCCCCCAGCACGCGAATACGCGTCGCGTAGCCGCAAGAACCGCACTTGAACATATCGCTGACATAAAATCTTGCGCCGAATACGTATTTTCTCAACATGATCTAATTTCTCCCTTCACGAAATAAAAATCATTCCGCATCGTTCGCACTGATACTTCCAGTGTCCGCCGTCGATCGAGCAGAGCGGATGCGCCATAAAGCCGCATTTCGGGCATGTCTTTTTCTCCATAAAAACATCCTCCCAATAAGAAATTACCGATGATTCCTGTAGATCTCGCAGCGTTGATAGGCATCTCCGCTGTCGGAATTGCAGGTGAACCAGACCAGCAGACTGCCCGACGCAAATTCATGCTTACATAATCTGCAAACATATCTATCATTCGCGGATGAAAATATGCCGCTCGACCTGTAATCAAGATAATGGCATCGCGGCACCGCAATCGCCCCTGTTTCATTATACGCAAAGATTGAGCGTAGTACTTTTTTGAAATACCATTTAGGAGCGCAACATGGATTATCGGGATATCATCCGCGGCGTTCGCGAGGACAGAGATGATACCCAGGCAAGGATCGGAGAAGTATTGCACAAGTCGCGGCAGGGCTATAGCCATATTGAATCCGGAAGAGCCGAGCTCAAAATTGACGATCTGATCAAGCTATGCAAGTTCTATAACCTTTCGGCCGACTATCTGATTGGTTTGACCAGCACGCCAAGGAGCTGCAAAGGAAGGCACACATCCACCGGCCGTGCCGGTGGATGTGTGCCTTCTCTATTTTCGTATACACTCGGTTTTGCCGCAGCCGTCTATCGGCCGTGCCAAGGCTTCCGTGCCCGGCCATTTCAAGCCGTCACTTCACCGGGTGATAGTTGTCCGGGTCAAGATACTGTGCCGCTATGCGCACGTACCAGTCCTTCGTCTCGCGCCAGTCGGTACGGTCTTTCTCGGTCAGTTCACGCAGCGGCTTTGCAGGCACACCCGCGACCAGGGTGTCCGGCGGGATGATCTTGCCCTGCGGTACGAGCGCCGACTCGGCCACGACGCTGCCCGCGCCGATCTCACTGCAGAGGCTGAGCACCGCGCCCATGCCGATACTGGCCTCCGGGCCGATCACGCGCGCGTGGATGATCGCGCCGTGGCCGATGGTCACGCGACGCGAAATGGTCACGACGGGGTCCTCCCCGCCGGTATGGATGATAACGCCGTCCTCGACCGCGACCTCCTCCTCGAGGACGATACGCGAGGCGTCGGCGCGGATGACGGCATAAGGGCCGATATAGCAGCGCGGGCCGACGATCACATCGCCGATGAGCTCCGCGCTCGCACTGACGAACGCTGTCGGGTCGACCTGTGGGGCCTTCCCGCCAAAGGTATAGAGCATGGCAGTTTCTCCTTTCACGAAAAAAGGGCGGGGTGTCCCCCCGCCCTTTCGTACATCATTCGGTTTTGTCGCTGCCGTCCTCCGGTGCGGCGCCGTCCGTCGGCTGGGCCGGGGGTTCCGTGTCCGGCTGCGGAGCCTCGGGGGCCTCGTCCATTCTGCGAATGACCTTCGCCGGTGGCTCGATGGTGTCGTCCGGATGGACCGGCATCACACCGTGCTCACAGTAGTAGCGGAAATCATCGCCCTCGATCGTTTCGTGGATGAGCAGGTACTCCGCAAGGCCGGTCAGCAGATCGGCGTGCTCGCGCAGCAGCGCCTCGCACTTGGCATATGCCTGATCGAAGATGTGCTTGACTTCTTCGTCGATCGTGGCGGCAGTCTCCTCGGAATAGCTCTTCGTGGTGCCGAAATCACGGCCGATGAAGATGCTGTGGCTCGAATCGTCGAACGAGATGGGGCCGAGCTTCTCCGACATGCCGTATTTCATGACCATGTCGCGGGCGATGTTCGTCGCCTGCTGGATGTCACCGGACGCACCGGTGGAAATATCCTCGAGGAAGAGCTGCTCGGCAATGCGGCCACCGAGCGCGGAGACGATGCTGTCAAACATCTCGCCGCGGGACGTGAAGTCCTCGGCGTCCTCGGCCTTGCGGTACCAAGTGAAGCCGCCGGCCGCGCCGCGCGGGATGATCGTGATATAGTGCACGGGGTCGGCGTTCTTGAGGAAGAACGACGCGATCGCGTGGCCGGACTCGTGGTACGCCGTCAGGCGGCGCGCACGCTCGGACACGACGCGGCTCTTCTTCTCCGGGCCCATGACGACCTTGAGGATCGCCTCGTCGATATCCGCCTGCATGATGAAGCGGCGCTTGCTGCGCGTGGCCATGATGGCAGCCTCATTGAGAAGGTTCTCCAGATCTGCGCCGGCAAAGCCGGCCGTGCCGCGCGCGATGCTCTTGAGATCGACATCGTCGCCCAGCGGCTTGCCGCGGGCATGAACCTTCAGGATCTCTTCGCGGCCCTTGATATCGGGCAGACCCATATACACGCGCCGGTCAAAGCGGCCGGGACGCAGGAGCGCGTTATCGAGAATGTCGGCGCGGTTCGTCGCCGCCATGACGATGACGCCCTCGTTATTCGTAAAGCCGTCCATTTCGACAAGCAGCTGGTTGAGCGTCTGCTCGCGCTCGTCGTGACCGCCGCCAAGGCCGCTGCCGCGCTGGCGGCCGACCGCGTCGATCTCGTCGATGAACACGATGGCCGGGGCGACCTTCTTGGCCTGGTCGAACAGGTCTCGCACACGTGACGCGCCGACACCAACATAGAGCTCGACAAAGTCCGAGCCCGAGATGGACAGAAACTGCACGCCGGCCTCGCCCGCGACCGCGCGGGCCATGAGCGTTTTGCCGGTGCCCGGAGGGCCGACGAGCAGCACGCCCTTGGGGATGCGCGCACCCATCGCGGTGTAGTTCTGCGGACGCTTGAGGAAGTCCACGATCTCCGACAGTTCCTCTTTTTCCTCTTCCGCGCCGGCAACATCGGCAAACGTGACCTTCTTGAGGTTCTCCTCGCCGGTGCGCGTGTGCGCCTTGCCGAACTTGCCGACGCCCGGCGCACCGCCGCCGCCCGCCTTGTTCATGAGCAGGTACCATACGCCGATGAACAGCACGATCGAGATCAGGTACGGCAGGATGGACATCCACCACGGAGCCGTCCAGCCCTTGACGTAGTCATACTCCGTCAGCACGCCGCTGGCGGTCTGCTCCTCGATCAGGTCACCAAGATCCTCGCGGAACCATGTGGGGCTTGGAAGCGTCTTTTTGATCGTCGTGTTACCGTCGCTGTCCGGAGAATAGAGATTGAGCGTGAGCTCATCTCCCTCGAGGCAGAACGACTTGACCTGCTCCTGGCGGAACAGCTCCTCGATTTCGGAGTAGGTGTATTCCTTCTGCTCTGCCGGTGTGGTCAGATAGAAGATGACGGCGAGAATAATCACGCCAATCAGCAGGTAGAACCCGATGCCTCTGGCACGGTTCTTATCAGGTTTCAAATCAAATCACATCCTTTATGGGATCCGCACCGAGGCGCTCAGGTGGAGTAGACCTCCGGCTTGAGCACGCCGATATACGGGAGATTGCGGTATTTTTCTGCGTAGTCGAGCCCGTAGCCGACAACGAACGCGTCCGGCACTTCAAAGCCGGCATAGGCGGCATGGATCGGCGCCTTGCGGCGGGCAGGCTTATCGAGCAGGGTGGCAATGGTGATAGAGGCAGGACGGCGGACACTGAGATAGTCCTTGAGATAGTGCAGCGTGACGCCGCTGTCGAGAATGTCCTCAACGAGAATGATGTCGCGGCCCTCGATGTCCTGATTCAGATCCTTGTTGATCTTCACGGCGCCGGTGGTCGTGGTCTGGTTGCCGTAGGACGACACGGCCATGAAATCGACCGAGCACGGAATGGTCACGCTGCGCATCAGGTCGGCCATGAACACAAAGCAGCCCTTGAGCACGCCGACGAACAGCGGCTCGCGGCCGTCAAAATCCTTGGAAATCTGGGCACCCAGCTCCGCCGTGCGCGCCTGGATCTCCTCAGCGGACAGCAGAACGGACGCAATGTCATCTCTCATATCGCTCATAGTATTCTCCCCCATATGTCTGGATCTGTTCCACTCGGACACAAATCATGGTTTGATCCGGCACCGCCGCCCATTGCTCGGCAATGCCGAAGCCGGCGATGGCCGCCGGAGTCTCCGCTGCGCGGATGATCGGCACGCGGTCGCGCGCACACTGCGTCAGTCCCCGTTCGGCGAACAGGTCGCTCACGCGCTTCGTGCAGCCACGTCCAGCCAGACGGATCCGGTCACCCGGACGCCGCGGCGTAACAGATAGTTTATCATGGATAATCGCAGATTTAAAGTAAAAAGTCGTGAACGTGCTGTGAATTTCACGAAACGCTTCCGGCTCTCCGACCGTGATGCGCAGCCCCAGTTCCGGGATCTCCACTGTCTCACCGGGGCGCAGAACATGCGTCCCGAGCGGCGGCAGCACCTGCGCACCGAAAAACAGCCGTCCCCGCTCGCGCGTCACGCGCAGCCCGGGCACATCGGCATAGCCGAGCTCTTCCCCGCTGCACAGCCGCTCGAGCGCCAGCAGATGCCGGCGCGACAGCTCCCGTCCGGCTGCCTGCTGCAGCACGCGCACGCGCACCGGGCGCGGCAGCGCCAGCAGCTTTGCTGTCGGGATGCCGTCCGAGATCGTCTGTCCGGCCAGAAAATCGGCTGCCAAACCGCTGAGGAACCGCTCGTCCTCACGCAGGAGCGCCGCCGTATCGGATGTATGCTGCACAAAGGCGGTGTTCACGCTCTCGAGCGCCGGCACGACATGGTGCCGCACGCGGTTGCGGGCATAGGTGTCGGCCGCGTTCGTGCTGTCCTCCACGTGCGGGATGGCGCGGGCAGTCAGGTACGCCTCCGCCTGCGCGCGCGTCGTGTCCAGCATCGGGCGCAGGAGCTTGCCGCGCTGCGGCGGGATACCGGTCAGACCGCGCAGACCGCAGCCGCGCGCAAGGTTGAGCAGCAGCGTCTCGGCGTTGTCATCCGCCGTGTGCGCCGTCGCGATCCAGTCGTAACCGTGCTCCGCCGCACATTGGGTCAAAAACGCATAACGCAATTCCCGCGCAGCGGCCTCGGTGCCCAGGCCGCGCACAGACGCAACATCACCACGCCCGGCATAAAACGGCACGCCCAATTTCTTGCACTGCACGCGCACAAACGCCTCGTCGCGGTCGCTCTCCGCGCCGCGCAGACCGTGGTTAAAGTGCGCGCAGCCGACGACAAAGCCGCGCTGCGCCGCCAGCTCCGCCATCCGGTACAGGAGATACATGGAATCCACGCCGCCGGACACGGCACACAGCACGTGCGCGCCGGGCGCGATGGCGTCAATAGTCATCGTCATCGTACTTCTTCTCGATGGCCGCGAAGGACGTATACTCCGGCAGCCACATGAGCTCGAGCGTACCGGTCTCGCCGTGACGGTTTTTGAGGATGATCGCCTCGGCCAGGTTCGGGTTCTCGCACTCCTTGTTGTAATACCCGTCGCGGTAGAGCGCGAGCACAATGTCCGCGTCCTGCTCGATGGCGCCGGACTCACGAAGGTCGGACAGCATCGGGCGCTTATTCTGGCGCGACTCGTTGGCACGCGACAGCTGCGACAGGCAGATGACCGGAACGTTAAGCTCCTTGGCCATGATCTTGAGCATGCGGCTCATATCGGAGACTGCCTGCGTGCGGCTCTCGTTGGACCAACTGTGGCCGCTGCCGGCCGACTGCATGAGCTGCAGGTAGTCGATGACAACGAGGCCGAGATTCGGGATGCGGCGGCACTGGGCATTCATATCCGCAACAGAGAGCGACGGATTGTCGTCGATGCGGATATCGGTCGCGCTGATGGTCGTGGCCGCGGCGCCGACGCGCCGCCACTCGTCCGCCGAAAGCTTGCCAGTGAGCAGCTTCTGGCTGTCGACCAGCCCCTCGCCCGCGAGCAGACGCGTCGTGAGCTGCTCGCGCGCCATTTCGAGTGAGAACACCGCGACCGTCTTGCCGGATGTCTTGCCGACGTGCAGCGCAATGTTGAGCGCCATGCTCGTCTTACCCATGCCGGGGCGGGCCGCGATGAGGATGAGTTCACCCGCGTTCAGGCCGAGGATCGTCTGATCCAGATCCGGCAGACCGGTAGCCAAACCGGGGATGCCCCCGCCGCTGCTCGCCGCCTCGGAGAGGTTTGCATACACGCGCTGGATGACCATACTGATTGGCTGCAGGCCGCCGACGTTGCGTCCCTGCCGGAGCGCATAGATCTTGCGCTCGGCCGCCTCAAGCATGGCGTCCGCCCCGCCGGAGCCCTCAAAGATCATGTTGTTGATCTCGTCGGCCGCCGTGTGCAGATTGCGCAGCAGCGCCTGATCGCGCACGATGGCCGCATACTTGAGCACGTTCGCCGCCGTAGGCGTGACCTGCATGACCTCCATGAGGTACTGCTGCGTCGTGTCCTTGTACACGCCGCGGACCTTCATCTGCTCAAGCACCGTGACGGCGTCCACACTCTGCCCGTAGGAGAACATGGCGAAGATGGTGTCAAAAATGTCGCGGTTGACCTGAATATAAAATTCGTCGGACTTGACCTTTTCGATCACGTCCGGGATGCAGCTCGGATCGATGAGCATCGCACCGATGACTGCCTGCTCCGCCGGAGCGGAATGGGGCGGCTGTCTGCCCAGCAGCTCCTCCATGACGGGTCCCTCCCTCGTCTGCGCGCGGTTTATTTCTCTTCGATGACCAGCACGTGGATGGTGCCGGTGACTTCATAGCCAAGCTTGCACTTGACCTCATACGCGCCGAAACTCTTGATGGGATCGGCCTGGACGATCTTCTGCTTTTCGATGGTGAGGTCAAACTGCTCGTGCAGCGCATCGCTGATCTCCTTCGAGGTGACGGAGCCGAAGAGCTTGCCGTTGCTGCCGGCCTTCGCCGCGATTTTCACCTGAATGGCGCCGAGCTTCTTGGCGTTTTCCTCCGCCTCGGCCTTCTCGCGGGCGATCTGCGCCGCCTTGGCCTTCTCCTTCAGGCGGAAGGCATTGAGATTGTCGGCCGTGGCCTCCGTCGCGAGCTTGCGCGGCAGAAGATAGTTGCGGGCATAACCGTCGGACACTTCCTTGAGTTCGCCCTTCTTGCCCTGGCCCTTCACGTCCACATTCAAAATTACTTTCATAGCAAGATACTCCTTTGCTTAATTTTCCAGATTATCGTCGATCGCCGCGCGCGCCATCTGCACCGCCTGCGCGACCGACACGTCATGCAGCTGCACGGCCGCCGACGAGCGGCTGCCGCCGCCGCCGAGCGCCTCCATAACCAGCTGCACATTCAGTTCACCGATCGAACGCGCGGAGATAAATACATCCCCGTCACCCATCGGATAAATGACCATGGATGCCGTGACTCCGGCGATGTTGAGCAATTCATCCGCCGCCTGCGCTGCGACGATGCGATCCTGCGGATCGGCAGGTGCGGCAATGGCAATGTCCGCGCGGTAGATGGACGCCGTCTGCAGGATCTTATAGCGGGCGACCGTGTGCTCCATGTCCGTCTGCAGGAGCTTTTTGACCTCCGAGGTATCGGCCCCGGCGCGGCGCAGGAACGCCGCCGCCTCAAACGTGCGCTCGCCAGTGCGGACGGTGAAATCCTTCGTGTCGAGCATGATGCCCGAGAGCATTGCCTCCGCCTCCACGCGCAGGATGTCCGGCTGCTCGACCAGCTCCTCGAGCAGCTCCGTCATCAACTCGCAGGCCGACGACGCATACGGCTCGTGGAAGCTCATGGTCGCATTGGTGATATAGGTCGCCGCGCGGCGGTGGTGGTCGATGACCGCCACACGGGTGCAGGCTTCCAGCAGGTTGTGGTTCTCGACCTGGTCCGGGCGGTTGGTGTCCACCACGACGAGCAGTGTGCGGCTGTCGGCGTGCAGGTACGCCTCCTGCGGCGTCAGAAACGCCTTGGCATACTCCGGCACGTGCAGCATCCGGTCGCGCAGCTGACCGGCCGCCGTCTTGTTCGCATCCATGACGATGCGGCAGGGCGTGCCGAGCTTGCGCGCGATGCAGCAAACGCCGGCGGCCGCGCCGAGTGTGTCCAGATCGGAGAATTTGTGGCCCATGACATAGACCTTGGACGAGTCCTGAATGAGCTGGCTGAGGGCGTTGGCCATGACGCGGGACTTGACCTTTGTGCGCCGCTCGACCTCTCCGCCGCGGCCGCCGAAAAACTCGAACGTAACGCGGTTTTTCACCACGGCCTGATCGCCGCCGCGCGAGAGCGCCATCTCGGTGCCGAGGATGGCGAAATTATAGCATTCATCGAGGCTGTCACCGTCGCGCCCGATGCCAACACTAACGGTCGCGCGGATGCCGCTGGGGCTGGCCACGCTGCGCACGCTGTCGAGCAGGGACGCGAATTTGTTCTCACGCAGCTCGTCGAGATGCCGCTCCTCGAACACGTACAGATACCGGTCGCGGTCGTAGCGCCGGAAGAAGCCGCCCTTCCCCTCGCACCACTGCAGGAGCTTGTCCTCAATGGCGTCGCGCAGCTCATTGCGCTTGCGGTCGGTCAGGCCGCGGATGAGCTCGTCATAGTTATCAATGACGATGACGGCGATGACCGGACGGGACGCATAATACTCCAGCCGGATCTTTTCATAATCCGTGACATCGACCCAGTACGTGATGCCCATGTAGCTAGCGGCATCGTCCGGGTTCGTGCGCACGAGGTTGCCGTGGATCTGGTACTTATGGCCCTGATACTCCAGCAGCTCCGGGCACTGGGTGTTGCCCTCGAGCAGCCAGCGGCCGGAAAACTCCGGGATCACATCCGTGATGCGCATATCGACCGACGGCTTGTGCCGGCCGCAAAGATCGAAAAAGTTCTGGTTGGCCCAGATGACCTGTGAGTCCGCCGGGCGAAAGACCGCCATCGGCAGCGGGAAATTCTGCAGGGTATTATTTCGCGCAGACTCCGTATCATAGGTGACGGACTCAATATATCGCTCGAGCGTGCGGCGCTTGCGCGCGCGCATGATGACCGAGTAGATAATGAGCAGCAGAATGATGACGCCCTCGCCGATCGACAGCCAGAGCCGGTCGGAGAAGAAAAACGTGAGCACTGCAAACACGATCAGAAACAGCAGAAACATCCGCGAATTGGGCATCAGCGCACGCTGCAGCTTGGATTCATTGGGTACATTGCTGACTTTGGGATCCCGCATCGTCATACCTCCTTGCACCCTGTGGGGCAAAACCTATTGCCCCTATGATAATCAATGATTATATCAGATTCTATCCCCATTGACAATACACTTTCCTGCTGAAGATTCGTGAAAGGAGCGTGCGCATGAAAGCAATTTTGCTGGCCGGCGGTCAGGGCCGGCGGCTGCGCAGCATCACCGGAAATCTGCCGAAACCCATGGTGCCGCTCGTCGGCGTGCCAGTGCTCGACCGGCTGCTGGATTTGCTGCGGCGCAACGGTTTCACGGACGTGTGCATGACGCTGTGCTACCGGCCGGAGGTCATTCAGGAGCACTGCGGCGACGGCAGCGACTACGGCGTGCACCTGAAATACCGCATCGAGTCCGAGCCGCGCGGCACGGCCGGCGGTGTGCGCGCGTGCAGCGACTTTTACGGCGAGGACGATTTTCTCGTCATCAGCGGCGACGCCGCGTGCAGCTTTGACCTGCTGGGACTCTACCGCCGGCATCAGCAGGCGGACGCGGCTGTGACGATCGCACTCTATCCGAACGCGGAGCCGCTGCAGTATGGTCTGGTATTGCAGGACCGGCAGGGCTTCGTGCAGCACTTCATCGAGAAACCGGACTGGGAGCACGTCGTGACGGATCTCGTCAACACCGGGATCTATATTGTCTCCCCGCGGGCAATGGCCTATGTGCCGGAGGAGCAACCGTTTGATTTTGCAAAAGATCTCTTCCCGCTGCTGCTCGCGGCGCACGAGCCGATCCTCGGTGTGCCGATGGACGGCTACTGGTGCGACATCGGCACACCGCGCGCCTACTACCAGTGCAGTCTCGATGTGCTCGACGGACGGCTGAGTCCGGCACGACCGGAGGCTCCGGACGATCTGCCGCCGCAGATCACGGACCCGAACTGCCGCACTGTCCCCTGCCGCGACCGCGCGCACCTGATGCGCACGATCTCGGAGGCGATGATGGAGGCCGGGGCGGACTTTACCGACGGCCTGCACGTGCATGACGGCAGCTGGGAGCTGGCCATCCGGCCGGACGCGAACACCTCCGCCCTGCGCATCGAGGCAAACGCGCCGGACGCTGCCGCCGAGACAGCGCGTCTGCTCAAGCTGATGGAGCAAAGCGAAGCATAAAAAGCAGAAAAACCGCCGCATCGACCGATGCGGCGGTTTACCGTTGTTTACTGCTTGTAGTGGTGCGCGTCCTCGAGGACCATTTCCTTGACCTTCATCAGGCGCACCTTGGTCGAACTTTCGTTTTCATCCAGCTTCATGGAGATGTAACGAATGTTCTGCTCCAGCTCGGGAATCATAACGTATTCGAGCGCGTTGACGCGGCGGCGGGTCTTTTCGATCTCCTGCGCGAGCATCTGCGTGGTCTTTTCGACCTGCGCGAGCTCGAGCATGTCCTTGAACACCTCCGCCAGCTTCTCAAGCGCATCGTCCAGCTCGCCGGACGTCTGCGCGAAGCCGTACGGGAAGATCTCGGACGGATCGCTGTTGCGGGTCTGAAAATCGTAGACCGGCACGTTCACGCTCATGATGTTCTGATAGGTCATGCCCAGCTCGACGCTCTGCCGCGGGTAGAGCAGCGACTGCTCGAGCATTTCCGGGGACATGATCGCGGACGCGACCGACAGAGAGCCGAACGCCTCCGTGAGTCCCTGCTCGACCTTCGCACGCAGCTGCTTGTTCAGGCGCACGTTGTCGAGGAACTGACGCATCAGCTCGTCACGCTTATCCTTGAGGAGCTTATGACCCCTGCGAGCGGTCTTCAACCGGCCTTTGAGCTGATTGAGTACCATTCTGGTCGGGGTAATTGCTGTATTTGCCATCAAATCACCTCACTTGGTAAGTCTGCGGGACGGGTGCGCTCAGGTCTCGGGCATATACTTCTCGATCAGTTCGGGCTTGATACGCTTGAGCTCGGTGCGCGGCAGCAGGCTCAGCAGCTCCCAGCCGAGGTTGAGGGTGTCCTCAATGGACCGGTTGGTGTTGTTGCCCTGGTTGACGTAGCGCTGCTCGAACGCGTCGGCAAACTTTGCAAACTGCTTGTCATCGTCGGACAGGGCCGCCTCGCCCAGGATGGTCATGAGCTCCTTGGCGTCCTTGCCGCGGGCATAGGCCGCGAACAGCTGGTTCATCGTGCCGGCATGGTCCTCACGGGTCTTGCCCTCGCCGATGCCCTTATCTTTCAGACGCGACAGGCTGGGCAGCACGTCCACGGGCGGGATGATGCCCTTGCGGTACAGGTCACGGGAGAGGATGATCTGGCCCTCGGTAATGTAGCCGGTCAGGTCGGGGATCGGGTGGGTCTTGTCGTCCTCGGGCATGGTCAGGATCGGGATCATGGTGATCGAACCGGACTTGCCGATGCGGCGGCCGGCGCGCTCGTAGAGCGTGGCCAGGTCGGTGTACAGGTAGCCGGGGTAGCCGCGGCGGCCCGGAACTTCCTTCTTTGCCGCAGAGACCTCACGCAGAGCCTCAGCGTAGTTGGTGATATCGGTCAGGATGACCAGCACCTGCATGTCCTTCTCGAAGGCCAGGTACTCGGCCGCGGTCAGCGCCATACGCGGCGTGGCGATACGCTCGACGGCGGGGTCGTTGGCAAGGTTCGAAAACACGACCGTGCGGTCGATAGCGCCTGTGCGGCGGAACTCCTGAATGAAGTACTCGGACTCCTCGAACGTGATGCCGATGGCGGCAAAGACAACGGCGAAGTTCTCGTTGTCGCCCAGCACCTTCGCCTGACGCGCAATCTGCGCGGCCAGTGCGGCGTGCGGCAGGCCGGACGCCGAGAAGATCGGCAGCTTCTGGCCGCGGACAAGGGTGTTCAGGCCGTCGATGGTGGAAACACCGGTCTGGATAAACTCTGCCGGGTAGGCGCGGGCTGCCGGGTTCATCGGCAGGCCGTTGATGTCGCGGTGCTCTTCGGCGAGGATCGCCGGGCCGCCGTCGATGGGCTCGCCCATGCCGTTAAAGACGCGGCCGAGCATATCCTCGCTCACACCCAGCTGCAGCGGGTGGCCGAGGAAGCGGACCTTCGACTGCGCAAGGTTGATGCCCTGGGCGCTCTCAAAGAGCTGCACGACCGCAGAATCATCCTCAACCTCGAGAACCTTGCAGCGGCGGACTTCACCGTTCGGGAGCTCGATCTCGGCCAGCTCGTCGTAGGTCACGCCTTCGACGTTCTTGACGATCATCAGAGGGCTGGCGATCTCCTGGATTGTTTTATACTCTTTAATCACTGCTCCTCACCTCCGGCGATAATCTCTTTGATCTGCGCGGTCATATCCGCGGCGATCTTGGCATAGACCTGCTCGTACTCGTCGCTCGGCACGCTCTTGGCGCGGCCGATGTCGACGCGGGCGGGGATGGCAAAGAGCTTCTGCATCGGTGCGTTCTTCTCGAGCGCGTCGCGGCACTCGGCGTCATAGTGCAGGATGAGGCCGAGCAGCAGGAACTGACGGCGGTACTCGGAGTAGCTGTCAATATCGACGAAGGCGTTCTGCTGCAGAAAGTCCTCGCGGATCATCTTCGCAGTCTCCATCGTCAGGCGGTCGGCCGGGGACAGCGCGTCCTGACCGACAAGGCGGACGATCTCCTGCAGCTCGGATTCCTGCTGCAGAATGCTCATGGCCTTGTCGCGGTTGGCCATATATTCCTCGCCGAACGTGGCCTCATACCACGGCTTGAGCGAGTCAACATACAGCGAATAAGACGTCAGCCAGTTGATGGCCGGGAAGTGACGGGCGTAGGCCAGGCTCGAGTCAAGTGCCCAGAACACCTTGACGATACGCATGGTGGCCTGAGAGACCGGCTCGGAAATGTCGCCGCCCGGAGGCGAGACAGCGCCAATGGCGGTGACGGAGCCGCGGCGGTCGCCCTCGCTGCCGATGCAGCGGATGCAGCCGGCACGTTCGTAGAACTGCGCGATGCGGGACGCGAGGTAGGCCGGGTAGCCTTCTTCGCCAGGCATCTCTTCCAGACGGCCGGACATCTCACGCAGGGCCTCTGCCCAGCGGGAGGTGGAGTCAGCCAGAACGGCGACGTCATAGCCCATGTCGCGGAAGTACTCGGCGATGGTGATGCCGGTGTAAATGGACGCCTCACGCGCTGCCACAGGCATATCAGAGGTGTTGGCGATGAGCACGGTGCGCTTCATCAGCGGCTCGCCGTTGCGCGGGTCGGTCAGTTCCGGGAACTCCATGAGAACGTCGGTCATCTCATTGCCGCGTTCGCCGCAGCCGATGTAGACGACGACGTCCACGTCCGACCACTTGGCGAGCTGGTGCTGCACGACGGTCTTGCCGCTGCCGAACGGGCCGGGCACGGCGGCCGTGCCGCCCTTGGCAATCGGGAAGAGCGTGTCAATGATACGCTGGCCGCTGTTCATGGGCTTGTTCGGAGCAAACTTCTGCGCATAGGGGCGCGCGATACGCACCGGCCAGCGCTGGATCATGTTCAGCTCATGGTCGACGCCGCTGGCATCGGTGAGCACGGCGACGGTCTGGTCGACCGTGAAGTCGCCGCCGGTGATGCTCTTGATCGTGCCCTTCATCTGCGGGGGCACCATGATTTTGTGCAGGATGGCCGTCGTCTCCTGGACGGTGCCGATCACGTCGCCACCGACAACGGCGGTGCCGGGCTGCACAACGGGGTCAAAGTGCCAGACGCGCTCACGGTTGAGCGCGGGCACCTCGATGCCGCGGGTAATGTTGGAGCCGGTCAGGTCGCGGATCTCGGGCAGCGGGCGCTGGATACCGTCATAGATATTCTCCAGCATACCGGGGCCAAGCTCCACGGACAGCGGCATACCGGTGGTCTCGACTTTCGCGCCGGGGCCAAGGCCCGAGGTCTCCTCGTAGACCTGGATGGACGCGCTGTCGCCGGTCATATTCAGGATCTCGCCGATCAGGCGCTGCTCACCGACACGCACAACGTCGGAAACGTTGGCATCGGCAAGGCCGTTCGCCACGACCAGCGGACCAGAAACTTTTGTAATGGTTCCGCTCAATTTCATTCTTCCTTTCCTTAAAGGATATCGGAGCCAACCGCTCGCTCGACGGCCGCCTTGAGCGCGGTCTGGCCGAGGCCGAGGGGGCCTTCCCTGCCGGGGATCAGGATGATGGCCGGCAGGGGAACATCTTTGAATTTGTCGATCTCATGCTGAAGCTCCTGCGCCAGATTCTCTTCGACATAGATGATGGCGTAGTCCTCAGAGTCTTTCGTCAGGCGGCGCAGTGTCTCGCGCGCCTCCTCGGCATTGGCGACCGGGCAGGCCTCGAGGCCGAGCGCCTTGAAGCCCATGACGGTCTCCGCACCGCCGACAACTGCAATTTTAAGCATAAGTCTCACGCAGCCTTTCCCGGATGACCGCGGGCTGAAGCCCGGCGAGTCTGCCCGTCAGGATCATTCTTGCAGCCGTGGTCTCGTTTTCCATGGCAGCGAGATAAGCGGTCACATGCGCCGCGCCAAAGCTGCGCAGCTTCGCCGCGCGGATGTAGTCCATGAGTGCGTTGTCGCACAGCAGCTCAAATGCCGTCAGTGCGCCGCCGCCCATAGCCGCCGCGCCGGCAGCCGCCGCATTGCCCAGCCACGTGTTGCCGTAGAGCGCCGTGAGTGCCTCGGCCGAGTCGAACGCCGCGAGCACGCGATCCGTGCCGATCGTGCCGCCCGGGATAAGCGCGGTCTTGAGAAAGTCCGCATCCTTGGCCATGCGGCGTGTGCGCACGGCAGCGCGCAGGTTCGTGCTGTCGATCTGCAGCTGCACATAGCCCTTGGCAAAGCCGCCGTCACTCAGGCCGTCGGCAAGATCGAGCATCTGTGCGAAATACGCGCGGTCGAGCTCAAAATCCGCCGCCTGCGGATTGGTCGTGTGCGCCAAGATCGCGGCGGCGCTGGCCATCGCCTGCGCCAGAACGGGCGGGACATCACGGTAGTCCTCCTCGTAAAACGCCGCGTGCAGTTTCTGCGGCGGCACCGTGCCGCGCTGCGACAAGATCGCATCGCACTCCACACCCATTGCCTGCGCTTTGATGAGCGCCTTGGCATTGTGGTAGTCATACTTGAGGCGGAACAGCTGCACGAGCTGCGCCTCCGGGACCATGCCCTCGACCTCATCGAACAGCGCCCGGATGTGCGCCTCGAGCGCAGCGCCGGCCTCCTTCGCGGACAGGCCGCTCAGGTCGCCGTAGCCGCACTCTTCCAAGATCTTCGCCGCTTCGTCGTTGGTGGGCGCATCAATCATGCGCTCCATACGCTCAGCGGAAAGCATTTTGGTCTCGCGGGCTGCCAGCATTGCCGTAATCGCAAGGTAATTCGTATCTTTTACTTTAGACAATTCGGTTCCTCCCTCATGCGGCGCAGCACTCTGCGCCCCATATAGGATAATTCGTTCCCCCGCGCGGGGCGGGGCAGGTCACGCGCCGAACAAGACCTCGGCAACCTGAGCAGCCAGATCACTGCGGCAGAGCTCTGCGATTGTCTCCACGGCGCAGTTGACCTCAATATCTCCCTGCTGGAGCACAAAACCGGCACGCAGGTCGCGCGTGGCCCGGCTCATGGTGAGCCGGCCGGGCTTGCCCTGCTGCGAGAGCAGCGCATTGGCCGCATCCACGACCGCCTGACCGCACGCGGCCTGATCCTTGGCGTTGAACACCAGAGTCTCGGTGCCGGTCGTCGCGGCCTGTGCTGCGAGCTTGGCCAGATACGCCACGTAGTCCGCCTGCGGCATGGCGCAGATCTTGTCGAGCGCGGCGGCAAACGCCGCATCGACCATCTCCTGCTTGAGCGCAAGGACGCTCTTTCTGGCTTCCATTTCCGCCAGACGGCCTATGCGCTGCACGCGGTCCTCGCACGCTTTCACACCGTCACGGACGCGGGCCCAGTACTGGTCCTGCGCCTGTTTGTCATAATCGGCGCGGATCTCGGCGCACTTGGCCTCGGCTTCGGCCGCGATGGCCTTTGCCTGCTCCTGCGCGTCCGCCTCGATGCGGCCGGTGATTTTTTCAATACCATTCATAGATCTTTGTTCCCTTCTGTCGGAAGAGGATGGGGATTACTTCAAGCCGTTAAGCATCAGGAAGGATGCCAGCAGGCAGAGGATGGCGTAGAACTCGACCGTGATGCAGAAGATCATGCCCTTGGACCAGTCATCGGGCTTCTTGGCCAGGATGTTCAGGGACGCGGCAGCGACCTTGCCCTGCGCGATGGCGGAGATCAGACCGCCGAGCGCGATCGGCAGGCAGGCTGCGAAGTACTGCAGGCCCTGCGCAACGGTCAGCGGAGCGGCAGCGTTGGCAGCGAAGATCTGGCTCTGAGCCAGGAACCAGATGACGAAGCCGTACAGGCCCTGGGTGCCCGGGATGACCTGCATGATCATCGCTTTACCGAACTTGCTGGGATCTTCCGAGACGAGACCTGCGCCGGCCTCACCGGCGATGCCGGTGCCCTTTGCAGAGCCAATGCACGCGAGAGCCGCTGCGAGCGCAGCGCCGAGAAGGCCGAGAGCCAGACCACCGATGGATTCGAGAAATGCCATTTTCATTTTCCTCCTTAAATATCTCTTGAATACGAATGTTTAGAAATTATGATTTTCCACGTCGACATAGCGCGTGTTGATCTCGAGCGGGCGGAACGGTTTGCCGCCGTCGACATAGAACTTGCCGAAGAACTCCAGGCACTGCAGACGCAGGTCATGCACGAAGCAGCCGAGCAGGTTCAGGCCGAAGTTGAGCAGATGGCCCAACAGGAAGATGATGATAAAGATCAGCATCGACACGACCGTCACGCCGCCGCTCGACGGCATCGCAGCGAGGGTGTTGAACACCTGCGCGATGACGCTGCCGGCCAGCATCAGAGCCATGAGTCGGGAATACGAGAGAATGTCGCCGAACCAGCCGGTCAGCCCGTTGTAGAGCGCGCCGAACACAGCCGTGACCTTGCCGAAGCCCTTGGCCTCACGGCCGGAGCCGTAGATCAGCATCAGACCGCCGATGCACAGCACGACCGGGACACCGGCGATGTTGCCGATCTTGAGCACATACAGCGCAAGTCCCGCAAACAGGACCAGCCATGTGCCCTCGTTGAAGATCGCGTCGCCGACCTTGCCCTGACGGCACTCCATGACCATGTTCACGATCATGCCGGTCACGAGCTGGATAAAGCCGAGCACCATAGCGCCGATGAGGATCGTCGTCGTATCGGTCAGCGGGTCGAGCAGCGGGCTTGTCAGGATGCCGAGCTTGACGTCGTGGCCGAACATGTTCACGATCGTCGGCACGGCGTTGCCGAAGAAGCCGCCCGTCACGATGCCGAGCAGGAACGTCGACACGCCGCAGGCAAGCAGCAGCTCGCAGAAATACTTGCTGCCGCGTTTCGGTTTCATCTTGCCGAGCGCGACGAGCGCCGCGATCATCATCACAAGGCCGTAGCCCATGTCCGCCATCATGATGCCGTAGAACAAAATGAAAAACGGCGCCATGAGCGGGTTCGGATCGACCGTGCCGTAAGCCGGCAGGCTGTACATATTCGTGACCATGTTCAGCGGTTCGGTAAATTTGTTGTTTTTGAGTTTGACCGGCACCTCGGGGTACTCGTCCTCCGTGGGATCGGCCAGATCCCAGGCGCAATCATACTTTGCGAGCACAGCGGTGAGTTTATCCTCCTCCGGTGCCGTGAGCCAGCCGCGCATGCACACGACGCTCTCGGTGCCGACGAGGCGCTCTTCCGCCTCCGCGCGGCCGAGCTTCACGCTCGCGCGGTCGATGCAGAGCTTGAACGCATCCCGATGCGGGGCAAAGGCGGCGATATCCGTCTCCGCCTGCTCGCGCTTGCGGATGATGTCCGCGATCTGCTGCTGCGCATCCTCGATGTTCTGCTTTGCCGTGCCCGGCGTGCCGCTGAGGTTTGCCAGCGTGAAGCCGGACGCGCGCAGCGCCGTGATGGCTTCCGTCAGCTCCTCTTTCAGGCAAATGAGCAGCACATAGTGCTGTTCCTTATCCGAAGAGATCTCATACAACTGCGACTCCGGCGCAGCGTCCGCCAGCGCTTTGGCGGCCTCGGCAAGATCCACCGCTGCGGGCAGCATGCCGAGAGAAATGCGGGTCCTTACGGTCTCGCCCAAATCCAGCGGCAGATCCAGCGTCTGCCACGGGCGCAGGGCCTCGATATTGCCGCGGAGCTTGGCCTCCTCGCCGTTGTAGCGGCGCACGGCCGCTTCCAGATCCTCGAGCTGTGCAACTGCATCGAGCTCCTGGCGGTATGCACCGTCATCCAGAAAATCAGCCTCCGTGACCTCCGGCCGGGAGCTGAGCAGCTTGGACTTGACCGGCGCATACTTGTCGAGCAGCTTGAGTGCGGCGGTCAGGCGCGTGAGTTCACTGCGCACCTCCGTCACATTGCCGCTCTCCTGACGCAGGACTGCGGCAGCCTCCGTATCCGCAAGCAGCGCGTCCGGTTCCGAGATCTGCACGCAGCCAAGCAGCATCAGATCCCGGAGCAGCTCATCTTTCTGCCGGCGAACGACCATGAGCCGCAGCTTTTTCATGTGTACAATGGCCATCAGCCGTTCACAATCCTTTCCACGATGAGTGATGCAGCCCGATCCAGATTGGTCTTGGCCTTGATGCGCATGGCAGCTTCCTTGTTCTTGATCTCCGCCGCCAGCGTTTCCGCATCCGCCTTCGCCTTTTCATCCGATTTGGCCCGCAGCGTCTGCAGTTCCTGCTGCGCCTTGCCGACAGCAGCCTCTATTGCTGCCTTCCCCTCGGCCTGGGCCGCTTCCACTGCCGCCGCAGCGGCTGCCTGCGCGTCGGCTTTGATCTGCCTGGCCCGGTTTTCTGCGTCACTGATCGTTGTTATCGCCTCAAATGACATCTGTACACCTCCCTACGAATCAAACTGTTATTATGCCGCGCAACGCCCGCTTTCACGAACTGTTTCTACATAATGTAGGTATTTTACCTTATTCGCAGCCGTTAATCAAGTGAAATTGCCCAAAATTGCCTGTCAAAATTCAAACACCTATATGTTAAAAAACTATTGAACCTGCTACGTTTTTCACGTCATTGACGAAAATTTAACGTTATTATATTTGCATGATTTCTCGCGATGGAATCGTTCGGGATTCCTGGTACGAATCCGGTATAAAAATGAACAAAATGTTGGAAAATACGCGATTTCAACATTTAAAATGTTTTTTCCCTTGCTATTGTGCCGGAAATAGCCTATAATGTTTCTGCTAAAGTTAAAAAGTTTGAACTATATTCGCATATTCGGAGGTACTTTCACATGGAGAGCAAACGCCGTTTCGGTGACCGTAAGGACGGCCGCCTGATCCAGTCTCTCGCGCCGTTTTACAAGTTCATGCCCTACATCATGCCCACGAAGAACGACGCCTGCAATCAGTTTGAGGACTGCATCGAGATCACGAACACCGACCGCTGGCTGCGGCAGAAGCGCCTCGAGGGCTACAAGGGTCTCGGCTACCTGCACCTGTTCATCGCGGCCTACATCCGCATGGTCTCCCTCCGCCCCGGCATCAACCGCTTCGTGGCCGGCCGGCGCATCTATGCACGCAACAACATCGAGGTCGTGCTGACCGTGCGCCGCAGCATGTCCACCACCTCGAACGAGACGACCATCAAGGCCGTCTTTGCCCCGACGGACACGATCTTCGACGTCTACCGCAAGATGAACGAGAAGATCGACGAGATCAAGTTCGGCGGCGAGGACAACAACACCGAGCAGGTCGCCGGCGCACTGCTGAAGCTGCCGCGTTTCCTGCTGCGCTTCGCCATCGGCTGCCTGCGCGTGATGGATTACTTCGGCATCATCCCGCAGAAGCTGCTCGACGCCAGCCCCTTCCATGGCTCAATGATCATCACCGACATGGGCTCGCTCGGCATCCCGCCGATCTATCACCACCTGTACAACTTCGGCAACCTGCCGATGTTCATCGCCTTCGGCGCCAAGCGCAAGGCGGTCGAACTCGACCGCGAGGGCAAGCCGGTCGAGCGCAAGTACATCGACTTCATGGCCGTCATGGACGAGCGCGTGTGCGACGGGTACTATTACGCCTCCTCATTCAAGTATATGAAGATGTATATGCACAACCCGGCGCTGCTGGAAGTCCCGCCCGAGAAAGTGGTCGAGGATCTGTTCTGAGCATCGATAATCGATACATATGGAAAACCTCCTGCTGTGCAGGAGGTTTTTTGTATTTGTCCGGGCAGCGCCTCCGGCGCCGGCCGGACCGCACGCGCAGCCGAACACAGCAGCAACATGATGAGCATGACAAAGATCACAAAGCGGAGCTTCTTCACCGATCCATCCTCCTTTGCTTTCGTTTGACACCAGTATACACAGCCGCCGCGAAAAAAGCCGTCACATCCTGGCGGCGGACAGAAAACTTTGCGGAGACAAGGTTCCCCCGGCGCGGAGTGAGCCCGTGCCGGGGGATTTTTACGCATTCAGGGAAACGCGATGCACCGCGAAAAAACAGGGCCATCCGTCCGGATGGCCCTGTGTGATCTTATGCCTCGTCGTCCTGATTCGTGCTGAACTCCGCCAGCGTCAGGCCGGGGTTTTTCTGCTCCGCCCAGCGGATGCTCCACTCATTGTTGAAAATGAGCAGGTTGTGGCCGCGGAAGTCCTGCACCCACTTCGTATCCGAGGCGAGGTTGAGCGCCGTGGGGTCGGTGCCCTCGCTCGTGATCCAGCGGATATAGGAATACGACAGGTCGCGGCGGCGGATGTCGATGTTGTACTCGTTCTTGAGGCGGTACTCCAGCACCTCGAACTGCAGCACGCCGACCGCGCCGACGATGACCTCCTCCATGCCGCTGTTCGGCTCGTGGAAGATCTGGATGGCGCCCTCCTGCGCGATCTGGGTGACACCCTTGACAAACTGCTTGCGTTTCATGGTGTCCACCTGCGAGATGACGGAAAAATGCTCCGGCGCAAACGTGGGGATGCCCTCGAAGCGCACGCGCAGCTTCGGGTCGCAGATCGTGTCGCCGATGGAGAAGATGCCAGGGTCGAACACACCGATGATGTCGCCGGCGTAGGCCTCATTGATGATCGCGCGCTCCTGCGCCATGAGCTGCTGCGGCTGCGCAAGCTTGAGCGTCTTGCCGCCCTGCACGTGCAGGTACTCATGGTCGCGCTCGAACTTGCCCGAGCAGATGCGCATGAAGGCGATGCGGTCGCGGTGGGCCTTATTCATGTTCGCCTGAATTTTGAACACGAATGCGGAAAACGCCGGCTGCATCGGGTCGACCACGCCGTCAGCCGTCGTGCGCGGCAGCGGCGGCATCGTCATGTGCAGGAAGTTTTCCAGAAACGGCTCGACGCCGAAATTCGTCAGCGCAGAGCCGAAAAACACCGGACTGAGCCGGCCGGCGCGCACCTCGTCGAGATCGAAGGCGTAGCCCGCGCCGTCGAGCAGTTCGATGTCCTCGGTCAGCTTTTCACGCTGGCGCGGACCGATCAGCTCGTCGAGCCGGTCAACATCCGTGAGCTCGCACTCGATGGGGCGGATCTTGTTCTGCCCGCGGTGAAACTCCTGAAACGCGAGGATCTCGCGGCGGTCGCGGTCGAACACGCCCTTGAAATCGTGCCCGCAGCCGATGGGCCAGTTGACCGGATAGGTGCCGATGCCGAACTCATTTTCCAGCTGCTCCATGAGCTCGAACGGATCGCGGGCCTCGCGGTCGAGCTTGTTGATGAATGTGAAGATTGGGATGTGGCGCATGGCGCAGATCTTGAAGAGCTTGCGCGTCTGCGGCTCGATGCCCTTGGCCGCGTCGATGACCATGACGGCGCTGTCCGCTGCCATGAGCGTGCGGTACGTGTCCTCCGAAAAGTCCTGGTGGCCCGGGGTGTCGAGGATGTTGATGCAATAGCCCTCGTATTCAAACTGCATGACCGACGACGTGATGGAGATGCCGCGCTGCTTTTCGAGCTCCATCCAGTCCGAGACCGCGTGGCGCGCGGTCGCCTTGCCCTTGACCGATCCGGCGAGCTGGATGGCCCCGCCGTACAGCAGCAGCTTTTCCGTGAGCGTCGTCTTGCCGGCGTCCGGGTGCGAGATGATCGCAAAGGTCCGGCGGCGCTCGATTTCCTGTTTCAGATCCATAGTCCGCTCCTCTATTGTCCTTTCGAATATCAAACTTAGATAGTATACCCGATTTTTCCCGAGAGTGCAACAAAAACCTACCCGTCAGGCCGTCTGTTCACGCAGATAGAGCGTGAGCGTGGCGAGGAAGATGTCCCTGGCGTCGTAGCGCGGCGTGAGTGGGGCCAGCTGCGTGAAGAAATGCTCGCTGCCCAGCGACGCGCACAGCGCGTGCGCGCGCTCGAGTGCCGGGGTATCCTCGTCCTCCGCCAGACGCATGGCCAGCTCCGGCAGCAGGAGTTTTAGGTCGTAGATCTCCCCGCGCGGGTAGGTATATGCCTCCAGCACGCACTCCACGCCCGCGAGCGCGCAGTCCGTCAGGCCGCTGCGCTGATCGCCGAGGATGCGGTCGGTCAGCGGCGTGTCGCTGCGGAAAAAGTCCAGCATGGAGTCCGGCGGCGTCAGCTCCCGGCGCAGCAGCCACAGCAGATAGTCGCGCGCGACGCCCTCGAGCAGCGTCTGCCCATCGGGCTCGAACGTGTAGGTATGGCCGATATGGCTGCCGAGCACACGCAGCGTGTCCGTATAGCCAAGGGCAATGCTGCGGCGCAGCGCGTCGGGGTCAAACTCCAGCAGCTTGCCCAGCGGCTCCGCCGGGGCGATATAGGTCACGAGCGGGTGGTTGGTGTATTTTTTCTCCGGTGTCTCCGGCTTGAGGCCGATGGCGATGACGCGGTCAGCGCCGAGGCGAAACGCCGTGCTGATCGGCAGATTGTCCGAGTACGCGCCGTCGAGATAATTCTGCCCGTCGATCTCGCACATCGGGAACATCGGAAAGCACGCCGACGACGCAAGGATCCACTGCGGCAGGTAGCCGGGCGCAATGTCCTGCTTGCGCACCTCGACCGGCTGGAACGACGGGAAGCGCGCCGTCATGAGTCCGAAATCCACCGGCGAGGCGAAAAAGCGCGCCTCGTCGAGATATTGGTGCACGAGCGCGCGGTAGGGCGTGATGTCCGCCGTGCGGCGGTTGAGATCCGCCCAGTCCCTGACGCGCGCGACGAGCTGCTCCGGGTGCTCGGCCAGCGCCGCCAGCTCGCGCTTTTCGTGCGGCGTGGCATCGGCCCGTTCGAGCATGATCTGCTCTTCCGTGATGTGCGTCCAGAGCTCCCACGCGCGGTCAAAATCGTCCTGCACCATCAGTGCCGCCGTGACCGAGCCGATGGACGTGCCCGTGACGATGTCAAACGGGATGCCCAGCTCCCGCATCGCCTTCCACGCGCCGACCTGATATGCGCCCTTCGTGCCGCCGCCGGCCAGCGCGATCGCCTGCTTCATGGTACATTCCTCCTTGATTCCTGAATTTATAGTTTACACGCAGCGGATGCGAAAAGTCAATTCCAAACAAGAAGCACCGGAGGACAGCCCGTCCTCCGGTGTGCATTTTCATGCCCGCAGCAGGGCGCGGCGGGCCTTCCAGTCCGGCAGATAGCGCGCGATGAGCGCATAAAACTCCGCGCCATGATTCATATAGCGCAGGTGCGCAAGCTCATGCACGACGACGTAGTCGATCGCCTCCGGCGGGTACTGCATCAGCCGCCATGAAAAGCAGATGTGCCCCTGCGAGCTGCAGCTGCCAAAGCGCGTGCGCGCGCCCGTGATGCGCACCTGCGTCGGGTAGAGGCCCATCCACTCGGAATAGTACGCCACGCGCTGCGGCAGGCAGGCTTTCGCCTGCCGGATGTAGGCCGCCCGCTCGGCGTCCGTCGGCTCCGGGTGCGCGGCGGCGCGGGCCTCCTGTTTGGCCAGTCCGCGTGCGATCCAGTCGGCGTGCGACGCAACAAAGCGGTCGATCGTGGCCTGGGATGTCCGGTACGGCGCGCGCACGATCACGCGCCCGCCGCGCAGCTCGAGCGCCAATGTGCGGCGGCCGGAGCGAATGAGTTCATACGGCTGCATTGCCTATCCCCCCTTGGGGACAGCATACACCATCCGCGGCACGGTGGCAAGCTTGGCAGCCGCCGCGCGATGTGCTATGATGGTGGCATCCATTCTTTTGAGGTGATCGTATGTTCCGGATCGGCTGTCACATTTCCTCCGCCGGCGGATATCTCGCCATGGCAAAGCGCGCGGAGGCGCTGGGCGCAAACACGTTTGCGTTCTTCACGCGCAATCCCCGCGGCGGCAGCGCCAAGGCCATTGAGGACGCAGACATCACAGCCTTTCACGCCGAGTGTGCCCGCGCGGGCATCGACCGGCTGGTCGCGCACGCACCCTACACGCTCAACCCCTGCGCGGCCAAGCCGAACGTGGCAGAGTTTGCGCGCATGGCCTTTTCCGACGACCTGCAGCGCATGGAGCACACACCCGGACAGCTCTATAACTTTCACCCCGGCAGCCACGTCGGGCAGGGCATCGACGCGGGCATCGAGAAGATCGCCGCGCTGCTCAATGAGGTCCTCTTCCCCGGCATGACCACGACCGTCCTACTCGAGACCATGGCCGGAAAAGGCAGCGAGGTCGGCGGCCGCTTTGAGCAGCTGCGCGCCATCATCGACCACGTGCAGCTGCAGGAGCACGTCGGCGTGTGCCTCGACACGTGCCACGTCTGGGACGCGGGGTATGACATTGCCGGCGACCTTGACGGCGTGCTTGCGGAGTTTGACCGCGTGATCGGGCTCGGGCGCCTGTATGCCGTGCACCTCAACAACAGCCTCAATCCCTGCGGCAGCCACAAGGACCGGCACGCAAAGCTGCTCGACGGCTGCATCCCGCCGGAGGCGCTCGTGCGCGTCACCCGGCACCCGGCGCTGGCGGGGCTTCCGTTCATCCTCGAGACGCCGAACGACGACACCGGGTACGCGCAGGAGATCGCATGGCTGCGCGCGGCGCAAAAATGAGCGGCGCAAAACGTTCACTGTCCTGATTATTGGACTTTGCATGTGCTATGCTGTGATAAAAGGGAGAAAACAGAAACACAACATGGACATGGGAGGAGAAAAATCATGACCCTGCGAACGTACATTGACCACGCGATCCGAGACGGTGCCACCTTTGACGCCGTCATCTGCGGCTGCGACGTGCAGCAGACCTTCTGCTGGCAGCCGGATATGTGCATCACGGATGCCTGCGAGGCGGAGTACCGCCCGCTGCTCGACGCGGAGATCCGCATTCTGGCCGCCGCACCGGGCGAGCGGTTTTCCATCATCGAGATCTGCACGGACAGGCTCTTTCTCGGCGACGCCTTTTCGCAGTGCGCGGCGGGCTACTGCAGCCCGCGCGAGTACCGGCGGCTGTTTCGCGCCGGATAATCGGATAGTCCCCAACCACGACCCCGGAGTCTTTTGCTCCGGGGTCGCACATTTGCGTTGGGATGGTGCTTGACTTCCGGCGCACGCAAGACTACAATACAGACCGTATTTTTAAAAAAGGCGTGAGATACATTGCACCATCCGATCATCAAACCAAACCATATGCAGATCCCATGGCATGACCCGATCCGGGATCAGAAAGAGCTGCCTGTCTCGCAGGCACCGCTGCCCATCCGGGCCGGCGTCGTCGGCCGGGTCGGGCTGCTGCTGCTTTCGTGCGGAACCGGCGCGTGGCGCGTGCGCAGCTCCATGAACGAACTGGCAGAGGCGCTCGGCCTGGTATGTGCCGCCGACATTGGGCTGCTGTCCATTGAATACACCTGCTCCGACGGCGAGAACAGCTTCTCGCAGACGCTGACGCTGACGGCAACCGGCGTCAACACCGCGAAGCTCGACCAGCTCGAGCGCTTCGTCAAGCGCTTTCCGCTCGACGGCGTGTATATGACTGCGGACGACCTGCACACCAAGCTCGACGAGATCGCACACACAGCCCCCGGCTACTCTCCGCTCCAGCAGGGACTGGCGTCCGCGCTTGCCTGCGGCGCGTTCACATTCCTGCTCGGCGGCGGGCCGATCGAGATGCTGCTGGCCTTTCTGGGCGCGGGCGTCGGGCAGTATATCCGCGCGCGGCTGACACAGCGGCACCTGACGCTGTTTGGCTGCATCGCCCTGTCCGTTGCGGCGGCATGTCTGGTCTATGCCGGGCTGTTCCGGCTGGCATCGCTGCTCTTCCCCATCGAGGCGCAGCATCAGGCCGGATATATCTGCGCGATGCTGTTCATCATCCCAGGCTTCCCGTTCATCACGAGCGGCATCGACATGGCGAAGCAGGATATGCGCTCCGGACTCGAACGGCTGGCCTACGCGATCATGATCGTCGTCGTGGCGACCTTGACCGCATGGCTCATGGCGCTGCTGCTGCGGCTGCAGCCGATGGATTTCCTACCGCTGGGGCTTCCCGTCTGGGCGCGGATTTTGCTGCGGCTGGCGGCGAGCTTTTGCGGTGTATTCGGCTTCTCACTGATGTTCAACAGCCCGGTGAAGCTCGCATCCGTCGCTGCCGTGATCGGCGCGCTGTCGAACACGCTGCGGCTTGAACTCGTCAGTCTGGCCGGTTTCCCGCCGGCAGCAGCCGCATTTTTGGGTGCGCTGGCGGCCGGGCTGCTCGCCTCCGTGTATAAGCAGCGCTCGGGCTATCCGCGCATTACGATCACTGTGCCGTCGATCGTCATCATGGTGCCGGGGCTGTATTTCTACCGCGCCGTGTACGATCTGGGCACGATGAACCTGAGCGACAGCGCATCGTGGCTCGTCGCCTCGCTGCTGATCGTCATTTCCCTGCCGCTGGGGCTGATCTGTGCGCGCATCCTCACGGACAGCAGCTTCCGCCGGTGCACATGAAAAAGGCATGAAAAAAGACCGCCGATCGGCGGTCTTTTTTCATGCAGAGATATCGGATTACATGTGCTTCGTATCGAGCGCGCGGGCGGCATTGAGCACGCACAGGACCATGACGCCGACGTCGGCGAAGATGGCGACCCACATGTTCGCAATGCCGAGCGCACCGAGCACAAGGCAGACAGCCTTGACGGCCAGCGCAAAGACGATGTTCTGCCAGACGAGGCGCATGGTCTTGCGCGAGATGCGCATGGCCAGCGAGAGCTTGCGCGGATCGTCGTCCATGAGCACGATGTCCGCCGCCTCGATGGCCGCATCCGAGCCGATGCCGCCCATGGCGGCGCCGAGATCGGCGCGTGCGAGCACCGGCGCATCGTTGATGCCGTCGCCGACGAAGGCGAGGTATTTCCCGGGTGCGCCCTCGCCGAGCAGCCGCTCGACCTGTGTGACCTTATCCTCCGGCAGCAGCTCGCTGTGCACCTCCGCGATGCCCAGCTCCTCCGCCACAGCGTCAGCCGCGCTCTTGCGGTCGCCGGTGAGCATGACGACGCGCACGCCGTCCGCCCGCAGACGGGCCACCGCCTCACGCGAGCCGGCCTTCGGCTCGTCAGAGATGACGATATAGCCGAGGTACGCGCCGTCGGCCGCGACGTGGATGACCGTGCCGGTCTCGCTGACTGCGGGCACCGCCAGGCCGAGGGTATCCATCAGCTTCGTGTTGCCGGCGGCAACGGACTGGCCGCCGACCTGCGCGGTCACACCGTGACCGGCGAGCTCTTTGGCGTCCGCGGTGACCAGGTCGGCCGGCAGCTCACCGGCCGCGCGGCGCAGGCTCTGGCTGACCGGATGGTCGGAGAATTGCTCCGCCGCTGCCGCAAGCTGCAGCAGCGCCTGCTCGGACAGCTCCGGCTGTGCGGGGTGCACCGCCGTGACGGCGAACGTGCCGCGCGTGAGCGTGCCGGTCTTGTCAAAGACGACACGGTCGGTCTTTGCCAGCATCTCCAGATAGCTGGAGCCCTTGATGAGGATGCCGCGGGCGGACGCGCCGCCGATACCGCCGAAGAACGACAGCGGGATCGAGATCACGAGCGCGCACGGGCAGCTGATGACGAGGAATGTCAGCGCGCGATAGACCCATTCGCCCCAGTCGGCCGGGATGCCCATGATGAGCCGCACGACTGGCGGCAGGATCGCCAGCGCGAGCGCCGCGCCGCACACGGACGGCGTGTAGACGCGGGCAAACTTTGTAATGAAGCGCTCGGTATGCGCCTTCTTGAGCGAGGAATTTTCCACGAGCTCGAGGATGCGCGCGACCGTGGACTCGGCATACACCTTCTCCACGCGCAGGCGCAGCACACCCGACAGGTTCACGCTGCCGCTGACGACGGCGCTGCCCTCTGTGACGTCCACGGGGGCGCTCTCGCCGGTCAGGGCGCTCATATTCAGCGCTGACGTACCCGTGAGCACCGTACCGTCGAGCGGGACACGCTCGCCTGGCTTGACGACGATCGTATCGCCGACTGCGACCTGTTCAGGCTTCACCTGAGCAACGCCGTCCGCAGTCTCGACATTGGCGTAGTCCGGGCGGATGTCCATCAGGTCGCCGATGTTTTTGCGGCTGCGGCCGACGGCGTAGCTCTCAAACAGCTCGCCGATCTGATAAAACAGCATGACGGAAACTGCCTCGGGATAGTCCCCGAGCACCATCGCGCCGATGGTAGCCACAGCCATGAGCAGGTTCTCATCGAACGGCTGGCGGTTATAAATGCCCTTGCAGGCATCGACGAGCGTCTCGCCGCCGACGAGCAGATACGGGATGAGGTACAACATCAGCTTCAGCCAGCCCGTGACCGGTACAAAGTGCAACCCAATGAGCAGCACGGCCGCTGCTGCTATGAGCAGCAGCGACCTTTTCTGTTCGCGCGACATGAGATTCAGTCCTCGAAGCGGAAGTCCGGCTCGACCTTGAGCGCGGTCTTGAGGATCTCCGCTTTGGCCTCGGCTTCGTCCACGCCGGGGGCATATTCCACCAGCATTTTCTGTGCCATGTAGCTCACAGTTACTTCCTTGACACACTTGAGCTTTGCCACGTGCCGCTCGATGGTCGCCGCGCAGTTGGCGCAGTCTACTTCGATTTTATAGGTCTTTTCCATGATGATGTACGCTCCTTCATCTGTCATTGAATGTTATTTGAAAAGATGGCCATGCCATCATTTTTCCAGCACGTGCTCCATGCCGAGGGCCAGCACGGACCGGACGTGATCGTCATCCAGGGAATAGAACACAGTTTTGCCCTCCCGCCGGAAGCGAACGAGGTTCGATGCCTTCAAAATGCGCAGCTGGTGGCTGACCGCCGACTGCGTCAGATTCAGCAGCCGCGCAATGTCGCACACGCACAGCTCGCTCTCAAAGAGCACATAGAGGATCTTGATGCGCGTCGAATCGCCAAAAACGCGAAACAGCTCTGACAGATCGTAGAGCGTCTCGTCGTCCGGCAGGGCCGCGAGCACCTGCGCCACCGCGTCCTCGTGCACGTTGAGATATTCGCACGCCGGTGCGCAGTCGGTTTTCGGTTCTGCCATGAGATCTCCTCGCTTTCGTTTGAACATATGAATGATTGTTCATGTGTTTATATAACCATTTCTCCGCCCGTTTGTCAATAGGGTATTTGCATTTTCTCAAAAAGAATTCCCGGATGTACACACATCCGGGAATGGGTCTCAGTTTTCTTCGGTTTTCGGACTGCGGAAGGCGAAAAAGCGCTGGCCGAGGTAGTTCAGGCCGGTGAAGAGCACCATGCCGACAAGCATGGCCGCATTGTCGCGTGTGCTCACCGCAGCGCCAGAAAGCAGACGCAGGCACAGCGGCTTGGCAATGCCGTAAGCGATGAGATAGCAAACGGCGATGTTCGCCGCGAAGCGCACGGCCTGCCCCGCGCCGCGCTCCCGGCTCTGAAACGTGAAGTGCTTGTTGAGAAAAAAGCTCAAGATACTCGTGAGCACATAGTTCGCCGCCGAGGACACCCAGTAGGAGCAGCCGGCAACATTATACAGCCCGAACATAATGCCCATGCCGGCGAGCGTGTTGACCACGCCGACGAGCAGAAACTTCCACAGCTTCGCATCAATGAGCGTGCGCAGGCGCTTCAAAGCTCCGCCTCCCGGTCATCGAGCTCCGTCTCGATGCGGTAGCGCGGGCGCGCCTTCGTCTCAAGATAGATCTTGCCGATATACTCCCCTACCACGCCGATGGCCAGCAGTTGCAGCCCGCCGATGGCCCAGATGGACACGGCGAGGCTCGACCAGCCGGCGACGGTGTGGCCGGTAAAATAGCGCACGAGAAAATAGATGAGCATGGCGATGCTGACGAGGAACATCACGATGCCGATGCGCGTGATGAGCCGCAGCGGCGAGACCGTCAGCGACGACACACCCTCCCACGCGAATGAGAGCATCTTGCGCAGCGGATACTTGCTCTTGCCCGCAAAGCGCCTGCCGCGCTCATAATACACGACCGTGCTCGGGTAGCCCACGAGCGGCACGAGCCCGCGCAGGAACAGGTTCACTTCTTTGTACTCCGCGAGCGCGTCGAGTGCGCGGCGGCTCATGAGCCGGTAGTCGGCGTGATTATACACCACGTCCGCACCGAGCGCGCGCAGCAGGCGGTAATACCCCTGCGCGGTGGCGCGCTTGAAGGCAGAGTCCTGCTTCCGGCTGGCGCGCACGCCGTAGACGATATCATTCCCGTTCTGAAAGGCCGCGAGCATGGCATCGATGGCGTCAATGTCGTCCTGCAGATCGGCGTCCATGGAGATAACGCAGTCGGCGCGGTCGCGCAGCGTCATCAGGCCACACAGCAGCGCGTTCTGGTGGCCGCGGTTGCGCGAGAGGCGGATACCGGAAAAGACCGGGTCGCGCGCGTGCAGGTCGGAAATGAGCTGCCAGGTGGCGTCCTTCGAGCCGTCGTCGATGAAGCAGATGCGGCTCATGGGACCGATCGTCCCGGCAGCGCGCAGGGCAGTGAATTTTTCGCGCAGACGGCGCGCCGTCTCCGGCAGGACCGCCTCCTCGTTATAACAGGGGATCGCAAGATAGAGCGTCACGGACATGGCCGCGCCTCCCTTCCAAAAATCACGGTTCAGTCGATCGTGCCGCCGCCGAGCACCGTGTCCCCGTCGTAGAACACGACGGCCTGGCCGCGCGTGATGGCGCGCTGCGGTGCGGCAAACGACACGTGCACCGTGTCCGGCCCCGTGGCCATGACGGTGCACGGCTGCTCCGGCTGCCGGTAGCGGATGCGGGCCGTCACGCGCAGGGGCGCGTCCGGCACATTGCCGGAGATCCAGTTGCAGCCGCTCGCGTCCAGCTCGGTCGAAAACAGTGCTTCATTGCGGCCGAGCACGACCTCATTGTTCAGCACATCGATGCCGCAGACATACAGCGGCGCTTCAGCCGCGATGCCGAGCCCGCGGCGCTGGCCGATCGTATAGTGGATGATGCCGCGGTGCGTGCCGAGCACCTTGCCCTGCGTGTCCACAAAGCGACCGGGCTCGCTGTGCGTGCCCGTCAGCCGCTCGACCGCGGCAGCATAGTCGCCGTCCGGCACGAAGCAGATGTCCTGGCTGTCGTGCTTGTGTGCGTTGCAAAAGCCGTGCGCCTCGGCGATTTCACGCGCCTCGGTCTTGTGCAGGCCGCCGAGCGGAAAGCGCGTGTGCACGAGCTGCTCCTGCGTGAGCCAGGCAAGCACGTAGCTCTGATCCTTCGAGGCGTCCACGGCCTTTCTGAGCGTATAGCGCCCATCCGGCAGCTGCTCGATGCGGGCATAGTGCCCGGTCGCCAGCACCTCGCACCCGAGCGCGCGGGCGCGCGTCTCGAGCAGGCCGAATTTCAGGTACCGGTTGCAGTCCAGGCATGGGTTCGGCGTCGCCCCGCGCTGATAGGCCGCGGCAAAGCGCGCCATGACCTGCTCGCGGAACGCATCTTTATAATTAAAGACATAGTACGGCATGCCCAGCGCATAGGCCACGCGGCGGGCATCCTCCACATCGTCGAGCGCGCAGCAGGTGTGGCCGCGCGGCACGCCGGCGTCCTCGTTTTCATACAGCTTCATGGTCACGCCCATGCAGTCGTAACCTGCCTGCTGCATCAGGTATGCCGCCACGCTCGAATCCACGCCGCCGCTCATGGCGATCATCGCCTGCGGGCGGCCGTCGTTTGCTGTCTGCATCCGTGCACCTCGTTTTCCTCGGAATTCTCTTTAGATTATACCGCACAGCCCCGGCTTGTCAACGCAAAACACCCCGCCTGCACGCGGCAGGCGGGGTGCGGCAGGGCAAAAAGGCATCAGGACTGCGGATCGTTCGGGATATCGGTGAACGAACCCTCGTAAATGCGCGGGCCGCCCTGTGCGCCGACGAGCCGGTTATAATAGTTTGCGTTCGTGATGGCGCGATACGGATCGAGCCAGATGGACACGGGCGCGAACATGGCGCTCAGCAGCATCCAGCCGAGGAAGCTCAGGTCCAGCACGAACAGCTCCCACTTGTGGCCGCGCATGAGCGCTCCGCTCTCGCGCAGGCACTGCCAGGCAGACTTCTCCGGATGGTCGAGCAGCAGGTAGATCGCCTGCCGGTAGCGGTAGGCCGCGACGATGCCCGGCACGAACAGCAGCAGGCTCCACAGGAACACAAACAGCCCCTGCAAAATGGCAAGCCACAGCGCGCGGAAGAAGATGCCGAACCCGTCAAAGAGGTTGCCGATCTCGGCGGTTTCGTCCCGGCTGACGTGCAGTGAGAAGATCACAAAGCCGACGCTGACCATGTAGCTCATGATCTCGAGCGCGACAACGAGCACGACCGCGACGGCGGACACACTGTAGTGCTCAAAGAAGCTGATATATGCCTGCTCGACGGCCTCGGCGCCGAACTGCGCGGCGTTCGTCAGCGCTGTGGTCAGGCGGTCGGCGCCCATCAGGTACGACGAGAGCGTCGAGATGAGCAGCCCCAGAGCAAAAACGATCAGCGCCGCGAGGATCGGGCTCGGGTGATAGCCGGCGGCGCGCCGGCGGGCGTCTGCTTTGAGTGCAGCACGGTTCAAATCCATTTTGATCACAACTCCGTTCCCGGCGTGGCCGGGTCTCATTTTCATCGATATAGTATACCAGATACCGCCGGATTTGAACACCCGGCGCGGGAAAAATTCACGTTTTCGACACACGTTGCGATTTTTTCGGGCAGTTGCGGAAAATACGCTTGACAATCCGCGCGCGAAATGCTATATTAAACAAGCTTTGAACGACAAGGCTTATGCGCGAGTGGTGGAATTGGCAGACTCGCTAGATTCAGGTTCTAGTGTCCACTCCGGACGTGCGGGTTCAAGTCCCGCCTCGCGCACCAAAACCCCGAGAGCTTCGGCTCCCGGGGTTTTTTCTGTCTGCAGCAAAAAAGCGCCGGTTTTTTTACGCGCCGAAGCACGTGAACATGATGACGAGATACGCGATATAGAGCGCGCCGATGAAAAAGCCGACCCAGCGTTTGAACCTGCCCTGCACGAGCGCCGGGATGAGCGCACCTGCGCACACGACAAGACACGCCGGAATGTCCAGCAGCATGCCCTGCCGCTCGACCGGCAGAGGCTTGCCGAGGATGAGCGCGCACAGCGGCATGATAAGCGTGAGGTCCATAATGTTCGCGCCGATGATGTTGCCCACCGACAGGGACGACTGCTTTTTGCGGATGGCCGTGATGGTCGTAACAAGCTCCGGCAGCGACGTGCCGATGGCGATCATGGTCGCGCCGATGATGGCATCCGGCACACCAAGCATCTGTGCGAGCGCGGTGCCGTTGTCGATCAGCAGCTGCGCACCAAGCACAATGGCCGCAGCGCCAAACACAAACTTGCCGATATTGAGCGCGACCGTCCGGCCGTCCGTCTTGGGGCGGGCATCCTGCTCCGGGGACTCAAGCGACTGCTCACGCCGCGCGGCGACGAGGCTCTCAGCGATAAAGCACACGAAAATGACGAGGATTAAAACGCTCTCGAGGATGGACAGCTGCCCGTCACGCGTGAAGCCGAACAGGATCGCGATCGCCGCGAGCAGCAGCACCGCCTTGACGGCATACTGCCGACGCGGCATGGTGCACTCCATACAGATCAGCGACAGGCACATGATCAGGCCCGTATTGGCCGTCACCGAGCCGACGGCGTTGCCCACGGCGATGTCCGCGTTGCCCTCGAGGGCCGAAAACACGGATACAAGCATCTCCGGCATGGTCGTGGCAAAGCTTACGACCGTCGCGCCGATGATGAATTTCGGGATGCCGGAAGCCTCCGCGATCCACGTGGCGGCGTCGACAAAAATGTCGCCGCCCTTGATGATGCACACAAGGCCCGCCGCGAACAGCAGCAGGACAAGGAAAAGGGTACTGCCGGTAAAATCGAGGTTCATAACGCATTCTCCTTCGTGATCGCGCAAAAAAATGAGACCTTTGGCACGATCATAAATATGATGTGCTAAAAGTCTCATTACCTATCACAATAGGCGCATGACCACCGGCGGGAGCCGGGAGATTGTTGGCCATGCATTTGCAACTACTCCCTTTTAACGAGAAAGCATCATAGCACACCGCACCGGGCTTGTCAAGCAATTCCACTCGTGAACCGCCGCTCAGCACACCAGCTTCATGAGCAGGCGCTCGAACTCGCCGAGCATGCCTACGGAATCGGCAAAAATCATGCTCTTTTCGTACATGCGGCGGTAAGCATCCACGTTCTCGTCCGTGCGCGCGGTGTAAATGATTGGAATGACGAGCAACCCCCGGCGGCGCGCCGCCTGCACGGCCGTGCGCACGTCGTCGATCGCCTCCGACTCGCTGAAATAGCCGGACGGCAGCCCGTCGGAGAGCACCATGAGGATCCTGCGGCGTTCGGTGCGCTTGGCCAGATCGAGCGCGGCGGCGCGGATGGAATAGCCGTCCTTATTGCCGTTGCCGGCGGCGATCTGCGTCATGGCGTCGATGCAGCGGCAGCCGATCTCTTTCTGGTCAAAATCCTTGATGACGCAGTGCTCCACGGTGTTTGTGCCGCCGTCAAAGGCGACGATCTTCGTGTAGGCGATGCCCTTGAGCGCCTCCTCGAGCACGGCCGCCGTGGCCAGCGCCGTGAAGAGCTTGGAGTTCCCGTCGCCGATGCCGGCGCCCATACTGCCGCTGCGGTCGATGAGCAGGTAAAACGCCGTCTCGCGTTTGGACGGCGGCGCCTTTCGGCGAAAAACGTCCTTGGCATCGAGCGGAACTTTCCACAGCTCCCGCTGCGAGAGCGCGCCGGTGCGCTGGCTGGCGCTGCGCTCACGCTGCTGGCGCAGGAGCTTATCGAGCCGGTGGTGCAGCGCCTTCGCCCGCTCGGCAAACGCGGGCGGCAACCGTCCGCCGCCCGGCGTGATATACGTCTCCGTGAACGTCAGGCCGGCGTAACGGTCGGCCAGGCCCTGCCGCTCGCCGGCATCGAGCCTGGCGGCACGCGGAGTCGCAACATGCAGCTGCTGCTCGAGCGTGCGCTCGCGCGTGAGCGCCTGCGCCGCCGTGGCGAGCATGGCGTCCATCTCAGCCGCGCTGAGTGCAAAGCCGCGGTGCGCGCCCCAGCCCGTGCCAAGCACTTCGCGCAAGCTCTCCGGCCCGCCGGAGGCCGCCTTCTGCGCGGCGGACACCGTATCCGACGTGGTGGCGGTCGCCCCGCTCTGGCCGTGATTGCCGCTGCGGCCGACACTGGACGACCGGCCGCGATCCTCCCTGCCGTTCGTGCCGGCTGAGCCGCTCGACTTGACCTCCTGACTCGCAAGGCTGCCGCTCATGTCGCCATAGCGCTCGGAATTATCCCCGCTGCCGCCGCCCGCGCTGTCGCCCTTGTCGAGGTCTGCGTCCTCCCCGTCGGCAGAGGGGCCGCTGTGCGCCGCGTCCTGCGCCTCGCTGCGCAAGCGGAGGCGGCTGTCGCCCCCGTCGCCGAACGCTTCCGCGCGGTCCGCCTCGCTGAAGGCATAGTCCACGAGCTGCGATGCGATGCGTGCAAGCGCATCGGCGTCCGCGATGCGGCACAGGCGCGCCAGCTCCGGCGCGAGCGCCGCAAGGATGCGGCGGCCGATGTCCGCGCACGCGGCGGCCGATGGCGCGAGAATGGCCGCTTCCACCTCCGCCCGGACGGTAGAGAGCGCCGGATCCCGGCATGGGATACCCGTGAGCGCAAAGGCCTCCAATTCACAAAGCAGCGCCTCGAGCGCGCTGCCTGGCTCGGCCGCTTCGAGCTGCGCATAGCACACGAAGCGCAGCAGCGGCAGATAGCCCGGAAAGCGGCGGCAGAGAATGTTATCCGTGCGTGCCTGCTCCAGAATGTTGAGTATCCGGTGCCCAAGCAGCGCCCCGGTCTCGGGCGTGAGGGCATGGTGCGCATGAAAATACGCACCGGCGTCCACCGCGAACGCCGCGCAGACATCCCGGTCGGAGCTGCTGTCGTGCTGAATCTCGCGCGCGAGCAGCACGCGCAGCGCGGCCGTCCAGTGGCGGGCGTCAAAATCCGCGCGCAGCAGATACGCCGCTCCACCGACGATGACGGCCGCGCCGTCTGTCGTGCAGCGCAGGCTGTCGTCCGCCGTGACGGTATCGACACGGATATTTCCCGGGACAAGCAGCGCGAGACTGCGCCGGAGCAGCGGCGTGATGGGATCATGCGCGAGAAACGCCCGGTAGCGCGCCAGCGCGGCGTCAAATCCGTCCATCCTGCGGCACCATGCTCTCAATGAGCTCGGTCAGCTGGAGGCGGGTGTAGGCGTCCTGCGGTTTGGAGGCCACGTTGTCGAGCAGGCCCCAGCGCAGGCCCAGCAGCGGCTCTGCGCGCAGGGCGTCGATGAAGCCACGGATCGTCATGGCGTCCGGCTCGAGCCCGCCGGCGCTGCGGATGCGGTCGCGGATGGCGCAGTAGACATAGTCGCAGATATTCAGGCTGGCGGTGCCCGCCTCCGGCACGACGCGGTGCAGCACATCGACGATGCTCTCCGGCTCCGCGATGTGGATGGGCGTAAAGCGGTCGATCGTCGCCTCGTTCATGAAGTTCGTGCCGGCATAGTCCTCGTTCATCGTGATCGTGAATGCCGAGTGCGGGTGCATCTGCACGAGCCCGTAGCCGGGCACCTGGATCTGGCGCGCGGCGTCGGTCAGCGAGTGGAGCACATCGGCACACTCGGGCTTGATGGTGTTGCCCTCGTCGAGCACGACGTCCGCGCCCGCCGCGAGATAGCGCAGCATGTCGCTCAGACGGTAGCGCATGGTGCCGTTTTCGATCGTCGGGCCGCCAAGCAGGTCGAGCTTGTCGAGCTCGGCATTGCCCTGCATGCGGTACTGCGGCACGTTGAGCAGCCAGTCCACCGTCTGGATGAGCGTGTTCTTGCCGCAGCCCTTGCTGCCGACGAGGCGCAGGTGCATGCCCGAGAGCCGGTAGGCAAGGCAGCGCGTGAGCGCGCCGAAGCTGTCTGCCTGCACATAGCGCACCGGCGGATCCGGCACCAGCTCGGGGTATTCCGGCAGGGAGAACATCTCCGCGAACACGCGCAGGATGATCGGCTCCGGCACCGCCTGCTCGAGCAGGTACTCGGCGCGCGCAGTCAGCGCCTCCGGGGACGCGCACCCGCGCGCGGCAGCGCCGTCAATGGCCGCGCGCACCGCACCGCTGAGTGGGTCGCCGCAGCGGTATTCGGCGAGAAAGCCCCAGACGTCCGGCGCGTCGCCGTCGCACGGCTCGCCCGTGGCGTCGCACAGCGCCATGACCCGCGCCCGTACAGGCGCTGTGCGCAGCAGCGCCGTGAGCGCCTCCGACGGCGCGGACACGATGCCCACGCGCGAAAACGGGTCGCCCGCCGCCGCCTCGGACAGACAGCACACGGGCAGCGGCTCGCCCTCGACGCGGCAGAGCACGACCTCCGGCCACACGTGGCGGTCCTGCGCGCAGAGCGAGCGCAGGAAGTCGAGCTTCATCGGTGCTTTCAGATTGCTGCCGCCGCAGACGGCGGTCTCCGTCTTTGCAATGTTCATGTTCCCTTCCCGCCTTTCTCAGTTGCCCCGCGTCGCGCCCCAGGGAAAGCCCTTGGCGCTGCCGTGATAGACCACGCGCCGCACATTCAAAAACGCGCAGCGGCCGATGCGCCCCACGCTGTCGGGGATGACGACCGTGTCCAGATTGCTGCACTGGTAAAACGCCTCATCCTGGATCTCGCGCACGCTGTCCGGGATGACGATGCCCGTCAGGCCGATGCAGCGCGAGAACATGCCCTCCGGGATGACGGCGAGGCCGCGCGGCAGATTGGTACTGCGCAGGTGCACCTTATCATAAAATGCATAGGGCTCGACCGTCTCGATGCTGTCCGGGAGGAGGAGCGTGTCCAGATACGTATAGGAGACCATGGCGTAGGACGCCAGCCGGCGCACGCGCACCCCATCGACCGACGACGGCAGCTCGAGCACCGTGCCGGCGTTGAAGCAGCCGTCCGTGCCGATGCGGCCGGTCGCCGCGTCAAAGGCGAAATTCTGCGCCGCCGCCTGCGCCGCCGTCACAGGGTGGGTGTCCCACGGGCGATCGCGCAGCCAGGTCTGAATGTCCGCCTGTGTGCGCTCTCGCTTTTGCGCCAGGTAGTCCTGCATCTGCTGCAGGCCGCACTGCTGCGAAAAAAAGACCGCCAGATCCTCGGCCTCCAGCGGAATGGAAAAGCCCTTCGGCAGCTCCAGGCCAAGCTGCATGGTCAGGATGCGGCGGATATCGGCGCACGCATCATCATAACGCGAGAGCACCTTCTGATCGCAGACGAAGGGCACATCCAGCCGCGAGGCCTCGATGCCGCCGGCCGTCAAAAGCCCTGCAAAGCCATGGGCGCGGTCCAGGATCTTTTTCACGTCGCGAAACTGCGTACTCTGGTAAAGAAGCATCTCCATCACGAGGTCCTCCGTCAATTGTTATAAAACTATCATACAGGCGTGAGCCCCTTTCTTCTGTAACCAATGATGCACAGAAGGCGGTTTCCTTGTCTCTTTTCCGGCGCTTTGGGCAAATTTTGTACACGGTGTACATAGTTTATTCACTGGACAGTTGTTTCCTGATGTGGTAAGCTAAAGTTATGTTACACAAGTCCCAAAAGTGCACACATTTTATGAAGATAAAGGAAGCGGTCACATGAATGAAGTGAAAAACCCGAAAAAGCCGTTGGTGTATTATTACGCCATCGTCATTCTCGTGATCCTGGCGCTCAACTTTCTGGCGGTGCCCTGGCTGAGCCAGCGGCAGGTCAAGGAGGTCGACTACGGCACGTTCATGACCATGACGGAAAATCAGGAGATCGGCCGTGTGGAGGTGCAAAACAACCAGATCCTCTTCACGAACAAAGATGACACGCAGGTCTATAAGACCGGCCTGATGGACGATCCCGACCTCATCTACCGCCTGAAGGACTCCGGCGCGGAGTTCTCAAGTGAGATCGTCGAGCAGATGTCGCCGTTTCTGTCGTTTCTGCTGACGTGGCTGCTGCCGATCGTGTTTTTTGTCGCCCTCGGCCAGTTCATGCTCAAGCGCATGACGAACAAGGCCGGCGGTCCGAACTCCATGATGTTCGGCCTCGGCGGCTCGAACGCGAAGGTCTATGTCAAGTCCGCCGAGGGCATCAAATTCTCCGACGTCGCCGGTGAGGACGAGGCCAAGGAAAACCTGACCGAGATCGTCAACTACCTGCACGACCCGGCGAAATATCAGGACATCGGCGCATCCATGCCCAAGGGCATCCTGCTCGTCGGCCCTCCGGGAACCGGCAAGACGATGCTGGCCAAGGCCGTCGCCGGTGAGGCGAACGTGCCGTTTTTCTCCATGTCCGGTTCGGAGTTCGTGGAGATGTTCGTCGGCATGGGCGCAAGCAAGGTGCGCGACCTGTTCCGGCAGGCCAAGGAGAAAGCCCCCTGCATCGTGTTCATCGACGAGATCGACGCCATCGGCAAAAAGCGCGACGGGCAGGTCGGCGGCAACGACGAGCGCGAGCAGACGCTCAATCAGCTGCTGACCGAGATGGACGGCTTCGAGGGCAACAACGGCGTCATCATCCTCGCCGCCACGAACCGGCCCGAGTCGCTCGACCCGGCGCTCACGCGCCCCGGCCGCTTTGACCGGCGCGTGCCCGTGGAGCTGCCCGATCTCAAGGGCCGCGAGGAGATCCTCAAGGTGCACGCCCGCAAGATCAAGGTCGCCGAGGACGTGGACTACAACAAGATCGCGCGCATGGCCTCCGGCGCCTCGGGCGCAGAGCTTGCGAACATCGTCAACGAGGCTGCGCTGCGCGCCGTGCGCGACGGCCGCCGCTTTGCCACGCAGTCTGACCTCGAGGAGAGCATCGAGGTCGTTATCGCGGGCTATCAGAAGAAAAATGCCATCCTCACCGATAAAGAGAAGTGGACGGTCGCCTACCACGAGATCGGCCACGCGCTCGTCGCCGCGCTGCAGACACATTCCGCCCCCGTGCAAAAGATCACCATCATCCCCCGCACGTCCGGCGCACTGGGCTACACCATGCAGGTCGAAGAGGGCAACCACTACCTCATGACCAAAGAGGAACTGGAAAACAAGATCGCCACCCTCACCGGCGGCCGCGCGGCCGAGGAGGTGCGCTTCGGCGTCATCTCCACCGGCGCGTCCAATGACATCGAGCAGGCGACGAAGCTCGCCCGCGGCATGATCACGCGCTACGGCATGAGCGAGGAATTTGACATGGTCGCGCTCGAGACGGTCACGAACCAGTACCTCGGCGGCGACACCTCCCTCGCCTGCTCGGCCGAAACGCAGACGCAGATCGACCATCAGGTCGTCGCGCTCGTGAAAAAGGAGCACGCCAAGGCCGTCGGCATCCTCACGGACAACCGCGCCAAGCTCGACGAACTGGCCAAGTACCTTTATGAAAAGGAGACCATCACCGGCGAGGAGTTCATGGCCATTCTCAACCGCGCCTGACGGACTGCGATGCGGTCGTGCAGCGATCCCCGAATCCCCCCCACGAAAGGAGGGCCACCGCAACCGTATGAATGAAAAACTGAAAGAAAAAGTTAAGGAATCTCTCTCGAGCGTGCTGCCCATCACCCTGATCGTGCTGGTGCTGAGCGTCACGCTCGTCCCGATGGAGATCGGCACGCTGGCGCTGTTTCTGACCGGCGCCGTGCTGCTGATCGTCGGCATGGGGTTTTTCCAGCTCGGCGCCGAAATGTCCATGACGCCGCTCGGCGAGGGCGTCGGCAAGACGCTGGCAAAGCGCGAAAAGGTGCTGCTGATCGTGCTCGTGGCGTTCGCGCTCGGGACGATCATCACCATCGCGGAGCCGGACCTGCAGGTACTGGCAAACCAGGTCGCGTCGATCCCGAACAGCGTGCTGATCTGGACGGTCGCCGTCGGCGTGGGCGTCTTTCTGGCGCTGGCCGTGCTGCGCATTTTGTTCCGCGTCTCGCTGGCAAAGTGCCTGCTGGGCGCGTATGCGCTGCTGTTTGTGCTGACGCTGTTTTCCCCGAAGGAGTTTCTCGCCGTCGCGTTCGATGCCGGCGGCGTCACGACCGGGCCCATCACCGTGCCGTTTATCATGGCGCTGGGCGTCGGCGTGTCGGCCATCCGCAGCACGCAGGGGCACGATGATGACAGCTTCGGTCTCGTCGCGCTGTGCAGCGTCGGGCCGATCCTGATGGTGCTGCTGCTCGGCATCTTCTACCACCCGACGGACGCAGCCTACTCTGCCGTGGAAATCGCGCCGGTCATCACGACGCGCGACGTGGCGCAGCAGTTCGCGCTCGGCTTCCCGGGCTATGCCGAGGAAGTGCTACTGAGCATCCTGCCGATCGCGGCGGTGTGCGTGCTGTTCCAGCTGCTGACGCACTACTACCGGCGGCGGCAGCTGCTGCGCACGGGCGTCGGCTTCCTGTACACGGTCATCGGTCTGATCCTGTTTCTGACCGGTGTGAACGTCGGCTTCACCCCCGTGGGCAATCTGCTTGGTTCGGGTCTGGCCGGCAGCGCGTACCGCTGGGTGCTCGTCCCGATCGGCGCGCTCATCGGCTACTACATCGTTAAGGCGGAGCCCGCCGTGCAGGTGCTCAACAAGCAGGTTGAGGACGTCACCGGCGGCACCGTGTCGCAGAGCATGATGAACACGGCGCTGTCCATCGGCGTCGCCTGCGCGGTGATGCTGTCCATGGTGCGCGTGCTGACCGGCATCAGCATCTACTGGATCCTTGTGCCGGGCTACGCGCTCGCGCTCATCCTCGCGCGGTTCGTGCCGTCCGTGTTCGTGGGCATCGCCTTCGACTCCGGCGGCGTGGCGAGCGGGCCCATGACCTCTACCTTCCTGCTGCCGCTGGCCATGGGCGCGTGCACCGCGATCGGCGGCAACGTCGTCACGGACGCCTTCGGCGTCGTGGCGCTCGTCGCGCTCGCCCCGCCAGTGGCAATCCAGATCATGGGCGTCCTTTACGTACATAAATCCAAAGCCGTGGCGCAAAACAAAGCTGACCTGCTGTCCGATGACGGCGTCATCGACCTGGAGGACGAAGAGATATGATACATTCCGAAAACCGACTCGCACCGCGCATGGTGCTCATCATTACCAACCATGAATACCGCCGCAAGCTCGAGCAGACGTTTCAGAATTTCCGCATCCCGATCTATTATCAGTGCCAGGGGTACGGCACCGCACCGTCGGAGATGCTCGACATCTTCGGCCTGAGCGGCAGCGGCCGCCTGCTCACGATCGGGCTGCTGCCGAAATTCCTCGTGCGTGACCTGCTCGACGCGCTGCAGCAGCGCATCCCGCTGCACAAACGCGGCGGCGGCATCGTGCTGACGATCCCGATCACGGGGCTGCAGCGGCCGATGCTTCAGCTCCTGAACGACCAGGCGCGCGAAACCATTGAACAGAAGATCGAAGAAAGGGTGGATAGCGATATGTCCGATATGCAGACCAGCGCCGGTTACACCGCCATCTGGGTCGCGCTCAGCAACGGCTACAGCAGCGACGCCATCGACGCCGCCAGAAGCGCCGGCGCCATGGGCGGAACGATCCTCAAGGGCCGGCGGCAGAATTCCGAACGCATCAGCCAGAAGCTCGGCATCTCCATGCAGGAGGAAGAGGAGTTCGTCGTCATCGTCACGCCGCGTGAAAAGAAGGCCGCCGTCATGAACGCGATCAGCGATGCCTGCGGCCTGCGCACGGACGCGCACGGCATCATTCTCTCGCTGCCGGTGGACGAGGTCATCGGTCTCGAGACCGGCGAGAACACGCTGTAACATTCCAAATAAGAATCGCAAATGCCGCAGGCAGCCGCCTGCGGCATTTTTGCGTCTGTGCACACATACCCCGGCCAAAACGGCAAATCCTAAAGGAAAATGCAAAAGGAGCCGGAGCTTATGGACTTTCTTTGGACCGACGGCACAACGCCTCCGTCGAGCGAGCCGCTGCAGGAGGATGTACACACCGAGGTGTGCGTGATCGGCGGCGGCATGGCGGGCGTGCTGTGCGCGGCACAGCTGACTGCGCAGGGCATCGACAATGTACTGCTCGAAGCCCGGCAGGTCGGCGAGGGAATCACGAAGGGCACGACCGCCGCGCTGACGGCGCAGCACGACACGCTCTACCGCGACATCGCCAAACGATACGGCATGGAGCGCGCGCAGCAATATCTGCGCGCAAATCTGGACGCGCTGGCACGGTTTCGTGCGCTGGCGCAGCACATCGACTGCGCACTCGAGACGCGCCCTTCGATCATGTACTCGCTGACCGGGCAGGATCATCTGCGGGAAGAGGCCGAGCTGCTGCACGCGCTCGGCTTTGACGCCGAATATACCACAAACCCGCAGCTGCCGCTGCCGGTCGCGGACGCCGTGATCTACCCGGACATGGCGCAGTTTCACCCGCTGCAGTTTCTCAATGCCATGACCAAGGGGCTGCGCATTTATGAGCACTCGTTCGTCACGGCACTCGACGGCACGACGGCCGTCACCGCGCACGGCCGCGTGCACGCAAAAAAGGTCATTGTGGCCACACATTTCCCGTTTATCAACCGGCGCGGCGGGTATTTTCTGAAGCTCTATCAAAAACGTTCCTACGTCATTGCCTACGACCATGCGCCGCAGATCGGCTGCACGGCAGCGGACGCAGGCGATGGCTGCTATTTCCGCAACTATCAGGACCTGCTGCTCATCGGCGGCGGCGACCATCGGACGGGTCGAAGCGGCGAAGGATATGCGGCCGCAGAGGCCTTTGCACGCGCCTGGTTCCCGGGCGTGCGCGAGCGGTACCGCTGGTCGAATCAGGACTGTATGTCGCTCGACGGCATCCCCTATATCGGCCGCTACAGCCCAGGTCTGCCGGACGTATATGTCGCCACCGGCTTCCATCATTGGGGCATGACGACATCCATGGCAGCGGCGGCAATCCTGTGCGACGCCGTCATGGGACGGGAGCATCCCTGCGCGCCGGTGTTCGCACCCGACCGAAGCATACTGCATCTGCAGCTGCTGAGCAACCTCGGCGCAACGCTCGCGGACTTCGTGATCCCGACCGCAAAACGCTGCCCGCATCTCGGCTGCGCACTGCGCTGGAACGCTGCCGAGCACAGCTGGGACTGTCCGTGCCACGGCTCGCGCTTCCGCCCGGACGGTGCGCTCATCGACAATCCCGCCATGAGGGACGCCCATGTCTAACGGGCGATTTCTGGGCTGGTACTACAAGCAGCGCGCCGGCGACTATATGCTTGCCTTCATCCCCGGCCGGGCCTCCGGCGGTCCGTTCGTGCAGATGATCGACTCAAACGGCACCCGGCACTTTGCCATGCCGGATTTTCACGTCCGGGGCGACACGGTACGCACCGGCGGGTGCATCTTCTCCCCGGCCGGCCTGCATATCCAGCTGCCCGGTGTGAGCGGCAACCTGCGCTATGACGGACGGACGCCGTTGCGCTCGGACATCATGGGGCCGTTCGCACATCTGCCAATGCAATGCCGCCACGGCGTGGTGAGTATGGGGCATCGCGTGGATGGCCGCGTGACCGTGGACGGGAAAACGCACGTGTTCCGCGATGGGAGCGGTTATGCGGAAAAGGACTCCGGCCGCTCGTTCCCGAGATCCTATCTGTGGCTGCAGTGCAACGACTTCACGCCGCCGTGCTCTCTGATGCTCTCCATCGCGCACATCCCGTTTCTCGGCAGCGCGTTCACCGGCTGCATCTGTGCGCTGATATTCGCGGGGCGCGAATATCGTCTCGCCACCTATCGCGGCGTGCGCATCCTGACGCTGACAGCCGATACCGTCCGCCTCAGGCAAGGGAACCTGCTGCTGGAGCTGGCAATCCGCCCAACGGACGGCGGGCACCCGCTGCTGGCGCCGCAGTGCGGCAGCATGACCGAGACCATCCGCGAGAGCTGCGACGCACACGTGCACCTGCGCCTGACGCAGGCAGGCCGCACGATCCTCGTCTGTGAGAGCGATCGTGCGGCCTACGAGCGGCGTATTTAATTTTGCTTATCCGCGCCGTCGGAAAAGCGATAGATCTCACGCAGCCAGATCGACGCCGAGAGCGCCTGCGCATTGGCCGGCACGTCCAGATCCGTTTCCATGAGGTCCGAGATCTTCTTGAGCCGGTAATGCAGCGTGCTGCGGTCGATATACAGCGCCTTTGCGGCCGCTGTCGGCGTATTGAAGCACCGGCTATATTGCCAGAGCGTTTGCAGCATATTATTGTTCCCGCTCTCAGCATCCAGCTCCCGCAGGCGCTGCACGTCCGATAAAACAAACGCCTGTGCGCCAAAGCGATCTGCCGCGTTGCACAGCAGAAGCTGTGTATAGTTTTCAAAGAACGGAAACACATACTTCGCGCTGGCCGTGTGCTCGCCGATCTTCAGCAGCTCCCGCGCCTGTTTTTTAAAGTAGTGCCGCTCTTCAAGCGTATCAAACCTGTCGGACAGACCGGCGCGAAGCTGAAACTGATAAGAAAAATTCTCCAGCTCACTAAACCCGCTCCGATCGCAGGCGTAAAAAAACGCATACAGTGTGCCGCGGCTGACAATGGAAAAGCTGTCCGGGAAATGCTCCTTCATTTCCGCAAGCGCCTGCGTGTAATCTCCCTCCGTCTGCTGCGGATCGCGGCTGCGAAATGCACAGATCGAAAACGGTGGCCGAAAGCGGTTCATTGCCTCACCACTGAGCAGCGCGCCATACTGCATCTTAAACTGCGCCAGTGATATGCTGCCGGATGCCGGGGAGTCGAACACGATCAGCTCGCGCGCCACAGTTGTCTCCGCACCGCCGTCGAGTGCCGTCGTGCCGCTGCTTTCGACCGCAAGCTGGCTCGCGCACAAACTCGCAAGCCGCTGCGCGGCCTGCTCAGCCAACGCCAGTTGCTCTTCCGTACTGCATTTGATCGCCAGCAGCCACATCGGCTGCCCTTCCTTTCTGACGGGGTGGAAAACCGTAAAATACGGATCGTCCGAGCTTGGCTTCCAAACCACCGCCGTCTGCCGGTGGAAGATTTCCCGCAAGGCAGTCTGCTCCGCCTCATCGCCCGTATAACAGATCACGTCCTCGCCGCTCTCATACAGATGCGGAAAGTACGCCGTCAGAAGCTGATCGGCAGAATACAGCAGCGGGCGATAATCGCAGGAGAGGACAAATACGTTCAACCCCGTGTGCAGGCGCACGTGTTCCATGATCTGCCGCAATGGCTTTTCCGCCGCAAGGTCATCAAACAGGATTTTCTCAAAGTCAATACAAGTTGCCGTCGTATTCATAAGCGTTCCTCCCGATCGTGCGTATCCGTTTTTGCATCCTCCGTTCGCAGCAGATCATAGATATGCAAGCCTGTGCGCAGCTGGATCAACGTATCATAATCCTCCAGGTTCAGCCCGGTAATGCTGCTGATGCGTTCCAGCCGGCTGCGGACTGTATTGGGGTGCAGGTTGAGCGCGTGTGACGTTGGGGACAGATGCATGGAGTTGCCGAGATAGCATGAGAGCGTTGGAATATAGTCCTTCCCCTCCTGCGCGTCCAGCTTTGCCAGCTTCTGCAGCACATACGGCAAAACCGCAGTCTTCCCATAATGCTCTATCGAGTAGTAGCCAATAATATCCGCGTAGTTTTCCACAAAGGAGGAGACGTGCTCGCTGCGGCCAAGCGCCGTGTTGACCGTTTGTGTAAGTGTCGCCTGCAGCTTGTGCTGCGGCAACGTCCGAATGTCGTAAAACACATCGGAAAAGCTGACATAATAGTCCGTCTGCAGCGCAACGGCTCGCAAATGCTGATGGATCATCACCCGCGCCGTTTCGCTGTCCATTCCGGCAATCAGCAGGTACAGATAGCGCGACTCACTGGCACAGCCAATGACTTGCGGCTGTGTGCGGCAAATATGTCCAAGGACATATTGCAGCTCCGCTTCATTTACAACCGGACGCATGAGCATTACGAACAGATACGGCGGGGCAAAATGCTTACCGTAGGCATCGAGCACCTTGTGATCCGGCTTGTCCCGCATCAGCAGGTGGCTCACATACTGCTCCGGCGCGAGAACGTCTGTGCGCTGCTCGTCATTGAGAATGCGCCCAAGCGTCTTGGCAAGCATCGCCTCGATTGCAGACATTTCTTCCATGTCGCTGCCGGCCTGCGGCGCCATGCCAATATAGCCGTAGAGGAAATCGCGGCAAATAATCGGGCAGCAAATCTGATGCAGCTGCGCACAGGTGCCCCAGGAGATCACCGTCGGCGCGCGGTTGCGGTAGATCACTTCCTGATAGTCACGCAGATTCTGCAGGACTTTCTGCTTCGGACAAGTGCCGTATTCCACGATCTCGTCCCAGTCTTTGAAATAGAACGGCCGCGGGAAGGCATATGCGATCAGCGCAATGGTCTCATCAAAAGCAATCAGCGGAATCTGGATCTTTGCATAAACAGCGTTGAGCAACGTTGTCGCATCCTGGTGATACAAGATCGCATCGATACACAGCCGCCGAACCACATCGATTTTCGCTTCCGTTTGCATGCCGGTCTCCCCTTTTCCGAAAGTTTCTCTAAAACAGTGTCCATTATATTGTACCGTTAATAATTTGTCAAATGTCGTTTTTCATCATTTTTGTCGCAGAATGTCATTTTCGTGGAAAAGATGGCGTTCCGGTTTCCACGCATCTGTTATGCGCAGAACATTTGTTGTGCAATTGTTACAAAACCAAGCGTCGAAATTGTGTCAATTAACAAAAACGGCTCCGAGTGCCGTTTTTCATGTGTGAAATCCGTGAAAAATGTGGGGTATGAAATCCGCGAAGTTCACATAGTTCGTGAATTGACAAACAATCTTTTTTCCTGCTACTATTTTGCCATGCAAGGCGAGCAGCTCCGCCCTTCCGGTTTCGGCTTTTGCTGCAGGAAAGCCGTGCCGCGCAGGAGGGACTGCACCGCACACACAGACATTCTTTCAAGCACATTACAAATATGAACATTCAGGAGGTTTCATCATGTTTGATCTTCACGGAAAAGTTGCCGTTGTCACCGGCGCATCTGTCGGTCTCGGAAGAGGTTTTGCATTTGCCATGGCCCGTCAGGGCGCTGACGTCGCGATCCTTGCCAGACGCAAGGAAAAGCTCGACCAGGTCGCGGAAGAAGTTCGCTCCCTCGGTGTCAAATGCCTCCCGGTCAAGTGCGATGTGAATGATCTGGAAGAGGTTAAGGCCGCTCTGGATACCATTCTCACCGAGTTCGGTAAGGTCGACATTCTCATCAACAACGCCGGCGGCGGCACGTCGATGCCGATTCTGGAAATGACGGACGAAGCATACTTCAAGGACATCAACACAGATCTGCTCGGCCTGTTCAAGTGCCTGCGCGAGTTCGGCAAGGTGATGGTCAAGCAGGGTTACGGCCGCATCATCAACATTGCCTCGATTCTCGGCCTCGTCGGTGAAAACGGCGTTCCGGTCGCCGGCTATCAGTCCGCCAAGGGCGGTGTCGTGAACCTGACCCGCTGCGCGGCCACGGAGCTCGCCACCACCGGCGTCACCGTCAACGCGATCTGCCCGGGCTTCTTCCCGTCTGAATCCAACGGCCCGGCAGAGATGGAAGCGATGGACAGCTTCATCCGCGTCAACACCCCGATGGATCGTCCGGGTCTGCCGTCCGAGCTGGACAAGGTCGGCGAGCTGGAAGGCGCAGCCGTATTCCTGGCTTCCGATGAAGCTTCTTACGTCACGGGTGCTATCCTCCCCGTGGACGGCGGCTGGACCTGCCACTAAGCCCAAAACAAGAACCGCAAAGATACATCAGGAGGAACCATTATGCCTTATCCTTATAACTATACAAAGCTTTGGGAGCCGATCCAGATCAACGGCATGAAGCTCCGCAACCGCATTTCCCTGTCCCCGATGGGTACATACACGCCCCGCCTCGACGGCACGGACACCGAGGAAGGAATGCGCTACTATGAAGAGCGCGCCAAGGGCGGCGTCGGCCTGATCATGACGGGCGCCATGTTCGTCAACAAGCAGCTGGCGCAGGGCAGTCCCGGCATTGCCGTGTGGGACTACCACTCCATCCCCAGCACGACCGTTCTGACCGAGCGCTGCCACAGATGGGGCGCAAAGGTCTGCCTGCAGCTGTCCGGCGGCTGCGGCCGCAACGGCGCCATCGACACCGGCGCGACCGAGAATATGTTCTCCGCGTCCGACAACCCGAACTTCTTCGACCCGAGCATCATTTGCCACGCGCTGACGATCGAGGAGATCAAGGAGTCGCTCAAGGACTGGGCCATTGACGCAGACATCGCCGTCCGCTCCGGCTTTGACGCCATCGAGGTGCACGCGCACGCCGGCTACATCATCGATCAGTTCATGTCCCCCATCTGGAACCGCCGCACGGATGAATACGGCGGCAGCTTTGAAAACCGTGCCCGCTACGCCTGTGAGATCGTGCAGACGATCCGCAAGGTCGTCGGCCCGAAGTTCCCGATCCTCTTCCGCATCTCCCTGGATCACCGCTTCAACGGCGGCCGCACCCTTGAGGACAGCGTGCCGCTGCTTGGCATCCTGGAAAAGGCCGGCGTGGACGCGTTCGACGTTGACGTCGCGAGCTATGAGCACCTGGATCTCATCTATCCGACTGTTTACTACGGTGACTCCGTGACGTCCTACGTCTGCAAGGAAGCCAGAAAACACGTTTCCGTGCCGATCATCAACGGCGGCAGCCATACGATGGAAACAGCCGTCGATCTGCTCGAGAGCGGCGACGCGGACATCATTCAGTTCGGACGCCAGCTCATCGCCGACCCCGATTTCCCGAACAAGCTCAAAGATAACCGTCGTGATGACATCCGTCCCTGCCTGCTGTGCAACGAGGAATGCATCGGCCGCATCATGGGCCGTCAGTCCCAGCTGTCCTGCACGGTCAACATTCAGGCTTGCATGGAGGGCCACTATCAGATCACGAAGCTGCCCGAGCCGAAAAATGTCGTCGTCATCGGCGCCGGCCCCGGCGGTCTGGAGGCTGCGCGCGTCGCTGCCATGCGCGGATGCAAGGTCACGCTGTTTGAAAAGAGCGGCAAGATCGGCGGCAACTTCGGCACGATCGCATCCGTCGGCTTCAAGCACCGCATCCGTGACCTGATCTGGTGGTACAACAACCAGCTCAACAAGCTCGGCGTGGATCTGCGCCTGAACACGGAGATCACCGCCGATGACCCGATCCTCGGCAGCGCCGACGCGATCTTCCTCGCGACCGGTTCCGTGCCGCTGGTTCCGCCCATCCCGGGTGCGGATCTGCCCAACGTCATGACCGTGCTCGATTATCACCGCCACGGCACCGACGGCCAGAACATCGTCATCTGTGGCGGCGGCCTGTCCGGCTGCGACGCGGCGATCGAACTTCATGGCGAAGGCAAGAACGTCAGCATCATCGAAATGCAGGACGACATTGCCAAGGACGCGCAGTTCATCAACAGCATTACCATCCACGAGCTCATGAAAGAATACGGCATCGCGCTGCACACTTCTCAGCGTGTTGTAGGCATCGAGCCGGACGGCGTGCGCGTGGTCAATGTCAACGACGGCACCGAGTCCAAGATCGCAGGCGATACGGTCCTCGCTGCCTTCGGCCAGAAGTCCAACACCGAAGTTGCGGACAAGATCTACGCCAAGTATCATACCAAGTGCAATTACATCGGCGACTGCAACCAGGTCGGCAAATCCGGCAAGGCCATCCGTGACGGCTTCTATGCCGCGATGGGTCTGCAGTAACGCAACATTCACCTGATATAGAAAGGAAAATGAGGACGAAACATGGAAAACAAAAAATTCGCCGGCTATAAAGCCGCCCTCGGCGCCTTTTTGGTCATCTTCGTCAATATCGGCGTGTGCACCACTCTGGGCGTGTTCATCGCACAGCTTGCGTCCTTCTCCGGTTGGTCTTTGAGTGCCTGTGTCATCATCGGTACGATCAACACCATCGTCAACCTGCTTTTGTCCCTCGTCGCCATCCCGGTCGCAAAAAAGATTGGCTACCGCTGGACCATGCTGATCTCCATTCTGGCCGTCGCACTGCACGTCAATATGTACTGCTTTGCGACGCCCGGCCAGAATGTCGGCACCCTGATCTGCTTCTACATCGGCGGTGCGCTCGCCTCCGTGGCCATCGCGTTCGGCTCTCACGCCGTTTGCTCCGGCCTGATCGCCGAGTGGTTCCTGGACTCGCACCAGCGTGAAAAGGTCACCGGCACCGTGCTCTCCGGCGCAGGCTTCGGCGCTGCGATCTGGGTGTTCCTCGCCGGCCAGCTCTTCAAATACTTCACCTGGCAGCAGTGCTACCGCATTATCACCGTGATCGCGCTGGTATTTGGCCTGATCGCCGTTCTGTTCCTGATCCGCACGCCCAAAGAAGTCGGGCAGCTGCCCATGCCGGCAAAAGAAGAAAATGACACTGTCACGGATCCGTCCAAGCTCCCCGGCGTCACCCACAAGGCCGCATTGAAGTCCGGTTCCTTCTGGCTGCTTGTCATTGGTATGCTCTGCTCTGTCACCGCCTGCTCCGCGATCATCTCCTACGCCGCCGCCTACTGGCAGGGGCTCGGCATGAGCGCGACCGCCTCCTCCAACTGGACGGCTGTGTATCTGCTCATCTCCTCGCTCTCGCTCCTGATTGCCGGCGCCGTGTTTAAGAAACTCAAGAGCAGCGGCTACACTCTGCTGACGCATATCTGCATGATCGCCTGCTTTGCGCTCATGCTCGTCTGGGGCGCCAACAGCTCCAGCTTCATCATGGTCCTGATCGTTGTCACCGCCGGCGTCTGCTACCCGATCGACGCCGCGTTCCCGAGCATGGTCGCACACGGCATCTTCGGGCCCAAGGAGATCGCTCTGATCATCGGCAACCTGATGACCGCCGTCTACGCAGGCCAGCTCATTTCCTCGCTGCTGACCTCCGCCGTGCTCGCAACGCCGGGCGGCTTCAACACCCTGTGGATCGTCTTTGGTGCGGTGTCCATCGTCGGCATGGTTCTGGTCATGCTCTCGATCGCGACTTCCCCGCTCAAGAAGCTGAACAAAGCTGCTTCCGCAGCCAACTGAGACAACAAAGGAGAACGATGATATGAACGGTTATGGAATCATTGCCCCCAATACGTTCGGCAAGATCACTGGTGCCCCGGAGCCCATTTGCGAACCCATGGACGCCATCGCCGAAGCCGTTGCCTGGGCGACCTGCACCTCGGACCCGCATCAGGTACACGCCGGCCTTCCGGCCGGTCTGATTCTCGGCCACGAGGTCGTGGCCCGGCTCGTGAAAGTCGGCTCCATGGTCAAAGACTTCAAGGTCGGCGACATTGTCTGCGTCGGCGCGGTCACGCCGGACTGGACTTGGCCGAACTGCCAGGATAACATCCATCAGGACGCCAACGGCGCGGCGCAGGGCATGAACTGGTGCGTGACCGAAAACGGCACCTTCGCCGAGCGCTTCCGCATCCGTCAGGTCGACTGCAACGCGACCTATATCCCCAAGGGGCTGACCTATGAGCACGCACTGATGGCCTCTGACATGGTCACGACCGGCTTTCACGGCGTGGAAATGGCGCACGTGACCTGGGGCGACACGGTTGTCGTCATGGGCATCGGCCCGGTGGGTCTGATGTCCGTTGCAGGCAGCGCGCTGCGCGGCGCCGGCAGGATTATCGCCATTGGCCGCCGCCCGATCACGCTCGAGCTCGCCAAAGAATACGGCGCGACGGATGTGCTCAATTACATGGACGGTCCAATTGATGAGCAGGTGCTGGAACTCACCGGCGGCGTTGCGCCCGACTGCTGCATCACCACCGGCGGCACGAATGACACCTTCGCCCGTTGCCTGAAGATGGTCAAGCCGAACGGCATCGTCTCCAACCTGCAGGCACAGACGTTCGACACCGAGATCCCCGGTATGTACACGCTCTACTGGCAGTCTCATAAGCAGGTCAACGGCGGCCTGTGCCCCGGCGGCCGCAAACGTATGCAGCGTCTGCTGTCGATCATGGAAGCCGGTCGCCTCGATCCGACCAAGCTCATCACGCACCGCTTCCACGGCATGGAGCACATCATGGACGCCTACAACATGATGGACGTCAAACCGGATGACATGGTCAAGCCTGTCATCTACAACGACTGATTTTTCAGGCTCTCCGGTCGGGGCAGCCCCGGCCGGAGAGCCGCCAAGCTACGGCTTTCTGAAATAAGGTGAACACATGAAACAATCATTCTGGAAGACAATCAGCGGCCCATTCTCCGTCGCGAGCGTTTACGTCGGCGCGCTGGTCGGCCCCGCCCTTGTCGCCGGTACCTACGCCACGGTCTTTTATCTGTCCAACGGCTGTAACTCGCTGTGGCTCCCGTTTCTGGCGTGCGGCATCGTCGGCCTGATGTGCCTGAGCGCGGCCGAGATCATCCGTCACTATAAAATATACGAATACGGTGCGCTGTCCAAAAAGGTATACGGCGGAAAGCGCATCTTCACGATCCTCTTTGATATCTACGTCTTTCTATCCAACGTCGTCGGCACGTCGATCATCCTGAACATGTCCGGCACGTTCCTCACCGAGCTGACCGGCGTCTCGACCATCGTCGGCATGATCCTGATTGCCATCATCACGGTCATTCTCGTCAAATACCGCGACAAACTCATCCGGTACGCCAACTCCATCATGACCATTGTCCTGCTGGTCGGCTTTGTCGTGATCTCACTTCTGGTCGTCTACCTGTTCGGGCCGCAGGTCAAGGCCCTGCTCTCGTCCTGGTATGTTCCGGAGGGCGTGTCGATCTGGAGCGGCCTGTGGAGCTGCTGCAAGTATGCGTTTGCTTCCAGTGCCTTTGCGCTGACCATGTGCTGCGTGGAACAGCCCATTGAAACGCACAAGCAGAGCTGCCTGCTGGGAATCTTCATTCTCATCCTCGGCGGTTTGCTGCAGGCCATCAGCTGCTTCACCTTCCTGCCGTTCGTCGACGAAGTCATGAACGATCCGCTGCCGCTCGTGTACGTCATGAACAACTACCTGAGCGCGGCCTATCCCTGGATCCGCACCTGCTACTACATCCTCATGCTGCTGGCGATCGTGTCGTCCACCATCCCGGCGACCTACATGATCTCCTCCCGCTACCAGTCGGCGCTCAAGTTCATCCCGGCACTGAAAACGGACAATAGCCGCAACATCGTGGCCGCCATCCTGTTTATGGTCATCTGCACGCTGATCGGCGCGCTCGGTCTGACGAACCTCGCCAACACGGGCCTGACGATCGTGTCCTACATTGGCATGCCGCTGGTGGTCATTCCGCTGTTCTTCATCTGGCCGCAGCGCACGCGCAAATTCCGCCAGGCGGAGCGCGAGCGGGCTGCCGGAGAGCAGAAATCCTGACATCCACTCCTCCCCCGCCGGTCTCTGTATGCCGGACCGGTGCAGATAAAACCCGCGCACCCCTTCACTCCCTTCTTTCAACAGGCATACTCGTCCATACAGCAGTTGTGTCCGGCATCCTTCCCGGCGTACATTCCTTGAACGCGTCACACCAGCACGGACACAGCTGCAAAAGAGCCGCAGGCATACCCTGCGGCTCTTTCCTTTTTCTATTCCCCTGCAGGCACATCATTTTCGGATCCCGCGCACGAGCGCCATGACTGCGCCGTAGAGCACACCCGCGACTGCCCAGAGGACCCATGTGTCCTGCGGCTGCGCATCCCACCACGGACCGAACGTCCAGAGCAGGTACGCCGCCGTAACCGTGAGCCAGTAGATGCTGCTGATTGCGCCAACAACACCGTTTTGCCGCTTGCGCGGCCGGACATAGTCGCCCTCTTCGAGCAGCCGGTCCATCGCCGCCTGATACACGCCGCCATAGACAAACAACGCACTGCCGAGACCCGCAAATACGAGCAGCAGACAGACCGCCGCAACATACAGCAGATCCGGCCCGTTCAGACAGACGGCGATAAACAGCGGCACCGCTGACAGGATGCACAGCACCGTGCCCGCGACCTTTCCACGCGTGTGCTCCGGTGCAGCCGCCGCCCGGCGCTCACGCACCATGCCGGTCACACCGTAGGCCGTCTCAAACGGCTCGGTCTCCAAAAAAGCATACGCTTTCACCTGCGCGGCGCACGTGATGAACACCGCCACCGCAGCCGCCACAAGCATCAGCAGCACGCACAGACCGATGCCCACCGCCGCATTTTCCGAGAGGGCCGCGCCCGGCCGGTCGCTGAGCGCGGCAAGCAAAAGCAGCGCCACCGGTGAGAGCACACACAGCAGCGTCGCCGCCGCGAGTTTCGGCGCGGCCGCCCGCCGCAGCGACAGATAGTCCGCCGCCTGCTCCATCGTCACGCAGCGCAGCGGCGCATCCGGCTCACTCTGAGCCGGTTCCGGCTCGCCGAGCTCTTCTTTTAACAAGTAGTCGGTCGTGACGCCGAACAGGCGGCTCATCTGCACGACCTTCTGCATATCGGGCACGGACTGCGCACCCTCCCACTTCGACACCGACTGGCGCGAAACGCCCAGCTGCGCCGCCAGCTCCTCCTGCGACCAGCCGGCGCGCTTGCGCAAGGTCATGATCTTCTCTGCCAATATCATAAGAGATTTCCTCCCGTGTTGGTTTTCCGTTTCCGGTTGCGAACAGAATACCAGATTGGCCGGTTGCACGCCACCAAGGCGACTGTCAAATGTGTTAACCGGCGGTTGCAGAGCCATAATCTCAGCATATCCTGCCGCCGCGCAGCTGTCAAGCCGGGCAGGCAAAACCTTTCAGCCACTGTAAGTGGATTTTGCGCGCCGGGTGTTGTACCATGGCAGCAGAAAGCAAAGGAGGTACATGCAATGGAACCCATTCTCGAAATTGCAGCCCTGAAAAAATATTACGGCAAGGAGCCGAATCTGACCCGCGCGCTCGACGGCATCTCGTTTCAGGTCATGCCGGGCGAGTTTCTCGGCATCATGGGCAGCAGCGGCTCGGGCAAATCGACACTGCTCAACTGCATCGCGACCGTCATCGCACCGACCGGCGGCGCCGTCGCCCTGCACGGCAAGTGCATCACGACGCTGCACGGCAAGGCGCTCGCCGACTACCGCGGCAAGGAGATCGGCTACCTGTTTCAGAACTTTGAGCTCATCGACAACCTCACCGGGCGGGAGAACATCCTCCTGCCGCTGGCGCTGCACAGCGTATCCGAGACCGAGAGCCGTGCCCGACTGCAAAAGCTCGCCGATTACCTCGAGGTGACGGATGTGCTCGACAAGTTCCCGGCGCAGATGTCCGGCGGACAGAAGCAGCGCATCGCAGCGGCGCGCGCACTCATTCTCGACCCCGAGATCGTGCTGGCGGACGAACCGACCGGCGCGCTCGACTCGAAAAACGCACGCTCGCTCATGGAAAAGCTCTCCGGCCTGAACGCGGACGCCGGCACGACCATCCTCATGGTCACGCACGACTGCAACGCGGCGAGCTACTGCAAGCGCATTCTCTTCATTCAGGACGGCGTGCTCTTCCACGAGCTGCGGCGCGACGTGCCGGACGAGACGCAGCAGGCATTTTACGGGCGCATCCTGGCCGTCATGGCGCAGCTGGGAGGGGGCAGTGCGAATGTTCTCTGAACTTGTTGCACGCAACAGCCGCCGCAGTCGCCGGGAAAACGGGCTGTTTTTCACGTCGCTGCTCATCTCGATCGTCGCGTTTTACATCATCCTCTCCCTGTCGCATCAGGACGTGATGGTGTTCCTCCAGCGCATGGAGAGCGACGCCGTAAACCGGCTGCTGTCGCTCGTCCCGGTGCTGTATGGGCTGACGCTGTTCATTTTGTTCTTTCTCGTGTACTATGCCAACCGCTTTCAGCTCGCGCGGCGGCGGCACGAATTCGGCGTGTACCTCATGCTGGGCATGCAGCGGCGCAAGCTCTTCGGCATGCTGCTGGCGGAGGATCTGCACTCGAGTCTCATCGCGCTGGCCATCGGCCTGCCGGCGGCGCTGCTCATTTCTGAGGTCATCAGCCTCGTCACGGCACGGCTCGTCGGGCTCGGCATCGTGGGGCACCGGTTCACGCTCTCCCTGTCCGCCATCGGGTGGACGGCTGTGGGCTTTCTTCTGATCAAGCTGCTGGCCTCACTCATCCTCAGCGGGAAGATCGTGCGCGAAGAGATCGGCGCGCTGCTGACGGAAACGCCCGAGGGCACGAAAAAGCAGCGCCCCGCAGCCGTCTACGCCATTGCGCTCGTGCTGGGCATCGCGCTGCTCGCCGCCGCCTACACGCTTGCCATCCGGGGGCTCGCATGGAGCGCTCTGCGCTATATGGCGCTCACGATCGTGCTTGGCGTAGCGGGCACGCTGCTGCTGTTTTACGGGCTGCGCGTCATCATCGACCGGCTGGCCCGGCGCGGAGACCGCGCGGGCAAACTGCGCGTCTTTAACTTCCGGCAAGTGGAGGAGACGGTCATCCATCGCTCCGGCACACTCGCGATCTGTTCCCTGCTGATTCTGGCCGCACTTTGCTGCTTCGGCGCGGGCGTGGCGACCGCGCGCTCGTCCAGAGCCGAGACGCACGTGCTCGACTACACCTTCCCTACCAACAGCCAAAGCGCGGACGAGGTCCGTCAGACGCTGACCGCGTGCGGGCTCGACAGCGCTTTTTCCGACATCTTTGAGATGCGCATCGGCCGCGTGCGCACGAGCACGGACTACCAAAATACCGTGAAATTCCCTGCCTTGCAGCGCACCATCGATGCCATGCCCGTCTCCGACGAGCGCCAGCAGCTGCAATACATGCTGGAGGCCGTGGGCTACCCGCACCTCATCGCGCTCAGCGGCTACAACCACCTGCTGGCCGCGACCGGTCTGCCGGAGCTGACGCTCGCGGACGATGAGGCCGCCGTCTACTGCGACAGCGAGGTCTCGCTGGCCAGCCGCACTGCGCTTATCAACCGCCTGATCGCAGAGAGCTCGGCCATCACGATCGACGGTGCACCGTTCACACTCCGGGGGCAGGTGCAGTCGGTGAGCGTCGTCACCGACCGGTCGATCACCATGTCGTTCGCGCTCATCGTGCCGGATGCGGTATTCGACCACTACACGCAGGGCGACTATGACGTCTACCTCGATGGTGTGCTCGCCCCGTCCATGACGGAGGGCAAGAGCCTCATGAACGCCATCGCGGACATGAACGCGCTGCTCGACCCGCTCGGCTTGAAATACGAAAGTTACCTGCAGAACCTCGGCCGTGAGCTGTTTTACATCGTCGCGGCAAGCTACCTGACCATTTACCTCGCCATCATCTTCCTCGTCGTGGCCAACACCATCATCGGCGTGCAGTTTCTCATGGGGCAGCAGAAGGCCGAGCGCCGCTACCGGACGCTCGTGCGCCTCGGCGCAGAGCATGACACGCTCTGCCGCGCGGCAAGGGCGCAGATCAGCTGGTACTTCGGTCTGCCGGTCGGCGTGGCGGCGGTCAGCAGTGCGTTTGGTGTGCGCGCGCTCTTCACCGGTATGCTCACCGCACAGGCGCAGCGCGGCATGACAGATCTGATGATCACCGCCGGAGCTATGATTTTGCTGCTGTGTGTGGTAGAATGGTTGTATATGGCGGCCGTCAAGCGGTCCAGCAGCCGGTTTCTGCTGGGGCTGATGGCGCCGGAACGCGAAGAATAACACATGCGGAAAGGGGGCGGCGCGATGAAGCACATCGCCGTCGTGGAGGACGAGGCGCTCATGCGCGAAGAGCTTGCGGATATGCTGCGCCGGGCGGGCTATGCCGTCACGGAGGTCACCGATTTCTCGGACGTGACCGGGCAGCTGCTCGTGCTCGCCCCCGATCTGGTGCTGCTGGACCTGAATCTGCCGGAGGTGAGCGGGTTTCAGATCTGCCGCGATATCAAGCAGCGCAGCGCCATGCCGGTGCTGGTGCTGACATCGCGCGATCAGCTGCGCGACGAGGTGCACGCGCTCGAGCTCGGGGCAGACGAATATCTCACCAAGCCCTATCGAAAGGAGCGGCTGCTGGCGCGCATCGGAAACGTGCTCAAGCGCTACGAGGGGCGGCCGAATCTGCTCGAGGGCGCGGATTTTCTGCTCGACCGGCAGACCTACACGCTCTACATCCACAATCAGTCCGTCGTCCTGCCGCCGAATCAGGGCAAACTGCTTGAAGCGCTGCTGATGCACGGCGGGCAGACGGTCACGAAGGACGAACTGAGCCGCGCACTCTGGGACACGACGGAATTCATTGACGAAAACGCGCTGCAGGTCAACCTCACGCGGCTGAAAAAGACGATAGCGTCCCTCGGCATGCGCCAGCATCTCGTGTCCGTGCGCGGCGTCGGCTACCGGTTGGAGGTGCCGCATGAAGCGTAACGGAAGCCACCTGCGGCAGTACCTGCCGTGGCTGGGGCTGCTGCTGGGGGTGGACGCGCTCGCCGCGCTGCTGCTCTGGCTGGCGGACGCGCGGGCCTTCGCCGCCATGACGGCCGTGATCGTGCTGGCGACGGTGTTTCTGTTCGCCGGCGTGTGCGCGGTGCTCTGCGCGCGCTCGAAACGGCGGGAGCAGGCCTTCACGGCCTTTCTGACCACGCCGGACGCGGCGCACGAACAGGCGCTGTGCCGCCTGCTCTCCCCTGCTGAATCACGGAGCGCGCACCTGCTCGGCGAGACGCTGCGCGCGCAGCAGCAGACCATCGCGCAATTACAGGCACAGATGGACGACTACGAAAACTACGTGGAGCTCTGGGCGCACGAGGTGAAAACGCCGCTGGCACTGCTGACGCTCGTGCTCGACAACCGGCGTGACGCGCTGCCGGAGGCCGTCGGCTTCAAGCTCGACTACGTGCGCAACCGGATGCAGGCGTTCATCGACCAGATGCTCTACTACGCACGTCTGCGCGGCGCACGGCGCGACTACCGCTTCGAGCGGCTGGCGCTGCGCAGCTGCATCGACGAGGTGCTCGACGATTACCGCCCGCTGCTGGAGGAAAAACACTTCCGGGTCGAGCTCCGGCTTGCGGACGAGACAGTGTTTTCCGACCGGCGCGGGCTGTGCTTCCTGCTCGGGCAGGTCGTGAGCAACAGCGTGAAGTATGCGCTCGATGCGCCGGTGCTGACCTTTTCCCTGGAAAACGGCGGCACGGCGACCGTCCTGTCCATCCGCGACAACGGCCCGGGCGTGCGCGCGTGCGACCTGCCGTATGTGTTTGAAAAAGGCTTCACCGGAGACTCCGGCCACGAGAAGAACAAGGCCACCGGCATGGGGCTCTACCTCGCGCGCGAGGTTGCGAAGGATCTGGGGCTCACGCTCACCGCCGCGTCCGACTGGGGCGCGGGGTTTGCGGTGCGGGTCTCGTTCCCGGTCGTGGAAGAATAAATGTTTGAAAGACGGCGCCGCTGTTCGCGGCGCCGTCTTTTTCGCGTGCAAAATGATTCCCGCTGCGTAAAATGCCCCGGCAGCCGAGGCTGCCGGGGCAAAGGGGGGGATGCGACATCTAACGGGCGGTACGTCAGACGATGTTATACTTCTTAAGCAGATCCACCACGACGTTGTTGACCAGCGGCTCCTTGACGAGGTCGAGCAGCGGCAGCACCGACGGGAGCAGGAACTCCAGCGGCTTCTTGCCGTCGAGCAGCTTGCTGGTGGCGTAGAGCAGGTCGCGGATATCATACACGCTGCCCCAGACCTCGGGCACGCCGCGGTCGACGTTGCAGAGCGTGTAGACCGCTTCCATCGCGGTGCGGATGGAGTACTCGGTGGTGAACACGGTGTCGCGCGGGGTATCGGCGAACTGGCCGACGAACGCAAGGTTGACGGAACCGTCGGGCACGACCTTCGGGCGGTCGCCTTCGGCTCTGGGCTCAAAGAACGTGGTGACGTAAGGCATCATGCACGGCGTGGTGTTGCACTCGTTCGTGGCCAGATCCATGATCTGATCCTCGGGGATGCCGATGTGGTACAGCCATTCTGCCGCCAGCTCGATGCCGGTGCAGTCGCACATGTTCTTCTTGATGAAGTCGCCCTTGTCGTCCCAGCAGTTGAGGCCGTAGACCCAGATCAGGCAGTGATCCTTCGGCTGCTCCTGGAACTGGCCCTGACGGTTGATGGTCCAGCTGATGAGCCAGCTCGAATCGCGGCAGGTGACGATGCCGCCGGTGACGACCTTGCCGGACAGTGGGTCGCGCTTGCAGATCTTCTGGATTGCATCGAGGATCTGCTTGTTGGCCGTGTCAACGGTCCAGGACTCCCAGCTGGTCTCCTTGATGTCCTTAAAGAACTTCTCGGGACGGCCGAACGCCGGATCCTGCGCGGCGAGCTTCTTCCACATCTCGACGGACGGGCCTTCGCCGTTCTTGACCTTCACGACCGGCGCGTGGGTGTTGTCGCCGTAAGCGGACGCGTCACCCTGGCAGCCGTTGGTGCAGATGACGAGATCGTTCTCGGTCAGCTCGATGACCTTCTCCACGCCGCCCTGGGTGTACTCGATCTTCTTGGCGACCTTCTTGTCCTCGGTGCAGTCGCAGACGATGTTCGTGACCGTGGTGTCGAAGAGCACCTTTCCGCCGTGGTCGGTGATGTATTTGCACATCGGGAGGATCATGGACTCATACTGGTTGTAGCGGGTGAAACGCAGCGCGCTCAGATCCGGCAGACCGTCGATGTGGTGGATGTAACGCTGCAGGTAGAGCTTCATCTCGAGGGCGCTGTGCCACTTCTCGAACGCGAACATGGTCTGCCAGTAGGTCCAGAAGTTCGTAGCGTAGAACTCATCGTCAAACACGTCGTCGATCTTCTTGTCCTCGAGGGACTTGTTGGTCGCCATGAACAGCTTCAGCAGCTGCGTGGCGGCGCCGGGCGTCAGGCCGTACTTGCGGTCGGTGTGGGCGTCCTGGCCCTGCTTCTCGGTGACGCGGCACAGGGAGAAGTTCGGGTCTTCCTTGTTGAGGTAGTAGTACTCGGAGAAGATCGTCTCGCCCGGGTTCACGATCGACGGAATGGACTTGAACAGATCCCACATGCACTCGAAGTGGTTATCCATTTCGCGGCCGCCGCGCATGATGAAGCCCTTGGTTGCGTCGTAGATGCCGTCGCAGGAGCCGCCGGCCACCGGCAGGTGCTCAAAGAGCGTGATGTGCTCGCCGGGCATCTGCGCATCGCGGATCAGGAAGCAAGCCGCTGCCAGACCGGCCAGGCCGGTGCCGACGACATAAGCCGACTTATTCTCGATGCCTTCAGGTTTTTTCGGCGTTGCAAACGCCTCATAGTTACCGCTGCTGTAATACATTCTGTGTACCTCCCATTCATGATGTGTTTTCCGTATTTTTGTGCAGTCCGCTGCACGAGTTTCTTCTGTTATGGTCACTAACACTTGCCTCCAAAAAAAAGAAGCAGCTTCGTTTGACAATTATCAATATAGCGCATTTCGCTGTCTTTACTGCACCATTTGTTACGCAATTGGCGATAATTAAACATAACCACTTGGTTTCGTTGAATGTCACTAAATTGACGATTCAGTATTGTGCGAATTGACTGTTTTTTGCCGTTCGTCAAGTTGAAATGTGTGAAATAGCACAAAAAGAAGCTGCCAAAAAGCAAGAATTTGCTTTTTGGCAGCCTGAAATTGGTCGTTTATCAAACTGCGAGTCAAGCTATAAATTGGCCATCCCCTCGAGAGCGGCGCGATCTAGCACATAAATCTTTCCGCGGCCGGTTTGCAGAAGGCCCATCTGACGCATGCCCTCCAGCTCCCTGCTGATGACCTCGCGCGTGGTCCCGAGGTGGTGGGAGATCTCTTCGTGGGTAATACGCGCGAAGCCGTCCTCGGGGTGCGCGTCGGCCTTTTCGAGCACGACGCGGGCGATACAGCTGCGCAGCGGATGGAAAAAATAATACTCAATGTTATTGAGCACAGTCTGGACATTGCGCGCCTGCGTGCGCTGCAGAAACTGCTGCACAGCCGATGACTCGGCGCACAGCGGGCGCAGCGCAACAATGTTGATATAGGCAAACACGGCGTCACTGCTCGCCTGCAGGATGGGGACCGTGTCGCCCGGCACCGCGCTGTCGAGCGTATTGAGCACGCAGCAGCCGCCGCTGACGATCGACATGAGCGTAATCTCACGGCCCGTATCCGTTGCAATGAACACGCGCAGCCCGCCTGAGAGCACGAGAAACAAGCCGTTTTTCTCCGGCATGGAAAAAATCACATTGTCCCCCGCGCGATACGATCGGACGATCGTATTCAGGCGCAGCATCTGCTGCTGGGAGCCCGTCAGTGCATCCCAAAACGGCAGACACACCGTAAAGTCATAGGAACGCTTGTTTTTATTCTTATCCGTGCCGCTCACCTCCGTGTGACCGTGTGATTTCATATATGTTAGTAGATCTAACACATAGCCGCAAAAAAGAAATCTCTCTTCTCACATATTATCAAACTGGTACGCCCATACCGTATCATTTGTTACACACAAGGTGCCTTTTCAGTTTTTATTGTACAGTGCAAAAGTATTCGGTTCATTTTTGATATAGTTCACGAGCAGCTCGCCGGTAAACTGGACCACATCGACCGGTGAGACACCGAACGACACATTTTCATAGATCGTCGTGCCGGTATAAGCGTTGAGCAGACACTGATACACCGCATAAATATTCACATCCGGGCGGATGGAGCCGTCGGCTACGCCCTCACGCAGCGCCTTAAGCGCCGGAACGGGGATCTCCTTGTCATAATACTTCCAGAACACATTATTGACGTCACTGCCTGTGTTCTTCTCGGAGTACGCAGAAAACATCTCACGCGTGTAGTCATACCATTCCGGCTGTGCATCGTAAATGCTGAAATAGATATGCATGCAGACAACAAACTTCTCGTACCCGGTCTTGCACGTGGCGGCCTCGCGTGCGTACTGCTCCATGAAATCGGCAAAAAACGTGGCCAGCGCATCGCGCCAGGCTGCAAATACGAGCGCGTCCTTATTGCGGAAATAACGGTACAGCGACGTCGACGTCAGGCCGGCCGCCTCAGCAATGCGGCTGATGGGAGTCGCTGAGATGCCGTCGGCAATGAAGAGCATCTGTGCCGTATGGATCACCCGGCGGATGTTGTATTCGCGTTCCTCACTGCGTTTCATGAGCTGCCCCTCCCTACGCAAAGTTGCTTACAGTATGCCATGTTTCCGTGCCGTTTGCAACCGGAAATGTGCTTCGTGTGGAAACATTTGTGCCTTGCGCGGTGCCGCGATGCGTGGTATGCTCACGGCAGACAGAGAGATTCCTCCCCCGCCGGAGCGGATGTTTTGGCCTCGACGTAAGTCGGGGTCTTTTTTATGGCCGGTAAAACCGGCCATAAAAAAGACCGGATCTCATTCGAGGCGGGCCTTCCCCCCTCGAGCTCCCCCGCGGCTCTGTCTCTTTACCCTCGGCCGCAGCTTTTGAATCACCATAGCCAAGCCATTCTCATACGGTGCAGCCGGACATAAAAAAGACCGGATCTCATTCGAGGCGG